>Ga0316230_1000380_pt1 | contig 63814 bp, 59 predicted proteins | sample TBH18025metaG_FD_206004 | JGI IMG/M metagenome (GOLD analysis project Ga0316230, IMG submission 206004) | Freshwater microbial communities from Trout Bog Lake, Wisconsin, USA - TBH18025 | ecosystem: Environmental > Aquatic > Freshwater > Lake > Hypolimnion/Profundal zone | place: USA: Wisconsin... | reverse complement strand
GGGGAGACAATGCCAAGTGCAGCACCAAAAAGATCTACAGGGTTCATAACGGTGACTAAACCTCCGGTTGAGTGATGGTGTGCCATCATACATCAAACCGGCAACCCATTCAATTCGTCGAAGAGCCAATTCTATCGTGTCATGTCGGTTGCTAGTGCTGCTGGTCGCGGTCACATTGTTCGGAATGGTGATGCCGGCGAATCCCGATACATAGGGACCCGGACGGGGCGGGGTTGCGGCACAGATTGCCGGGACGGCGAGGGTTACCAGGGTGAAAAACGCGAGCATTCTCCTTTTCATGACGAGTTCTCCTTACAGTGTGGGATTCCCGTCCCCCTGGGGTCTCTGCACCGGGTCGGCGGGAGAATTACAATGATAGAAGTATACCTTGATTATAATTAACCGCGAGGCGTAATCATGAGATTTTCCCAGTGATAACGGCACGCCGTGCCTGCCTCCCTCCCTCAGGCGACGCTGGCGAAATCCACCCCCTCCTGCCAGCCCAGCCCGTGTGCAGTGAGCCGGAACTGTTCCCGGGCCCCGCGCAGCCCGATTGCCGTGATCATCTTCCTCCCCTCCAGGTGCAGCTCCTCGGGGCGCAGCACCGGTGCCCCGTGCAGGACGGTGCCGATTTTACGCGGATCGATGTCGAGCCAGTGAGTCACCCGGACCCCGTCGGCGGTCAAGAGGCGCTGCCAGGCCCGGGCTTCCTGTCCCGCTCCGGCAATGACGATCTCCGAGCATTGCTTCAGAAATCCCTGGCGCAGGTGATGGAACTTGCAGCGGCGCATGGCCTGGGACGCGTATTCCTCCATGGTTCGGGTGGCGCGCTCGGGGTGGTCCCGCCAGAAGAAAAGCGGCCCGGGCAGGCGCGCGAAGCGGACCCCCGCAGCCGCCATGCGCAGCCAGAGGTCGTAATCCTCGGGCCAGCCGAGATCGCGGTAGCCGCCCAGCCCTGCCACGATGCTGGTGCGGGCCATGACCCCGGGATGGACGAAGGGGGATTCCACGTAGAGGTCGCGGGTGATCAGGGCGTGGTCCGTCAGGGCGTTTTGCCACCCCTCGTAAGCCAACATGCCGCGCTTCAGGCCGGTGCGGGGGAAATGCCGGAAGCCGCAGGCCAAAAGGCCCGTGTCGGGGTGCGCGTCGAGGTGGGCCGCCTGCAGTTCCAGGCGCCGGGGATGGCAGATGTCGTCACCGTCCATGCGCGCCAGCAGCGCGGCCCGACATGCCTGAAGGCCCGCATTGAGCGCTGGCACCAGTCCGCCGCCGCTGCGCCGGATGACGCGCACCCGCCCGTCGCGGGCAGCGGCCCGGGAAAGGATGTCGGGGGTCGCGTCGTGTGAGCCGTCGTCCACCGCTACCAGCTCCCAATCGGTGCAGCTCTGGCGAAACAGGGAGTCCAGGGCCGCTTGCAGAAAGCGCTCCTCGTTACGGACCGGCATGAGGATGGAAATGCGGGGGGTGGCGGGCATCGGGGTCCTCGGTGCTTCGGGGCGTGCTTTTTGCGCCGCCCGTGGGGGACACGGCAATGGTCCCTCTTTGGCTTCGTGGCAGTGCGGCTCTGGGGGCTGGGCTGGACCGTGCCCGGGACTTTCGGCTAGGAATCCTGCAGCACCCGCTTCACCTCGTCCGACAGGTGTTTCACGTTGAACGGCTTCTGGATGAACCCGTTCAGGTCCAGCCCCTGGTAGCGCGCCGAGACCTCCAGCTTGCTGTAGCCGCTGGCAAGCAGCACCTTGATGTCCGGACGGAGGCGGCGCATCTCCTTGAAGACGGTCAGGCCGTCCATGATGGGCATGCTCTGGTCCAGCAGCACCAGATTGATCCGGTCTCCCTCCCTGCGGAAGATCTCCAGCGCCGTTTCGCCGTCCGCCGCCACCAGGGTGCCGAAACCGAAAGCCTCCAGCATCGCGACGGTGAGGGTGCGGATCATTTCCTCATCGTCGACGATCAGGATCGTGTTGCGCGGCTCAGGGTGGGCTGGCAGGTGGGTGGTAGGAACTGCCACCAGGTCCAGCTGGATTTCCTGCGGGTCGGCAGCGACGGGAAACAGCAGGCGGACCCGGGTGCCGTCCCCGGGGCTGCTCTCCAGCATGATCGCTCCCCGGTGCGCCCGCATGATGCCCAGGGCGGCGGACATGCCCAGGCCGCGGCCGGTGAACTTCGTGGTGAAAAACGGGTCGAAGATCTTGTACTTGGTCTCCTGGTCCATGCCGCAGCCGGTGTCGCTTATTTCTATCCAGACATAGCGCCCCGCGGCGAGTTTCTCCTCCAGCCTGCTCTGGTCCAGGCTGCCCTGGTCGAAATGCTGCACCCCGGTTGCCAGCGCTATGGAGCCCTTTACCTCGCCGATCGCTTCGGCGGCGTTTTTGACCAGGTTCATGACCACCTGCAGCAACTGGGTCTTGTCGGCCTGCACCGGCGGCAGGGTCTGGTCCAGCAGGGTGGTGAACGAGATGGATCTCGGGACGGCGGCCGCCAGGATGGGGACGTTCTCCTGCACCAGGTCGCTCAGGTTAAGCTCCCTGATGGCCAGGACCCCTTTGCCCGAATAGGCCAGCATCATGCCGCTGAGTTCGGAGGCGCGCACCGTCGCGATGACCGCCTGCTCCAGGTTCCTGCGTATGCCGGCTTCCTCGGGGAGCAGCATCAGGGTCAGATCCAGGTTGCCGAGGACCACCTGCAGCAGGTTGTTGAAGTCGTGGGCGATGCCTCCGGACAGGACCCCCAGGCTCTCCAGCTTCTGCAGGTGCAGCATCTGGCGCTCCAGGTTGAGACGCTCCTCCTCCAGGCGCTTGTGCACGGTGATGTCGCGCGCCACGCTGCATAGCAGCTCCCGGTTCCCGAAGCTGATGTGGGTGACCTGCACGTCCATCGGGATGCCACTCCCCTCCTTGGTCAGATAGGTCGCCTCGAAATGACGGACCCTTTCTTCCTTCAGCTGGTTGAAGGTTTCCGCCCAGCTCTCCCTGATTGGGACGGGGTCTATGTCAAAAATGGTGCCGCCCAGCAGCTCCTGCTGGCTGTAGCCCAGACTGCGGCAGGCCCCCTCGTTGCAGTCCACGATGCTGCCGTCGAGGTCCAACCACATGACGGGATCGGGCACCTGGTCCAGGGATTGCCGGGCCAGGCGTAGCGACTCCTGCATGCGCATCATCTCGGTGATGTCGCGGCTGATGCCGAAAAGACCCACCACCCTCCTTGAGGCGTCGAAGACCGGCCACTTGTTGGTGCTGGCCCAGCTTTTAATACCCTGGGCGTCGTAGTAGGATTCAGTATGGTTGAGTAGCGCGGTACCGTCGCGGAAAATCGGCAGTTCCCCTTCGGTGTAGCTGCGCGCCGCGTCCCCGGGGAACACCTCCAGGGCGTGCTTGCCGATCAGGTCGCGCCAACTCCGGTGCCCGGTTATGCTGGCCAGGGTCTGGCTGCAGAACCGGAACCGGGAGTTTTCATCCTTGAAATAGATGAAGTCGGTGGTGTTCTCCAGGAAGTTCACGAAGTCGCGGTTCAGGCTGCTCAGTTCCTGGGTCCTCGCCGCCACCCGCTGCTCGAGCGTCTCGTTCAGCTCCCGCACCTCGATGAAGCGCTCCGACAGCGAGCTGGTCGTCTCCTTGAAGTTGTCCACCAGGTCGCGCAGTTCCAGGACCGGGCTCTCGGGCCAGATCACCTGCTGCCCCTGGGCGAGCCGCGCGGGGAGGTCGCAGGTCAGACCGCGCAGCTGCAGGATGGAGGCATGGATCCGGCGGCTCAGTAGCTCGGCGACGACCAGGGCCACCAGGAAAATCACCAGCAGCAGTCCGAGCTTGCCGGCGTAGCGGTCATAAAGAATCCTCTGGTACGGCGCGACCGGCTGTTCCAGGACGAGGTCCCATTCCCCGAAGTTCCCCACGGCGGTCTTCTTGATGTACAGCGACTTCTTCCAAAGCTCGCCGGCGGGGGTGCCGGAAGGAAGGGAGGGCATCCACTGGGAGATCCCGGCATCGAGCCGCCTCATTTCTCCCGGGGCCCGCGCCAGCGCGGTCATGACCTGCTGGTCCTTGCGGTTGGTGAGGATTATTTTGCCGTTGCTGTCGAGCAGGGTGTACAGCATGCCCTGGCCGTCGGCGTTTTCCTCCAGGATGCTGTGCACCCGATCCAGGTTCAGGACTTCGGCGATGTAGCCGGCGTAGTTGCCGTCGACCAGCACCGGGGCGAGCATCAGCGCCCTGGGCCGGTTCGCGTCGATCTTGCCCTGGACCATTTCCGAGAGCATCGGCTTGAGGGTCCGTTTGAGCGTCGGGAGGAACGGTCTGTCGGCGAAACTTTTGCCGAGGTTGCTCCGCCCGGACTCGTCGGTCAGGGGAGCGTGGGCGACGGTCACGGCATTTTCGTCGTGCAGCCCGATGCGCAGGGAGTAGAGGTCCGTGGCCCTGGCCTGCTCCAGGCGCGCCTGCATCTGCTGCGGCGGCAGGGTCGACGCCAACTCGGCCAGGTTGACGCTGATGACCCGCCTGGCATTGAGCCAGTGCTCGAGGTTGCCGGATATGCGGCGGCTATCGCTCAACAGGGAGCTGCGGATGTTGTGGTCGGTGTCGAGCAGATCGGACCTGCTGCTGACGGCCAGCAGGATCAGCGCGGGATAGAGCACGAATACCGCCAGCAGGTTGTACACCGTCTCGCGGAAGGAGATAGTCAGCTCGCGTGAGCTGAGGGCGTGCCCGGTGAAGAGCAGCCGGGCGGTCAGCGCATTCGCGATGCCGTTTATCGCCTGCTTGACCATGATTAAATTGACGCTGCTGGCCGAGGTACCCATGACGCCGTGATAAAGCAGGTACACCAAGGGCATGCCGAGGAAAACCCAGTACAGGGTGTCGGCGAGGACCAGACCCATGGTGCGGCGGGTAACCAGCCAGCCGACGACCGCCATCTCGGCGGTCATGATGACCATGGCGTACGGGTGGCCCCACGCGAGATAGGTGTAGCCGCTGATGGCCAGGGCCGCTGCCAGTCCGCGGTGATACCCCAGGAACTGCAGCGCCAGCATGGCGAAGATGCTGCCGAAGAGGAAGCTTATGTTGAGAAATACGGGATATCTAAGATAGTTACCGGCAAGGCCGGCGGCAATCAGGGCGAGGAGCAGATACGGTGAGTATCTGCTATTGGCGGAACCTTCTGAGGCCAAGAGTGACTCCAAGGTCAGGATCAGAGGTAGGCAAGCTTTTGTAAGATATAGGTGGGACCGTTATAGCTATATGCCAATGATGCATAAAAGTCAACTAGATAGACAGGGCTTTACTGCGAATGCCAGTAAGTGTTTTCCCGTCTCTTTCTCGGGTTTATCCTGATGGAGACATGAGGGTGGTCCGGGAACGTACTGTCGTGCGGGCAGCTGCCAGATACCTTGGGTAGTGAAAACTGCTTTGCTGCTGCCCAAAGGTAGCCGCTTTTGCTGCCTTGCACCTGCGCGCGCCCCGGAAAGACGCTATACTTAACCGGGAATCGAAGGAGCGAAATGGGAGGGCGCGGTTATGAAACTTGCCGTTATTTCGGGCGGCTCGCGAGGGCTTGGCGCGGCGATCGCGCAGGGGTACCTGCATCGGGGCTTCCAGGTGCTGGAGTTTTCCCGCAGCGCACCCCATTCCCATTCCATAGCGGCTGACTTCTCCGATCCGCTGCAGGCCGTCGACATCGTCGCCAGGGAGTTCAGACTACTTGCAGCCCTGGATTTTACCGAGATTGTCATCGTGAGCAATGCAGGGACCGTGAGCCCGATCGGTCCTGCTTCCAGAAAGGAGCCTTCCGAGGTCATTGCCAATCTCAATATCAATGTCACCTCTGCGATTCTCTTCATATCTGAGGCGGTCAGACAGTTCCAGAATCAGCCCTGCAGGAAGACAGTCGTGCAGATAACCTCCGGGGCCGCCCTGAGAGAGTACTTCGGCTGGTCGCTGTACTGCTCGGCCAAGGCCGGCATGGAAACCTTCTTCCGCACGGTGGCGCTGGAGCAGCAGGCCGAGCCCTATCCCTTTCGGGCCATCAGCATCGAGCCCGGCATCGTCGACACCGACATGCAGGGGAGCATCCGCTCCGCGAGCGAGCAGGACTTCCCTGACCTGCAGCGCTTCCTGGAATTCCAGAAAGCGGGAGCGCTGCGGCCGGCAGCTGAGGTCGCGCAACTGGTCCTTAAGATCGTGCAGCAGGAAAGCGGTAGCGGTGTGCGCCGAAGCGTCCGTGACTTCGGCCACTAAAATCCCACAGCAGGTACCAAGAACCAAGGAGGTTAATCATGAACCCTGTGCCTGAAGTCGAGGTGTTTTTCGACTACATCTGACCTTGGTGCTATCTCGGTACCGTGCGTACCGACAGATTGCAGCGCGAGTTCGGCGTGAAGCTCCGTTGGAGCGTCTTTCCCCTCCACCCGGAAACGCCGGAAGGGGGGACCGAGCTGTCACAGCTTTTAGGCGTCCGGGCCGAGCAGGTCGGAGCCATGCAGGCGAGGTTGCGCGAAGTGGCTACCGCCGAGGGGCTCCCGATTGCGGAGCGAACCCGCACCTATAACAGCAGGCGCGCCCAGGAACTGGGAAAGTGGGCGGAGGCCCAGGGAAAGGGGGATCCCTGGCGGCGCGCGGTGTACCATGCCTTTTTCGTACAGGGCCGGAACATCGCACTGGTCGATGAACTGGCGGGGATAGCCGAGCAGAGCGGGCTCTCCGCGGACCAAGCGCGGGCAGTTCTTGCCGCAGGGGATTACGTCGCAGCGGTCGATGCCGACTGGCGTCGGGCCGGGGAGCTGGAAGTTACCGCCGTGCCGACCCACCTCTGTGCGGGGAGGAGGCTCGTCGGATTCAGCGGCTATGACAGCTTCGTGCGGCTCCTGAATCTGGCTGGCTCGCAGCAAACATAATGTCCTACAGGCCGGGAGAATTCCCCTAAAAGGCACTTTCCACGGTGCTTGTGGATAACAGCGGCGTAACTGTGGATTTGTTTCGAGAATGTCACGTATCTACCGGTACTTCCCCATCTTGCACAACGAATAGGCAGGTAATGTAAGTCGCTGTTATCATGTGTCAATAGTTGTTTGGCTTAGGCGCTTTTTTCTCGGGCCTCTGCCTGCAGCCGGAAAGATCGTAACAATGCCAAAAAAGTGGATAACTGAGGCGCAGATGGCGATGGTCCGGGGCCGGCGCCGATCAAGCCGGTGCGGGGCTGCGGCCACAAGAAGGAGCCGTAATGAAGTATAGGTCGGTAACCCGACTCGAACACTGTCAGATGATTAGCCTGCAGTAATAAATATGCCGGCGAACGGGCTGGCCGAATGATTCTCAGTACCGCTTTCCGAGATTTTTGCTCATTGAGTAAGAATCTCCGGCGCCTATTCAGTTAAAACTTTCTTTACCCTCCCATTAAGCCATGATCTGTGATACGCTTAATTCATGTGTGTCAAGATTAACAAGATTCCTGAGGTGATACACCGGCTGCACGTAGCATCCCTCAACAAAGAAATCCCCTGATTTGCTGATAAATTGTGCATAACTGCCCAGGTAAGAGCATGTTCATTTTTCTGCTCCGGGCAGCGCTCCTGCGTGCGCCTGCGGTCGTGAACGCCGGTTCATACTGACAATCGCGCAGTTTCGCACCCTTGGGGCTGAGGCGAGGCTGGAGGCACTGATTTGGCCCCTGGTCCTTGGCAGCCCACAGCTTCCCTGGTAGGTTGGCGGCAGTATTGCAAAGGGACACTTAAGCTAAGCGAGGCGGGGCACCTGGTGGTTCGCCCCCAGGCACCTGAGCTGTCTCCGCCGCAGGCCGATCACGCGTCACTGCTTTAAAGATTTGCCGGAATTCCTGAATTGCAGCCTATCTGCCTCACCATGCACAAAGGAGTGACCTCTTATGCACAATGCCGGCACGCAGGGTAGCAAACCCCGCACTCCCTACCACGAGTTCTACGCGGACGATTTCACCCCCCGCGACCATTACCGCCTGCTGTGGGACCACATACGAGCGACCGGCAACAACGCCCTGGAGGCGAAGGCGCACGAGTCCCAGCTGGCGCTGCAGGCCGAGGGCGTCACCTTCACGGTCTACGGCGAGAGCGAGGAGGGGATCGAGCGCATCTGGCCCTTCGACCTGATCCCGCGCATCATCACCGCCCTGGAGTGGACCAAGATCGAGGCGGGCCTCAAGCAGCGGGTCAAGGCGCTCAACCTCTTCCTGAATGATCTGTACGGCGAGCAGCGCATCATCAAAGACGGCGTCATCCCGCCGGAGCTGATCTACCAGGGGCGCGACTTCCGGCGCGAGATCGTCGGCATCGTGCCGCCTATGGGGATCTACACCCACATAAGCGGCATCGACATCATCCGCGACGAGCAGGGGGAGTTCCTGATCCTGGAGGACAACCTGCGCACCCCGTCGGGGGTCTCCTACATGATCGAGAACCGGGTCATCGAGCGCCGTATCATGCCTGAATTCTTCAACAAGTACCGGGTGCGCCGCGTCGAGCACTACCCCTCCAAACTGCTGGCGGCGCTGCGCTCGCTCTCGCCGCGCGGCAAGGACAACGCGGAGATCGTCGTCCTCACCCCCGGCATCTACAACTCGGCCTACTTCGAGCACACCTTCCTCGCCAAGGAGATGGGGGTGGAGCTCGCCGAGGGACGCGACATGGTGACGATCAACGACATCGTCTACCTGAAGACCACCACCGGCCTGCATCGGGTGGACGTCATCTACCGCCGCATCGACGACGACTTCCTGGACCCGCTGGTGTTCCGCTCCGACTCCTCGCTGGGGATCGCCGGGGTCATCAACGCCTGGCGCGCCGGCAACGTGGCGATCGTCAACGCGCCGGGGAGCGGCATCGCCGACGACAAGGCGGTCTACCCCTACGTGCCGGACATCATCCGCTACTACCTGGGGGAGCAGCCGATCCTCAAGAACGTGCCGACCTTCCAGATGACCAACGAGAAGGACCGGGAGTACGTCTTCGACAACATGGAGCGCATGGTCATCAAGGCGGTCAGCGAGTCGGGCGGCTACGGCATGCTGATGGGCCCCTCCTCGACCCCCGCGCTCAGGAAGGAGTTCGTCGACCTGGTGAACGAGAATCCCCGCAACTACATCGCCCAGCCGGTGGTCTACCTGTCGCGCCACGTCTGCTACATGGACGGCGAACTGGAGGCGCGCCACCTGGACCTGCGCCCCTTCGTGATCTACGGCGAGGACATCGAGGTGGTGCCGGGCGGGCTGACCCGGGTCGCGCTCAGGAAGGGGAGCCTCGTAGTCAACTCCTCCCAGGGCGGCGGCAGCAAGGACACCTGGGTGCTTGCGGAGTAGCGGCAGGCGAGGGCGAACACGAGGTTCGCCCCTACGGAAATTGTCTGCCGAGGTGTAGGGGCGAATCTTGTATTCGCCCTGGCGACCCACGCGGATAGAGCTGCTCTTACACGATTGCTGCCAATCAAGGCATCCTTTACCTAAGCCGCAAGAAAGGACAAACCATGCTAAGCAGACTAGCCGATTCAATGTACTGGATGGCCCGCTACCTGGAACGAGCCGGCGAAACCTCCCGCCTGATGGAAATCAACCTGCTCTACCTGATCGAGGCCGAGGAGGACATGAACGAGGACGACAAGTGGCGTCCCATCCTGCAGATCACCTCCACCGAGAAGCTCTACGAGGAGCATTACGGCAAGGGAGGGGTCACCACGCCGCGGGTGCTGCAGTTCATCAGCGCCGGCCGCTCCAACCCGAGCTCCATCCGGACCTGCCTGCGGCTCTTCCGGGAGAACGCGCGGGTCGCCCGGGACCGGATCTCCAAGGAGATGTGGGAGGCGGTGAACGAGATCTGGATGAATTTCGACGACCGGCTCAAGGGGCCGCTGACCGCGGAGCGCACCAGCGTGCTGTTCGTGGAGCTCAGAAACCAGGTGGCGCGCTTCAACGGCCTGGTGTCGTCCACCATGATGCGCGGCGAGGCCTATGCCTTCTACCAGCTGGGCGGCTGCCTGGAGCGGGCCGACATGACCTCGCGCATCCTGGACGTCAAGTACCACATCATCCTTCCCGACCTCTCCATGGTCGGCTCGGCGCTCGACTACTACCAGTGGGCGGCGCTCCTGAAATCGCTCTCGGGCTTCGAGGCCTTCCGGCGCAGCTGCCACACCGGCTTCTTGCCGGCCGACGTGGCCGAGTTCGTGGTGCTGAACCGCGACTTCCCGCGCTCCATCGTCTTTTCGGTGGAACGCATGGGAGCGGCGCTGCAGATCATCGGGACCCAGGGAAAGGATGCGACTCAGGCGGCCTTTGACCAGTTCTCCGGCAAGGTCAACCACACTGCCAAGGAATTCCTGGCCACGGGGCTGCACGAATACATCGAGCTCCTGCTGGAGAAATCCGCCTCGTTTCACACGGCATTGGCCGAAGAGTTTTTCCAGTAAAGGGGAGCTGCATGCGTTACCTGATCGAACATGAGACCGTCCTTGAGTACCCGGGCGTCATTCGCGAGCACCACGTGGAACTTCGGCTCGCCCCGCGCGCCGACGAGTACCAGAAGGTGCTGTCCTGCGCCATCGAGACCGAGCCTGCGGCTGAGCTCGCCAGCTACAACGACTATTTCTACAACCGCGTCGACTACTTCTGCGTCATCCCGCCCCACACCAGACTGCTCACCCGCCTGCGAGCCGAGGTCGAAACGAGCCGCGAGAACCCGCTGGACTTCCTCCCGGTCGCAGCCGCCGAGCAGCAGCCCTGGCTGCAGGCGGCGCTACGCCGGGAGCCCCGGATGAACGACTTCATCCTGCACCGAAGCGCCCTGACTCCCCACGCCCAGAAGTTGGCGGAGCTCTTGCCGGGCGCGCTTCCCGTCTTCGACCGTGAGCGCACGGTCATGGACGGCCTGATGGAGCTGATGAACTGGATACCGGGCGTGCTGGAGTACCGCAGCGGGACCACCGTCGTGCACGGCGACCTCGCCGCCGCGGCGCGCCAGGGCGCCGGCGTCTGCCAGGACTTCGCCCACCTGTTCATCACGATCGCCCGTTCCTGGGGGATCCCGGCGCGCTACGTGATGGGGTATCTCGACCCCGGGATCGGCAGCGGTGGCGAGGAGCTCGCCACCCACGCCTGGGCCGAGGCGCTGGTGCCGGGAGGCGGCTGGATCGGCTTCGACACCGCCAACACCCTTTTGGCCAATGACCGGTACATCGCGGTCTGCGCCGGCCGGGACTCCTACGACGCCGCCCCCCAGCGCGGCAGCTTCAAAGGGGAGTCGGGCGGGGAGCAGCCGAGCGTGAGGGTGAGCGTGCAGGAACAGGGTCCGGGACAGGACCAGCGGCAACAGCAGCAAGGGCACCTGGAGCAGCACCAGGACCAGGGTCAGCAGCAGTGCCAGGGGCAGGGGAAGTGCCAGGAAGCGTAGGTAGCGTGGCCGGGTCGCAAGGCAGGCAACCATAACTAAAAAGAATTTCCGAAAGGACGACGATGTCCCCTAGAGCAGCCCTAAAGCATGCAGCGCCATCCATTGAGACCTTTTTCACCATCGACCTCCCTTACTGCGAGAGCATGGAGATTCGCCGCACCCGGTTCTCCGGTGGCGCCGGCCCGCGCGCCGCGGTCGTGGCCGGCATCCACGGCGACGAGCTGGAGGGGCTCTACGTCTGCCACCGGCTGGCGGCCTGGCTGGAGGAGCTGCTGCGCACGACGCCGCAGGCGCTCCTTGGCACCGTGGAGCTCTACCCGGCGCTCAACACGCTGGGGCTCGACACCCTGACCCGGGGCCTGCCGGTCTTCGACACCGATCTGAACCGCGCCTTCCCCGGCTCGGCCGGTGGGCCGCTCCCCGCGCGGCTCGCCGCCGCCATCATGACGGCGCTCGAAGGAGCCGTCCTGGTGGTGGACATCCACGCCTCCAACATCTACCTGCGGGAGATTCCCCAGGTGCGCATCAACCAGGAGTTCGAGGGGCTCCTGGTGCCGATCGCCCGCCGCATGAATCTGGACATGATCTGGCTGCACGGCGCCGCCACGGTGCTGGAGACCACCCTGGCCCACAGCCTCAACCTGCGCGGCACTCCCTGCCTGGTGGCGGAGATGGGGGTCGGCATGCGCGTCACTCCGGAGTACTGCGACCAGTTGGTGGCCGGCATCCTGAACGCCTGGCGGGAGCTGGGGATCCTGGCGCCGGGGACCCCCCTGCCGCCGGCGACCCACACGCCGCTCATCGCCGACGACAGCAACGTGCACTACCTCAACGCCCAGACCTCCGGCATGTTCGTGGCGGCCGCCTCGCACTGGACCGACGTGCACCGGGGCGAGCTGCTGGGGAGCATCGTGTCGCCCTTTGGCGGCAGCGTGCTCTCCGAGGTGCGCTCCCCGGTGGACGGCATCCTCTTCACCCTGCGCGAGTACCCGCTGGTCTACGAGGGGTCGCTGATGGCGCGGGTCATGGCGCGCAAAGGGGGGAGATCATGATACGGAACCTGCTTTGCATGACGGCGCCGGTGCGCGACGGCTTCGACATACCCTGCCACGAGCTGGGGCCCGCCTCGTCCCAGCTCTCCGTGGCCCTGGTGGGGGGGCTGCACGGCGACGAGATCAACGGCATCTTCATCCTCTCCCGCCTGGCGGACTTCCTGAACTCCGTGGAAAAGGGGGACTACCCGGAGCTGCGCCTGGCCAAGCGGGTGCTGGTCATCCCTGCGGTCAACGTGCTGGGGGTGAACCAGCGCACCCGCACCTGGCCCTTCGACAAGTCGGACATCAACCGGATGTTTCCCGGCTCCACCGGCGGCGAGACCACCCAGCGCATCGCCTACGCCGTGCTGGAAGCGACCAAGCGTGCCGAATTCCGCATCGACATCCACACCGCCGGCGTGGACTTCGAAGAACTGCCCCAGGTGCGCCTGTACGGCCCGAGCGACGCCGAGCGCGAGACGGCCCGCTGGTTCGGCCTCTCGGCGATCATGGAGCGCTCCATGTCGCCCGTCTTCACCACGACGCTGAAGCACTCCTGGAAGGTCTGGCCGGGGCAGAGCTTCCTGTTGCGGGTGGGGCAGGCCGGCACCGTGCAGTTGGAGCACTGCCAGCGCGTCTTCCGGGCCCTGGTCAGCTTTCTGGGGAGGACCGGCGTGCTGGAGGGGGTGCAGTTGGCCGTCGAGGACGAGGACACCTGCTACTTCGACAAGGCGAGCGGGTACCGGGTCTTCGCCAAAAAGGCGGGCACCTTCGTCTCCGACCGCCAGGTGGGGCGCTGGGTTGGTGCCGGCCAGGAACTGGGGTACATTTACGACAGTTTCAACGGCAACGTCATCGAGAAGGTGCTCTCGCCGGCGGCCGGGCTTTTGACCGGCATTCGCCGCCATCCGCTGCTCTTCGAGGGCGATCTCATCCTTCGGGTCAATAAGAAAATCGCTAAGGCGGGGAACCGTTGAGTCGTTGAGTCGTTGAGTTGTTGAGTTGTTGTACGTAGGGTGGGCACCCCGCGCCCACGCGGGGTGATTGCGGGCGCAGCTCACGGGCGAACACGAGGTTCGCCCCTACGCATCGCGCTGGTAGGGGCGAATCTTGTATTCGCCCGCCTTTGGTGCCCCGAGGAAACCTTGCGGAGGATAGGGGAGGGGTCAGCAGCTTTCCGTCTCGATCTTTTCCAACAGTGCGAGCGCCGACAGATCGTCGTACTGCTCGAACAGCTCCCTTATGTTGTTGATGTACGAGTGGATCAGGAACAGCTCATCCAGACAGCGGCCGCCGTTTTGTTCCGGCAGGCCGACGCGCGCCAGTTTCTCCTTGAACTGCTCCCAGAAGGCGTTGGTCCTATGAGGATCGTCGATGTAACGGCGCAACATGGAAACCAGCTCACAGGAGTTTTTGTCTCCCTCGATCCCTACGAATGACACGTAACGATCCGTCTTAATCTCTTCTTGCATAGCTCTTCCTTCCCGTTGTACCACGACGCCCGTGCCGGTCACTCCACCCGGTCCACCCTGAGTGCGAAGGTAAGTTCGAACCCAGCCAGGGCGTGGTTGCCGTCCAGGGCCACCTCGGTGTCATTCACCTCGATGATTTTCATGATCCTGGACTGACCGCCTGCAAAGTCGATGCTCAGTTTCTGCCCGACAGCCAGTTCCTTGCCGACGGGGAAGGCACCCCGGGCAACATGGATGATATTGTCCTTGGAGCGGAGGCCGTAACCCTCCTCGGCCGACAGCACGATGTTCCTGGTCTCACCTTCCTGCATGCCGATGAGGGCGCGCTCCAGGGCGGGAAACAGCTGGTCCGCGCCAATGGTGACGGTCAACGGTTCGTGTTCCTTGGTGCTGTAGAATATGGTGCCGTCATCCAGCGTGCCGATATAACTGATGGTGACCTTGCTGCCGAGCTGAACCTGTGCCATGCGAGTCTCTCCTTCTCAATGCTTTTCGTAGACATGCCCACGCGGTAGTCAACTCCCGCAGGCGTTCCTGCCGCGCATCAGCCGGGCGGACAGCCGCAGGCGCCGCAGGTGCAGACTCTCAGGCCGCAGGCGTGGCAGCCGGCGTTCTTCGGGTCGCGCCCGTCCACCGTCGCACCGCAGGCAGGGCAGTCATAGCGGTAAAAAGCGAAGCCGCAGCTGCGGCAGACCCGCATGTGAGGGTCCCCGTCCTTGGGAAAGACGTGCGTCGAGCCGCAGATCAGGCAGACTGTTGCCATTTCCGGCTTGTTCCTGACGCCGTCACGCTGTCGCCGGTAATGATCGAACAGCTGTTTTACCTCTTCTTTGTTCAGTGTACTCATTCAGGCTGCCCCGCTGTTGGGTGCGGTAAAGGCCTTGGCTTCGTTTCCCACTTACGGGCACTCCTTCGGGGCTTCGCTTGCGCCGGGTTGCGAGCAGGTCTGGAATTCCGCGCTTCTCGCGATGGCTTCCTCGGGGGCGTCAAAGCCGACCCAGGCGTGGACCTTGGCGGGGTCGAAACCGCAGAGCCGCGTGCCGCCCGATTCCATCAGGGGCCGGCGTATCAGCAGGTGGTCGGAGAGCATAAGCTCCAGCGCGGCTGCCGGTTCGTAGGCCGCCGGGTTTATCTCGCCCGCCTTGACCCGGGGCGAATTGGGATTGAACCACGCCTCCACCGGCAGGTCGCCGAAGTATGAGGTCAGTTCGGCCGGCGTCCAGGGATGGGCCAGGAGGTCGCGGACCTCCACCTGGTGCCCGGCCTTGCGGAGAATCTCGACTTGCTTTGCCGAGGTAAGGCAACCAAGCTTCGTATAGTAGGTGATGAGCGCCATAGCTGCATGCCCCTCCAGAGGAAGTAGTTTTCTTGGTGGTTACATGGTTCGTGCCAACTTTATTGGACAATAATGACGTGTTATACCGGTAGGTTGGGGCTGTTCAACGGATGGGTGCCTTCAGACCATGCTGCAAACTTGTGCAGATGGCCTGAATATGCCTTGGTAGTAGCATGCTCTCTGTGCCTTGAGATCGCACTCAGTTGGGATGCGTAAATTGGAGGATAGTATGCTGGAGGGATTGGTTGATGATGCCGAACTAATAGAGTCAAAGTTTCCGGTATACTTCTTTTCGGTGCCCGACTCTTACCACCCAAATTACCAATTCGGACTCGGTGAACGTGTAGATGACGCGGTACACGCCTACTCGATAACTCCAAAGGGGAGGAGTGAAGTCCCCTTGCAGTTGTTTTCCTTGGCGGGGATCATGGGCCAGCTTGCTCTCAACCGCTTCACGGATATGCTCGGCAGCTTGGCGACCCAGGCTTTTAAGGTCGTGCTTAGTCCCCTTTTCCCAGAATGGTAAAGGCCGTCATCACTTCTTCTGACGTTTGGTTCTCTCTGCCGGTTTGTCCCAACCAAGTTCATGCCAGAGCTGGTCACTTGTCAGGAAGCTGGGGTTTTCCTGCTCAAGGCGGGCCACCGCAATCAATTTGTCTTCCATTTCATCAAGAAATGCCGTGATGGCCCGTTTGACGAAGTAGGACTTGGATCGGCGGGTTTCTTTAGCCAGCCGCTCTAGCCGGGTTTCTGTGCTTTGGTCAAGGCGTACTGCAAGCATGGAATGCCTCCCGCAATATGTTATACAATGTATTACATATTACCGCAGGTCGACGCCCAAGGCAACTCGAAATAATGGCCCAGGGCGGTGGCTTTGCGTGCGCCGACCGGACTTGCAGCGGGCTTTATCCCAGATCTTCAGTGCACCCGGTCCAACTGGCTGCGGGCCACCAGGTAGTAGACGATCCCCAGGATCAGCAGGGTGCCGGCGAGAAAGGCCTGGGTCTCCAGGGCGTCGTGACGCAGGGTCGAGATCAGGATCTCCCGGATCAGGGCGACGATGATGACCCCGATGAAGATGAGTATGTTGAACTTCCCTCCCTTGAGCGTCTTGATCTCGTTGTCCATCAACTCTATCATCATCCATAAGATGAGCAGCGAGCCGAGCGCCGAGAGTATCCCCTTCTCGAAATCCCCCTGGAAGATATGGATCAGGTCATAGAAAAACAGCGCCACGACTGACAGAGATACGCCGGTCAGAGCCAGGACCAGAATCAGGTTGAGTCCGTAGGTGAAGCGCTCGGCGGCCTGGATCAGTTTCGACTCCAGCCGGTGCGATACGAATACCTTGCGCAACTCCTCCTCCTGGTAGGAGGTGCTCATGATGTCCAGGTTGATGTCGAGGATCTTCTCCACGGCGATCCGGTATTTGCGCCGCTCCTGAATCTGGGGGAAGTTGGCCTGCAACAGCTCGATGAGGAAACGCCGCACCACGTTCATGGCGGCGTTCACGTAGTGCGCGTTCAAGCCGATGCGCACGTGGGCCTGGCCGATGTGCTGCAGGGTGAGCAGGTAGTGGTTGTCGTATCTGCCGGAAAAAAGGGCGAGCACCCACTCCGAGTGGCTCTTCTTGAGCCGCTGCAACGCCTGCTCCTCGCGCAGGAACTTGGCGGTTTCCGGAATCTTCAGCAGGAAGTTGTAAAACTCGTCCACCAGGATGTCGCAATGCTCCTGCGCCAGGGGTAGCAACTCCTTCAGGAGTTCCGCATCGGTATCGGTGAAGAAATAGTGGCCTTTTACTTCCTGCATGGTGAGCATCTGGTTCTCCTGGGAGGAAAGGTGGGAAAATACGACTGCAGCCGGACTTGAAACAAACGTGCCCCGGATATTACCAGGTTCAATGCATAAATAAAACGGTGCTGAAGCAGCTGTTGTGTATACACTATCCGCTGTGACACAGCAAATATCTGGCACGGCCCATCCTAACACAGTGTTCAATCCAGTGGTGGCCTTTTTCGCCGTTACTGAAATTGAACCACGCCACCGCAGCCAGTTCCGGCATACAATGAAGGTATTAAGAAGTCGCTAATAATATAAAAATCATCCAGACGCGTGTCAGTAAATCCCTGTCAAGTTTTCACGACTTATGCCGATAATCCTACGATTGAGAGCAGTGCTGTCTGCGCCTGAAGCACAGGATAGTGCAATGCCGGGGATCAGGCAGCCCTCCCGATGCACCGGCAACCTTGCTGGCGAAGCGCTGCGGAAGGAAGGCTATGAAGCGTTTGACCTGGAGCCTGAAAACCAAAATGATATTCGGGGTGTGCCTGATCGTGGCAGGGCTCACGAGCGTACTGGCCTATACCACACTCTCCTACTTCCAGCAGCAGCTCCGGGAGAACGTGGCCGCGCAGCAGTTCGTCCTGGTCTCGGCCCTGGCCGGCAACCTCGACGACAGCCTGACGGCAGCCCAGGACGAGCTGCTGAAGCTTGCCGCGCTGGTCCCCCCGGGACTGCTGCAGCACCCCGGCGAGGCTCAGGACTTTCTCCAAAGCGAATCGGAGCACAAGATCACCTTCGATAACGGCCTGGCCCTGCTTTCGCGGGAGGGGGCCCTGATCGCGCAGACCCCCTTCGCCCCGGAGCGTCAGACCAAAAATTTCGCCTTCCGCGACTACCTCCGGAAAACCGTGGCCTCGGGCCAGCCCGTCATTTCGGCACCCTTCTTCTCCAGCCAGAAGCACCGGCATCCCGTGGTGGCCTTCACGGCTCCCCTGCTGGACTCCAAGGGCAAGCTGGTCGGGGTGCTGGTCGGAGGCCTCGATCTGACCCGGCACAATTTCCTGGGCAAGATCGCCCACACCCGGCTGGGAACGAGCGGCTACCTCTACTTGTTCGACACCGACCGGACCATGATCATGCACCCCGACGAGGCGCGCATTCTGGCCCGGGACATCCCGCCGGGCGCCAACCGGGGGCTCGACCGGGCCCTGGCCGGCTTCGAGGGGACCCTGGAAACGGTCAATTCGAGAGGGGTCGCGGTGCTGGCCAGCTTCAAGCGCCTGAGGAGGACCGGATGGATCCTGGGGGCCAATTTCCCGCAAGCCGAGGCCTATGCCGGCATAAAGAAGTCAAGGCGGTTCCTGGACGCCGCCCTGCCGGTGGCCATCGCCCTTTGCGTGGCGGGGGTCTGGTTCTTCATGGAGCACCTCACCGCGCCGCTGCAGCGCCTGGCCGCGCATGTGCGCTCCCTGACCGGCAAGCGGGGGCCCGAGCGGCTCTTCGCCGACGACGACGCTGACGAGATCGCCCTGCTTGCCGAGGCTTTCAACGACATGGTCCGTGAGCTCGACGCCGAACGGGAGGCGCTCAAGGAAAGCGAGGAGCGCCTGCGCCAGATCGCCGAGCATTGCGAGGAGGTGCTCTTCATCGTCTCCAGCGACCTTACCCGGATGATCTACATAAACCCCGCCTACCAGAAGCTCTGGCAGCTCAGCTGCCAAAGCGTCTACCAGCGCCCCGACTCCTTCACCGACCTCATCCATCGGGAAGACCGGCCGCGGGTCTTGAGGGCCTTGGAGCGGCTTGCCGCGGGGGTGGCCTTCGAGGAAACCTACCGCATCGTGCGGCCCGACGGGAGCGAGCGTTGGATCCTCGCCCGCACCTATCCGGTAGGCGTGGAGGACGGGGAGATCTACCGCTACGTCGGGATCGCCGAGGACGTGACGGGGCGCATGCTCGACGAGGCAAGAATCCGCAAGATGGAACTCGCGGTGGAGCAGAGCCCGGTTTCCATCGTCATCACCGACTGCGCGGGAAGCATCGAATATGTGAACCCCAAGTTCACCCAATTGACCGGATACGCGCCGGCCGAGGTGCTGGGCCGCAACTCGCGCATCCTGCAAACCGGCCAGACCCCGGCCGAGCTGTACCGGCAGCTCTGGAAGAGCATCAGCTCCGGGGCGGAGTGGCACGGGGAGATCCTGAACCGGAAAAAAAACGGCGAGTCCTTCTGGGAATCGGTCAGCATCTCGCCGATCAAGGACTCCCGCGGCGCCATCACCCACTACCTCGCCGTCAAGGAGGACGTCACCGCCCGCAGGATGCTGGAGGAGGAACTGCGTGGCGCCCGGAATGCGGCGCAGGCCGCCGACCGCCTGAAAAGCGAGTTCCTGGCCAACGTGAGCCACGAGATCCGGACCCCGATGAACGGCGTCATCGGCATGACGGACCTGCTGAGAGAAACCGCTCTCACCGGCGAGCAGAGCGAATACCTCCAGGCCCTGACCGCCTCGGCGGAGTCGCTGCTGATCGTCATCGGCGACATCCTTGATTTCTCCCGGATCGAGGACTGCAAGCTGGAACTGGCCCGCGAGAACTTCGGGTTGCGCGCCAGCCTGGAGCAGAGCCTGAGCGCTCTGGCGCGCACGGCCTCCAGCAAAGGCCTGCTGCTCGCCATCAGGATTCCCCCGGAGGTCCCCGACGCCCTGGTGGGGGACCGGGGTCGCCTGATGCAGGTCCTGGTGAACCTGGTGTCCAACGCCATCAAGTTCACCGAAAGCGGAGAGGTGGCGCTCCTGGTCCGTGCCGGGACAGCACCCGACCCCGCTGCCGTGCGCCTGAGCTTCACCGTGTCCGATACCGGTATCGGTATCTCGACGGAGATGCAGTGCAGGGTCTTCGACCCCTTCTCCCAGGCCGATGCCTCGGCGACCCGCAGGTTCGGCGGAAACGGGCTCGGCCTCACCATAGCGGCCCGGCTGGTGGGGATGATGGGCGGCGCACTGCGGGTGGAGAGCGAGCCGCAACAGGGGAGCTCTTTCTTCTTCACCCTGCCGTTCGGCTTGCAGCAGGGGCTCCCGGTCCGCCCCCCGCCCAGGGAGCCGCCCCTTGCCGGGGTCCCGAGAGGACCCGGCGCCACCGAGGGGAGGGCGGAGCCGTTCGATACCAGGGAAACCCTGGCCCGCATGGATGGGGACTGGGACCTCTTTCGGGAGGTGGTCGGGATCTTCGCGGCCGACTCCCACACGATGATGGCGCTGATCGGCGACGCCATCGAGCAGCAAGACCCCGCCGGGCTCAATCGCGCCGCGCACACCCTCAAGGGGGCGCTCAGCAATTTCGGAGCCCGGGCCCCCCTGGCGCTGGTCCACAAGCTGGAGACCCTGGGGAAAAAAGGGAATCTCGACGGGGCGGCGGAGAATTTCGCGCTGCTCGAAACGGAGCTGGAGCGGCTCAGGGAGGCGCTGGACCGGTACGCAGGGAGGATGGGGACATGAAGATACTGATAGCCGAGGACGACAAGGTTTCGCGCCGTCTCCTCGAGGCCCACCTGGGCAAGTGGGGCTACCAGGTCGTCGCGGCGCGCGACGGCAGGGAGGCCTGGCAGATGCTGCAGGCCGCCGATCCCCCCAGGCTCGCCATCCTGGACTGGATGATGCCGGGGATGGACGGCACCGAGATCTGCCGCAGGGTGAGGAGGGAGGGGCGGGAGCCCTACACCTACATCATCCTGCTGACCGCGCTAAGCGGAGAGGACAACCTTTGCGCCGGCATGGATGCCGGGGCGGACGACTATCTCACCAAGCCCTTTAGGGTCAACGAGCTGCGGGTGCGCCTGCGCGCCGGCAGGAGGATCGTCGACCTGCAGGACGAACTGATAGCGGCCCGCGATGCCCTGAGCATCAAGGCCGCACACGACCCGCTCACCGGTCTTTGGAACCACGAGGAGATCATCTGCGCCCTGCAGCGCGAGCTGGCGCGGGCCCGGCGCGGCGGGGAGCCGGTGGGGGCGATCATGGCGGACATCGACCACTTCAAGCTGGTGAACGACGGCTTCGGGCATATGGCGGGCGACGCGGTGCTGCGCGCGGTCGCCGGAAAGATGACCGAGCGCATGCGCCGCTACGACGCGGTGGGGCGCTACGGCGGGGAGGAGTTCCTGATAGTGCTCCCCGGCTGCGGGGCACAGGATGCCGCGGCCCTGGCGGAGAGGCTGCGCCTGAGCATCTGCGGCGCCCCCCTGGAGACGCCCGAGGGGCCGATACCGGTCACCATCAGCCTCGGCGTATCGGCAAGCTGCGGCGAGGAGGCGGATGCCGGCGCCCTGATCCGCGCCGCGGACCAGGCTCTGTACCGGGCCAAGGAAAAAGGGAGAAACTGCGTGGAAATGGGCGTGGCGCAGGCCATGTGCTGACAGTCCGGCAGTGGCCAACCCCTTGGTGCCACTCTCAAGGTTGGGGCACCCCTTGCGGGTGCCCACAACTGGCATGGTTACCCCGCGCAAAAAAAATGGTGCCCAGGGAGAAAAACCGCGCCACGGCCTTTAGTGGAATTTCCCCAGGTGGATCTTGGTGATGTAGTCCAGCAGTCCGAAGACGTTCAAAAGCCAGAGCACGACGACGATAACCACGACGGCGTTCAGGATGGATTTGATGGATCCCGCCATCGGGATGTACCGGTTGACGAGCCCCAGGAGGACTCCGACGACGATCAGGACCAGTATGACGTTAACTAGTGGCATGGGATGACTACCTCCGTGTAGCTTTATTCGCCGTCCAGCACCTTGCGCACCTTGGCGGCCAGGTCGGCCATGGTGAACGGCTTCTGGATGAAATGTACTCCCTCGTCGATGACGCCGTGGTGCGCGATGATGTCGGAGGTGTATCCCGACATGAACAGGCGCTTGAGGCGCGGGTAACTGCTCATCAGGTCGTTGGCCAACTCCCGGCCGCTCATCTCGGGCATCACCACGTCGGTCATCAGCAGCGCGACCTCGCCGGCGTGCTCCCTGGCCAGGCGCAGGGCCTCGCCCGGGGAGTTCGCCGCCAGCACGGTGTAGCCCTGCCGGGTGAGGATCTGCCGGGCCATGTTCAGCACGGACGCCTCGTCCTCCACCAGCAGGATGGTCTCCCGGCCCCCCTCCGGCGGCCGCGCCGGCGCCTCCGCCGGTTCGGGCTGTACCGCCTGCTCCTGGTGGCGGGGGAGGTAGATGGTGAAGGTCGTTCCCAGGCCCGGCTCGCTGTAGACGTTGATGAAGCCGTTATTCTGCTTGACGGCGCCGAACACGGTGGCGAGGCCGAGCCCGGTCCCCTTGCCGACCCCCTTGGTCGTGTAGAACGGCTCGAAGACGTGGGCCTGCACTTCCTTGTCCATGCCGCGCCCGTTGTCGCTCACCGCGAGCTTCACGTACTCCCCGGGCACGAATCCCGCGTTATGGGCGGAGTAACTCTCGTCGACCGTGCAGTTGCGGGTCTCGATGGTGATGCGGCCCACCTCGGGGATGGAGTCGCGGGAATTGGAGCAGAGGTTGGTCAGGATCTGGTCGATCTGGGACGGGTCGACCCGCGCCGGCCAGAGCTCGTCCCCGGGCTGCCAGACCAGCTTTATGTTCTCGCCGATGATGCGCTGCAACATGGTCAGCATGCCGCCGATGGTCTGGTTCAGGTCCAGCACCTTGGGGGCGACCGCCTGCCGGCGCGCGAAGGCGAGCAGCTGCCGGGTGAGGTCGGCGGAGCGCTCGGCTGCCTTGCGGATCTCCTCCAGGGTCACGAAGAGCGGGTGACCCGGGTCCAGGTCCATCAGGGCCAGGTTCGCCTGGCCGATGATGACGCTCAGCATGTTGTTGAAGTCGTGCGCCACGCCGCCTGCCAGCCGGCCCACCGATTCCATCTTCTGGGCCTGGTGCAGCTGCTCCTCCAGCCTGCTCTGCTGCTCCTCGGCCCTTTTGAGCTCCGAGATGTCCACGATCATGGCGCGGCAGTCCTCCCCGGACTCGGAGGCCACCGCCTCCACCTGCAGGAAGACCGGCTCCCCCCCCTCCCTTTGCAACGTCACCTCGCAGGCGGCTTGGGCCGAGCCGCCGAACACCCTGGCCAGGAAGTCGTGGAAGGGCGCCTTGGTGTCGTCGGAGAGGAAGCCGTCCAGGTTTTGCTCCAAAAGCGCGGAGCGCTCGCCACCGAGGAAGCGTGCGCCGGTGACGTTGACGGCCCGGATGACGCCGCCGCGGTCCAGGTTGAAGTAGCCCACCGGCGCGAAGTCATAGAGGTCGCTGTATTTCCCCAACAGTGCCTCCATCTGCTGCCGCTCGTCCCTCACCCGCCGCAGTTCCTGGTTCTGCGTCACCAGCAGGTCGCGGCTCGCGACCAGGTCGCTCTCGTTCTTGATGCGCTGTGAGAATTCGCGCCACAGGAAAAGGTACAGGGTCGCCAGGATGACGCTCCCCAGCAGGTTCCCCAGCAGGAGGAAGTAAAAATTCCGGTTGAAGTACCTCCTTTCCACGCCCGTGCGTTTCCTGAGCAGCCGCTCCTCGTCGTTCACGGACCCAACGATCAGGCCGCGCAGCACCTCCATGGTCTTCTTGCCCGTGTCCAGCATGATCCGGTCCCGGGCGCTCTCGAAACCCTCCTCCGAGCGCAGCCGGATGGTTTCGTCCATCAGGGAGAGCCTGGTCCGGATCAGGGGCTCGATGTCCGCCAGCCGTTTCTGCTGGTTCGGGTTGTCCTTAGTCAGGGTGTGCAGGGTGGTCAGGTGGGCGTTCACGGCAACCAGGGCGGCGTAGTACGGTTCGAGGTACCTGCGGTTGCCGGTGATGACGAACCCCCGCTGCCCCGATTCTGCGTCCTTGATCGAGCTGAACAGGTTGTCCAGTTCCAGGATTACCAGGTAGGTATGCTTTTCCCAGCGGCTGGCATCGCGCGTCTCCGTGAGGTTATGGTAGGAGAACAGGCCCAGGCTGCCGGAAATGATCAGGGTGAGCACGAAGCTCGCCAGCAGGATCAGGCGGCCCTTGGCGAAGGCCGCCTTCTGGAGGGCGCCGAACACGGGACCGGCGCTCCAGGGCGGCCTGGGAAAAGCGCTGATCAGGTTTCGGAAAGGGTTTTTCTTTGCACCCACGGTCTGCCTCTATTATATGATGGCCCCTTCGACTCCGCCCAGGGACCAGCCGCTCGCTGAGCGGAGTCGAAGCGCAACAAATGGCGCAGTAGAGCCGGCCTAGCGCGACTTAAACCTCCAATACTGTCCCGAGGAGGCGTTCACCGTCTTCAGTCCCGAGCGCTCCGCGGGGCTCTTGCCATCCCGGATCAGATGATAAATGTCTCCAATGACCGACGGGTTGTCGGCCAGGTACCCCTGTCCCCCCGGGCCGGTGTTGACACTGGTAGCATCGATCGTTTCGATTCCGTCAAACAGGATAAGATTGGTTCCCGAGTCGCCGGCACGAGGGTAGTTCTGAAATTTATTGGAAGCTTTAAGCGCTACATCCCTGGAGGAGGTATAGAGCGTGGTGTGGTTGGATGAGGCGGCTAAAGCAGGAGCAATGTCGCGTTTAAACAGATCGGAATCTATGTCAGGCGCGACGAGAATGACCTCGCGGAACATCTTTTTCAGCTCGGGCCTTTCAGACATCAGATAGATATAGGCCTTGGTAAGCGCCCGGTTCCCCATGCTGTGAGCGATCAGGTAGATATTCCTCGCTTTGGTTTTCGCTGCAAACTCTTTGAGAAACTCCTTGAGGTCGGGCTGCGCCCATTCGACCTCCGCCTCGTCGGCGAGGTAGGCATCCGCCCGCCCCTTGGAGGGCCAGCTGAAGCATATCGCAGCGCCGTCAAACCCGAGGTCGTACTTCATTTGCGCCGTGCGTCGGACCGCCTCGGCGAAGCTCACGTTATAGCCGTGCACGAAAACGAAGGCGCTCTTTCTCGCCGACTTCGCGATGGCTCCATTCAGCTGCTCCAGGTAGCTGTCATATTCACGCGGAGCCACCTTGCGCAGGGCCGGGCGAGAGCCGGACGGCTCACTGGGCTCAGGACGCGCCAGCCTTGCGGCTTCACGGGTGCCCGGTTTGGCATCCCGTGGGACACCAACTGCGCACAATCCATAGGAAAGCGGACCTCGCTTACTGCCGAAAAATTTGGCTGGGTCCGACTGCGCGCCACGCGAGCGGTCCGTCGCGTAAAAGACCTGGACCGGGGCCATGCTCTTCTTTCTGACCTCCGCCCTTTTGTCTTTATCACTCTGAGCGGAGGTCGGTTGTCCTGCCGTCGTGGCAGAGGCCGATCTGGAGGGTGGCACAGCAGTCGGTTTACCCGCCTGTGCAGAGCCCGCGGTTGTCAAAGGGGGCTGCCCAACTACTGCAGACCTGTCGCAGCCTGCCAGAAAAGCCAGGACGGTTGCACACAACGCTTTGCAGATACAGGCGACAACTTCTTTGCTGAATAGACGCGATGCTCTGTCCATGCGTCACCTCCTCTAGGTCCTGACCAGGCTGGAACGAAAGGGCGCTGCTGCGAAAAAGCCTCCGGTCGGTTGCCTGCAGCTCCGGCCTCGAACGCCGAGCCAAAGCCCGTTGCACCGCGCCGCCAGAAGGGATGCGGCTACCTGATAACCTCCTCCGGACTGTCGAGGGACCGGAAAGCAAGCCTATTAAATTACCCGATTAGTGACAATCTTCCGCTTTCAATAACTCTCCCTCCCCCCTTGCGGGGGAGGGTCGGGGTGGGGGGATGCAGCCACGAAGTGATCTCTCCTGGGCAGTCATGGCACCTTCCCCCTCCCCCTAACCCCCTCCCGCAAGGGGAGGGGGGACTATGGCGGGAGATCATCACTAATCAGGTTAAATTATATCATGCGGACATGGTATTAATATAGGCTAACCGGCAGGCGGGTCGGCCTCCCCGAACCTCCGGGTTGGGGCGGATTTTGCGGGCGCCCCTGCCGGTTTCTGTTTTGGAATCAAAGAGCGACCTGCGCCGCCGTTGCCGGTTTCGCGGCTGTAATTCCTTATGTTTACGGTTGTCAGTGCCGATACATAAGGGGTATATTAGATGCAATCGTGCATGGCCGGCTCATCCGGCGGACCTGCTGAAACCCGGTGGCGCTGCAGGCAGGCATCCCATGCGTAAGGAGGCCACGCCCCATGGAAACAGACGACTACCAGAAGCTTCGGCAACTTTTTGACGACTACCTGCGGATGTACTCGTCCCGCGATGACCAGCTCACGGCCTTTTTCAGCGAGGACTTTTCCGGCTTTACCGGCGGCGGAGATTTCCTGGTCAAGGATCGGGAGGCTTGGGTCGCGATCACCCGCCAGGACTTCGCCCAGGTCAAGGATCCCATCCACATCGAACTGAAGGACCTGGCCATCCAGTCGCTGGCTGAGACCATCGCGGTCGCGACCGGTTTCTTCACTATCCACCTCCCCATAAAGGACCACGTCCTGTCGCGCGAGACCGCCCGCCTGGTGCTGATTTTCCGCAGGGAGGCGGCGGGCTGGAAAATCTCGCACAGCAGCATCTCCATCCCCTACGGCCTGGTCCGCGAGGGCGAAGTCTACCCGCTGCAGGAGCTCGCGGTGCGCAACCAGTTCCTGGAGGAGCTGGTCGCGGAAAGGACCTGCCAGCTCTCCGAGGCGAACGACAACCTGAAACAGACCAATCAGGAGCTGGCGCGAGAAATCGCGCAGCACAAGCTGTCCGAGGAAGCTCTGAGGAAGACCAAGCAGCAGTACGACAACCTGGTCTCCAAGATCTCCGTCGGCATCTACCTGCTGCGTAGCGTACCGGACGGGAGCTTCACGCTGGACTACCTGAGCCCCCGGATGTCGGAAATCCTGAACCTGAGCGCCGCAAGCCTCCAGGCGGGCAGTCTGGGCTGGTTCCAGTCCATCCACCCGGAAGACCTGGAGTCCTTCCTCAAGCTCAATCAGCAGGGGATTGAGCAGCGGCAGCCTTTTGATTGGGAGGGGCGGGTGCTGGTGCAGGGCAGGGTCAAGTGGCTGCACCTCAATTCCTCGCCCGAGCCACAGGAAAACGGCGACCTGCTCTGGCACGGCGTCGTCACCGATATCACCGAGCGCAAGCTCGTGGATGAGGAGCGGCTGCGCCTGGAAAAGCTGCTGTTCCACGCCCAGAAGCTGGAGAGCCTGGGAGTGCTGGCCGGCGGCATCGCCCACGACTTCAACAACATCCTGATGGCCATCATCGGCAACGCCGACCTGGCCCTGACCCGGATCGAGGAGAGCTCTCCGGCGGTCGACAACCTGCGCAGGATCGAGCAGGCGGCGGCGCGGGCCGCAGACCTGACCAAGCAGATGCTGGCCTACTCCGGCAAGGGCAAATTCGTCATCGAGAACCTCGACTTCAACCGGCTGGTGCAAAAAATGCTCCCCTTGCTGGAGGTCTCCATCTCCAAGAAGGCGGAGCTCAGGCTCAACCTGCAGGAGCCCCTCCCCTCAATCGAGGCCGATGCCACCCAGATGCACCAAATCGTCATGAACCTGGTGATCAACGCGTCGGAGGCGATGGAGGAGAGCAGCGGCGTCATCGACATCAGCACGAGGTTTCTGGAGTGCGACCGGAGCTATCTGAAAGAGGTCTGGCTGGAGGAGAGCCTAAGCGAGGGACTCTACCTCTACCTGGAAGTCTCCGACACCGGCTGCGGCATGGACAAGGACACCATGGCGCGGCTCTTCGACCCGTTCTTTACCACCAAGTTCACCGGCCGCGGCCTGGGGATGGCCGCGGTGCTCGGCATAGTGAAGGGGCACCACGGCTCCATCAAGGTCTCCAGCGAGCCTGGGCGCGGGAGCAGCTTCAGGATTTTGCTGCCGGCGAGCGAGCGGCCCTGCGACCTGTTCCAGGACACCAGCTATCCGGACGACTGGCAGGGGAGCGGCACCGTCCTTTTGGTGGACGACGAGGAGACCGTGTGTCGCATCGGGGTCGAGATGCTTCGGGAGCTGGGGTTCACCCCGATCACCGCCCGCGACGGGCTGGAGGCGCTGGGCATCTTCCGGGAGACCCCCGGCATCGCCTTCGTCATCCTCGATCTGACCATGCCGCGCATGGACGGCGCACAGTGCTTCCGCGATCTGCGACTGCTGGATCCGACGGTGAAAGTCATCATGTCCAGCGGTTACAACGAGCAGGAAGTGGCCCAGCGTTTCGTCGGCCAGCGGCTGTCCGGCTTCATCCAGAAGCCCTACCGGCTCTCCGTGCTGAGGGACGTGATCAAGAGAGTCGTGTGAGCCGGCACCGGAAGCCTTCATCTTGGCTCAGAACTGAAAGAATATGGCAGTGCCCGGCACAATAGGTGCTATAGTGAAGGTTAGGTTACCCAGGCAATTAAACCTCAACGACAAGGAGCAACGTCATGAGTAAAGGCCAAGACAGTAAGAAGGCATCCAAAAAGGAACCGGCAAAAACTCCCAAAGAGAAAAAGGCCGACAAAAAGCTCAAGAAAGACGAGAAGAAGTAATTAAGCCGTTCCATGCAGTCCCGTGCTACTGAGCAGGGCCTCCAGCTACCAGCAAGGTTGAAGCACACTCAATTGTTGGGAGCCCTGCCAGCACCGAACTGCCAAAGTTGACAGTCGTAGCCCGATCTGCGTCCAGCTTTTCCCCTCCGCACTCTGCACTACACTTCCCACGTTGCGCCCAGCCTTTAGCTCTGTTCTCCGAACTACACTTTCGCCGTGCCCTTGCCCGACGCCTCTGTTAAGTGCCTGCAACGACATCTCACCAGCCCGGCTGACTCTTATCATCAATCCCAACATCAATTCCAACAGGCAGTTGTAGGGCGTTGCCCTGGTGAACCTGTTCTGGCGCAGTCACAGACTCTTATCCTCAATTCCAACAGGCAGTTGTAGGGGCGAATCATCATTCGCCCTGGGGCAGGTGCCATCTCGGACCCCGTTGACAGCTAAATTTGAAAAGAGTATGCTTTTTAATTAAGAACAGCAAAGCAGGTGCAGCAAGGAGGAGATCATGACAAACCAAACGATACACAGCATGCTGGCCCGCACCGACTGCGCGCTGGCGCTCATCGATTACCAGCCGGCGATGTTCGCCGGAGTGCACTCCCACGACCGGACCACCATTGTTCAGAACGTCCAGATCCTGGCCAAGGCGGCCAAACTCTTCCGCGTGCCGACCATTTTGTCCACGGTCGCGGCGCAAAGTTTCAGCGGTGCCATGCTTCCCGAAATAACCGGGGTTTTCCCCGATCTGAAACCGATCGACCGCTCTTCCATCAATTCCTGGCTGGACCAGAACTTCAAGGCGGCGCTCGAGCGTACCGGCCGGCGCAAGATCGTGGTGGCCGGGCTTTGGACCGAGGCGTGCGTGATGTTCCCGACCCTGGACCTGCTGCAAAACGGCTTCGAGGTCTACGTGCCGACCGACGCCTGCGGCGACATCACCGAAGAGGCCCACGAGCGGGCCGTGCAGCGGCTGGTCCAGGCGGGCGCGGTGCCCGTCACCTCCCTGCAGTTCCTCTTCGAGCTGCAGCAGGACTGGGGGCGCTCCGAGACCTACGAAGGGTGCATGGAGATCATGAAAGCGCATACTCCCTACGGCATCGAGGTCCGTTTCGTGAAGGAATTCCTCGGTGGTCACGGGGGGTGAGGGCAGCAAGCGAAGGAGAAATCGACCATGAAAACAGAGAACAACCCGGCCGCGCAACCGGGAAAAACGGCTAAGATCGCTTACCGGACCGTGCAGGTCGACAACCTGGAAATATTCTACCGCGAGGCAGGGCCGAAGGACGCGCCCACCTTGCTGCTGCTGCACGGCTTCCCGACCAGCTCGCATATGTTCCGTAACCTGATTCCCGCCCTAGCCGACGAGTTCCACCTGGTCGCGCCGGATTACCCGGGCTTCGGGAACAGCTCCATGCCGACCGTGGATCGGTTCGAGTACAGCTTCGACCATCTGGCCCAGGTGATCGGCAGGTTTACCGAGCAGATCGGGCTGCAGAAGTACACCCTGTACCTGCAGGACTACGGCGCGCCGGTCGGCTACCGTTTGGCCACCAGCCATCCCGAGCGGGTGCAGGCCATCGTGGTGCAAAACGGCAACGCCTATGCCGAGGGAATCGACAACGACTTCTGGCAGCCGCTCAAGGCGTACTGGAAGGAGAGGACCGCGGAGCGCGAGCAGCCGGTGCGCGCCTGCCTCGCCCGCGAGGCGACCATCTGGCAATACACCGTGGGCGTGCGGGACAAGGAGGCGATCAGTCCCGACAACTGGAACGTCGACCAGCCACTGCTGGACCGGCCGGGAAACGCCGAGATCCAGCTTGCGCTGCTCTACAGCTACGGTAGCAACCCGCCGCTCTATCCGAAGTGGCAGGCCTACTTCCGTGATTTCCAGCCGCCGACCCTTATCGTCTGGGGCAAGAACGATCCCATCTTCCCCGCGGCCGGCGCCGAGCCGTACCGCAGGGACCTGAAGCATCTGGAGTACCACCTGCTCGATACCGGTCACTTCGCGCTCGAGGAGGAGGGCGGCCAGATCGCCGAACTGATGCGGAGCTTCCTGCGCAAAAACGTCACCGGCCAGCAATAGTCCGTGACGGAAATGGGGCGCAGCAGCAAGGGAATACGGGACAAAGGGGGTCCCGCACCAAGGAAACACGGTACCAAGGAGGCCTCTCATGCCTGAAAAGGATCACTACCAAAATATCGTGCTGGGCAGCGGGGAGTCGGGCAAGTGCCTGGGCTGGACCCTGGCAAAATCCGGAGAGCGCACGGCTGTCATCGAACGCCGCCTCATCGGCGGTTCCTGCCCGAATATCGCCTGCCTGCCGAGCAAAAACATAATTCACAGCGCGAAAGTCGCACAGCTTTGCCAGCGGGCGCAGGAGTTCGGCGCGGTGGTCGGTCCCGCCCGCACGGACATGGCCGGCGTGCTGCGCCGCAAGCGCGACATGGTGGAAGGTCTGATAGCCTTGCACCTCGGCAGATTCAGGGAAAGCGGCACCGAACTGATCCTGGGCGAGGGGCGCTTCGTTGCCCCCCGAACCGTCGAGGTGCGCCTGAAAGACGGCGGCACGCGGCGCCTGAGCGGGGACCGGGTCTTCCTTGACCTGGGGACCCACGCGACGGTGCTTCCCATTCCCGGCCTGGCGGACACCGGCTACCTGACCCATGTCGAGGCGCTGGATCTGGAGCGCCTGCCCGCCCACCTGATCGTGCTGGGCGGGGGGTACGTGGGGCTCGAGATGGCGCAGGCGTTCCGACGTTTCGGCAGCCGCGTCACGGTCATAGAGCGCGGCGCGCAGCTCGCCTCACGCGAGGATCTCGATGTTGCGCAGGCGCTCGGTCAAATCTTCGCGGGGGAGGGGATCGATGTCGTCCTCTCGGGCGAGACGCTGGGGGTCGAGGGGCGCTCGGGCGAAAGGGTGCGGCTGCGGCTGCGCACGCCGGAGGGCCAAAGCGCGCTCGACGGCTCGCACATCCTGGTGGCTACCGGACGCACGCCCAACAGCGCAGGGATCGGATTGGAGCAGGTGGGAGTCGAGCTGGATGCGCGCGGCTTCATCAAGGTGAACGAGAGGCTTGAGACGACGGCGCCCGGTGTCTGGGCGATGGGCGAGTGCGCCGGAAGCCCGCAGTTCACCCACGTGGCGTTCGACGACTTCCGCGTGGTCAGGGACAACCTGGCCGGCGGCAAGCGGACGACAACCGACCGGCTGGTACCGTTTTGCATGTTCACCGATCCTGAACTGGCGCGCGTGGGGCTCAACGAAAACGAGGCCCGCAGCCGCGGGCTTGACTACCGGCTTGCCAGCCTCCCCATGGGCAGCGTGCTTAGGACCCGGACCCTCTCCGAGACGCGCGGCTTCATGAAGGCGCTGGTAGCGGGCGACAGCGACCGGCTGCTCGGCTTCACGATGCTCGGTCCGGCTGCCGGCGAGGTTATCGCCGTGGTTCAGACGGCGATGCTGGCGGGGCTACCGTACACCGCCCTGCGCGATGCGATCTTCACTCATCCAACCATGGCCGAAGGACTTAACGTGCTCTTTGCCAATCCGCCGGTCTCCGTGGCAAAATGACGCCCAACGGCGGCGCGCCCATGCGCGCAGGGCGCCGGGAAGCGCTACCCGGCTCCGGCGCACGCTGGCGCCAGGCGTTCCGCCCGGCGAAACGCCGGCTGCAAGGCCCGAGGGGCGACCAGGTCCGGAACCCTGGGTAGCGGCCTTGGCCGATAGAGGTAACCCGACATGAAAGCACCTGATCTTATTTTACATAACGGAAGCATCACCACTCTCGACCCCCGCCGCCCCGAGGTCTCCGCCCTCGCCATAACCGGGTCACAGATAACCGCGGCCGGCGGAGCGGAGCTTTTGGCCGACGCCGAACCGAGTACGGCGCGGGTCGACCTCAGGGGGAGGCGCTGCGTCCCGGGGCTGAACGACTCCCACATCCACGTGATCCGGGGCGGACTCAACTTCAACATGGAACTGCGCTGGGACGGGGTGCCCTCCCTGGCCGACGCGCTGGCGCTCCTCAAGGAGCAGGCTCGGCGCACGCCGCCTCCCCAGTGGGTGCGGGTGATCGGCGGCTGGACCGAGTTCCAGTTCGCGGAACGTCGCATGCCCACCCTGGAAGAGGTGAACCAGGCAGCGCCCGACACCCCGGTCTTCATCCTGCACCTCTATGACCGCGCCATACTGAACCGCGCGGCGTTGCGGGCGCTCGGCTACACCCGCGAGACCCCGGACCCGCCGGGCGGGGAGATCCAGCGCGACAAGGCGGGGAACCCCACGGGGCTGCTGATCGCCAAGCCCAATGCCATGATCCTCTACGCGAGCCTGGCCAAGGGGCCGAAGCTCTCCCCCGCGGACCAGCTCAATTCGACCCGACAGTTCCTGCACGAGCTGAACCGGCTGGGACTCACCAGCGCCATCGACGCGGGGGGCGGCTTCCAGAACTATCCGGAAGACTACCGGGTGGTGCAGCAGCTGGCCGCCCAGGGCGAGCTCACCCTGCGCATCGCCTACAACCTCTTCACCCAGCACCCGAAGGGGGAGCTGGCGGATTTCGCCCAGTGGGTCACCATGACCGCGCCGGGGCAGGGGGACGATTTCTTACGGGTGAACGGCGCCGGCGAGATGCTGGTCTTCTCCGCGGCCGATTTCGAGGACTTCCTGGAACCGCGCCCCGAGCTGCCGGCGACCCTGGAGGGAGAACTGTCCCAGGTGGTGCGGCTCCTGGCGCAGCAGCGCTGGCCGTTTCGCCTCCACGCCACCTACGACGAGTCCATCTCCCGCTTCCTGGACGTCTTCGAAGCGGTCGATCGCGAGGTTCCCTTCCAGGGGCTGCGCTGGTTCTTCGACCACGCCGAGACCATCACCCCGCGCAACCTGGAGCGCGTGCAGGCGCTGGGCGGCGGCATCGCCATCCAGGACCGCATGGCCTTCCAGGGCGAGTACTTCCGCGAGCGCTACGGCAGGGAGCTCGCCGAACAGAGCCCGCCGATCCGGCGCATGCTGGAGACGGGAATCCCGGTCGGCGCCGGGACCGACGCGACCCGGGTGGCGAGCTACAACCCGTGGGTCTCGCTCTACTGGCTGGTGACCGGCAGGACCGTCGGCCGGCTGCAGCTTTATCCCGAGGCGAACCGCCTGGGGCGCGAGGAGGCGCTGTGCCTTTACACGGTGGGGAGCAGCTGGTTTTCAGCCGAGGAGGGTAAGAAGGGGGTCCTGGCGCCGGGACGGCTGGCGGACCTGGCGGTCCTCTCAGCCGACTATCTCAGCGTGCCCGAGGAGGAGGTCAGGGGGATCGAGTCGGTCCTCACCATCGTCGGCGGGCGGGTGGTCTACGCTGCGCAGGAGTTCGGCAACCTGGCGCCGCCGCCTCTGCCGGTAAGCCCCGACTGGTCGCCGGTAGCGGGCTTGGGCGGCTACGGCGGAAATCGGAGCGGCAACGCAGCGCCGGCCGCTGGTAGTGAGCGCGGCGCCCCTCACAGGCATCGGCAGGTCTGGTCGCAGAAAAATTCCCGGCTCTGGGGGATGGGCTGCGACTGCTTCGCCTTTTGAAAACCGGCGAGCGTCGCGCTATAATTTCCCGGCGTGGAGCAGCAACGCTGCGCTGAGGATGATCAGGCAACGGGGGAGGGGAGTTGCCAGGCAGTTTTTTTGAAGCTTGACGATTGTTCGGTCCGGCATGTCGCGCGGCCGCGCGCCGCGGCGGGGAGCGGGGCCGGAGACGGGGCCGGAGACGGGGCCGGAGACGGGGGACGCTGCCCCGTTCGGTTCTAAAACAGCTCCATCTGGTAATTGTCCTTGAGCAGCTCGTCAGGGGTGGGCGCCAGCCCGCCGCCGCGCTCTATCCCCTTCCAGGTCTGGCCCGTCTTGACCATTTCCCAGAGCCACTTCTTCGGCACCGACCGGTAACTGCACGGCTTGAGATTCCCGACGACGATAGTGGCGGAGGCGACCCCGGCCCGGAGCCGTTGCACGATTTCCACCACACGGCCGGTGAACAGGAAGCAGCGGCTCGCCCCCTTGTGCTCCAGCAGCAGCTCGTCGCCGATGATGGCAAGGCAGATCGCATGGTGGCGCTTGTTATCGGCATGGAAACTGACCGCGCAACCGGGCATGGGCTTTTCGATGGGTGCGGACCGGTCCTCGGCCTCCAGCACTTCCAGGTCCTCATCGGCAGCGGGGTGGTCCTCAGCCTCCAGTAATTCCAGGTCCTCATCCTCTAGATCACCATACAAAGGTTCTTCCATGCTTCCGATCCTTCGACTCCCAAGACCTCTGGGCGTTCCTGTTTGACTCGTTCTTTCGCAGCCTTGAGCGTACCGGTCCTGGCCTGGAGGCGGTCGTAGGCCTGCCCCGTTGCCCGCTCGATTTCGCCCCACAGGTTACAACGAAATTGTCCGGAGATGCAACAGCAATCACGGTGCAGGGAACAGAACGGCCGGGTGCCGCAGATTCAGCGCCCCCTTTGCAAAGGGGAACTATAAACTGAACCCGAGTTTGTTGGCTTGCAGCACTTCTGAGAAAGTTCAGGGCAACCGCGGGTCGCCCCAACGCAGACCGATAACCGACACGTAGCGACGACCGGCGGCTCGCCCGGCGAACACCTACGTCGCTAACAAAACTCCGCAGCACAAGTGGTTTGGCTGCTCATCGGGAACAAAAAAGAGGCCACATCTCTCAATCGGATGTGGCCTCTTTCCATTAATGCAGTTAAGAACGGGCGCCCGATGCTACCTGCCGCCGGGCACACTACCCTCAGATTCTAGTTACGTTGGCAGCCTGTAAACCTTTCGGTCCTTTGACCACTTCGAAAGAAACGCTATCACCTTCTACGAGCGATTTGAATCCGTCGCCGGTAATTGCCGAGAAATGGCAGAATACATCTTCGCCGTTCTGCTGCTCGAGAAAACCAAATCCTTTTGCGTCGTTAAACCATTTTACAGTTCCATTCACCATTTCTTTGCGCTCTCCTGAAAAGTTATTTGTCCAACAGTGGCAGTAAGACTAACAGTTCCCTGCCCGCTGTCAAGCATAAGATACGAAAACTTTAATCTCGAGCCTGAATTTAACAGTTAAGGGTGCTTTGAGACCGCGCGGGGAGTGCCACCAAATCCCTGGGCCTATTCTGCTCCCAAAGCCACCCTGCGAACTCTATCTGGTCGTTGCAAGGCAGACACGGTTGAAGCCCGGCGATAAACAGCAGTGGCGCTTGACAAAACGTTGCGACATTCTAATCTTATATGGCTCTCATTTGGTAGCATTGAAATATGTGAATCCTGGTCGGGGAGACGACTCCAAAAACGGGGAACGGTAAAAGTCTGGACCTGCGGAGGTCGGAATATGACAAGGCATCTGGTGTTAGTATCGATCGTTCTCCTTCTGTGTGGCTGCGCCTCCACTCCCGATGTCCTGTACAGTTATTACCCTCCCTGTTCCAAAAGCAATGTGACGGTAACTCAGACGCTTGACTGTAACAGCGATAAAAGCGCCCTTATCGTAGTGAACTCAACTACCGTCAATACGCTCACTGCTGCGGACCACTCCAAGGGCCCCTACACGGTAAGAATTAAGAAGCTGGATGGCGTCTTTGCTGATAGCGATGTCGCCGTCGCCTTTTTCGACGATGGCCGGCTGAAAAGCATCAATGCAACGACGACGGGGCAAGCCGAGGCCGCCCTCAAATCCGCCATCTCACTGGCCGCCGCACTGGTGCCTATCGGTGGCGGGGAAAGAGCCCCGGTTGAAAAGCCGACCTCCCTCTGCAGCGCCATCAACAGCTTGGGGGGAGGCAAGCCCGTCACCCTGATCTATACCAAAAACATTGATTACGGCACGGTCAACTTCGGCCAGGCGCGCTTTCTCGACCCTGCGCCGGACAGTGTCAGCCTTTATACGGCACTAAATTCGACGCAGCCTGAACTGGTGCCCAAACCCCAGGTTATCGTAGACACCCCGGTGCGTATCAAGGGCGGTGCCTATGGCTCCGCTTCCGAGGGCGACGTTTCCCTTACCTTGCAGGAAACCGCGACAGCAAAGGTTACCGTCAAAGTCTCCGGACAGAACATCTGGAGCGGCGACATTACCATCCCCGGAAATAACAGTTACTCCCTGCCCATCCCCAAGGCCCCTCTTTTCGGCAAGCAGAACTTCACGCTCACCCTGTCGGAGATCGGCGCCATCACCCAGATCGAGTACGGCAAGACCACCGGTGCTGCGGCTCTGCTCAATGTGGCGAACGCGGCAGAGACGGCGGCGCTGCCCGGGACGACCGCCGAGAAGGCGGGCGAGATCAGGGCGCAAGCCGACCTGATCGCCCAGCAGCAGCGCCTGGCACGCTGCAAGGCCGACCCGGCCCATTGCCAGTAAGGGAGAGAACCCATGCCGCTGCCTGCGTTCCTCGGCCCGTTTCTCGACATTACCGCGCCTCCAGCCGCCGCGCCCCAGGCGAATCCCCCGGCGAGCCCCCCGGCGGATGGCGTGATCCTTCCGTTCATCATGCAGGTGCAGCAGCAGACTGAGTGGTGTTGGGCCGCGACCGCGGCCAGCGTTGCCGCGTTTTACAACGTGGCCCCGGTGTTGTCCCAGTGCCAGATCGCTTCCGAGTGCCTGGGCGGCATGGAGTGCTGCATCACGCCGTTACCGCCGCCGCCACCTCCGTACTGGGAAGGGAACTGCAGCTACGCCCTGGACGCCGCGCTGCGCGTCGTGAAGCACCTCGCCTCGGGGCCGACCGGCGACATCCTGCCCTTTGCCTCCATCATGAACGAGATCAACGGTCGCCGGCCGGTCTGCTGCCATATCTCATCCGGCCACTTCAACGCGATCGTCGGGTACCACAACGACAGCAGCCAGGACCTGGTGGTGCGCGACCCGCTGCACGGTGAACACACCGTCCCCTACCGGGTATTCCTGAGTAATTACAACGGGAGCGCTTGGGACGACACCTACCTGACCAAATGACGAGGAGAGGAGCATGGCGCTAAAAGGTCAAACCGAGCCGGCAGGCGGCCGGGACATTGTCAACGGCGCGCTTAGCGAGAGGGCGCAGCGCGGTCCGCAGTTGCCCGCCCTGTGCGGTGTCCCGCAGACCGGCGCGGCCCTGCCCGTCTACCTGTTGAGCCGCGAGGAGGCAGCACTTGCGGACCCGCTCCAGGCCGCCAAGCTGGTCGGCTGGAAATACCCCGTAATCGGCGGCGCTTCCCCCGGCATAGCATCCCTGCTGGCGGCGCCGGATGGCCTCAAATTCGCCGGGATCAACCACGGTCCGCTCCCGGAGCGCTTGCTGGAAGCGGCGGTCCTAGCCGAGAGCAACCTGGGGCCGCTTAATGAAGTGTTCGAGCCCCGCCTGCTGGAGATCCCGGCGCTGCGCATCTACGCGCTCTGGTTGTATCGCGACCAGGAGAACTACTTCATATCGCTTCTGGATGGGCAACCACCGGGCTCCTCCCAACTGCAGATGGAAAATGGCATCGCGCCCCGGATCGGTGCCGCCTTGACGGGCGCCGCGGTCGCCATGCGGGCGCGGCGCCCGCAAGCGGGGGGATCCGGCGCCCCTGTCGCCCCGGGAAAAACCTCGCCCCGCGGCCACCGGGCCTCGAACTGGGGCTACCTCATCGGCCTGCTGGTCGTCGCCTCCATACTGGTCGCCTTCGCGACCCTTTGGGGGAGGGGGACGGAATTCGTGGCTTGCGGCCCGCTCTATGCGTGGCTCATCGAGTTGCTGGTATTCATCTTCCTTTTCGTAGTGCTCGGCTTTGGTTACAAGGGGTACTGGTTCGGGATGCTCGTCGACGGACGCAACAAGATCAGCCTTTCGCGCCTGCAAATGGTGGCCTGGACCATTTTGTTCGTTGCCACCTTCTTCGTCATCTACATCTGGAACATCGGGCATCCGCCCAAGGCCGGCCTGACGGCGGCTCTCAACCTCACGGTGCCGGACGCCGTCTGGGTTCTCATGGGGCTCGCGGGCCTGTCCGCTGCGGGCACCCCCCTGATCCTGAGTGCGAAGTCACCCCCCGATTCGGGAGGTACCCAGCCGCCGGCGCCGGCGGATCCCTCCAAGTTCATCGACGGGGTGGTCGCCAAGCGCAGGAGCCAGGCTCGGCCGGAATGGTCCGACATCGTCCTTGGCGACGACGCCGCCAACTGCGAGGCGATCGATGTCAGCAAGGTCCAACAGCTCTTCCTGAGCCTGGTCGCGGTGGTGGTCTACGGTTATGCCATCGCGCAGACCATGATGCTGGCCGCGCCCCGAACCGGAGCGGTTGCCATCGACGCGTTACCGGGGATGACCAGCGGCTTCCTGACGCTGATCGCCGCGAGCCATGCCAGCTACCTGGCCTACAAGGCGGTGTCGCACAGCAATTGACAGGAGGTCCGTGCACCGAAGCGGGTCTCACCGGTAAAGAGGATAAAGCTCAGGTTCCGTAGGGGCGCATCATCATGCGCCCGGCTCTCTCTGAGCTGAAATCCCGCGGCTAACCAGCTATTCAAAGCGGAGCAAACTAGAGCGACCCGTCTAGTTAAAGGAGGCAACATGCAAGCAGACAGGGAATGGGTGCGTCGGAATATCGGTTTTGACCCCGTGGCGCGGCCCGCGCCGGAGTCGACCTTCTCCTTCGCCGCGGCGGCCCGGCCGGATAGCGCCCCCGAGGACCTGCAGCGCGAGATCATCGACTTCGACTCCGAAGCGCCGGCGGGCCGTGAGTTCCTCGCCTTCACCAGCGCCACCGGCCTCTCGCGCTTCACGGAGATCCCCTGGCCGGACGGCCTGGCCCCGCAGACCGACCTGAAACCGGCCGGCGGCGGCGACGGGCCGCTGCCGCGCGCCGACGTGCTGGTCGTGACCTGGACCGTGGACGAGGGGCACGCGCTTTCCCGGGTGCTCACCCCCGGGAAGGATTCCCGTGACGACTATCTCCCCTACACCCACAATTTCGCGACCATCGCGGAAAAGATGCGTGGTGGGTGCCCGGCTCTTGAGGCGCGCCGGCTCGGGGCCTACTGGACGGCGACGATTGCCGGCAAGAAGGTCGTCGTCTTCAAGTCCGATTCCCACCTGTCGCAGGACTCGAAAAAGCTGCCTGCCCCGGGCGGCACGCTCCCCAACTACGACGTCTGGAAGCAGATCATCGAGGAGGTGCGTCCGGCGCTCGTCATCACGACCGGGACGGCCGGTGGGATCGGCACCTGGGGCGAGGTGGGAGACGTGGTGGTGAGTCCGGTCGTGCGCTTCGACGGCATCAAGTGGCTGGAGGGGGCGCCGTTCCACGACGCCGTCTACACGAGCCGTGCGCCCAACGCCAAGTACTTTGCCCAGGCCGAGCAGCTCTTCGGCGCCAATGCGGCACAGCTGCCGCGCGACAACTCCCGGGCGCCCAAGATCGTGCAAAGTGACGGTCCCGGTACCTCGGTCCTGACGACGGATTTCTTCGGGTTCGACACTTCCGACAACCACTACGGCCTGCAGGGGCTGGGCGACGTGTCGGAGATGGGCGACGCGGTCCTGGGGCTGGTCTGCAGCCAGCTGGAGGCGCCGCCCCGCTGGGTCGCGGTGCGCAACGTCTCGGACCCGCAGATCAAGGCCGAGGGGACGCTCCACGATCAATCCGTGGTGGCGGCCCAGATCTACAAGGCGTTTGGCCGCTGGAGCTCGGTGTGCAGCGCGATCGCCTGCTGGTCGCTGATCGTCGCCGAGTAGCGAAGTAGCCGCTGCTGTTCCCGCCAGTACCACAAAAAAAGGGATTAACCGATACGGTTAATCCCTTTTTCGCTGCCACATTTTCATCTCTTTTACTGATCTGCATCCGACCCGCGCCTGGGGCGGGGTTTTGTTAGCGACCTATGCGTTCTCTTCCGCAGCGCTGGGCGAGCGCCGGTCGCCCCTACCGTGCCGGTTACCGGTAGGGTAACGTAGGGGCGACCCGCGGTCGCCCTGCACTTTCTCAGAAGCGACCACGCTCGGCTACAACCCTTTCGGCGCGTAGATGCCGGGGGCGTTGCGCCAGTACCCTTGGTAATCCAGTCCGTAACCGAACAGGAAGCGGTCGCCGACCTCAATGCCGGTGAAATCGGCCCGCATACCTGGTGTCACCTTGCGCAGATGCAGTTTCTCCACCAGCACCGCCATGAAGACCGCGGACGCCCCCTGCTCCTGGCAGTATTTGGCGATGGCCGCAAGCGTCACCCCTTCGTCGAGGATGTCGTCCAGCAGCAGGACCGTTCTCCCCTTCAGCTCCAGCTGCGGCTTGACCACCCAGTTTAGGCCTGCGCCGCTGGTCTCGTGTCCGTAGCGGGTCGCGTGGACATAATCCACCTCCAGCGGGAACACCAGTTTGGTCAGGAGCTGACCGGTGAAGATGAGCCCGCCGTTCATGACGCAGATCGCGATCGGGTTGCTTTCCTTGAGCTTGTCGGTTATCTCGCACGCCATCCGGGTGATGGACGCTTCAACCTCGTCTCCCGTCACCAGCAGATCGGCATCGGACAAAACTGCACTGGCCTCTTTCATATTCATACGAACTCCCCTTTTTTGTTTGCCTGTTCCGAGGGCTCTTCCTTTGCTATAGTCCGGTATCTTCGCTCGGCTCTATCAGGGAAAGGGCCTCCGGTTCGCTCACCTCGTCCTGTGCGCCGGCAGGCAGGATCAGATTCAGCAACACTGCCAGCACGCCGCAAAGACTGATCCCCTGCAGACTGAAGCTGCCGACGGTCACTCCCAGGCCGCCGATACCGGTCACCAGTGTGACGGAAACCAGGCAGAGGTTGCGCGGTTTCATCAGGTCGACCCTGCCGTCGATGATCGTCTTCAACCCTATGGAGGCTATGGAGCCGAAGAGCAGGATCATGATCCCGCCCATGACCGGCATCGGGATGGTCTGCAGCAGGGCCCCGAACTTGCCGACGAAGGCCATCAGGATGGCAAAGCAGGCCGCCTAGGTCATCACCACCGGGTTGTAATTGCGGGTCAGCATGACCGCGCCGGTGACTTCGCCGTAGGTGGTGACCGGCGGGCCGCCGAAGAGGCTGACGATGCTGACCGCCAGGCCGTCGCCGAACAGGGTGCGGTGCAGGCCGGGCTCCTTGGTGAAGTCGCGTCCCACCACCGAGCCGATGGCAAGGATGCCGCCCACGTGCTCGACGATCGGAGCGATGGCCACCGGGATCATGAACAGCACTGCCGCCAGGTTGAATTGGGGATGGCCGAATTCCGGCACCGCCAGCCAGGGCGCATTGCTCACCTTGCTGAAATCGACCAGTCCCAGGAAAAGACAGCTGAGGTAGCCGACTGCCACGCCGACCAGGATCGGCACCAGCTTGAGCAGGCCGCGGGCGTGGATGGCGGTCAGCATGGTGGCGGCCAGGGAGATCGCGGCGACGCTCAGTGCCGTGCCGTAGGGGACCACCTGGGTGGCGCCGGCCTTGCCGGTCGCCATGCCGATCGCCACCTGTGCCAGTCCCAGGCCGATGACCATGACGACAGGACCGATCACGACCGGCGGCAGGATGCGATGGATGAAACCAACGCCGCGCCACTTGACGGCTCCGGCGGCGACGAAATAGAAGAAGCTGGCCGCAGCCAGGGCGCCGAGGGTTGCCGGCATGCCCCAGGTCTTGACCGAGTAGATCACCGGGGCGATGAACGCAAACGAGGAGCCGAGGTAGATCGGTACCTCCCGTTTGGTGCAGATCTGGAAGGTGAGGGTGCCGATGCCGGCGCCCAGTAGCGCCAGGCTGGGGTTGAGTCCGGTCAGCAGCGGGACGAGGACGGTCGCGCCGAAGGCGACGAAGAGTATCTGGGCACCGGAAAGGGCGGTGCGCCAGGTCGGTTCGCGGGAAGCTGACATCGAGGTGCTCTCCTATTTCGTGCCGAAGATCTTGTCCCCGGCGTCGCCGAGGCCGGGAAGGATGTAGCCCTTTTCATTGAGGCGCTCGTCGATGGAGGCGACGTAGATTTCCACGTCGGGGTGGGCCTTGGTGACCCTCTCCAGTCCCTCGGGGACGGCGACCAGGAAGAGCCCCTTGATGCGCGGGCATCCGGCTCGCTTCAGCATTCCGATGGTGGCCAGCAACGATCCGCCCGTGGCGAGCATCGGGTCGATGATAAGCGCGGTGCGCTCATCCATGCCGCTGGTGAGCCTCTCGTAGTAGGCGACCGGTTCCAGGGTCTCCTCGTTGCGATAGAGACCGACCACGCTGACCTTGGCGCTGGGGATCATGTCGAGGACGCCGTTCATCATTCCCAGGCCGGCACGCAGGATCGGCACGACCGTGATCTTTTTCCCCTTGATCTGCTGGACTTCGACCGGGCCGGCCCATCCGCTGACAGTGATGGTTTCGGTTTCCAGGTCTTTGGTCGCCTCGTAGGTCAACAGGCGTGCAACCTCGGAAGCCAGTTCGCGAAACTGCTTGGTGCTCAGGTCGGACTTGCGCAGCAAGCCAAGTTTGTGCTGGATCAGGGGATGTTTGACTTCATAAACGGCCACGTCGGGACTCCTCGCTGTGAATAATTATTTGTTCAAAGCAAACAACATACAGATCAACTTCGGGACGGTCAAGCATTGAAAATCTTTGAATAAGGGCCAATTAAATGTTTGTCATAGCTGGGAGAAACGCCCCCATCCCTTCAAAGGGAGGACCGGGGACTTCGGTTTTGTCCCCCCTGCAAAGTAGGGGGGAAGGCTCGCGTAGCGAGACAGGGGGGTCTCTCTGCCGGCAAAAGCACCCCCCTGCTTCACTACGTTCTGCTTCCCCCCTATTTCGTAGGGGGGATGGAAATACCCGTGGAAATACCCCAACTTAAACGGCAGTGTGGGCCGGGGGACAAAAAAACGCCGTAAAACCTGCTCCCAGGATTCTACGGCGTTTGAGCGTTTCAAGAGTTCCGGCACGGCAATGCCGGCAGGCCCTTATTTTACGTCCAGCAGTTCCACCTCGAAGATGAGGGTCGCGTTCGGCGGCACGTCCTGTCCTGCACCGCGGCTTCCGTAGGCAAGTTCCGGCGGGCAGACAAGTTTGGCCTTGCCGCCTACCTTCATCTTCTGGACCCCTTCGGTCCAGCAGGGGATCACGCGGGAGAGCGGAAACTTTATGGACTGTTTACGCTTGTAGGAACTGTCGAACTCCTTGCCGTCGATCAGGGTGCCGCGGTAGTTGACTTCGACGACGCTGGCGGCGCTGGGCGTTTTGCCGCTACCGTCCTTGATGGACTTGTACACCATGCCGGAAGCGGTCTTCACGGCCCCTTTTTCCTTGGCGGCTTTTTCGATGGTGTCGTTGGCCAAGGCCAGGGCGGGAACGGCCAGTGCCAGGGCGACTGTTGCCATGATCAATCTTTTCATTTCTTCTCCTCTCGGTAACTGGACGCATAAAGTGGCAACATTGGGAAGCAGTATAAAGGGGACCGAACTAGTGGAAACACCCGGTCCCGGAATAACCGTCCGCATGGTAGTTGAAGCATAAAATGAACGCAAGAGCAAAATTGCAACTTAACGTGTGACGTCTAAGGCGAGGCCCACGCTTACGACAACTCGATTGGGAATTGCTCGGGCTATGACAGTTGTAAGGTTTGAAAATACCAATAAGCGACAAAAAGTCCCACGTGGAAAGCAAACGCTCTCTCATTGCAGAGAGCTGGATTCTTGGTAAAATTAAAATTGTCCTTTTATTGCCAGTGCAATCCGGGTGAATACTTCGGCTGACCCAAGGAGACGACGGTATGCAAGTGACCAGAAGAACGTTTATCAAGGTTTGTGCCTCAGGACTCGGGAGCTCCAGTGTCGCCCTGCTGGGCTTTCCGACGGCCGAAGCGCTGGCGGAGGTGCGCGAGTTCAAGCTGACCCGCACCTCGGAAGCCCGCAACACCTGCCCCTACTGCGCCGTCGGGTGCGGCGTCATCCTGCACAGCATGGGCGATAAGGCGAAGAACGCCAAGTCGAGCATCGTCCATATCGAAGGGGATGCCGACCACCCGGTCAACCGCGGCACGCTCTGCCCCAAAGGCGCGAGCCTGCTCGACTTCGTGCACAGCGAAAGCCGGCTGCACTACCCCCAGTACCGCGCGCCGGGCAGCAATGCCTGGACCCGGATCTCGTGGGACGAGGCCTTCACCCGCATCGCCAAGCTCATGAAGGCCGACCGCGACCGGAACTTCGTCCCGAAAAACGCCGACGGCCTGACGGTGAACCGCTGGCTATCCACCGGATTCCTGGCGGCGTCGGCCTCCAGCAACGAGTCGGGATACCTGACCCACAAGATGGTGCGCAGCCTGGGGATGCTCGCCTTTGACAACCAGGCCCGGGTCTGACACGCCCCCACGGTGGCAAGTCTTGCCACCACCTTCGGACGCGGCGCCATGACCAATCACTGGGTGGATATCAAGAATGCCGACCTCGTCATCGTCATGGGTGGCAATGCGGCCGAGGCCCACCCTTGCGGCTTCAAGTGGGTCACGGAGGCCAAGGCGCACAATAACGCCAAGCTGATCGTGGTCGACCCCCGCTTCACCCGGTCGGCGGCGCTGGCGGATTATTATGCCCCGATCCGCTCGGGCAGCGACATCGCGTTCCTGGGCGGCCTGATCAACTACCTGCTGACCCACGACAAAATCCAGCACGAGTATGTGAAAAAGTACACCGACGCGAGCTTCCTGGTGAGCGACGGCTACCGGTTCGCGGACGGCCTCTTCTCGGGCTACGACAAGGACAAGCGGGCCTACGACAAGGGGACCTGGTCCTACCAGAAGGGGCCCGACGGTTTCGTGCTGGTGGATGAAACGCTGCAAAACCCGCGCTGCGTGTTCAACCTGATGAAGGAGCACTACTCCCGGTACACGGTCGAGATGGTCCACAGGATCACCGGCACCCCCACGGAGCAGTTCCTGACGGTCTGCTCGATGGTCGCGGAGACCTGCGCCCCCAATAAGGCCATGACGATACTCTATGCCCTGGGGTGGACCCAGCACTCCACCGGCTCGCAGATGATTCGGACCATGGCGATGGTGCAGACCCTTTTGGGCAACATCGGCCTTTCGGGCGGCGGCGTCAATGCGCTGCGCGGCCACTCCAACATCCAGGGCTTGACCGACCTGGGTCTGCTGTCCAACCTGCTGCCGGGCTACCTGACCCTGGCCGGGGAGAAGGAACAGGATTTCCAGGCCTACCTCGACAAGCGGGCGACCAAGCCGCTGCGTCCGGGGCAGATGAGCTACTGGCAGAATTACCCGAACTTCCATGTCAGCCTGATGAAATCGTGGTTCGGGGAGGCCGCCACCAAGGAAAACAACTGGTGCTACGAGTGGCTGCCGAAACTGGACAAGACCTACGACGTGCTGCAGGTGTTCGAGCTGATGCACCAGGGGAAGCTGAACGGCTACTTCGCCCAGGGGTTCAACCCGCTGGCCTCGTTCCCCAACAAGGCCAAAATCGGCGAGGCGCTGGCTACGCTTAAGTTCCTGGTGGTCATCGACCCGCTGGCCACGGAGACCTCCGAGTTCTGGAAGAACTTCGGCGTCTTCAACAATGTGGACACGGCTAGCATCCAGACCGAGGTGTTCCGCCTCCCCTCCACCTGCTTTGCCGAGGAGGACGGCTCCCTGGTCAACTCGAGCCGCGTGCTGCAGTGGCATTACAAGGGGGCCGACGCGCCGGGCGAGGCGAAGGGGGATGCCGAGATCATCGCCGGGCTGTTCCTGCGCTTGCGCGAGATGTACCGCAAGGAGGGGGGCGCCTTCCCCGAGCCGATCCTCAACCTCACCTGGCCCTACCAGGTTCCCGAAAGCCCCGCCCCCGAGGAGCTGGCCAGGGAATTCAACGGCAAGGCGCTGGCCGACGTGACGGACCCCAAGGACCCCACCAAGGTGCTGGCCAAGGCCGGCGAGCAGCTGGCGGGCTTCGCCCAACTGCGTAGCGACGGCTCCACCGCCTGCGGCTGCTGGATCTTCTCCGGGGCCTGGTCCCAGGCGGGGAACCTGATGGCCCGCCGCGACAATTCCGACCCCAGCGGCCTGGGCAACACCCCGAACTGGGCCTTCGCCTGGCCCGCCAACCGGCGCATCCTCTACAACCGCGCTTCCTGCGACCCGGGCGGCAAGCCGTGGGACCCGCGGCGCAAGGTGATTTCCTGGAGTCCCCAGGATAAGAAATGGCAGGGTATGGACGTGCCGGATATGCGGCCGGACGCGGACCCGGCGGAGAACGTGGGGCCGTTCATCATGAACCCGGAGGGGGTGGCGCGCCTGTTCGGCATCGACAAGATGGCCGAGGGGCCCTTTCCCGAGCACTATGAGCCGTTCGAGACGCCGCTCGACAGCAACCCGCTGCATCCCGCGGCGGTCAGCAACCCCGCGGCGCGGGTCTTCCAGGGCGACCTGGCGGCCTTCGGCAGCTCCAAGGATTTCCCCTACGTGGGGACCACCTATCGCCTGACGGAGCATTTCCACTTCTGGACCAAGCACGTGAAGCTGAACGCGATCACCCAGCCGGAGCAGTTCGTGGAGATCGACGAGGAGCTGGCCCGGGTCAAGGGGGTAAGCTCAGGGGACCTGATCAAGGTGAGCTCGAAGCGGGGGCACATCAAGGCGGTGGCCGTCGTCACTAAGCGCCTCAAGGTGCTGGAGGTGGACGGCCGCAAGGTCCATACCGTCGGTATCCCGATCCACTGGGGCTTCAAGGGGGTGGCCAAGAACGGCTATCTCGCCAACACCCTGACCCCGTTCGTGGGGGACGCGAACACCCAGACCCCGGAGTTCAAGTCCTTTCTGGTCACCATAGATAAAGTTTGAGGGGGCGCGCCATGGCACTGCAATCCTTAGATATTCAACGCCGCTCCGCCACCACGACCGCGTCGCCCGGCGCGCGGCGCACCCCGGAAGTGGCCAAGCTCATCGACGTCTCCAAATGCATCGGCTGCAAGGCGTGCCAGGCCGCCTGCATGGAGTGGAACGACCTGCGCGACGACATCGGGGTGACGGCCGGCAGCTATGACAATCCCCGGGACTTAAACGAGAACGCCTGGACCGTCATGCGCTTTGCCGAGGTGGAGCCGGAAAAGGACAAGCTTCAGTGGCTGATCCGCAAGGACGGCTGCATGCACTGCGCGGACCCCGGCTGCCTCAAGGCCTGCCCGGCCCCCGGCGCCGTCATCCAGTACCGTAACGGCATCGTCGATTTCCACGAGGAGAGCTGCATCGGTTGCGGCTACTGCGTGACCGGCTGCCCCTTCAACATTCCGCGCCTCTCCCGCAAGGACGGCAAGGCCTACAAATGCACCCTCTGCTCCGACCGGGTGATGGTGGGACTGGAGCCCGCCTGCGTCAAGACCTGTCCCACCGGGGCGCTCGTGTTCGGCACCAAGGAGGACATGATGCACCACGCCGCCGGCCGCGTCGCCGACCTGAAGCGCCGGGGGTTCGCCAAGGCGGGGATTTACGACCCGCAGGGAGTCGGCGGCACGCACGTGCTCTACGTGCTGCAGCATGCCGACCGGCCGGGGCTCTACTGCGGCCTCCCGGCGGATCCCACCATAGGGCCGGCGGTCGCCCTTTGGAAGGGGGCCGCCAAGCCCCTGGCCTCCTTTGCCCTCGCCATGGTGGCGGTCGGCGCTTTTTTCCATTACGTGGTCAAAGGCCCCAACGAGGTTTCCAAAGAGATAGAAAAGGAGTTCGAAGATGAAAAACGACCCCGATAAACTGCTGCGTTATACGCCGTACGAGCGCGCCAACCATTGGCTGTCGGCACTGACCTTCATCCTCCTGGCGCTCTCCGGGCTGGTCTTCTTTCATCCCGCCTTCTATCCCCTGAGTCAGCTCTTCGGTGGCGGCGTATGGGCGCGCATCCTCCACCCCTTCATCGGGGTGCTGATGACCATCTCCTTCGGCATCATGTTCCTCAATTACCGGAAGCTGAACCGCATGACGCCCACCGACTGGCGCTGGCTGGGCCAGGTCAGGAACATGGTGGACGGCGACGACCGGAACATGCCGGAAGCGGGCAAGTTCAACGGCGGCCAGAAGATGCTCTTCTGGCTGCTGGTGGCAAGCATGGCGCTGCTGGTCCTGTCCGGGATCGTCATCTGGCGCGCCTATTTCTCCTTCCTGTTCCCGGCCGTCGTCATCCGTCTGGCTTCCGTCGTGCACGCCGTGTCGGCCACCATCATGATCGCTCTGATCATCTTTCACGGTTACGCCGCCCTCTGGACCAAAGAAAGCATCAACGCCATGCTCTCCGGCCAGGTCCGGCGCGCCTGGGCCAAGCAGCATCACCCCGGGTGGTTTCGGCAGGTGACAGGCGGTGACAAATGAGCGGCGCAGCACGCATCCTGGAACCTGGCCAGCTCGAAGCCCCGGCAGGGGAGATCAGGTTCCTTTTCCTGGCCGGCCGAGACATTTTCGCGCGCCGCGCCGAGCGCTACCGGCAACTTGCCCCGGGTCACTCGCTGGGAGAGTACCTGGACTTTCTGGCGCTGCTTGCCGATGCGCAGCAGGGGGCCTTGGACCGGTTCCCCGCGCAGCCTTTGCCCGACTCCAGGGAACAGGCGCACAGCCGCGAACAGGGCCTGCCGCTCCTGGCTACCAGGTCCTGGCCCAGGGACCCGGCGTGGCGGGGAGCCCTGGCAGAGATCCTGGCGCAGCTGGGCCAGGCCCCCCTGCCGCCGGCCGCGGCCGCGACCGTGGCAGAGTTGAGGCAGGCAAGGGAAAGCTATCTGGAGGAGATCGCCGACAGGATTCTCGGGGGGGATCTGGACCGCGTCTCCCCCCAGGAGTTGCCCTTTGTCGCGGCTGCCCTGCAGGTCTATTGGGTTCACCTGGCGTCGTCGCTCGAAGTCACCGCAACCGGCCGACATGAGCAGGGGGGGATCTGCCCGGTATGCGGATCAACCCCGAACGTCGGGCTGGTAAATGTAAGCGGGGCGGAACAGGGACTGCGCTACCTTTGCTGCAGCCTCTGCGCCTCCCAATGGCACATGGTGCGTATCAAGTGCAGCATCTGCGCCTCCACCCACGGGATCAACCACTACATACAGGAAGGCTCCAACAGCGCAGTAAAGGCCGAGAGCTGCGACGACTGCAACTGCTATCTCAAGCTGCTCTACCTGGACCAGGACCCCCGGATGGAAGCGGTAGCCGACGACCTGGCCACCCTTTCTCTGGACCTGCTGATGGACCAGGAGGGGAAGGCGCGCGGCGGACCCAACCTGTATTTCCACCCCGGCAGCCGTCCAGCGGGCGCGGGGAAGTTCCCGGCCGGCAGTCCGGCAGCGGAATAGCCGCCCGCGGCGAGGATTGCCGCGACCGGGATGCCGCCAGGGAAAAGCGCGTTTGATGACATAACGCAAAGCGATGCAATAGAGGTCCACAGGCGATCCAGATACGAAAAGCCCACCAGTTATGACTGATGGGCTTTTCGTTGTGCAGCAACGCCGGAGGACGGCGCCCCCTCCGGCTCGGAGCTAGGGGGCGGTTGGAGAACGCCCGGCTATCCTGCAGACGCATGCTCGGCCGCGCCGAACCATCCCTTTCGGTGCTCCGCCTGAAGGCGGGCAAGCAAATAATCCCACAGTGGCGGACAGCCGGCCTTGATGGGCGGGCCGATGCGGTCTACCACCCGCTCAAAGCCGATAGCGTTCTCCCGCCAGCTTTGACCGTTTTGAGCAAGATTGAGCAGAGCCGGAATGGCCCGGTCCGCGGCGTTGGCAAAAAGGGCCTCCGGGGTTTCAGCCCTCTCGAATTCCAGCCAAAGGTCCAGGAATTTAGCGCCTTGCGGCTCCGGCAGCAGGCCGAAGATCCTGGTGACCGCGACCAGTTCGGCAGCCTTGCGCTCCTCCCAGCCGCCGACCGCATAGACGATGGTGTCACCGGTGTCGATCTCCCCTATGTCGTGCACCAGCAGCATGCCGACCACCCGGTTCATATCGGTCGCTGCCCCGGCAAACGGCGCCAGAGACAGCGCCAGCAGAGCAATCTGCCAGCTGTGCTCAGCGGAGTTTTCATAGCGGTCCAGCCCCAGCGGACGGTTTTTGCGAGTGACCCCCTTGAGCCTGTCGAGCTCCAGTATAAAATCGACGACCTGCTGCATTTGGTTGCTGTCGGGCATGTATGAACCATCCTTTCTATTATTTTGGGAATCGTTACGAAACCAATGACGAAGCGAGATCCTGCATGGCACGGTGCAGATCGCCTCTTCCCTGCGCCGGTTCACTTCGCGTACCGGCAACGACCTGAACGCCTTTGACGTCAAAGCCCAGCAACTGGAACATGTTTTTCGTGTAATCATAATACGGCTGAAACAGGCCGGGATCGGGATTACCCTGAGTAAACACCAGAACCAGCTTTTTCGCAGCACGTTCCTTGAATTGCGGAGAGAAGCGCGGATGGTATTCTGCGAACAACCTGTCGATGAAAATCTTTGCCTGGGCGCTCATCTGCCCCATGTAGGTCGGCGAGCCGAGAACCAGAGCATCGGCATGCTCAAGCGCGTCATAAAGTTTCTGCATGTCGTCGTTGACGATGCAGCGCAGCTCTCCCTGCCTGCAGCCATAACAGCTCCGGCACGGCTTGATGTCGAGATCTCCGGTATGCCAAGATTGGGTTTCGGCGCCCTGTGCTTTGGCAGCTTCGAGTATTTCGTTCACTACCCACGCGGTGTTGCCTTCTTTGCGCGGACTTGCGATAAATCCGATGACGTTCATTTTTCTCCTGGCAGGTGCGGTCTCATACTACTTAAGGGGCAGGTAAATGTCGGTCACCAGCTCGTGCTCGGCCGCGACCGGGATCAGGTTGAGGTAGTGGAAAAAAAGCGGGAAATCCCGCGGCTCCTCGCCGCTTTCGGGCAGCCACTCGCGATAGAGCGGGTAGATGCTCTCGCCGATCCGCTCGTGGGAACCGAGGTGCCTGGTCAGCGCGCAGCGCCCGCCCGGGATGACGCTCTGCACCACCCCCTGCGGGTTGTCGGGCAGCTGCCCTGAGACCTCGCCGCAGATGTCGAAGCGGAACCGTTCCGGTTCGGTCGTATTGGGGTCGTCGTAGGCCACGCCGAAGGTCCGGCTCGTTTGCACCGGCGACAGTCCGCTTTGCTGGCGCCATTCGATAAATTTCAGCACCGAATCGTTGAGCAGCGCGGGAGCCCCCCGGTGCGCCAGGACCGCCACCGGCGTCTCCGGAAAAACAACAATCTTCACCTCCATCTTTTCTCTCCTTTCTCGGGGCGGCAGCTGGAAGCGCTCGCTCCAGGGCTGCCATAAGGGTGACTTCCTGAATTGGGAAGGGGATTGCCCGAAGGCCTGTTTGAACGCTCGGGAAAAGGCTTCCGGGCTCTCGAAGCCCGCTTCCATTGCGATGTCGATGATCCTTTCCTGCCGGCGGAAGAAAAGCTTGTAGGACGCCTGCCTGAGCCGCAACAGGCGGACATAGGCGAAGACCCCGATGCCGGCGTACAGGGTGAATTGCCGGTGGAAATGGAACTTTGAGAAGTGCGCGACCCGGCTCAGCTGCTCGACGTTCAACGGCTCGTCAAGATGCCGTTCGATAAATTCAAATACCCTTTCGAAGCGCTGTGCGTATGCCTTTTCCGTGTCCTTGTGCACCATCCCTCCCGATTCGTTGGCTCATCCTACCACAGCTGCGGCGGCAAAACCTGACCGAAATTGCTCAATGTCGAGGGGGGTGCCGCGGGAAGGGGTGCTTTTTGCCTGCCGTTGCGTGAGATTGCCGCCTCGACCAGGGGCCTGATCGTGGACGTCGGAGGGGCCAGCGAGCGTTTGAAGGAGTCGGTGGAGATATCCTCCAACCTGGTCAGGAAGCGAGGCCCTGGGCCGCTTCGAGATTTAGGCGCCCGGTGGAGCCAGCCCCGCTGCACAGGATCGCCACTTTGGCTAAAACAGGTGGAGCTGAGGCCGGCCAGGTGGAGCTGAGGCCGGCCGGCGACCGGCCTCTCATTCGTCGTGGCACCGTTACTTGCAGTGTGAAGCATCCAGCCTGGGTAGGAGGTCAGTGAATCGTTTCCTCGGCTTCTTCGCTGGCAGAGGATAAAGCCGCAGCCTTTTCTTGCGCATAATCCCGACCTTTCTTCAGATTCCTGTTGATCTTTTCTTGAGTTTCCACCGTCAGATCCTTCATTTTGGTGATGGCGTCCTCGGTGGCATCCCCCACCTGCGCTCTCATTTCCTGCCCCGATTTAGGTGCATACAGCAGTGCGAGGCCTGCACCAACCAGCGCCCCGGCCGAAAAGCTCACTACTTCTGCGGTTGTGCTTGCGTGTCTTCTCATGGCGTTCTCCCTTGCGATGCCGTTCATCGCCGTGACCTGAGCGTTGCTTGGCCCGGTCAACCCAATCTGTTCTTCATCTCGCCCTGTGTTCTTTGTGACTGTACCAGTAACTGCCAAAGGCCGCGCCGATGGCTGACGCCAGCCCGCGCCAGGCGACTTTTCTTCCCGGCCGGGTGGTACCGCTTTTCCTCGAGGAGCGCAGGCCGTTTAGAAACGCCTTGGTCGCAATAGCAGCCAAGAGCACCCTGGATACCGAAGGTTCCTTGGCCGGCATTTCGGCCGGATACCTGCCGCTTTGCTTCCCCTTTCGCAACAGCATCCACAAACCTGTTGCCTCCGCCGCCTTGAGCGCGGCACCTGTCTTAGGGACCTTGGCAGCGGGCGACTTCTTGGCCGCTGAGGGATCATGGGTCGTTTTGCTTCGGATGAGAAGCCACAGCGCGCTGCCCCCGATCCCGATCAGCGACGCCTGCACCGGGGTGCGCTGGGCGAGCTCCAGGAGGTTCGCGGTTCCTTGCCAGGCGAGCTGTTTTGCTTTGCGGACGCTCCGCTGGCGCAGGTAGCTGGGGGACAGTCTTTGTTCAAGGGTCTGCACGGTTCTGCTTATATCGCCTTCCGTATGCCGGATTTGCTCGCGAAGCGCGTCCGCCGCCGGCCAGTGCTCTTTAATCTTAACGTTTTCGCCCATTGTACTGTCTCCTTCAGGGTTTCCATGGTTTGTTCCGGTTTCTTCTCCAGATGTGCCAGGTTACCGCGCCACTTAAGGGCGAGGACCAGGCCGCATCCGATAAATGCCGCGGCCACCAGCAGCGCGGCGCCCCACGCCGGCATGACGGTGGCGAGGCCAAGCACCATGGCCGCCAGCAACACCAGTGAGCCGAGGTACATCATGACGACACCCACGCCGATAACGACCGTATCGATGGCCATAGCGGTCAATTTCTCTTTGATTTCCGCGCTGAAAAGTTGCAGCTCTTGCCGGAAAAGAGTCCGCACCTCCTGTGTCAGCTCGGAAACCAGTTCGGCAATTGATTTTTCTCCCTTTTCTGGCATGACAACCTCCCTTGCCACCTTGGGCAGGTGGCAGGTTTGCCTTAAATATTGGTATACCTTAATGCTAGGGAAGTTTGCGGCGCTTTGCAAGGAATCTTTCAGGGGTCGGAGGCCGGCCAAGGGCCGAAACGAAGGTCTCGCGGCGCCTAGCTGCTGAGGGCCATTGAGGCGGGCGTCGTCCATTGCTGACCGGCAATGACGGGGAGAGTGTCGACTCCATCGGTTGAGGAGAGAAACAGAGTCAGCTCGTAGCCGCCCCCGGTTGCCGGAGCGACGTTATCCCTCCAGATCCGGTAGCTCCGGTTGCTGGCGCCCACCTTGTCGGAGTTGTTGGACCGTTTGGCCGAGACGGTATTGGTAGCGGGGAGCGGCAAGCTGCTCGGGCTCGCCGTTTCATTGCCGAGGGCGATGCCGAGCTGCCGGTACATGTCGAGACCGCTGGTCGCCATGCTGTAGTAGGGCAGTGTTATGACAGAAAAAAATAAAGTTGCTCTTGTTTTTGCAATTAATGGATGACTGAATCGCAGCGTCAGGTGCCGTCCACATTCACCTCTTCTCCCCTGCCAGCCGCTCGCACAGATTCTCGAACGCCGTGCTGTCCACCTTTAGTTCCACCGGCTTGCCGTTATCCTGGTAGCCGATCGTGACGATGCCGCCCACGATCTCGTGCTCCATTTCCGCGAAGAGGACCGCCCGCGGATTGAGGAGGAGGTTGCCGGAGCGGATGAAACCCTTGTCCTCAAGCTCTTGGGCCATGGCTTCCTGCTCGGCCTTCTTCACCTTTTTAAAGAGCTGCTTGCGCACCGAGCTGCCGTCGAACCAGACGTCGATGAGGCGCGTGTCGTCGTCGACGAGGGGATTCTCGGCCGGGGTGGTGAGCTGGGCGGCAATGATCTTTTCGGTGTTGATGTAGCGCATGGGGAACCTCCTTGGGTACGAGGGACTGTGATGGATGAGGCCTACCTTATATCACATTACTAGTAATCACCAAAAAGTTTAATAAGCAGTCGGACGCGAGCCCTGGGCCGAAATAGAAGGGTGACGCGCTCGGCGGCGACACTACACCTTGGTGGCTCTGACGAGGTCCACAGCATTTACCCCACTGTAACGATAAAATGACCCGCTTTTAACAATGCGCCCTCCATAAATATGACATGATGACCGATAGGAAGTCTCCAATGTAATGCTCCGCCAGATAACGGCAGAGGCGTTGATTTTCAGGCTGACTCGCAAAACGGGATCAGCATTTTGTCTTACGACACCATCAAGCGAAGGGGGAAAAAAAGCATGTCTCAGCATGACGAAAACGAGGAAGCGCTTTCCAAAAGAATTGACCGGCGCGAGTTTATCAAACGCGCCGCCGTCGGCGCAGGTGCCGTCGCGGCGACCATGGTTGCGGGAGGATGCGGGTCCAGCGCTTCGAGCGCGGCTCCTGCCGCCTCTCAAAACGCGGCGCTGGTCGGCCCGACCTCAAAGAGCGCCTGGAAGTTCGCCGTCATGGGCGACACCCAGTGGGTAGCCGACAACGACGACGGGAGAAACCCCAACGCCGTTCCGGTGGACATCATCAACGCGCTCAACCAGCAGTTCATCGCTCAGGGTGTCAGCTTCGTGGTGCAGGTCGGAGACATGACGGAGAACGCCAGCAGCACGGCCGTTAGCACGGGCTACGAGCTGGTCGGCGGCGTAAAGACCGCCAAATACACCTACACGAACCTGCAGGCCGAGGACGCGCATGCCGCGTTCGTCCAGACCCTGTACAACGCCGGGATCGGCTATTTCGCCCACCGCGGCAACCACGACTCCGACCCCACCTCGGGAGCGGAATTCGTGCGCATTTACCCCCAGAACCTGGACGGGATAATGAACAACACCCCGTCGGACGTGTTCAACACGCCCAACTTCGACAGCGGCGTCCAGCCCTTCCCGGTCAAGAGCGGCAGCGCCTTTTCCGTCGGTGCCGGCAATTTTTCCAGCCCCAGCAAGGCCGATGTCGGGTCGACCAACCTGAACGGACTCTCGTACTCCTTCGACGTCAAAAATGCCCGCTTCGTGCTGATCGACCAGTTCAACCCGACCGACAACCTGGGGCCGGACGGCAAGCTCGCCTACAACATAGACACCACGGTCGCCCTGCAGCAGCCCTGGGTCAAGAAGGTCGTGGCAAACAGCCAGCAGCACACCTTCGTGTTCTCCCACAAGGGGTTGATCACCCAGCAGCACCAGGACGTGCTGTTCGGCGAATGTCCCGCCGATGCCAATTTCTCCGCCCCGGCCAACGTTGTCAACACGGTCACCATCGCCCCCGCTAAAACCATTACGGGCGCCATCGGCATGAACGATTTCATCCGGACCCTGTCGAGCAACAATGTGAAATTGTATTTCTGCGGCCACGATCACATCCACAACCGCAGTATCGTGAAAACCACCGACAGCGGCGCGGCCGGCCAGGTGACGCATGTCCTCTGCCAGTCCTGCAGTTCCAAGTTCTACACGCCCAACGAGAACAACTCCTCCGGCAACGGCAGTGTGCCCCCCTGCACCTCGAACGACGCCTTTTACTGCGGCGGCAAGCGCCAGACCCAGCTGAGCCAGGAGACCAACACGGTCGGCTACTACGTCGTCACGGTCGACGGGCCGAACGTCTCGGTGGATTACTTCTCCGCCCCGACCCGCCCGAGCTACAGCAAGCCCACCGAGCAGCAGATTATCACCACCCCGGCCCTCAACTTCTCCAAGCGGGAAACCTTCGGCTACAGCCAGCTCGGCAAGCAGTTCGTGCTGGGCAACGGCGACTCGTTCACCGCCGTCAAGGACACCGGCCCCACGGGCACGGCGGCCGCGATCCTGAGCGGGACCAACAGCAACCCGAACGGCGACCAGAGCGGCCGGAGCTACTACAACGCGGTGAACACCGGCTGGTACCCGGAAACAAGCGGCACCGCGAGCGACATCCTGGTCCTTTTGGGCATGGTCTACTCCATGGGGAGCAACCAGACCGACGTCTATACCCTCTCCCTCACCTATGACACCAAGAAAGCCGGCGCACCCGTGCTGGCCACGCCGGACGGCAACGGCAACTGGATCAAGGCCGTGGACCAGAACCTGGGCGGCGCCAGTAGCTTTGTGACCGGGCCCTGGAAGGCCGGCTACGCCCTGGGCACCTACGGCATCGACGCGGCCTCGGGTACGGTCTGGGCGGTCCTCAACTACAACGGCTATTTCGCCGCCGTTGCCCTCACCTAACACCGGAAACAGGCGTTTGGAAGCGGAGACCTCCGAGGTGCGCGATACCTCGGAGGTCTCAACGCACCGGCGCAACTACATCATTAAAGGGGTGCCTACTATGTTTGGATTTGGCTTACCGGAGCTGAGCATCGTGCTCATCATCGTCACCATGATCTTTGGCGTTGGCCGCCTCCCCGAACTTGGTGGCGCGATGGGCAAGACCATCCGCAACTTCAGGAAAGCGTCCGAGGGGAAGGACGAGATCGAGATCAAGGCAAAAGAAGCTTAAACCTGCTACAGGGAGATTACCAATGAAAAGATTCATCCTCCGGGCTGCCGGCGCGGCCCTCGTCACCACCCTGGCTGCCTGCTCGGGGTCTTCGGACTCCGCCCCTGCAGTCTCCGGCGGCGCGGCCAAGTTTGCCACCACCGCCACACCGTACCAGCCCAAACAGAACCTGGCGAGCTACTCGCAGGTGCCGGCAGGTTTCAGCGCGGTATACACCGAGGCCGTGGTGCGCCACGGTTGCCGCGGCCAGTCCAGCTTCGATGCGAGCGTCTGGAACATGATTGAACAGGCGCGCATGGACGGGGCCTTGACTCCCCTCGGAGTCAACCTGCGGGCCGATGTCTGGAAAATGATGAAGGCCAACGCTCTGCTTGATTACGGCGTGGCGGGGATCACCGCTCCGGGTTACGGCAACCTGTCGCAGACCGGCATAGCCGAGCAGCAGCAGCTGGCTGCCCGTTTACTGCAGAGGCTTCCCGGCTATTTCTCCCAACTGGCGGCCACCAGGACCAGTGCGCCGCGCCAGATACTCTATGTCAGTTCCGGGGTGAACCGGGCCATTGACAGCGGCGGGTTTTTCACCCAGGCGCTGATGACCAACTATTCGTCCCTGCATCCCCTGATCGCGAAAACCGCAGCGCTTACCGCCTATCCGTCCAACAAGCCGGCAACCCAGGCAGCCGGCATCAACCGATTCCTGCTCTATTTCCATAAACTCGCCGCCAAAACCGACCTGGTGACGGATACCACCGACGCCTTTTACCAGACCTATCTGGACAGCCTGGCATACCAAAGTTATCTGAGCAACGCGAACCTGCTTGCCAAGATTAATGCACTCCTGACGAGCCCGGCTGCCAAGGCCAATGCGAGCAGCGTGCTGCTGAGGCTCTTCACCCAGGACTTCGTGGACAAGATCGACAACGGAACCTACAGCTTCGCCAACGCCGGCAGCTTCACCTTCACGAGCGACGACGGCAAATACACCGCCACCGTCACGGGATCCGGCAGCACGACGGTTCAAAGCCTCACCGATGCGGCTTCCGAACTGTACGGGTTTTACGTGATCGCCCCGGAACTGACAGCCGAACTCAACAACCTCGACTTCACCCAATACATTCCCGATGCCCAGGCCAGTATGCTGGCCTATCTGGACGATGTGCAGAGCTATTATCAGAAAGGCCCCGGAATAACCGAGGATGGCCCGATCACTTCCAAGATGGCTCAGATTCTCGAAGACGATTTCTTTAACGAAGTCGACGCCATAGCCAAAGGTAATATGTCCCACGGAGCCAAGCTTAGATTTACCCATGCCGAAGAAATCATTCCCTTTGCCACCATTCTCGGTTTGCAGGTCGCCGGTGCTCCCACGGCCAATGCCGACAACTATACCTACGACAACAACACCTGGCGTGGTTCCTCGTTCGGTTCGGGGGCGAATGTCCAGTGGGATGTGTACAGCGACGCCAACGCCAACCTGCTGGTAAGGATGCTGTTTAACGAGCAGGAGACCGACTTCAAGCCCGGCTGCGACGCGGCTCGTTACGCCCCCGGCAGCCACTTTTACAATTACAATGCGCTGAAGGCCTGCTATAACCACGTCGCCAACTGACGCCTGGTGATCTGACACGGTAGCAAATGGCCGGTTTCCCAGGGAACCGGCCATTTTTTTGGCACCGGTTTCTATTGTCGTGCGGTTCAGCGTTGTCCTGGGTACTCTCAAACCGTACAGGGCAGGGGGGCCCCCCGCTGGAACTGCAGTCCATGCTCTATTCGTACAGCTGACAAACTTTGCCGGAGGCATCAGGCTTTCGGAAATCGTGCTGGAGCGGATCGGGAGTCCCGCGGTCCCGCAATGCTGCCTGAGCATTTTGCGGGTTCTGTATGAAAGGGTGGTGTTGTATAATTATTACATGCTAATCAAAGCCCGGGGTATCCCAAGCTGGGAGGAAGACCATGACACGGAACCGCGAAATTCCGGACGGTGAAAACTCGCCGCGCCGGGTGGGAAGGATGTGGTTGACAATAATCGCAGCAGTCGCACTGCTTGGAACTGCTTTGCCGGGATGCAACGGACCCGGTTCCTCTTCCAACGCCGTCACTGCAGGAAAGGTCGCGGCGGACGGCATTTCCTACTATGGCAAGGAGATCAAAATTTCCGGCTACGTCTCGAACCCCATGGGGGGCGGTATCTTCACGATTTCCGATGCAATCGGAGGGACGGCCGCTCTCCCGATCCTGATGAAGGGATCCGATCTAGTCGTGGCAATCGGTGAAAAAGTCGTGGTGCAGGGAACCCCGACAGCTTTTGATCGGGCCAGGATCAAACAGGACTACGGGATAGACCCTAGCGCGGAATTTACCAGGGGATGGGAGAACCGACCAGTCGTCATAGCCGGAAAGGTGCAGAAGCTGGACTGAGTCAAGCTACTCATGCTAAGAACAGCCGAGCTGGCGGTCGCCCGAAAAAAGAGGCCTCTTTCTCGGCCGGGGTAGGATTTTGTCGGTATTTGCTCCCCTGCCGATTTGTGCGGTAACCACCGGCCGGATCCCCCTCCCGCCGGAAATACTCTCCTGCAATGGTACAATTTAATAGTCAGATCACCGGAACTGGAGAGGGGCTCACTAGTAACGCGCTGTGCGGTGGCATTTTTTCAAGACCTGGCAACGCGAACGGTATTAATAAATAAAATTTACTCTGGACAAACCGGAAGCGGGTATGCGACCCTTAGCTAAGAGGCAATTGCCTTGGCATTCCAGGGAAATAGGGCTGCGGGAACTGCATGGAATGAGGCCTGGCGCAGGCGGGCAAGGGGCGGACGCTGGCAGGTTCGGCCTCCTTTTAGTGACGCGTCGGCGGTTGTCGCTGCCTTGAGGGAGACAACGATCATGTCCGTCACCAACTATCTCGAACGGCACTATGACAGCACCTTCGAATCGGTCTACGAGGCGCTGGCAGAGATGGCTCGGCGCAATCCGAAGAAGGCGCAGCATCACATAGGACAGGTCCTGAAAAGCCTGTATGTATTGGAGGGAAACGACTGGAGCGGGCGAGGCATCGTCGGCGACACCAGCATCGCCGCCTCCATCGCCGCACATGAGTGCATGCTGGCGGAATTGGCTGCTCGCGGCAGGGCGAAACGAAGCCGCTCTGAAAGAAATACCGGGAAAGCTGGGACAGCTTGGCCCACGAGGTCCGCTGCCTAACGGCGCTTCGACTCGGCATAGCGTGGCACTTCTCGTGTGCCTTCAAAATAATCACCCATCATCGTTGGGTTAGCGACAACCTCCGCACCATCCCATCAGTCCCCCCAGACCCCAGTCCTGCCCCAACAGTCCTCTCCGAGTCAAAACGCGAACACCAAAACGCACTCACGAATTCGAATTGCGGCCGAACAATTAAAAACCGAGGCGCACTGATTCAAACTGCGGCCGAGCAATTAAAACCGTGGAGCAATCGACCTGAGGCAAAAAAAAGTTCATCTGATCGGGAGGAGATGCAACTTGCCCGGGGAAAAGTTCATCTGGTCGGGAGGAGATGCAACTTGCTCAGGGGAAAAGTTCATCTGGTCCGTGGAGATGCAACTTGCCCGGAGGAAAAGTTCATCTGGTCGGGGGGAGATGCAACTTACTCGGGGGAAAAGTTCATCTGGTCGGGAGGAGATGCAACTTCCCCGGGGGGAAAGTTCATCTGGTGGGGAGGAGATGCAACTTGCCCGGGGGAAAAGTTCATCTGGTCGGGAGGAGATGCAACTTCCCCGGGGGGAAAGTTCATCTGGTCGGGAGGAGATGCAACTTCCCCGGGGGGAAAGTTCATCTGGTCGGTAGGAGATGCAACTTCCCCGGGGGAAAAGTTCATCTGGTAGGTAGGAGATGCAACTTGCCCGAGGGAAAAGTTCATCTGGTCGGGGGGAGATGCAACTTGCTCGGGGGAAAAGTTCATCTGGTCGGGAGGAGATGCAACTTGCTCGGGGGAAAAGTTCATCTGGTCGCGAGGAGGATGTAACTTGCTCGGGGGGAAAGTTCATCTGGTCCGTGGAGATGCAACTTGCTCCGGGGAAAATAATCGGAACGACGAAAACATTAGCAACTTATGTAATGTACTATAATGTCCTGAAGACGTTCAAGGCGCCGAAGTCGGCTGGAATGACGTCGGCAGCTTTTCCGGCTTTGGCTGCAGCGGGGATAAAACTAACCGGCGAGCCTAGAGTTTCGGACCATCGATGATACCCTTTATCCGTGTCTCATTGACATATACGGGAGTCTAAATGGTAATAGAGGATAAGGTTTTTTGTAGACAAGTCACGGTCACCGATGGAGCTTCTTTGGGTGAGTTGTACCGCATTTATGCAGAGTCTATGTCTCCCAGAGAGCAGAAACCCCGGTCGGAGATCGCGGCAATGGTAACGCGATCAGATTACACGTGTCTCTTGGCATACAGAGAGGGCATTGTCATTGGTTTCAGTATCCTGTTCTTGCCATCACAGGAGCCTTTTGCTCTCCTCGAATATATGGCAATTGATGAGGCCTATCGGGATATCGGTGCTGGGGCGGAGCTATTTCGCCACAGCATGGATGTCGTTCGCAGCGCTCGGGGTGATATCACTGTTCTCTTAGAGGTAGACTCCGATCGCGAACCATCCACCGACCGGATCATGAGGCGGCGGCGGCAATTTTTTTATCGTAGACTCGGTTGCGTCCGTATCGAAGGGCTCCGGTATCAACTTCCCCTGCCAGGGGACGGGAAACCGCCGGAAATGGATTTGTTTGCGTATAAGTTTGACAGGTCGCGAGCGATCCAAAAATCGGAACTCGTACATTGGTTGAGGGTGGTGTATCAAACGGTCTACAGGGTCTCACCCGATGATCCCAGGATTTTAGAAATGACCAAGCAAATTGAGGATCCTGTTAGACTTATCTGAATGCAGAGATAAGGGAGAGGATTAGAATGACTAACATCTTTGGAACAGATTACTCCGCCATGTGGATTGGGGTACAGGCGCTGGCTGCTCTTCTGGGGACTCTTTTGGGGATTCCTGTACTCTGCTATTACTTTTGGAGCTTCAGGAGATCATTGGAGGCGCTACATTACGGTGAACTGGACCGCTTGTACTTCGATTTGTTGAAAATCGCCTATGAGAATCCTGAGTTCATAACTCCCAAGTGTTTGCAGAAACAACAGGCAGCCAAATATGACATCTATGCCTTCATGGTTTGGAATTTTTTAGAAACTATTTATGACCGCTGTCAGCGTGACGTCAATCTTCAGAAAACGTGGTACCCGATTATCGAGACAGAGAGTCAGTTGCATAGAGAGTGGTTCAGTCAGGCTGAGAACCGGCAAAAATTCAAGCATGAGTTCTGGGACTTCATCGATCAGCCACATCTAAATCAAAAAGCAAAGTAATATCACCTTTTGGTAGGAATTTGAGATGTTACGGAACCGGGATTCCTAACACTGGGCAGAATGGAGAAATAGGTGGAAGTTCCAAGGCCGCAGCCCGCCTAGGTGCAGATTCGATCTGCGCAGACACCTCATGGTATATTGCTTTTACGGCAGCATCGTTCCTCGCCGAAGAGAGGTTGCTTCGTTTCAGATAGCAGTGGCGGTAATGGCGGAACACATGGGAATCGAATAATTGATCCAAATATTTGTAATAACATTGATAACTCAATTCGATTTTTTCCAGTTACCCCGAAAGTTACCCCTGCCCTGAGGCTGCTTAAATGGGTTCGATGCGAATTTGGTGTTTTTCCTGCCGAAATAAACGCATTTCCAGGGGCGTTGCAGGGGATCCCCACGAAGAGAAGGTAGCTCAGGACGGCGGGGCACCAGCCCTGATCGCCCCCTAGCGCGGTGCGGTATTTACATTGCCAACATTTAAAGTTTATGCGGCGCGCAGCCGCCGCATAAACTTGCGTTGAGCGAAACCGCTTCGCCCACTGCCTGCGGCGCGCCTTACTATTTGGACTTTTATTCGGCTTTTGCTTGCTTTGGTGAGGGATAATACGGGGTCTATGAGAGTAATTCAATAGGAATTACATTAGAACTGCGGAGAATGGTTGCGCTTGTGCCGGGTTTCGTGGCCCTTTTCAAGTCCAGAGACACCACAGTTTTAAACCTGGACTATGCTGCGGGCGCACGGGTAGGGTTGCAGCCTGCGAAATGCACGCGCCTGTCCTCCGGGTTACCGCTACCGCGCTGCCGGTGGGCTCCGGGAGCGCGGCAACCACTCGATTACCAGCATGGTTCCCTCATGGCAGCAGGGGCAACGATTTGCCGGCATCCTCGGCTGCCGGGTCTCGCCGGCGTCTTGCCGACGTGATTCGACTCTTTCTGCCAGCAGCTGTCGAGGGCCATGGTAATTTTCCACTTTAGCCGGGGTGGGGCCAAAGTTATTTTCCACCCCCAGGGCCAAAGTTATTTGCCAGTTTAGCCTTACTGGGGCCAAGTTATTTTTCCACTTCATTTTT
>Ga0316230_1000377_pt1 | contig 64081 bp, 59 predicted proteins | sample TBH18025metaG_FD_206004 | JGI IMG/M metagenome (GOLD analysis project Ga0316230, IMG submission 206004) | Freshwater microbial communities from Trout Bog Lake, Wisconsin, USA - TBH18025 | ecosystem: Environmental > Aquatic > Freshwater > Lake > Hypolimnion/Profundal zone | place: USA: Wisconsin... | reverse complement strand
TCATGCCGTGCGGGTCCACCCCGATCGCTACCGCAATGTCGTGTACTTCGGCATTGGAAAACAGCCGGTCACGCTCAATCTCAAAGGTATTGAGCACCTTGCCGCGCAGCGGCAGTATCGCCTGAAACTCCTTGTTGCGCCCTTGCTTGGCTGATCCGCCTGCCGAATCGCCTTCGACCAGGAACAGTTCATTGCGCGCCGGATTAAATTCGGCGGCATCGGTGAGTTTCCCGGGCAACACCGCTACGGAAGAGCCTTTTTTCTTCTCTACCTTTTGCGCCGATTTCATCCTGCTTTGCGCCTGACGGATGGAAATTTCGGCTATTTTTTTGCCATACTCGACATGCTCATTCAGCCACAACAACAGCGGATCGCTGACCATGACGGACACCAGTTTCAGCGCATTGCGCGACACCAGTTTTTCCTTGGTCTGCCCCTGAAAAGAAGGGTCCAGCAGTTTGGCGGACAACACAAAACTTACCCGCGAGAACACATCATCGGAGGCGAGTTTCACGCCTTTGGGCAGCATGTTATGCAGATCGATAAAACTCTTCACCGCATTATAAATACCGTCGCGCATGCCGGCATCATGCGTACCACCCGACCAGGTCGGAATCAGATTGACGTAAGATTCACGGGTAATCGTACCCTCCTCCGCCCAGGCAAATGCCCAGGCTGCGCCTTCACCTTCGACGAAGCTGTCATCACCACCTTTAGCGATGTAGCGCTCCCCCGAAAAAATCGGTGCGGCCAGCTCCGTTTCCGCCAGCGCTTCAGACAGATAGCCACGCAACCCTTCAGGATAAGTCCAGGACCTGAGTTCGCCGGTTTTCTCTATCATCAGGGTAATCGTCACACCCGGCAGTAAGACCGCCTTGGCGCGCAGCGCACGTTCCAGTTGCGCCAGATTCACAGCAGGGCTGTCGAAATACTTGACGTCAGGCCAGGCCCGCACCGTAGTACCTGTTTTCTTTTTTGCACAGGCCGCCACGCGCACCAGAGGGCTAACAGCCAGCCCCTGTTCGAATCTGACACGATGTTCGCCGCCATCCCGGCACACAGTGACTTCAACCGCCGTGGACAGCGCATTAGTAACGGCCACGCCCACACCATGCAAGCCGCCGGCAAAGCGATATGCGCCGTTACCGGCCTCCTTGTCGAACTTGCCGCCTGAATGCAACACGGTAAAGGCCACTTCGACGACAGACACGCCTTCCTCAGGATGGATGCCTACCGGAATACCACGCCCTTCATCCTGAACCGACACCGATCCATCGGAATGGGCGATGACCTTGATCGTATTCGAATAGCCTGCCAGCGCCTCGTCGCAGGCGTTATCCACCACTTCAGTGATGATATGGTTCGGGTTATCCAGCGTGGTATACATGCCGGGGCGCTGCCGCACCGGTTCCAGACCGCGCAACACCTTGAATGATGACTCATCGTACGTAGAACTCACTACCACCTCTTATTTAAAATAACGGCTACCAGGGTTGGATGAGCATTTTTTATGCCCGGACAGTTTAACTGATAATTGTCGCTCTGGCTGGAATCGCTTGCCTACCGTAACCGAAACGTTAACTGGTGGGTACTGATCATTAAGCTGCCAGATTTTGGCCTGTCTTCAACGTAGCCGTTAGCTCTGTTGCTGAACGACTGCTTTCCAGCAAGCAATTATCAACACCCTGTATCCGCTGACGAGACGAACCGGAGCATGGCTGTTGAGAAAAGCGGATGTTCAAAACCGGCTCCCACTGACTGTAACAATTATTCGTTTACCCCAGCACATCGGCAAAACAGGCTTCCGCCTGCGATGACAGCACGATTTGCAAATTGAGCTGTGCGCGGGTCATGCCGACAAACAGTTTGCGGCGTTCTTGGTCGGTCAATTCTGTAAAATCCACTTCGCTCAGGATAACGGCAGGGGCGCTTTGGCCTTTGAATCGGTAGATGGATTCGACCATCAAATCACCCTCACTCCAGACAGGATCGCCACTTCGCGTGAATGCACCGGTAAATCGTCGTGCCGTAAAACGACCAATGCGCTCTGCATTCAATAGCCTTGATTTGTTTCGCCCATGAGCAGTCAAAATTACGATGTCGGATAGCGCATAGCCTTGTTCCAGCAGGTTCACAATTGCACACTCAGTCTGTTTAATCAATTCAGATTCAGAACCGTAATGAAAAAACTCAGGGAGCTCACCCTGATATGGACTCTTGCTGATAATAGCAGGGGATACCAACCCCAAAGCATTGATGACCTGACAGACGGCACGCGGGCTGCGATGATTGTCGTTGCACGTCAGCGCCACAGCATCTGACAAATCGAAGGCATCGTGTTCATACAGGCGTTGCGCCTCATCTTCCATCAGATAGAGTCGTCCAGTGGGTTTAAGCAAAGGGAGCAGGCTGGCGATCCATTGCGGATCAAAATCCTGACCTTCATCGATGATCATCAGATCGTATTTGGCAGTAAAGCCCTCACTATCCTGATGGTAGGCATCTGCCGCCAGTTGAAATGTATCCTGATTTTCAAAATCCGGCTCACCGTGATGGCGACGATAGTGCTCTACAGCCAATTCATGAAAGCATGACACGGTGGCGCGGGTCGGTGCAATTTGCGCGATGGCATCGGCCAGTGTGCGGTTATAGCAGACATACAATGCGGATATTTTGTCTGTCTCGGCATCGGTCAGTAAGCGCAAGGCCAGCTGCGTTTTACCGGAACCGGCAGTTGCCTGTATGCGCACCACGCCGGAAGGATGCGAGATTCGCGGCACCCATGTTGCCAAGCCATCCGACAAGCGCTGAGTCGTGCCGTGCAACTGATCGCGTAGCGTGGCGATAGTCGGGCTGATCTGAAACTCATTGCACAGGAAACGGCGAACCTCGGCAAAGCTGGCTGCGCCATGATCGTTAGCCAGCAATGCCTGAACTTTGCCAGATAGCTCATCGTATTCGTCAGCACCGATGATACGTTCACGCGGAATGGATACCACCTGTCCTGCCGGTACACGATAATCCGGCAGCACCAGACAATTGACCAGACGGGGATGAATTCCAGCCGATTTCAATCGTGCGACCATACCGGCATATTGCACCCGGCATTGCCGGGCAACATCTTTTTCCTGCTGCCCGTAGCGTTTGAAAATTCCGCCTTCACGCAGCAACACTTGTCCAGCTTTGACTTCCATCAACAGCATATCGCCGGATGGACTCAACACAACAATATCAATCTCACCGTGCCGATCAAGCCCTTCATGTATCGTATGCCACGTAACTTCATGGAAAATTTCAAACCCGTCCGGCAAGCAAAGGCGCAGGCGCTCCAGCACATCAAGTTCTCGGAACAACCCGCCGTCTTCACGCAGACTAGGGAGTTGGGAGGGGATAAGGGCTGCCATTGGATTTATATTGCGGAATCAGATAAAAGCTGTAACCTCGATTTAGGCTCTCGATGCTGGTGAAAACATGACAGCACGTTCACATTGCCGCCGTCTACCACATAAAATAGCGCGTAAGGAAAACGACTCAGATTCGCCCGTCTTATTTCAAGCTCTACACACGAATAGAGGTAGGGATTACTGGCAATGAACCCGCCGGTTCGTTCGAGTTCTTCAAGGAAAGCATTGCCCATGCCGATATGCGGTTGCGCGTACCATTGATAAGCTTCGGATGCTTCAATCTGGGCCAGTGGTTTGTAAATGACCCGAAGCAACATGACTAATGCAACGAGGCCAGCAGCTTGGACTTGAGCTCCGCAAAGGTAATGCCCGGTTCTTCTGGATGGTCCCGGTGATAAGCGAGACGGGATTTAAGCTCTGCGCGTTGAGCTTCGCTAACAAGCGGTGCCGAAGCTTCGCTTTCGGCGCTGATAATCAAGGCTTCTCCGAGCGAGCGTTTTTCAGCGATGCTCAGATGTTCAAGCTCTTCGTACAGGTGGGTATCCATGCCGGGCAGAATAGCACAAAACCCTATCAGTTTGTAAGCGCGGCATTTGAAAATGTTGGAATGTAAGACTTGACCCCGCGACGTCATGCGCATCGTCTGCTTATTGACAGCGCCGACATCACGCAGCGATTCCATTGTTTCATGGATAGCCGCCAAGGCATCACTACGGTATTTTTTAGTCATTTTTTGCTACCTCCTCACTACTGGGTTCGAAATTATGCAATTCCAGGGAGTATTTTGATAGCCATGCGTTGTAGACCCTCATGGTTCTGATCTTTATTTATTGAATTAAGATTTGCTTTTGGTAAATTTTCCAGTCTTTTCCATTCCGCTTTTGCCTCTTCTTCCGAAAGTGCTTTTAATTTAATATTGTCCTTATCATTAAAATCAAATTTGGAAACTATTCGCCCATCTATAAAATTTAAAACGCCGACTAAATTCAATTTTGGTATTGCATTTGAATGTAAGCAACAATTAAATCCCTCCGCGTGAGCCATGGAAGGGTAGACCCATCCTTCGTCGTATTGTTTGTATCGATTTGCGAAAAATTTGTTATGTCGTAGATGTGACTGCTGTTTGTTGTGAATAGATTTTCTAAAAACTGCTGTACTTTGCTTGCATGACTGTCATTAATAAATCCAATTTCAGTTAATGTTAAATTTTCGATTAAAACGTAAAACATTAACATGAATGAATCGGTTGGACTGGCTCTAATTTCTTGAATTGCTGTTATAGGCTGATCAGCGAGGTAGAGTAATTGCTCGCTCTCCGCATTTATGCGTCCCTTTTGTGTTATATGGCTAGGAGGTTCCCAGAAATCTTGATAAATAGGGGTGCGAATCTCTTCTGAAATTTTTCTGGCGCGCATGAAAGAACTATTTTTAAGATATTTCTTTGATATATCTTAAAAATAGTGGCGCAAGATTTTCCGATTAATAGTGATGAATTATCTTGATTTGGAATGATAACTTTAACAGGAGAATTCTCAGCAAATAAAATGTTGTCAAGTAGCACAAATTTTTGATGATTATCCATTCTGTCGAATTCAGAATAAAATTTAGCAATAAGCTTGTCAATTGAATGTATTGTCATTTCTGCCGCCTAATTGAGTAATTTTCAAACGGTACAACAACTCGTTGAATCAAAGCCAATAACGTAATCTGTCACAGATTAAATAGCTATTTTTTATAAATAAACCCGCCCCAATTATTCTGCCAGCTTCCCGTTACTCAGCAATTTCTGCTGATAGAGTTTTAACTGCGCAGGTGATAGTTGACTGCTATTATCCAGCGTAATCTGTAACTGCTGCATTCGTGTCTCAACCAAGGTATTGATATGCGATTCCAATTGCTTTTTACTGGCGATAGAAGATTCAGTCATCATGTTGTGTCGCTGCTGCACCCCCTGAAACTGCATGGTTTGAAATTGAACATGCTTAGCCATATCTTGATCAAGAGCTTTGAAATATAATTTGTGTCCGGGCGTTCCTTCAGGAAATTTTTCGAGCATACCAAGCAATTTAGGCAGCTTTTCGAAATGATATAAATCATTATCTTGATGGATGACTTTCTCTAACTGCTGATAATGGCTGTCAATTTGCGCGACCACACCTAAATGACCTTGTTCCAGCAACACAAGGCGTTCATGTGCTATCTGAGTTAATGCTCTGGTCATCTCCAGCAAGTTAGCCTGCAAGGCTTCAAAACCGCGAACTTTGGATTCAATAACGGCGGCCTCCATGCGCGCGCTGAATTCAATTAATTCCATTTGAGCATCTTTTATCAAGCCTATGCGCTGATTTTCCTGATAGGCAATCTCCTTAGCGGTATCAGCTTCTATTTCAGCAACACGAACCTTGTCAGGATCGTAATTGTAAGTGGAGCTTTCACTACTGCGCGACCTACTGCCACCACTGTTGCTCCCACCAAAAACAGCACTGAGAACGCCACGACCCCAATCTAATACTCCCATGTTCATTACCCCTAATACATTATTGACTTGCTGACTGTGGAAACGTCCCAGCGTACACCAGTTGGCAAAGTGTTCGCAGTTATTAAAAATAAGATGGTAGCCACTATCACCACGACTACCTCTTGCCCAACGCACAATATCCGCAACAGGATACAAGTCCTTGAGTTCATCATCGTTGTAAATTCGCACTTCCATATCGCCATCGAGCAGAAACCGGCTTAATGATGTGGCGATCACTTCATTGCCATCACCCATCAAGTTATCGTTATCCTCCGATGCAAAATGAATCACTTCATTATGGCTGACATAAACACCGTGATGCGTATAAACACCACGACTCACACGGATGTGATCGCCAGCCCTTGCAGGTTGTCGCCGCCATTGTTCCTGCGAGGTCAATAGCGGCAGAATGGTCAATGCGGGTATGATCATCGAATTAAATTTTTTGCAATGCTTTACTCATTTTAAAAACCAGAGAGTTAAACTCGCTGTCCCGCTTGCTGCGCGCAACAGAGAAATGTTGCACATCCTGAATAAAGGTTTCCAGCGAGACTTGTTGCAAAGTTCGCAATTCCTGATTGATATTTTTCCAAACCTCACTATCCTGGTGCAATGCCAGCAAGCCTTCAGCAGATACACCAATTCCGACGAAGTGTTGCTGGGTAATTAGCTCACTCCAGCGCAGCAGGCTGACACGCACCGCAACCTCTGGCAAAGCAAATAACAGTCCTTCCAATTTTTCCTGAAATTGTCCGCATAACTTGAATAGTGCCAAGCGTGTTTCATAATCGCATTGCAATGTGCTGTTCGCATTAAAAGCATGCTTCTGATAAATGGCGTGATTCTCTTCCTTGTAAAACTTATCAATGGCTAATTGATAGTCATGCAAAATTCCCAGCACATCATTGATTGCATCCAACGGACATTGCTGGTCAAAAGCCATCTCATACAAAGGCAATATTTGATTTTCGATGAGTAGCCTTTGCTGCGCCCATGCATCAAACCAGCCGCTCGCCACTTCAGTTTCAATTTCTTCCTGTTTGGCTGCGCGCATAAAATCATCCCTGTCTTTGCTGGTAAAGACATTAAATGATTCAATCCCCTTGAGATGACTCTCAACCAAACGTTCGAGTTCGGCCTGATGGCTCTCCAGCCATTCCAGATGTTGCACCTCCTCTAAGACAAACTCCGTCGTAAATTCAGCCATGAAGATAAAATCTGGACGAATTGCCTTTTGGATTCCACCTACATCGGCTAACAAGTTCTTACTTAAGGCACTCACATTCAGTTGTTTTTTTAACTCCTTCGCCTGCTGCTGGGTATTGAGCAGTTTGCTTCGAACATTATCAAGGCCAAATCTAAGCGAATTTTTGATAGCATCATCTCGTTCGACTAATAGTTGACTGCTGTTGCCTATATGTTCAAATCGGCTGATTTTGTGGTTTTGATGCAATCGCTGATGCAGGATGGTCGCACGTTGAATCAGATCATGATTTGTTCGTGAAAACTCATCGATCTTGTTCAACAACTGTCCGGCCCATTGATGCAAGGCATGCGAATATTTCAGGCTGGATCGGTCAATTTCAGCTGAATTATATTTTTGCAAATCGATCAGAAAGTCAAACTGACCTGATAAAGGCTGATGTAGCGTGGATTCATAGTTTAACGCCTCTTCAATTGCGCCTTCCAATTCATCTAGTTCTTTGAGCAGTTGCGGATGCTGCTGTATGGTTTGATAGACTTTTTCGTATTCAGGCTGATCGAAGACAGGTTCCCAACCTTCCTTGAGAAACAAATCCAATACCATCTGAGCTTTTTCATCAGCAGTGAAACTATCAACACTAGGAGCAATACGACCGTCAAAATAAAGCGTGCAATAGGGAAGAATCAATGGCTCGGATCCCGCATTACTAGTATTTAACTCTCCGTTTATGATGTAATTAGCATAGTAGTTGGTGCCATAGTGGGGATAGAAGCCATCGTACCACCTAGAGGAAAAAGCTCTATCGGGCTTATCTTCAAAATATTTTCCATACAGTAGCTTATCTTTTAACTTTACCTTTAGCGGATAGGACGCATACATTTCAACAAGTATCGCAGCCATGTCTTCTGTTGTTGAACGATGCCACTTAGCCTGACCAATTCCACCCAGACTGAAATCATCTTTCCAGGCACCAAATGCCGACATCTCAAACCCGTAATGAAAGCTGGGCCAGAGATAGCCTGTATGACTGTCGTAGAGTACTTCGGGTATATTTTTAATGGCATACCAACGTTGCGCAGTGATAGCTTGCAGCAGCATTTTATGCTGACCGTTCGCGAGAGCGGGAATTTGCCCGTTCAACCGATTCAACGTTGTATTCAGATAGGCGACTTGCGATTCCATCTTCGCCTGCTGTTCACGCAAGGCTAAAACATCCTGCGCAATCTGCGACTCTTCGTCCGCGCCTACCAGCAAAAAGTGTGCAGCTTTCACTTGTGCCTGAAGTTTGGCCTTTTTATCGATCAAAATTTTTGAGCTTATCTGTTTTGTCATTTTTATCAAAAAATCATCATGTTGATTGTTTTAAGTCGACTCATTTTCCGAATATATCTCGAATAACAGCCATAGGATTTAGTCTATCCAGTATTCCTGCCGCTTCACGAATCAGTTTTTCGCTGCCGCATTGCTCGCACTGGCTAGGCATAAAGATCACGTCGCCTTGCATCGGGATAACCTTACTCCACCCGCAGGACTGGCAGGTGACTTTCAGTGGTGCTATTGGTAATGGCATGGCTTAATGCTCCATTTGACAATGATCTTCACAGGTAAGCCGTATCGCTATTCATTTTCCGTTTATTCCAGAGCACATATAGTTCGCTATCATGAGGGTTTTCTATTTTTTTCACAATGAGAACTTTCTTATAAGACTAAGGATTTTCTACCTGTCGCGATTACCAGCATTGCAGGCATTGCAGCAATCCTTTGTGACATGAATCAAAACATCGCAGCCGCAACGCCGCCCCATCCGGCAGAAATTCCGCCGACCGGGTCGGGTGAGTCCTCGCGACTGTCATGTGCTGCATTTCTTTTGAGCAGTGCCTTGATTTTGTATTTTTTATTTTCCAGATCGTTGATTTCCCTGTCCACTTCATTGATGCGCTTTTGTATGCGATTAGCGTCTCTGTCCAGTCGCGCTATTTTTTCATCAGAGGAGGTAAAGAACCCGCCGTATGAATTGATACATTTTTGCAGCGCTTCGTTGTGTTCGTTAAAAAGCCTGGCTGATTGCTTTTCGGCATAGTCCAGATCGCGTTCGGTTGACGTCAAGTCGTGCTCAACGACAGATGCCGCTACGCGTTTCTGGATAGCCACATCGAGCGCAGGATTCTCCAGCAGTGCCAGCCGGACATCCAGATTGCCGGTATGCAGTTGCGCCTGTTGCGCGATTTTGAGTGCAGGATTACGAGCCAGATTTTCACTGACCTTATGACTGTTTCCTGCTATCAGACGCGCTTGCAAGGATTCAGGCAAAGCGGGGTTGCAGGCAAGACCTGCTCTGATTTCATCGCTATCGGCAACAGCCAGCTTTTTCATGAGGCTTTCTGTGATGGCGGGATTTTTAGCCAGACTCGCCACGATGCGCACATCTTCAACTTCTGCCAGCCCGTCCTGCAGCAGCTTTGACAGTGCAGGATTAGCGGCCAGGGCCATGATTGTGTAGATAATGTCGGAGCGCAATTCATCGTCATCTTCCAGTAGCTTTGGCTGACAGACTTCGTCAAGTGAGGGATTTTCCGCCAGCGCTTCCCGGATGCAAGAGATTTTCTCATCAGCGAACAGGGATTGAATGGCTTTGCCCAGCGACGAATTTTTTGCCAACTGACATTTCACCTCATCGCTGCCGGTTTCTGCCAGATAGCGTTGCTGCTTTTCATTCAGACAGCAATTGGCAGCCAACGCCTCGCGTACAGCGGGTGAGCCTGTGCTTGCCAGCTTTTCCTGTATCTCGTCGAATAAAGATGGATTGCCTGCAAGGCCGACCAATACAGTCTCGTCATTGTCCTGTGACAGCATGGTTTGCATGGTATGCAGTAAATCCCGGCGTCTTGCCTGCTCTGCGCGCGCAGCGGCATCATCCGAGGTCGTGAAGTCTGCTGAGTTTTCGGATAAGTTTGCTTGATCGTTCATTTTTATGTCTCCTGTGTTTGCCAAATTTACCGGTGGATACGGCAGAACAGCCTTTATCCAACGGCTAGTCACAACGGTGAGGTGAATTTGGTTCTTCGTGTATTTCCTTCAACCATGCGGTAAAACCATACGCAGCAAATCCATACACCACCATGGCGCCTACGAACTTAAACATATTGCTTGCCATTTTTATTTCTCCCGTAACGTTGAATGACCATTGATTGAGTTGCCAATTTTTGCACCTGACCAAACGGGCATGGCAGTAGTCACCTCGAATAATGAAACTTGCCATGCTCGTTCTCCCTCTCCCAAACCCTCTCCCAGAGGGCGAGGGGTCAAACGATCGCTTACGCGAGTTTCCGTTAACAGATGAATTCATCCGTTTGGTGTCGGCTTGAAAACATCATTGCATGACAGGGGCTCAAAAACTGCGCCTTTAAAATTCTTTTTCAGTTATTTTTTCAATGTTGCAGTCGCCTGTATTCCAATCTTTCACACAAATATTCGTTCAATGGGTAATTGCGCAATAAATACTTAATATTCAATTTATTGTGTTCACCATTCGACAGGCTCAGGGCGAACGTTTTTTTTCAGCGCTTCCTTAGAACTCGCCAGTTAAAATATTCAATGGACATCTTATGCCACTGAGTGGCACAATAATGTAATGAAACGAATATTCAAAACCCGCCATTTCAGCCGCTGGATGCGAAAAACAGAACTGACCGACAGCGTTTTGTGTGGCGCGGTTGAGGAAATGTCACAAGGACTCATTGATGCCGATCTTGGCGGTGATGTGGTGAAGAAGCGTGTCGGACTTGCGGGTCGCGGCAAGCGTGGCGGCGCAAGAACACTCATTGCGACCAACAAGGGCAGCCGGTGGTTCTTCGTATTTGGCTTTGAAAAAAATGATCGCGCCAACATTACAGGCGATGAGCTTGGCGCGTTACAAGACATCGCTCGTGATTTATTGAGCAGAACAGGCCTTGAATTAGATAAGGCAGTTGCAGAGAATGCATTACAGGAGATTTGTCATGACAACAAAAAATAATAGCCGGATTCTGGAAGCGGTTCATGAAACAGCCGGTGATCTTCATCGGCTTGGATTTATCGATAAACACAAAATGTGCAAGTACGATGCTTTGTGCATAACGCCCGTGCCAGAGTACGACAGCGTTAAAATCCGTGCGTTGCGCGATCATCTTCAGCTAAGTCAGTCGGTGCTTGCTGCGGTTTTGAATACCAGTCTCTCGACGGTCAGAAAATGGGAAGTCGGCGATAAACATCCCAGCGGCCCGTCACTCAAATTGCTCAACCTGCTCGACCGCAAGGGGTTGGAAGCCGTTCTCTGAAAACAGGCTTAATAAATGTCATTATCCCGTTCACTTGCCGGAGAATTTACATGGGATTAATGTTTTCTCATTCACGGTAGCCCAAATAATGAATCGCACCGAACGTTTTTACCTGATCGACAAGATGCTGACTGAGCGAAAAATCGTTTCCCGGCAGGAATTGACAGATACGCTTGGCATATCGTGGGCGACACTCAAGCGTGATCTGGCCTATCTCAAGGATCACTTCAACGCGCCCATTATTCATGACCGCGAGGTGAGTGGTTATCGCTTCGACACGCCAAATGTAGGTCCCGCCTATGAGTTGCCCGGGCTCTGGTTTAATGCCGATGAAACCTATGCGCTGCTTGCCTTTCACCAGATACTTTCAGAACTTGAGCCTGGCCTGCTGACACCGCATATCGCGCCGCTGCTATCAAGGCTGGAGACCATCGTCGGGGAGAATAGCAACTCCTTTGAGCGTATCGCCAAACGCATACGACTGGTGAAAACCGGTACTCGTCATAAAAATCCTGAGCACTTTGGTGTAGTGACAAGAGCGATTCTTGAACGAAAACGCATTCACATTCATCATTTCAACCGGCAGCACAATGAACACAGCGAGCGCGAACTCTCGCCGCAGCGACTGGTGTTTCACCGGAACAACTGGTATCTGGAATGCTGGTGCCATACAAGAAATGCGTTGCGGCGCTTTTCTCTGGATGCGATTCAAAACGTCAAAATGCTGGATAGCGCTGCTGAGGAAGTACCGGATAAACTAATCGCCGATGAATTTGACAGCAATTACGGCATTTATAGCGGCAAGGCTAGCCAAACCGCACGACTCAAATTTACCGTGCTGGCATCGCGCTGGGTGGCGAATGAGGAATGGCATCCGGCTCAAGTCGGCAGCTTTGACAACGATGGACACTTCATACTGGAAGTGCCTTACGCCGACTCGACCGAGTTGATGATGGATATTTTACGTCTGGGGCATCAGGTGGAAGTGTTGTCCCCTCCCGCGTTGCGCCAGGAAATTCAAAAAGAGGCTGCGCTGATCATGGAAAATTACAAAAATCGAAATGGATAAACTGGTTGTCGCCATTTCCTCCCGTGCCCTGTTCAATCTGGATGAGAGCCATGCTATTTTTGAAAAAGAAGGCATTGACGCCTATTGCCGGCATCAGATTGAGCATGAAGAAATTCCTCTCGAACCTGGTGTTGCATTCAGTCTGGTCAAAAAACTGCTGGCTCTGAATCAGCGAGATACTGCCAACCCGCGTGTTGAAGTGATTCTGCTGTCCCGCAATAGCGCTGATACTGGACTGCGCATCTTCAACTCAATCAAACATCATCGACTGGATATTAGTCGCGCGGCTTTCACCCGAGGCGAGAGTACGCATCCTTATATCTCTGCGTTCGGTGCGCAGCTGTTTCTTTCTGCCGAATCTGCTGATGTACGTCATGCGCTTGAAGCCGGCTTTGCCGCAGCGACGATTCTACCTTCTGGATCTCCTGCCACTGAAGCGCATGCCGGACAGTTGCGTATTGCTTTCGATGGCGATGCCGTACTGTTTTCAGATGAGTCTGAGCGTATCTACAAGCATGATGGCCTGGATGCTTTTGTGAACAACGAAACGCTGGAAGCAAAGCGTCCTTTACCCGGTGGTCCGTTTAAAACTTTCCTTGGCTTGCTCCATTTGATTCAACTAGATTATCCGGCAGATGCATCACCTATCCGCACGGCGCTGATTACGGCACGTGGCGCACCCGCACATGAGCGTGTCATCCGCACGTTACGAGCGTGGAATATCCGCATTGACGAAGCGTTTTTCCTCGGCGGTAAGGATAAGGGAGAATTCCTGAAAGCCTTTGGCGCTGATATTTTCTTTGATGACCAGCAAAAGCACTGTGAATCAGCTCGCCAGCATGTTGCGACAGGTCATGTACCGCATGGAGTAGCCAACGAATAACAGCCCTGAACGTCGGCTATGGCGAAACATCTTGTGCGTCCGTTTATGGCACTCAGTGATCATTCGCCAACTCGGACTGCGTACCATAAAGCAGCCTTTAGAGGTGCAATTTTTATCGAACACAACTGATAATCACCCAAGCTTCTCTAGCCAATCTGGATGCTTTTTAACCAGCATCTGCAAGGCTGCATCCATGCGAGTTTGCCAACCTTCACCCGTCGAACGAAAGTAGTTTAATACTTCGGGGCTGTATCTAACGCTTACCTGTTCCTTGCGGGATGCACTGAGCGGCCGTCCGCGTTTCTTGCGATAGGCTTCAATGCCACTTTGCATTTCTTGGTGAGTCAAAGGCCGATCATCTTCATCAATGCCATCCCAAACGTAATCACCGCTCGGTGGCGCATTCTTTACGGCAGTCAAAACCGCCTTACGCTGTGTAGTCATTTTTGAGCCAGTCATGATAGTCCTTTCGTTCTTCCTCACTTGCGGTACGAAAACTAATGATATGCGGTCGATCTTTTTGCAGATGCACGATTGTTAATACGGCGAGCCGATCAAACACATAGGCAAACGATTGTGTGCGATCCTCATTGTTTCTAATGCTGTCAATATCAAGTCGAAGAGGGCTATCCAGAACCCAGTCCGCATCCGCGAAATCCAAATGATGTTTTTCCAGATTTTTAGCGCGTTTGATTTCGTTCCAAGTAAAGCGTGATTTCATGTAATTATTGTAGATGCGCTAATTTAATAGGTCAATCACTAAATCTGAAATTATTTTATTCGGCAATCAAAAGCGAAATAAATTTCGGCAATAGAGGTGCATTTTCCGCATTAATTGGCAAATGGTGCACGACACGAACGACGGGTTTCTGGCTGGAAATATTACACCTCGACGGTCCGTTTATGGCACTCACTAGTCCTTCCTGAGTATCAGCTTTGTTTCCACCTGCTTTTATGACTGTCAGCGGAACTCAAAAGATAACAAATTCTTACCGCGCATTATGCGTCAGGAGTACATTCGATACTATTCGAAAGTTCTGATTTTTATCCAAGGATATGATGTTACTCAATCGCCTTAAAGTCAAAACCAGTCTGATATCAATTGGTTAATCTACGTTGCCTTTAACATACAACCTCTATGTCGCAACCGAACGGCATGCTCGCTCACGTGAAATATCGGCGATATGAATATTTACTAAACTGACTGCAATGGGCTTGGCGGACGAATCAGACTTGTCGCCGGAATTCCCAAACCATTATGTAACTTCCAAATCATAGCCAACGTCAACGAACGTTTCCGATTAAGAACCTCGTATACACGATTCAGACGACCAATCATCGGGACTAAATCTTTTGCAGTTAAATCAGACTGCTCCATGCGAAATTTAATTGCTTCAACCGGATCCGGCAGATCGATCGGAAAATGCTTTGCTTCATAGGCCTCGACTAAGGTCAGCAAAACCTCAAAACGATTACCCGCAGCGGTTCCAGGTGTCGGTTCATCATCAAAATAGCCGGAAACTTCACGCATTACGGCTTTATAGTCTGCTTCACTATGAATAGGGCGAATTTCCATAAGTGCTACTCCAGTTCTATGGTTTCGGCATTGATTGCATCGTACTGGTGTGCCGATAAATTTGATATAGACAGCGCCAAACCGATACGCAACAGAAACAATAAGGCGGTAATCATTACCCTTGATGTTAAAAACCACGCGCCGGTTTTTAAGAATACTGGCACTACGGTACTTCTCCTTGATATCAGAAGGTTGCAGCCACGCCGCCTGCTTTACCTCATCAACCCAAGCCTTTAAATGCTGCTCTGCATTCGGAAATAGAATCCAAAACTCACGAAGGATTTTGACGGAGACAATTTTCATGTGCCAATTATAGTCCCACTATGGGATACGTCAAGTATACATTCATTAATCAGCTAAATAATATGGCTCTATGTAAAATGGGTAATCAAATTCAACGATCCACACTAAGAAGCCAGCAACGATTCTTACGCTTAAGCCTGGAGCGCTTTATCGACAATTTCAAACACATCTGATGATAGTCCTGCATGATTGCGTATTGCTTCCAGCGCACTGCGGGCATGGGCCTGTCTGACTGTATCGAACTTGCGCCAGCGATCGAAACAGCGCGCCAGACGGGAGGCGACTTGCGGATTGATCGCGTCCAGTTTGATTGTCTGCTCAGCCATAAAACGGTAGCCTGAGCCGTCCTGCGCATGAAAATGCAGCTGATTGCTGCCGAAAGCCCGCAGCAAGGCATACACCTTATTCGGATTGCAAATATCGAAAGCCGGATGTTCAACCAGTTTTTCAATCAGCTTCAGCGTGCCGGCCATGCGACTGGTGGACTGCACTTGCAGCCACTTGTCAACAACCAGCGGCTCATGCTGCCAGCGCTGATAAAAGGCATCCAGCGCCAGCGTTCGCTCAACGCAGTCAAACTGCGCCAAAATACTTAACGCGGCAAACTGATCCGTCATATTATCAGCCGTGTTGAACTGTTGCATGGTCAGCGCAAGACTAGCCGGCGTTTGGGATTCACTCAGATAACTCAGACAGACATTACGCAACGCACGGCGCGAGGCGGACAATGAATCCGGGCGATAAGCCTCGTTTGAGGTGAGCAGGTCATAGCAAGCCTGAAGTTCAGCGCCCAATTTGTCAGCAATAAAACGCCGCAGACTGTTGCGGGCGACATGCAGCGCATCAGGATCGACCACCTCCAGCTGTTCGGCCAGCGTCGACTCACCCGGCAACGACAAGGCTTCGGCAGCAAAAGCAGGATCAGCATCTGCGTCCGCCAGCATACGTGCACAGGCATGAGCGAACAATTCGCGCAGCGCTTCGTCTGTCGCCTCATTGTTGATCGCATTGAGTATCAGGCGCGAGGCCAGACGTTGCCCGGCTTCCCAGCGGTTAAACGCATCCGTATCGTGCGCCAGCAGGTGAGCGAGTTCCTCATTGCTATAGTTAAAATCGAGTATGACAGGTGCTGAAAAGTCGCGCAGCAACGAGGGCACGGGTAGTGCCGCGATACCTTCAAACACATAGCATTGCGTTTGACAGCAAAGCGACAGCGTGGCTGGAATCATGGCACCAGCCATCATTAAAGGCAGCTCCCTGCCTTCAGCATCAATTAGCGCTACCGTGACCGGAATATGGTAGAGCTGTTTGCCGGTCGTTGCAGCGGACTGGCTTAGCGTCAAGGTATAGATTTGTGCGGTCGGGTCATAAACGCCTGTCGCCGCCACATGCGGCGTACCGGCTTGTTGATACCAGCGCATGAACTGGCTGAAATCCTGCCCTGAAGCATCCGCCATGGCGGCAACAAACTCGTCACAGGTCACCGCCTGTCCGTCGTGACGCTCGAAATACAGATCCATGCCCTGGCGGAAAGCCGTCTTGCCGATCAACGTGCGTATCATGCGCACGACTTCAGCGCCTTTTTGATAAACGGTCGCGGTATAAAAGTTATTGATTTCGATACAGGAGGCGGGACGCACCGGATGCGCCATCGGACCGGCATCCTCGGGGAACTGCGCCGCGCGCAAACCGCGCACCTCGCGGATACGGGCTACCGTGCGATTGTGTACATCGGCACCGAATTCCTGATCGCGGAACACGGTCAGCCCTTCTTTTAACGATAACTGGAACCAGTCGCGACAGGTAACGCGGTTGCCCGTCCAGTTGTGGAAATATTCGTGCGCTACCACCCGGTCGATGTTTTCAAAGTCAGTATCGGTGGCCACCTCGCTACTGGCCAGCACATACTTGGTATTGAAGATATTCAGCCCCTTGTTCTCCATCGCACCCATATTGAAATCGCCCACCGCGACGATCATATAGTGATCCAGGTCGCATTCCAGACCGAAAGTCTGTTCATCCCAATGCATCGCCTTTTTCAGTGCAGCCATGGCGTGATGACACTGCGCCAGCCGGCCTTGTTCAACATAAATCGCCAGCTGGACGTCACGCCCTGAAGTCGTTTGGTAGCTGTCTGACAGCCTATCCAATTTTGCGGCAACCATAGCAAACAGATAGCAAGGTTTCGGGTGGGGATCCTGCCACGTTGCAAAGTGACGCCCGTTCGCCTCATCACCGAAGTCCAGCAGATTGCCGTTCGACAGTAATTGCGGAAAAGCCGCTTTGTCCGCATGCAGTGTCACGGTATAACGCGACATCACATCAGGCCGGTCTAAAAACCAGCTGATATAGCGAAAACCCTGCGCCTCGCACTGGGTAAAATAACCGTTAGCGGAACGATACAGGCCGGACAAGCGGGTATTGTCATCGGGACGGATGCGGGCTGTTGTCTCCAGCATAAAGGCATCCGGCAAGTTATTCAGCGTCAGCTGGCTGTCAGTTAAAGTATAACGATCAGCTGCCAGGCTGACACCGTCAAGACTGATCGCGACAAGTTCCAGCTCGCAGCCGTCAAGCACCAGCGGGGCCGTGGTTTTATGCGTTGCGCGGCGAACCATCAGCTTCGCACTCACCAGCGTTTCACCCGGCTGAAAATTCACGTTGAGATCAACCGTGTCGATCAGGAAATCGGGGGATGCATAGTCAGCCAGACATATGGTTTGCGGTGTCATTTGAGTCATAGTGGTCATCGTAGTGTGATAATGAGAAACGCTGGATGCACCTGCAATTTCATCCAGGAAACGCACCAAATTGTTTCAGCTGGCACCGCGCAGGATGCTCGCAAAGGGGCAGGCGATTGCCGTGCGAATGATTCCGGTACTGTTTCAATGCCCCGCCGGATCAGGCATATCTGATCGGCGGATGTATGCCAGGGACGAGCCCTTATTGTTTACCGTACAACTTACGACCACGGATGCGTGCGCGGTGTGCTGCGCGTTGTTCAGCCTCGGTCAACGCGCGCGGCTTCTTGCCTTCAAACGGGTTTTTGCTGGAATTAAACTGAATCTTCAGCGGAGTACCTTCAAGCTTGAAAATTTCGGCAAAGGAACGTTCCAGATAACGCGCATAACTGGCGGGAATATTGTCCAGACCGCTGCCGTGGATCACGATCAGCGGCGGATTGCTGCCGCCCTGATGGGCATAACGCATCTTGGGCAGGAAGCGACCCACTTTCGGCGGTGCCTGCTTCTCGGTAGCCCCCAACAGAGCACGGGTAAGCTTAGGGGTAGACATTTTCGACATCGCCGCAGCGTAAGCCTGGTTAACCGAGGTCAGGACATTGGCGATGCCGTTGCCGTTCAGGGCGGAAATATAGTGACGCTTGGCAAAACCCAGGAAGTGCAGCTTGCGTTCGATATCGCTTTTCACCATCTCGCGCTGGTGATTGTCCAGACCATCCCACTTGTTGACCGCCAGCACCAGAGCGCGCCCGGCCTGCAACACGAAATCAGCAACATGCGCATCCTGTTCAGTGATCTGATCGCGGGCATCCACCACCAGCACCACCACATTAGCATCTTCAATCGCCTGCATGGTCTTGATCACAGAAAACTTCTCAATCGCTTCTTCAACCTTGCCGCGACGGCGCACACCGGCCGTATCAATGATGGTGTATTGTTTGCCATCGCGCTCAAAGTCGATATAGATGCTGTCGCGGGTAGTTCCCGGCTGATCAAACGCGATCACGCGCTGTTCACCCAGAATGGCGTTCACCAGTGTCGATTTACCGACATTCGGGCGACCGACAATCGCAAGCTTGGGCGGATGCTCGTGATTAACTTCTTCCTCTGCAACTTCTTCGGGAAAATTCTCCAGCGCGATTTCAATGACTTCGGTCACATTGTCGCCGTGCGCGGAAGAAATCGGATAAGGTTCACCCAGACCCAGCTCGAAAAACTCAGCCGTCACACGTGCACGCGCCATGCCTTCCGCCTTGTTGACCAGCAGCAATATCGGCTTGCCGGTTTTTCTGAGTTCAGTGGCGATAATCAGATCCTGAGGCGTGCAACCGGCACGACCATCCACCAGGAACAGCACCACATCCGCTTCGTCTACCGCCTGCCGGCTTTGTCTGGCCATTTCGAACATGATGCCGTCTTTTGCGACCGGCTCCAGACCGCCGGTGTCGACCACCAGATAGGGGCGCTCACCAACACGGCCTTTGCCATAATGTCGATCCCGGGTCAGGCCCGGTTGATCGGCGACCAGTGCATCGCGGCTGCGTGTAAGACGATTGAATAAAGTGGACTTACCCACATTCGGACGACCAACTAATACTAGTGTGGGTAACATATTTATTTATAATTGATAATTGATAATTGATAATTGATAATTGTTGTCTAGTGTATAGATAACGAGTAGATTCCGCCGCTGCGGGTTTGCACCAGTATGCCGCTGTCCATTTCAAGCGGCGCAACCTGCACGGCACTGCCATCCAGCTTCAAGCGAGCAGCAAAGCGCCCGTCATCATTCATTAAGACATGTAAAAAGCCCTGATCATCGCCGATTATCACGAAGTGATCATCGGCATAAGGAGCGGAGGTGTCGCGCAAGGAAAGTTGATTATTTTTCCACACCGTACTGCCGCTGTCTTTGTCCAGTGCCATGACAACGCCGGATGAATCGCTCAAGTAAAGCTGCTTATGCGAAATAAACAGCCCCTTGTCGCTTTCAATATCCCGACTCCACAAGGGGTTGCCCTGAGTTGTTTCATAACAGGCGATGCGCCCCTGGAAAGCAATCGCGCAGACCTGCTTATCATTCAATACCGGGTTACTGGTGATATCGCTGATGCGTTCAAGCTCGGTATTACCGCGCGGTTGCGATACGCTGTTTTCCCATAACAGTGAACCGTCGGTGAGTTTGATTGCCACCAGCTTACCTCCGGCAAAGCCTGCATAAACCACGCCATCCCGCACGACGACACTCGCGTGACTGCGCACCACCAGAGCTGGCGTACTGCGTTCATACATCCATAAAGGTTTCCCGTCAGCGGCGGCCAGGCCGGCGATGTGTCCGTCACCGCTGCGAACCACCACCACGCCCTCAGCCACTTGCGGCACGCCTAACACTTCGCTGGAAATGGTATGCTTCCAGCGCAGCTTGCCATCCAGTCCAAAGGCCAGTACGTCGCCCTTGTCGCTGCCGATCAGCAGCAGGCCGGCTCCGCTTCCCACACCGGCAGAGACCGCCAGTTTATTGTCAATATGCCATAGCTCATGGCCGGTTGCACGATCCAGCCGTGTCAACACGCCTTTGCCGGATACGCCGTACACCGAGTCGGCAGTTAAGGCGGCCTGCAAGATATTGCCGCCCGCATCACCAAAACTGCCATGCCAGCGCTCGGTAATTTTTGCACTCTGGCTGAATTCAACCAATTTTGCAGGTTGCGGGCCTTCCGGTTTGCTGCCTACCCAGTCTTTAACTGTGGAACAACCGGCCAGAGCCAGCAGTGCCAACAACAGTGCTATGTTTTTCATTTTGCAGCTCCAAAAGCATCCATTTTCAACTGAATCAAATTGCGGTAGTCGCTTTTTCCATCCAGTTTATCAAATGCCAGCTTGTAGGCGGCGCGCGCTTCAACCGGCTTACCCTGGGCATTCAATACATCGCCTTTAAGATCGTCATACAAAGCATCAAAAGAATCCGCATGACTTGCATTGAGCAACTTCAGCGCACCGGTATAATCCTTTTCATCCAGCAAGATCGAGGCTAAGCGCAAACCGGCAACACTTTTAAGACCCGCCTCGGAAGCATGCTCAATGACCCACTGCAATTGCGTTTTGGCATGAGGCAGATCCTTGCCGAATTCATTCACTTGCGCTGCGAGCAAGGCGGCACGCGGCGCATAAGGAGTGCCCGCATATTTATCCGTGACAACGGCGGCGGCATCATTGACGCGCTTGGCATCATTACTTGCCAATTGTGCGACAAACTGCTGATACAAACTGGCCGCGTCATTGGTTTGCTTGTGATGGTAATACTGCCAACCGCGCACGCCGGCGATAGCGAGCACCACGATCAGCAGCAGATTGATCGTCCAGTTGCCGTTATCCTTCCACCAGGCCTTGAGCGTGTCGAGTTGTTCCTGTTCCTGCATATCCAAAACTGCCATGCTTTACTCCTGCTTGATTAGTTTATTGATAGTCGCACCGATATTCTGCACGCTTACCCGTATTTGCGCACCGCCCTGCATGGGTTTAAGACTCACTTCATTTACCGCAGCTTCATCATCGCCTATGACCGCAGCCAGCTTCGCACCGCTGGCATCCGCCTTTTTCATTTGTGACTTGAAACTCCCGCCGCCGCAATGCAGGATAACGCGCAGACCCAAATCGCGCAATTGCTCGGCCAGCACAAAGGCCAGATTTGCGGCCAACTCGCCCTGATGCACCACATACACATCAATTTTTGGTTTCGGCAAGGGCATACCCGCTTCTTGCAACAATACCAGCAAACGTTCAATCCCCATCGCAAAACCCATGGCAGGCGCAGCTTTACCGCCTATTTGCTCAAGCAAACCATCATAACGTCCGCCCGCGCAAATTGTACCTTGTGCACCGAGCCTCGTCGTCACCCATTCAAACACGGTGCGATTGTAATAATCAAGCCCCCGTACCAGACGCGGATTGATCTCGAACGCAACACCGTGTTGTGTGAGTATTGCCTGCACCGCTGCGAAATGCGTCAGCGCCGCCTCATCCAGCTCTGCCATCAGTTTCGGCGCGGCTTCAATCATCGCCTGCATCGCCGGATTTTTACTATCCAGAATCCGCAGCGGATTGCTGTGCAAACGGCGCACCGCCTCTGCATCCAGCAAGGCTAGATTCTGCTCAAAATACGCAATCAATTTAGCGCGGTGGCGCAGTCTTGCCTCCGCATCCCCCAGCGTATTGAGCTGCAACGTCACATCGCTCAAGCCCAACTTTTTCCATAACCTTGCGCACATTAAAATCTGTTCCGCATCAATATCCGGGCCTGTAAAACCCAACGCTTCAACGCCGACCTGATGAAACTGGCGGTAACGTCCCTTTTGCGGACGCTCATGACGAAACATCGGGCCGCTGTAATACAGTCGCTGCGGTGCGTTATACAGCAAATTGTGCTGCAACACCGCGCGCACACAAGATGCAGTCCCTTCGGGCCTGAGGGTCAACTGGTCACCATTCAGACTATCTTCAAAGCTATACATCTCTTTTTCGACGATGTCGGTAACCTCGCCGATCGCGCGTTTAAACAAACCTGTGGGTTCCACCAGCGGCATGCGGATATTGCGATAACCATAACTTGCCAGCCAGTCGCGCACCACTTCTTCAAACCATAACCACAGTTCTGCCTCGTCCGGCAGAATATCATTCATGCCGCGTATTGCCTGTAATGTTTCGTTGCTCATGTTTATCCACGGCAAGTAGTTGAGTGGTAAGTGGACAGTGGAAACCTCACACCTCCTGCTTACAACTTACGACTTACTGTTTTTCTCACTTATATTTTGAAGAATTTATCAAGGGCGCGATTTTATCAGGAAAGCCGCCAATTCAGAATCACTATCTGTAGAAACGCCTGCCGCCGGCCTGTTTGCCGTGCAATTAAATGGCAAGTTAATCAGCCGGTCACATTTCATGAGCTATAATTAACCCGCAGCTGCATGAATGCTTCCTGATTCTGTTCGAGCTGAGCCTTCATCCAGACTGAATACTTTCACGCTAAACCAACCTTTAAGGAACTGTACAGAATGATCATCAAAACTCGCCTGCTATTGCTAAGTACCGCTTGCTTACTGACACTGAGTGCCTGCAATTCCGATCAAAAAACGGCTTCAGGCACGACCGCTGGCAAAACGGCTTCAGGCACTACCGCCGCCACAGTTAACGGCACTGCTATCAGCAACGAACGCGTCGACTTGCTGGTTAAACAACGTGCCAGTTCGGGAGAAGCAGCCAGTCCGGAAATGCGCAAAGCCATTATCGACCAACTCTCCATGCAACTGATCGTCTCTCAGGAAGCGGTCAAAAAAGGCATGGACAAGAATACAGAAGTCCTTGATCAGATTGATCTGACTCGTCAGTCCATCCTGGCCAAAGCCTATATTCAGGATTACATCAAGACCCACCCAGTTACAGAGGAGATGCTAAAGGCCGAATTTGATAAAATCAAAGCACAGGCAACGAATTCAGAATATAAGGCGAGTCACATCCTGGTTAACAGCGAGACGGAAGCGCGTGAAATTATCGCAAAACTGAACAAGAACCCCAAGGCTTTCGCCGCATTGGCCACGGAAAAGTCTCTGGACAGCGGATCAAAAGTCAAGGGTGGAGAGTTGGGCTGGTTCAACCCGCATGGCATGGTACCGGAATTCGGCGCGGCAATTGCCAAACTGTCCAAGGGTAAGTTCACCGAAGAACCGGTCAAGACCCGCTTTGGTTACCATATCATCCTGCTGGAAGACAGTCGCGTGATGCCCTTGCCTTCCTTCGATCAGATCAAGCCTCAACTGACTCAGCAAGTGCAAGAACAGCAATTAAAGACGCTGATAGATGACCTTAAGACTCATGCAAAAATTGATATTGCGGCGGCATCAGCAGTACCGGCAACCGCTAAATAGTTATGCCATCAGCTACCGGCTTGATGTCATATCGCACCAAAAGTCATTAAGCTAAAGTCACGTAGCGAACATTCACGCCCTCCCCCCGCAAAAAGTTATTTTCGGGGGAGGCAGGAACAAGCTTGATTTCACCCTCTGTGGATGATAATTTCTCAAGGCGCTGCGCCTGATCTACCTGATTCTGCAGCAAACTGCTTGCCGGTATGTAAAATACGGGATAGCCAGCAGATGGCTTTCTCACATCGGGATTGCAGCTCACTACAAAAAGCACAATATTGCCGAAAGACGATGACTTGAACGTTAATTTAACCTATTAGCCGGGGTTTATTTTGCATATTTTTCCTGAATCAGTGACCACAATGAAAGGCGAAGACGGACGTTTTATCCAGATACTGGCTGATTCACTGCCCGGCATGGTCGCCTACTGGGGGAAGGACTTGCGCTGCCGCTTTGCCAATCGTGCCTATCTGGAATGGTTCGGCAAAGCGCCTGAAGCCGTTATTGGCAACACCCTGCTGGATTTGATGGGCGAACAATTGTATGAGCTCAATGAACCCCATATTCGCGCAGTCCTGGCGGGAACCCCTCAGAATTTCGAGCGCACACTGACCAAGGCAGATGGAAGTACAGGCTACACTTGGGCTAACTATATACCGGATATTGATGCCTATGGTGCAATCGAAGGTTTTACAGTTCTTGTCAGCGATGTGACCGAGTTAAAAGACGCTCAAGTCGAATTGATCGTGAGCGAAGCACGTTTCCGTGGTGCATTTGAGACGGCTGCACACGGCATGGCGCTGGTGTCACTGGAAGGAAAATTCCTCAAGGTGAATAAGTCCTTGTGCGCCATCCTGGGATACAACAATGCCGAACTGCTGGCTTTAGGCTTTCAGGCGATCACCCATCCGGAAGATTTGAACGTTGACCTGAATTATGTGCATAAACTGCTGGAGCAGGAAATTGAGAGTTACCAGATGGAAAAGCGATATTTCCACAAGCGGGGAAACATCATCTGGGTATTACTCAGTGTATCTCTGGTGCGCACCAGCGAAGGGGTTCCGGTTCACTTTGTTTCACAGATTCAGGATATTACACTGGCCAAGGCGGCAGAACAGGAATTGCGCATCGCAGCAGCAACCTTTGAAACCCATGATGCCATCGTGATTACTGACGCGAATGCCAATATCATCAAAGTCAACAAAGCCTTCACAACCATTAGTGGCTATCAACCAGAGGAAGTATTGGGTAAAAATCCACGCATGATGAACTCAGGACGACACGAAAAGGCTTTCTTCGAGTCGCTGTTTCATAAAGTGTTACATGACGGATCATGGGTGGGGGAAATTTGGGATAAAAGGAAAAGCGGTGAAATTTATCCCCGGTGGATGACCATTACTGCGGTAAGAGATGCAGAACAGAAAATCAGTCAGTTTGTCGGTATATTTAGCGATATTACCGAGCGAAAAAAGAATGAAGCGCTGATCAATAAAATGGCGTACTACGACCCGTTGACCCGACTGCCAAACCGCCGCATGTTAACCGATCGCCTGGCACAGGCCATGGCAGCAAATAAACGACGCGGGATATTCGGCGCTGTGATGTTCATGGATTTGGATAGATTTAAGCACATGAATGACACACATGGACATACTGCGGGTGACTTGCTGTTAATCGAAGTCGGGCGTCGAATACGGAGTTGTATACGGGAAACAGATACCGTTGCCAGGTTCGGTGGCGACGAGTTCGTGCTGGTTCTTAGTGAGTTGAATGCTGACGAGATGCTATCCAGAGACGAGGCGAGCATTGTGGCGGAAAAAATCCGCCATTGTCTGGCCGAGACTTTTTTTCTGAAACTACAAGAAGTTGATAAGTCAGACAATTGTGTTGTACATAACGGCTCATCAAGCATCGGTGTGACACTCTTTAACGGTCACGAGGCAAATGAACTGGCAATTTTCAAGCAGGCAGATGATGCAATGTACCGCGCAAAAGAAGGCGGTCGTAATTCAGTTCGATATTATTATGCGTAAGACCGGCTGCTTTTTTACGGTAAACCAATTGCAATATCCAATGATTCAATCGGGGTAGGCAGCGTCATTCGACCTCACACATTTCGAACTGACCGAGACGCCGCAGTCCGTCGCTCAAAGGTTCTGCCTTGTCGGCTGCCTTCCTCTCAACACCTGTGAAATAGCAGGTTGCCGGCAGACTGAAAAATGCCACCCGTGAGTATTATTTTCCATCCTTGACTTTTTCCGCGCTTTAAAGCCGGGCTGTGGCAGATTTCGTGCCAATTCATGCGTGTGCCAATTGCGATCGACGCGAGCTGAACGCGAAATGTCTATGGCAGATTTCTTGCGGTGTACAATTGCGGCTGGTCATCTGTCTTATCATCAGCCCCGCCTGACAACATTGCAGATAGCTACAGGAAGTGTTCACTTAACTCATAAGACAGGATTGCCCCGATGAAACTTGAAACGATTGCAGTGCATGGCGGTTACACTCCGGATCCGACTACCAAATCAGTTGCAGTGCCGATTTATCAGACCGTGTCCTATGCGTTTGATGATACGCAACATGGTGCCGATTTGTTTGATCTTAAGGTTGCCGGCAATATCTACACGCGTATCATGAATCCTACCACAGAGGTGCTGGAAAAGCGCATTGCGGCGCTGGAGGGCGGCATCGGTGCACTGGCTGTCGCTTCGGGTTCAACGGCGGTAACTTATGCGATCATGACCATTGCCGAAGCGGGCGACAATATTGTTTCAGTCGGCACGCTGTATGGCGGCACTTATAATTTATTTGCGCATACCCTGCCGCAATTCGGCATTCAGGTACGCTTTGCAGATTACCGTGATCCGGAAAGTTTCAAAGCACTGATTGATGATAAGACCAAGGCGCTTTATTGTGAATCCATCGGCAATCCTTTGGGTAATGTGGTTGATATCGCCGCGCTGGCTAAAGTGGCGCATGACGCGGGAATCCCGCTGATCGTCGACAATACCGTTGCCAGTCCTTATCTTTGCCGCCCGATAGAACATGGTGCCGACATCGTTGTGCATTCCCTGACAAAGTATCTGGGCGGTCATGGCAATTCGCTGGGCGGTGCGATTGTAGACTCCGGCACCTTCCCCTGGGCAGAACACAAGGCACGTTTTCGCCGCCTGAATGAACCTGACGTTTCTTATCACGGTGTGGTTTATACCGAAGCGCTGGGCGCTGCGGCTTATATTGGACGTGCGCGGGTTGTGCCCTTGCGCAATACCGGCGGGACAATTTCACCGTTCAACAGTTTTCTTATTCTGCAAGGCATTGAAACCCTGGCCTTGCGCATGGATCGCATCTGCGACAACACGCTGGCTGTTGCACAATTTCTCAAGTCGCATGACAAAGTCAGCTGGCTTAATTATGCCGGATTGCCTGACCATGCTGACTATCCACTGGTACAAAAATACATGACTGGCCGCGCGTCAGGTATTCTGACTTTTGGCATCAAGGGCGGTGCTGCTGCCGGTGCGCGTTTCCAGGATGCGTTGAAACTGATTACCCGCCTGGTTAATATCGGTGATGCTAAATCGCTGGCTTGTCACCCCGCCAGCACCACACATCGTCAGCTGTCACCGGATGAGCTTAAAAAAGCCGGAGTCTCCGAAGATATGGTCCGCCTGTCCATCGGTATTGAACACATCGACGATATAAAAGCAGACTTACAGCAGGCGTTAGCCGCTGTTTAATTGCAGGCTTAGCTTAACACGCAGTATATTTGCGCAGTTCAAGCCGGATAGTGTCCTGTTATTTTAATGAAAAGGATCAAGTGAATGAAAAAGTCGTATTTAGAGTCTCATCCTGATGAAAATGGTTTTTTTGGCAAATTTGGCGGTTCGTTCATTCCTCCCGTCTTAGAAGCGCCTTTTGCCGAAATCACCCGTGCTTATCAGGAGTTAAAAAACTCGCCTGCGTTTATTAATGAGCTTAAATATGTCCGGAAGCATTATCAGGGACGTCCGACACCAGTATCTTTTGCCAAAAATCTGACTGAACACTGCGGCGGAGCCAGGATCTACCTTAAACGTGAAGATCTTAATCATACCGGCGCACATAAGCTCAATCATTGTATGGCGGAGGTGATTCTTGCCAAACACTTGGGTAAAAAAAGGGTCATCGCTGAAACCGGAGCCGGTCAACATGGTGTGGCGCTGGCAACAGCCGCCGCCTATTTCGGCCTTGAGTGTGAGATCCATATGGGTGAGGTTGATATTGTCAAAGAACATCCGAATGTGGTACGGATGAAAATTCTAGGCGCGCGTGTTGTTCCTGCTACACATGGGCTGAAAACCCTAAAAGAGGCGGTAGATTCCGCCTTTGCCGAGTATATGAAAGATCCGGTAAATTCAATTTACTGTATCGGTTCCGTTGTCGGCCCGCATCCTTTTCCGATGATGGTAAGAGATTTTCAATCCGTCATCGGCTTTGAAGCGAAAGAACAGTTTGATGAATTGGAAGGAAAACTGCCCGATAATGTAATCGCCTGTGTCGGTGGCGGTTCGAACGCAATGGGTATTTTTGCCGCCTTTATTGACGATGCCGCGGTCAACCTCTACGGGGTTGAACCGCTGGGTAGAGGCGAAAATTTAGGGGATCATGCGGCCAGCTTAACCTATGGCGAAGAGGGGGTTATGCACGGCTTTAATTCGCTGATGCTAAAAGATGCCAACGGGGAACCGGCGCCGGTATATTCGATAGGCTCAGGGATCGATTACCCGTCTGTGGGGCCTGAACACGCTTACCTTAAAGAGACCGGCAGAACAAAAATCGGCCTGTGTAATGATGATGAAGCGGTTGATGCCTTTTATAAGCTGTCCCAACTGGAAGGCATTATTCCTGCGCTGGAATCGGCACATGCGGTAGCCTATGCGATGAAACTCGCAAAGACCCTGCCCGGGGATAAAACGATACTGGTTAATCTCAGCGGCAGAGGAGACAAGGATATCGATTTCGTGATTGCAAACTACCCTGTCCCGAATGCCAAGTTTTAACTTCAGCTAAATAACGAGCCTCAGTCACGGTCTTTCATGGCCTTTCATAACGCTGACCGCGACTGACGGCAGTGTCTGGTTATGCCGATATACCTGTTTGAAAATTGTTTGTACGGTAACTGACTATCACCATGTGCCGGGCACTGAGTCCAGCACTATTGCGAATCATTTTTCCGGCCGCATCCTTGCTAGGTCAACTTCTTCAGGTATTTCCCTGTTACATAGCCATCCACGATAGCGGTAAACTCTTCAGCGATATTGTCGCCGCGCAAGGTCATCGCCTTCTGCCCGTCAATATAAACCGGTGCTGCCGGCGTCTCACCGGTACCGGGCAAACTGATACCGATATTCGCCAGCTTGCTCTCGCCGGGGCCGTTCACCACACACCCCATCACCGCGACAGTCATGTTTTCCACGCCGTCATATTGCTCGCGCCAGATAGGCATTTGTGTGCGTAAATGACGTTGTATGCTTTGCGCTAATTCCTGAAAAAAACTGCTGGTCGTTCGTCCGCAACCAGGACAAGCGATGACCATAGGCGCAAAAGCGCGCATCCCCATAGTCTGTAAAATCTCCTGTCCGACCAATACTTCCTGAGTTCGATCGCCACCGGGCTCGGGGGTTAATGAAATGCGTATTGTGTCGCCGATTCCCTCCTGCAACAACACTGAAAGTGCCGCAGTAGACGCAACGATGCCTTTTGAACCCATACCGGCTTCTGTCAATCCCAGATGCAGTGCATAGTCGCATTGCAGCGTCAGTTGCCGGTAAACCGCAATCAGATCCTGCACTTCACTTACCTTACAGGACAACACGATACGGTTATGCGCCATGCCAAGTTCTTCAGCGCGCTGCGCACTTTCCAGTGCGGATGCAATCAGTGCGGCGCGGGTGACTTCCTTAACGTCCCGTGGCTCAGCCAGACACGCATTCTCATCCATCATGCGCACCACCAGCTTCTGATCCAGACTTCCCCAGTTCACCCCGATACGCACCGGCTTATCGTAGCGTATCGCCGTCTGTATCATGATGGTAAACGGATCATCCTCAGCGCGACAGCGTCCGACATTACCCGGATTGATGCGGTATTTTGCCAGTGCCTGTGCGCAGTCCGGATAGTCGGTGAGCAAGCGGTGACCGTTATAATGAAAGTCGCCGACCAGCGGAACCCGACAACCCAGCACATCCAGCCGTCTACGGATATGTGCGACCGCTGCAGCAGCCTCAACGGTATTGACCGTGATGCGCACAAGCTCTGAACCCGCTTTTGCCAGCTCAAAAACCTGTTTGGTCGTTGCATCAATATTGGCCGTATCAGTATTGGTCATGGATTGCACAACGACAGGCGCGCCCCCGCCCAGCATTACACCGCCCACCAACACGCGCTGCGACGGACGACGTTTAATGGTATTCATCGTCAATAAACCTCGCGTAACGAAACTGATTCACTCTCTCCCGCATTCGGGAGAGAGTCAGGAGTGAGGAAAACTGGCATGATCGTATTCATAACGTGTGGTTATAATAGGTCATGCCAGTTATTTCAGCGTCATGCGCGCAACATCGCTGCCCGCATTGATATAAGGTTTCATATCGACCGCTTGCTCACGATAAAACAAATGCACCGCTGCAGCATGGCCAATCACCATCGTGAAAGGGGCTGTACCATCCAGGTGCAATTCACTGCCGGGTTGATTAACCTGACTGATCAGGGTCTTGCCGGACTGATCCGTGATTTGAACCCATGATTCCTTGTCAAACACCAGTCGCAATGCCGTTTTTCCGGTTGGTGCAGACACGGCCGCAACAACGGATGGCCCAATCGCTAACGGCTGAGTAACAGGCAAGGCCGCAACGGGTGCGCTGGCAAGCTCAGGTGCGGCAGGCACTTCAGAACCCGGGACAGCAGAGACTTCAGAGCCGGTTGCAGCGATTATTTCAGGCACGCCTGAGGTTGCAACAACAGCCTCAACTGCCGGCCCTGCCGTTTTGGCTTGCCAAAGGACAAACCCGCCAATCAGTAAAACAACGATCAATGCAGCAGCCAGCCAGTTTACGTTTTGCTTGTGCGAGATTTTTTCTTCCGAGAAAGAAACATCAAGCGGAGCAGTCTCGACGTTTTCCTTAACGGCACCTGGCAACCCGTCCAGCAGGGGCTGAACGTCCAGTTGCAGAACTTTGGCATAACTACGCACAAATCCACGTATGAAAGCCAATTCAGGCAAGGCCTTAAAATCATCCGCTTCGAGAGCAATAATTTGGCGCGGTGCAAGTTTGATTATAGCCACGACATCCTCAATGCTCATCCCAAGGTTTTCCCTGGCGGCACGCAATAAATATCCTGTTGTGGATTTTATAACTGTCGCATCAATCTTTTCAAGATCATTTTCTGGTAACTGTTCCATCATTCCTCATGTTGCAATAATTGGGTTTCCCTTGCATCGGGATAACGCTGGCGCAATTGCAAGGCATAACTTGCCTCCGCGTTGGCATTTCCGACACCTCGCTCGATACGTATGCCCAGCCATAACTGTTCAGCCGTTAAATTTTCACTTTTTTGCAGGTTAAAAAAATGACTCGCGGCAAAATAATCACCCTGTGAAAATTTCAGTTCTGCCATCGCCTGTAAAACCTGAGGAAACTCCGGTTGCAGGTGCAAAGCACGCTGCAAAAAGTCTTCAGCCTGTTTGAGTTCACCCGCCTTTTGAGTGCACAAACCGGCATTCAGATAAGCTCTCTCCGGCGTGGCATACAAAGGATTTTCAAGTGCGGCCATAAAATGGCCGATGGAATCCTTCTCTTTCCCGCGCTGGCATAAAAACCAGCCGTAATTGTTTTGTGCCTCGGAGTCTATTTTATCCAGTCGCAGACTTTGCAAAAAATCAGCATCTGCTTTCTGATCTTCGTGCAGCGACATATAGATCAAACCGCGAACATTAAACGCCGGTGCGTATTTAGGATCAGCCTGCAACGCGAGCGTAATTTCTGACAACGCAACACCCATACGATCACGTTCAAAATACAGACCAGCCAGTTCTGTATGCACTCTGGCGCTTTTATCTGCATTGTTGTCCTGCTGTTTCATTCCGCCACATCCGGTCAACAGCAGGAGGGTGATCAAACACACCACTTTCATCGCACAAGTTCACGATCATGAAACACCACAGGCCGCTGCCCGGTACGCTTGGTTTTGTCCAGCACTTGACCTGCCAACTGACCGCAAGCCGCAGCAATATCATCGCCGCGCGTCTTGCGTGTCGTGGTAATAATATCTGCCTGCATCAGCACATCGCGGAAGCGCTGTATAGCCTCTACCCTTGAACGCTTGTAGGGTGAACCGGGGAACGGATTAAAGGGAATCAGATTAAATTTACAAGGCACGTCGCGCACTAATCTCACTAACTCATGCGCCTGTTGCACCGAATCGTTAATGCCATCAAGCATCACATATTCAAAGGTAATAAAATCACGCGGCGCACGCTCAAGATAACGCTGACACGCTGCCAGCAGCATTTTCAACGGATACTTTTGATTGATCGGCACCAACTGGTCGCGCAACTGATCGTTGGGCGCATGCAGCGACACCGCCAGTGCAACCGGGCATTCCTCACGCAACCTGTCCATCGCGGGGACCACGCCCGAGGTCGACACTGTCACACGGCGTCTGGACAAGCCATAGGCCTGATCATCCAGCATCAGTCGCAGCGCACTAACCGTATTATCGAAATTCAGCAAGGGTTCGCCCATACCCATCATTACCACGTTGCTGACCGTCCAATTACCTTCGGCGTTCTTGCCCAACTGATGATTTGCCCACCATAGTTGACCAATAATTTCTGCCACGGAAAGGTTGCGATTAAACCCCTGCTTACCGGTTGAACAGAACGAGCAGTCCAGCGCACAACCCGCCTGCGATGAAATACACAGTGTGCCGCGCGTAGCTTCGGGAATGTATACCGCTTCAACCGCGTTGCCGGCACCGACACTGAGCAGCCATTTGCGCGTGCCGTCGTCGGAGATTTCTTCTTTGACGATATCCGGCACGGTAATACTTGCACATTGCGATAATTTATTACGCAGTACAGCCTTGATGTCAGTCATCGCAGCGAAATCGGACTCCCCGACCTGATAGATCCAGCGCAACACCTGCTTTGCGCGAAACGGCTTCTCTCCCATTTCCGTGAAATAGGCAGTTAGCGCATGCGCATCCAGATCAAGGAGATTTTTTTGCATTTATTACTTAATATTAACGTGAGTAAACGTTCATTGCCGGGAAGAAATAGGCAATTTCAACCGCTGCTGTTTCTGCCGCATCGGAACCGTGCACGGCATTGGCATCAATACTATCAGCGAAATCAGCACGAATAGTACCCTTATCAGCTTTTTTCGGATCAGTTGCACCCATCAAGTCACGATTTTTCAGGATTGCGCCTTCGCCTTCCAAAGCCTGGATCATTACAGGACCGGAAATCATGAACGTCACCAAATCATTGAAGAAAGGACGTGCGGCGTGTACTGCGTAAAAACCTTCGGCGTCGCTGCGGGACAGTTGCACCATGCGTGCAGCAATCACCTTCAGGCCAGCACTTTCGAAGCGGGAATAGATTTGACCGATAACATTTTTTGCTACTGCATCAGGTTTGATAATTGACAAAGTACGTTCAACAGCCATGCTAAATTCTCCAAACTAGGATTGATAAAATTATCATGCGCATTCTAGCAGAATTTAGCTGTCCCTGCCCTGCACGTAGCGTCCTGCGAACGGAGTCATTCCGCGCCCAACCGGACCAATTGACGATATACTCATCGCCAGGCTGCCACCGGCGTGATTATTTTTATGTTTTTATAATGGACAAGCACATGAAAAAACTACACTTAATTTGTATATTTGCGCTATCAAGCGGTATTGACGGGTGTGCTGAAAATAACGCCGAAAAGCATCCTGGCACAGTCGCGTATCCTGAGACGACAACTGCCACGGCTGCACACAAAGAAGTGCGCCCGGCCCCAAGACCTGTCGCTGCACCTGCTGCCGCACTTGCTCCTCCTCCCGAAGCTGCCGTTGTTGCACCGGCCGCACTTAACAAGAATAGGCCACACCGTGCTATCCCGATCACCATTCCCGTAAAAAATAATACCCCTGCTACTCAAGCTGTTTACCAATACGCGACCAAGGTTCAGGCTCCCAAAGTAATCACGAAAAATCTGGATCCATCCCTTGAATCCTCAGGCCAACTTCTGGTATGGGTCGGACAACCCGGTTATGAACCCCCCACGCAGATAGAAATGAACGCGCAAAGCGGCATTCTGCCACCCACCGGCACCGAAGCGGTTAGTGCCAGGATTATTCCGACAATTAACAATCCACTCGCTTTCGACATTGATCCGCTACAAAGCGAATGCCAACGCGTTGAGTCCGAGGGTACAGAAGTATCCTTCAAACTAATCCCCAAGCTGCTCGGCAGCTTCCGTATTGGCGCAAGTGTCTTGCTTTATGCCAAAGCGAGTTGCAGCGGAGACATCATCACCAAAACCGCCGACCCCGTTACGGTAGAGGTTAAAGTCGGCCTCGCTCCTGATTCTGCCTACCAGGAGTTATGGACAGCCTTTATGAAATTTTTCAAGGAAATCCTGGCAACTTTCACAGCATTATTAGTGGTTTTTTTCAGGAAAAAACTCAAAGAAATATTTGTTAAAGCGAGTTGAAATTAAGTAAATGATGTTGGTGCGTAATTTACTCGGAACAAAAGCAATATCGCCGGCACACAAGTCCTGTTTTCGCCACAATTCACTAGCCGATATACTATTGGGAATGAATAACTTTAGCATGCAAATTATGCAAAAAAAAACTGACGGCCTACATTTTAATCGGTATTTTTCGCAAATCCGGGGCAGACGATCGTGAGCAAGGGAAGCCACAGATCTCCGCGACAATCCGCGCAATTGACCCCGCGCCCGTCCGCCCCCCATCCACTGATGGTTCAGGCGGTGGCGCTCTTTCAACAGGGCAGATATGAAAAAAGTGAGGATTTACTAAAATTACTGCTCGCCTCAACGCCGTCCAATCACGCCGCGCTTCATCTTCTGGGCATCATTTACCGTGAACGGGGTGATCATAAACGGGCCATGGAGCTGTTTCTGAAGGCAGTTAACCTTAACGGAAGTATTGCCCCTTATCATGGCAATCTTGGAAACGCGTATCTCGTTATGGAACAGTTTGCTGCGGCAGCGGCCTGCTATCGTCAAGTGCTTGCTATCGAGCCCGGCTCACAGCTTGCGCGCTTCGGCCTGGGCATGGCGCATATCGGGCAAAAAGATTTCGCTGCTGCGGCAATTGAACTCGAAAAGGTCGTCAAGGTTGATGCCAATAACGTCGATGCTCATTCAAACTTTGGCACCGCACTTTCCGAGCTGGGTCGACACAATGAGGCTGTTCCTTATTTCAAGCACGCATTGGCGCTTAAGCCCACTAATGCCGGGATATATTTCAAGTATGGAATGGCGCTGAAAAGTCACGGTGATCTGCTTGCTGCGTGCCGGTACTTTGCGCGCGCCGCTGTACTCGATCCGACGCTGATTGATGCACCGTATCAGGCGGGCATCATCCTCCTCGCGCTTGATCGTCTGGACGATGCCGCACGCGCATTCGAGGAGACGCTTAAGCTGCGCCCTGACATGGCACCGGCGCTCTACGAACTTGGTCAGGTACTAAATCGGCTGCAGATGTTCGAAAAGGCGGCTCATTGCTTTGAGCGCGGCCTTACGCTTGATCCGCAGTCCCCGCTTCTCTATCAAGCGATGGCACGAACCCGGCATCTTCAGGGTCGCTGCGTTGAGGCACGGGCGCTTATTACCCGGGCGCTAATCTACAAAGCTGACAAAGCGGATTGCCACACCATGCTCGGTCTCGTTCATCAAACGGAGGGAAACTTCGAAGCTGCCGTCGCGGACTACCAACAGGCGATTGCTGCGAACCCTGCCCACGGCCAGGCGCATCTTTGCCTAGCGATGATCAGCAAACCGGATAACCCCTTGGTACATATTCGGGAACTTGAGCGCATTCGTACCCTCGCCTCACTCGATGCGGAGCAGCGTACAACACTCGAATATGCACTGGCCAAGGCATATGAGAAAAGTGACGATCATGATGCGGTATTCTTCCAGTATCGGGCCGCCAATGATCTGAGGAAAATACAATATCCCTTTGACAGCGAGAAAGCTGCCGCACTCGCCAACCGGCTGATAACTACCTTCAGCAGGGATTTGTTCACAAGTAAGGCCGGAATCGGCAGCACTTCGGAAAGACCTGTGTTCATCGTCGGCATGATGCGCTCGGGTACGACACTGAGTGAACAAATCCTTGCCAGCCACCCTATGGTACACGGACACGGCGAGCTCGACCACCTCCGCCAAATCGTGGCAGCAATGCCTGAACAATTGGGTGGCACCCAGCCATTTCCGGAATGTATCACGATGCTGGATTCCGCGACTGCGCTGCGTCTGGCGGGGGAACAGCTGGCGCGGCTCGAACGGGATGCGCCAGAAGCGGCGCGCAGTATTGACAAGTTACCTCACAATTTCGAGCGTCTCGGCGTGATCTCACTGCTCTTTCCCCACGCACGGATCATCCACTGCACGCGCGATCCCGTCGACACCTGCCTATCGAGCTACTTTCACGATTTCGGTTCTGACAATCGCTTTACTTATGACCTGAAAACACTGGGAAGCTTCTACCGACACTATTACCAGCGGCTCATGGAACACTGGAAGGCTGTACTGCCAAACCCTATTCTCGAGGTACCCTATGAGGCTCTGGTTACCGACCAGGAGGGTTGGAGCCGAAAGCTGGTTGACTTCCTTGGACTGCCGTGGGACGAGCGTTGCCTTGCCTTCTACAAGAACGATCGACCCGTTTATACCTACAGTCTTCAGCAGGTGCGCCAGCCAATCTACAACAGCTCCATCCATCGGTGGCGTCCCTATACCAGACACTTGGGTTCACTATTTGATGCGCTGGAATTGTCCAGGCCGGAAACTACAGATTGAGACAACTGTAGCCTGCCTCACAAAAAAAGCGGCGCTGCGTTAGTTGCGCCGCTTTTTTTCTACCAATCAGTAGCTAAAAATTGCTGCGCTTTCGCAGTGAGATGAGCGAAGCCAGGCCGAGGCCAAGAAGTGCAAGACTACCCGGCTCCGGCGTAGGGTGCACCTGCCCTGCGGTACCGACCGAAAAATTATCAAAACCGAATCCATCGTTACCGCCGCTACTGTTGCCGAAGGTGATCGAGGAGTAAGTATCAGCGGTATCGTAAAAACCATAGTAAAGCACTGAGCCATTCTCAGGCTGTGACCCGCCACTACCGATCAGGTTTGGAACGGTCAATGTTGTCTGTACATTGTTAAGGTCCGTTAAGGTCACTGTCAATTGCCCCCCGAAATCGCCGATATCTGTACCGTAAAAACCAAATGCCGCGATCGGTGAGCTGAAGTTCACAGCGAAAGTATTGCTAAACGTATTGTAGTAATTCGGACTCGAAATTGCGAAACGCCCCGCACTGGAAAAATTCTGGATGGTTCCGCCAGTCAGCGTTGCAGTGATGCCGTTGGCAAAATTGACCGGGACATTGGTAGTCCCATTGGCAACAGCGTCAAAACCATCAGTACCGATATTTGTCAGGTTGGAAAAAAAACTGGCCTGCGCCGCATCCGAGACCGGATGTGCAATCGGTGTGTTTCCAGTAATATTCCCATCCTCTCCGAAAAAGGTAATGGGGGCAGCTTGTACACCTGCCACAGCAAATAGACCTGCCACAACAAATGCAGTTTTTGTTAAATGTCCGGTTTTCATCATAGACTCCTTTATATTAAGATTTAAGACACGGGAACAGGGGACTTTGATAAAAATCAAGCACCTTTCATGCCATCTTAATAAAGTTCTAATAAATCAATTGCATATAAAAATATCATGCAATATAAATCCGATAAATGTAAAAAACTCCGACAATTTTCGAGCCCTTAACACAAACTAATCTCCGGAATGTGGCCGGTTGCAGAGTATCAATTTACCACTCCCTGAAAGAGACACCCAAACCAAAAGTAGTTTGACGGTGATTATAATCAATCAGACTTTCTCCGTAACCACTGGAAATCTGCGTGTGCAGTAATGCCGCATGCCCCAGTGGAATCGGCATGGACCAATCCAGTTGCATAAATCCGATGTTCTGTCCCAACATAAGATTATTACGCAGCAACAAAGCCACTGCCTGCGATCTATTGTCAGGCTCCCAGCGAATAACCAGATCACCGTGACTCATATAATGCACAATATCCGGATTATCATCCTTCGCTGGGCTCTCCGGAATACGCCACCAACCTCGCGCCAGTAGTGAAACATTGCCCCACTCCCATCCGCCTTGCCCGTACACCCGATTCCAACTGCGCGACTGGGGATCAGGCTGGCCGTTGGACTGGTGAAGCAACCCCAAATTAAGCAGCTTCCAGCCGCTTGCCTTACCTGTACCGAAAGCTGCGATCAGTTCAGGCTCATAATTTGTTTCACGAAACGGCGAAGAATTGCGGGTATTAAACACCTGCCAGAAAGATTGTTGGGAATAAGCCCCCCACACGCGCAGCGTTTGCATGCCAAACAGGTTCAAGTTTTCCAGTGTACCGATATCCGTCTTGAAACTCAGCTGATACTTCGCTTCCAATACATCAAGATCATAAGCTGTTGCAAAGTTGCGGCCAATTGCAGGAGAAGTCGGATCGGCATTGATACTGCTGGTTTTCCGCACAATCAGATAATTTTGCAAATGAGGCTGCAAGCGATCCAGGCTGCTGGAATCAAGACTGGCGCGATTATCCAGATTCCAGACGCGTGTAAGATAGGAGTCTTTTGCAGCGACCGCTTGTCCGGGCAGCAGCTTAACAACGGCCGGCTGCGGCACAAATATCTCTGTGATTACGATGGGCGCTGCGGCTTGATCAAAACATTTCAAACGTTCAACATCATTACCTGAAAAATGCTTGGCGCATAATACAAACGCTTCGTTGTCAGCATAGGCCTGATTCACCGTGAAAAAGAAAAGTAATAGCATTGACTTCATCATACGCTTACCGATAGCGGAAAATGTGCCAGCGCCCGATACTCACCCGACTTGGATTGCACCAGTACAAATTCGCGCACAGTCCAGACGACTTGCGGCACTTTGGGCAGCGGGCAAGGCTGTGCATTGCGCAGCAAGGTCACATGCGGCTGATATTCGCGTTGCTCAAATTGAAAATCATGTAAGCTCAACTGCCTTGCCAGAGATTTCACTAATTGCTGCAATTTTTCCGGTATAACATCGGGTGCAGCATAAACAATATGATTATGCTGCCAGTAGCGCACCTCATCAAAACACAAATCGAAGTCATCCGCGCTGATTTCTTCTGCCGCCAGCGTCAGCGCTTCGAGTCGCGCCACGTCAACATTACCCAAAAACAGCAAAGTAGTGTGCAAACTATCAGGCCGCATCACACGCCCGCCACACCGCAGCGTTGTTTGCCAGCGGTTCAGCGCCGCAGATTCTGCCACGCTTGGCCAAAGGGCAAAAAAAACCCGTGAACTTGTATCCGCTAAAGTAGTCTTCATGATGGCTGCTATTTTACCCTCAATCAGTTCAGGGTCGAGCATAGCGCTGCAATCAGGTAAAATACCCGACATATCAATCAAGGCTAACCCTAATTGGACTGCCGCAAGGAACATCATGACTGTGCGCTTACGTGAAATCCCCTATAACTATACCTCGTTCTCCGACCGCGAGATTGTCTTGCGTCTGCTCGGTGGTGAGGCGTGGGACATCATCAATACCCTGCGGGGCGAACGCCGTACCGGTCGCTCTGCACAAATGCTCTACGAAGTACTGGGTGATATCTGGGTGGTATCGCGTAATCCTTATTTGCAGGATGACCTGCTCGGCAATAAAAAACGCCGCGGGGCCCTGATTGATGCGCTGCATCACCGGCTGAACGCGATTGATGAGCGCCGCCAGAGTAATGACACGGTAAAACGACTGCTTGAACTGGCGCGAGCTGCGGTCAATCAATTTGCCGCCGAATTTGAACAAACCCTGCAACTGCGCAAACGCACTTTACGCGAATTGAGCCGCATCACTCGCAAGGATAACATCCAGTTCGACGGACTGGCGCGTGTCTCGCATGTCACCGATGCAACAGACTGGCGCGTGGAATATCCGTTTGTCGTGCTGCATCCTGACACGGAACAGGAAATCGCGGCCATGGTACGCGCCTGTATACAGCTCAAGCTCACCATCGTACCGCGTGGCGGCGGCACCGGCTACACGGGAGGCGCCGTACTGCTGGATAAATTTTCAGCGGTGATCAACACTGAAAAACTCGATACAATTTCTCCAATCGAACAAACCGTCCTGCCCGGCCTGAGCGCACCTTATGCCACCATCCATTGCGGCGCAGGCGTGGTCACGCGACGTGTGATGGAAGCGGCCGAAAACAGCGGTCTGGTATTTGCTGTCGATCCGACCTCAGCCGATGCCTCCTGCATAGGCGGCAATGTATCAATGAATGCGGGTGGCAAAAAGGCCGTACTGTGGGGTACTGCACTGGATAATCTGGCGTCATGGCGCATGGTCACACCAGACGGGCTGTGGATGGAGGTTGAACGCCTGAATCACAATTTCGGCAAAATTCACGATGTGGTCAGCACCAGTTTCCGCATCAGCCGTTTTGAATTAGATGGTAAAACACCCCATGGTGAAATTGAGACCTTAACCATAGCTGGCAGCGCGTTCCGCAAGGCGGGTCTGGGCAAGGATGTCACCGATAAATTCTTGTCGGGTCTGCCCGGCATACAGAAGGAAGGCTGCGACGGCATCATCACTTCGGCGCGCTTCATCCTGCATCGCGCGCATACCCATACCCGCACCGTCTGCCTGGAATTTTTCGGTCAGGTCAGAGAAGCCGTACCCGCAATTATCGAAATCACTGAACTTTTCAATAAGCGCAACACTCACCACTCACCACTCACCACTTCCCCGGTATTTCTTGCAGGACTCGAACATCTGGATGAACGCTATCTGAAAGCAGTAGGCTACGCCAGCAAATCGCGTCGCGCCAGCCGTCCCAAGATGGTGCTGATCGCCGACGTCGTGAGTGATGACGCGGATGCGGCGGCCTCGGCGGCCTCTGAAATTGTGCGTCTGGCCAACCTGCGTCAGGGCGAAGGTTTTATCGCCGTATCCGCAGAAGCGCGCAAAAAGTTCTGGCTTGATCGTGCTCGTACTGCGGCGATAGCCAAGCATACCAACGCTTTCAAGATCAACGAAGATGTGGTGATTCCGCTGCCGCGCATGGGCGACTATTGCGACGGCGTAGAGCGCATCAACATAGAACTATCCTTGCACAACAAGATAGCCTTACTTGATGCGCTGGATATATTTTTTGCAGGTGACTTGCCCCTGTACTACCAGGATGACAAACAGTTAGGCGATGCGGAGCTGCTGGGTAGCCGCTGCGACGATACTAAAAAACTGCTGTCTGAGGTGCGCACTCGCTGGGAATGGTTACAGAAAAATCTGGACAGCGCAGGTTGGGCTTCAGACGAACATGTCGGGATAATCGGGTTAAAACCCGACCTGCAAGCTATCAATTGCACCGTCTTCGAAGCACTGCAAAACCACACTATCCGCGCCTCCTGGAAAAGCGAATTACGCGAACCGCTACGGCAAATATTCAGCGGCAGCACTTACCAGCCGGTGCTGGATGGTTGCACTACGGTTCATCAAAAAGTGCTCAAAAGCCGGGTATTTATCGCGCTGCACATGCATGCAGGTGACGGCAACGTGCATACCAACCTTCCGGTCAATTCAGATAACTACGAGATGCTGCAACAGGCCTACAGGGCAGTGGATCGCATCATGCAGCTGGCCCGGGATCTGGGCGGGGTTATTTCCGGTGAACACGGCATCGGTATCACCAAGTTTGACTATCTGAATGAAAAAGAGATTGCGCCTTTCATCGCCTATAAACAAAAAATTGACCCGGAAGGCCGCTTCAACAAGGGCAAACTGATGCCTGGCAGCAATCTGGAGCGCGCCTATACTCCCAGCTTCAATTTGATGGAAATGGAAAGCCTGATTCTGGAAAAAAGCGAGCTGGGTGGAATTGCTGATTCGATCAAGGACTGCCTGCGTTGCGGCAAATGCAAACCGGTATGCACCACCCATGTGCCCCGCGCCAACCTGCTGTATTCGCCACGCAATAAAATACTCGCCACCTCGTTACTTATTGAGGCATTTTTGTATGAAGAACAGACCCGGCGCGGTATTTCCATCCAGCATTTTGATGAATTTAACGATGTCGCCGATCACTGCACTGTCTGCCACAAGTGCCTGAACCCGTGTCCTGTAAATATCGATTTCGGCGATGTCTCGATGGCGATGCGCAACTTTTTAAGCAAGCAGGGCAAGAAAAACTTCAATCCGATCTCAACCACCTCGATGCTGTTTTTGAATGCCACCGATCCTGCCACCATCAAGCTGATGCGCACCGTCATGATCGAATGGTCATACAAGGCGCAGCGACTCGCGCATGGCATAGCTAAACGCCTGGGACTCTTCAAGAGTCAGTTAGCCCATCCACCGGCAACTGTGGGCAAGCCTGCGATCCAGTCGCGTATCATCCATTTCATCAATAAACCAATGCCGGGCAATCTGCCGAAAAAGACCTCGCGCGCCTTACTCGACATCGAAGACAACAGTGTGATTCCCATCATACGCAATCCACAGTTAGCGACAGAAGACTCGGATGCGGTATTCTATTTCCCGGGTTGCGGTTCAGAACGGCTGTTCGGTCAGGTGGGTCTTGCCACACAGGCCATGCTGTATGAAACCGGCGCGATTACCGTATTGCCGCCCGGCTATCTATGTTGCGGTTATCCGCAAAATGCCTCAGGCCAGGGGGACAAAGCCAGTCAGATCACCACTGACAATCGCGTCTTGTTTCATCGCGTAGCGAATACCTTAAATTACTTGAACATCAAAACGGTGATCGTCTCCTGCGGCACCTGCATGGATCAATTACTTAAATATCAGTTCGACAAGATATTCCCCGGCTGCCGCTTGCTCGATATTCATGAATACCTGCTGGAGAAAAACGTTAAACTGGCTGGCGTCGAGGGTACACGCTACATGTACCACGATCCTTGTCACTCACCGATGAAAACCTATCAGCCGCTCAAAGTGGTCAGCGAACTGATGGGCACAGCGGTACCGCTGAATGATCGCTGTTGCGGCGAATCCGGCACCTTCGGCGTTTCGCTGCCCAATATTGCCACACAGGTGCGTTTCCGCAAGGAAGAGGAAATGGTCAAGGGTGCTGATGCCTTGCGTGCCGATGGCTTTACAGGAGAGATCAAAATTCTTACCTCCTGTCCTTCCTGCCAGCAAGGTTTGTCACGCTACAACGAGGATAGCGGCACCAGTGCCGACTACATCGTGGTCGAAATGGCAAAACATCTGCTGGGGGATAACTGGATGAGTGACTTTGTCACCAAAGCCAATAATGGCGGGATAGAGAGAGTGCTGCTATAGGGAAAGGGGGAAGTTTTGGTCCTCAATCCTGATTTATTATGCGATTTGCAGGAAATACCAGCTTAAATATACTGCCACGACCTTGTTCGCTGGTCACTTCAAGATGCGCCTGGTGACGCATCGCGATGTGCTTCACGATGGCAAGACCTAGCCCCGTGCCGCCGGTTTCCCGCGAACGGCTGCGATCCACCCTGTAAAAGCGCTCAGTCAGGCGTGGAATATGTTCCGCTTCAATGCCGATTCCGCTGTCCTGCACTGAAAATACCGCTTCACCCGCCCGCATCCCCCAGCCTAACTTGATTGCACCACCATCGGGCGTATAACGCACCGCGTTGCTGACAAGGTTGCCAAACGCACTTAACAATTCATCGCGATTACCTGACAGGTTTTTCGGGCCTTCCATGCACAGAGTGTGCTGATGATGTCCGTCACTCAACATTTGTCCATCGTGATACACATCCGCTAGTAGCTTCTGCATATCGACAATTTCGACTCGCAGTGGACTTTGATCGCTTTCCAGCCGGGATAAGGTCAACAAATCTGAAACCAGCCTATCCATACGACGGGTTTGTTCGGCCATCAGATACAGAGCACGCTGTATCTTGTCGTGAGAAAGATCAGGCATATCCTGCAGATTTTCGACAAAACCATTCACTACTGTCAGCGGCGTACGTAATTCATGTGAGACATTTGCCACAAAATCACGTCGCATGGTTTCAATGCGTTCCATTTGGGTAATATCGTGACTGATCAATAAACGCTTATTTACGCTATAGGGAATCAGTTTAATGGACAAGAGCATATCATCATGCCGCACCGCTTTCATCACCAGTGGTTCGACAAAACTTCCTGCTTGCATGTAAACCATGAATTCCGGTTGCCGCACCAGATAGGTAATATCCTGCAAAATATCCCGCTTTGCGTTAAGCCCGAAGTGGAATTCGGCCAGAGGATTACACCATTCGATCCGGTTCAATTCATTCAGGCTCACAACACCCTCTGGCAGGGCCGCCGTTGCTAATTCGATTTGCAGCAGTTCAGTAGCCAGCTTCTGCCTGGTTTGTTTGTGCCGTTTGACCATTTTGTAAAGTCTGGAAAAGGCTTCATCCCAAATACCCCCGCCCTGCGGAATATTTTCCAGTCGCGGGTCACTCAACCAGACACCCAACTTATAGAGCTGCATCGCCCGGTAAATCATGATAGCCGACAGAATCAGCACCAGGCAAGTCAGTGCCAGCACTGCTGAAAAAATCGCCCACAACAACAAGGCGAACAGTGCACTGTACAGCACAGGCAAAAGCACACGTATCCAAAAATTCAGCAAGACCGTAACTCCCTGATCAATAACTCAACAGGCAAAGTCATTCCTTAAATTGAATAGAAAAACGGTAACCACTACCCCGAACAGTCTGAATCAGACCATCCAGATTACTGACCTCCAGCGATGCGCGCAACCGGCGGATATGCACATCCACTGTACGCTCTTCAACAAATACTTGTGTACCCCAAACCTGATCCAGCAATTGCGTACGACTATAGACACGTTCCGCATGGGTCATGAAAAAATGCAGCAGCCGAAATTCAGTCGGGCCGAGCTCAATAGTCTGTCCGTTCGCTGTCACGCGATGCGAAGTCGGCGACAACTCAAGTCCGCCTGAGATCACTTTATCATCTGACAGGGCAGGAATGTGGCGACGCATCACAGCACGAATTCGTGCCATCAATTCACGCGGCGAAAAAGGTTTGGTAATGTAATCATCAGCTCCTGACTCCAGTCCCAGCACCTTGTCGCGTTCGTCACCTCTTGCAGTCAACATGATAATGGGAATATCCCGAGTTTGCACTTCGCTGCGCAGTTGCCGCGCAAATACAACACCACTGGTCGAGGGTAACATCCAGTCAAGCAAAATAAGGTCAGGCGCATGATCGCGTATCTGCTGCCACGCTTCTTCTGCATCACCGGCACGCAGTGCCACAAATCCAGCCTGAGTCACATTAAAAACCAGTAATTCCTGGATCGCCGGCTCATCTTCCACAATCAATATTTTGGCGGTCATCATGACTCCTTACGTTGAGGTTGCCAGAATATGAAGAATTTATGACAGTATGATGACAAAGCCTATAAATTTGGCGAATGATCTGCTAAATATCCGGTATGGCTGGCAGCATGATTCAAAATAGCACACTCTGGCCGTTCCATAACAGCCTTTCCCCGCAGATTGGGCAATAACGAGCCTGTCAGCATACCAAGAAGACTGGCGACAAGTCCGGCCAATTGTGCGGGTATGAGCGGGTCATCAGGGCCGAAAATTAAGCAGGCCAGCCATACTGACAAGCCGAAAAAAATAGCGGTCAGCGCGCCCTGATTGCTGGCACGCCGCCAGAAAAGCCCCGCTGTCAGCGGCACAAAGGCTACCACCAGCGTTATCTGATAGGCATTTTCGACCATTTTAAAAATACCGGCGCGGGAATTCATCGCATATAACGTCACGACAAGCGTGAAGAACACTGTCACGACACGCATCAAATGCAGCAATTCACGATCTTTAAGCCGGTGCCCCAGCATCGGTTTTAAAATATTTTCGCTAAAGGTGACGGAAGGGGCCAGCAAGGTTGCCGAAGCACAGCTCTTGATGGCAGATAGCAGTGCGCCGAAAAACATCACCTGGGCAATCAGCGGTGCATGCTTCATCACCAGCGTCGGCAATATCATCTGCGGATCTGTGTCAATCAGACTATTTACCATTGCGGGATCAATCAGCGTGGCTGAATAGGCAAGAAACATCGGTACAAACGCGAATACAAAATACAGCAAGCCGCCCAGCACAGTTGCCCAAATAGCAATGGTCACGGTTTTTGAAGATTGTACTCGCTGAAACACATCCTGCTGAGGAATCGAACCTAACATCATGGTCAGCCAGGCTGCGGCAAACCCGATGATTTCCTTCAAATCTGCTTTAGGCCAGAAGTCGGACTTGCCCGTAGCGATAGCGTGATTCAGTACGACACTCACCCCGCCTACCTGCCCGCTTATTTCATGACCTATAAACAGCATGCCGATGACGATGACAATCATCTGTAAAAAATCGGTAATCGCAATCGCCCACATCCCACCGAACAGGGTATAGATCAAAATGGTAGCCGAGCCTATCCACATTCCGGCAATCTTACTGATCTCCCCGTCTGATACAACGTTAAAAACCAGACCCAGCGCAGTAATTTGCGCACCCACCCACCCCAGATAGGAAATCACAATCGCCAGCGTGGTCAGCACCTCAACTTTTCGACCAAATTTATGTTTGTAATAATCGCCTATGGTCAAAAGATTCATGCGATACAAAGGTGCGGCAAAAAACAATCCGACCAGAATCAGACACAGCGCCGCACCAAAAGGATCAGCGACCACACCATGCAATCCTTGCTTTAGAAAAGTAGCCGGAATCCCCAACACCGTCTCTGAACCAAACCAGGTGGCAAAAACCGTCGCCGTGACCATATAAAATGGCAATCCACGCCCGGCAATTGCAAAGTCCCGGGTATTATGCACGCGACTGGCGGCATACAGGCCTATTCCTACGGAAACGATCCAATAACTGATGACAAAGCAGAGTAACATAAGTGGTAAGTGGTAAGTGGTAAGTGGTAAGTGGTAAGTGGTAAGTGGTCGTGATTTTAACCCGAATTGTTTATTGGCTTTATAGCAATCACGGGCCTGCCATCGGCAGCGAACCGCACTTAATATCTATTGGCTTGAAGGTCTGTTTTGCTAGCCCGGTGCTAGCCCGTGCCTATAGACAATAAAAAAGGGTTAGACCGTTAAGCCTAACCCTTTGATATTACATCCGAATATGGTGCGCCCGGAGCGATTCGAACGCCCGACCCCTTGGTTCGTAGCCATAATGAATAAATACATTATCTATAAAAATCAATAAGTTAGATATTTCAGAAGCATCATTAAGTGCCTATTTTGCCTCACATAAGCGTTATCACTCGCGCAAATGTCGCGCAACACAATCCCCCTCCAAATACTACTGTTGCTACGTGCTCAGCCCTGCCGTATTAATTACAAATCGTATATCCACAATATCATCAGCAAACCACAAGTCCTAAGAAAAATCCTATTAATAATCAGCAATAAACGTATATTTTCTTTATATTCATTCGGTTATAGTTATAACCTTAATAAATGAATGGCTTTTATCCATAGATCAGTTCACTGCTAATTGGACGGTTATTAAGACAACGGAAGGTACACCAGAATTTACCCAGCAAGCCAACTCATATCAATCACCACCTGGAGAATTAAATGAGAATCGGTTCAAAAATGCGAAATATTTCAGTAAAAAAAAAGTGATCACTATCGATTTCCAAAACGAATGCTAAATCAGAGTCGTTTCCGATCTCCCCGAACCGGTAGCACCCGCCTGACTTTGACAGCGATGGCCGATCCCCAATTCAAATCACCGATCAACGAACTTCTGCTGAACTTAAAACGTGACGGGCATACGGTAGATGCGCCACTTGTCGAACTGCACAGCATGCAATTAACGATCAAGCAGCTTGATCATTCACTGGATGAAATGATGATAACAATCATAAAGCTGCGATATGGTTCATGATCATTTAATTGCAGCCGCCCAGCGCTTCGCGGTGTCGAGATTTACGGTAGCTTCGCTGCCTTCGTCAACGAGTCCCTGAACGCCGCGATCAAGGACTCGTATCGCTGACTCAAGCCCGGACCTGTCGAAACAGGCGAGCTCAGGACGTCCGGGCGTGGCGGCGGTGGCGGGCACGAAACTGCCTGATGCACGGGTGTTGCGCAGGCGCACAATATCAGCGCGCAAAGCGGCAACAGCAATCTTGTTTTCATGATCGGCCTGCTCCTTTTTTGATTGATCCAGTGCGGCTTGCCTGACAGCCGCCTTTTTGGCCGCTTCACCCAGCACTGCGGTCGTGCTGACAAAGGCACGATATCCAGCGCTGACCGCGTCCAGACGGTAGCCCTGCACAGCCCAGGCGGCAGCCCCTCCCGCCATGAATGCAGCCACCAAAGTCAGCGGCAGCATCGTGTTTAATCCAAAAATCCCGTTCACGACAAACCTGCCGCGACATACTTCTGACGGCGCACGATCATAATCGCGCGCACATAACCCCGATTAATCGCAAAAAAACTCTGTCCGTAGCCATGCACGGCGGATTTCGCCTTCAGACTGGTATGCTCGACATGGCCAAACCAGCGGTTGGCATCACAACCGGCCACCGAAGCACACAACCGCCTGTCGGCCAGTACGCCACCCAGTCCGCCGTTATAGGCCGAATACGCCATCGCCAGTCGCTCGACCGGATCGGGCACGAACGACAAGCGGTTAAAGCCGGACTTATCCATCAATACCATCGCGCGCAACTGACGAACGGGATCGTAACGATCACTGAACTGCCAGTCGTGCAGACTGTTATCCAACTTCCGCGCCTCCTCGAAATTGTTAAATTTTGGTGTAACAGTCAGTTGCCCCAGACCGAAGCCGTATTCACGGCTAGTTTTAAGCTCGGCGCGCGGGTTCCAGCAGCGCGGCGAATGTAGCGACGCACAGGTTTCCTGTTCCACCTGCGCCGGCAGCGATGACACCAGCGGCATGTCGGGCCAGAGGACCTGCTGTTCTTGCAGCAGCAAAGGCAAGAAGCGTACCGCGCCTTCCGGCAAACCGGATGCACCCGCCCTCCCCGCAAATGCCAGGAACAACAATCCGGTCAGTATCGACAGCCCCAAAAACACCAGCCCGGCACCGATCGAACCCTGCATGGCCTTCTGATACGCGTCGGCTGATCGTGCCTCCGGATGCAACGCACGTCTGACCAGATAGACCGGCCCCGCCACCACCAGTATCCAGGCCAACCACTGCAGGCGGGAGATAGTTTCTTCCCCGCTGTCCGGATCGGTATAAAAATACCAGCCAACAACGGCCAGCGCCGACATCCACATCACCCAAAAACGGTAATTTTTATACATGACTCTTCACCTCCCTGATAAATACGATCAGTTCATCGAGCAAAAACCGGACATAGGCCGGACATACCGACTGATCTTCGGCAATATTTTTGACCGCCTGTTTAGCGATCTTCAACAGCGGATCGGGCTGCTGGGGCGGGATTCCGGTCGTATCGTTCATGGTTCACCTCCACTTTGTCAGGCTGGCTCAAAAATCTCGTAGGCGACGATGCTGGTATCGGCCGCACTCGACGAGATGATCGTGAAGCTTGCCCCGACCATACGGGCGGAGACGCGCAAAAATCCTGCCGTGCCGCCGTCCTCCTGCGAGGTCAGAAATATCCGGCTGCTCGCTGTGATACTCGTGTTCGATACCGTGACAGCACCTGCCACCAGTGTCGCCACGCCCTGCTTCGCGTTGGCTGCTTCCGACACCTTCAATCCAGCCGCACTGAATGTTTGAGCGGAGGAACCTGCCAGCGCCGCCACCCGCGAATAGTCCACCGCACTAACCATCCGGTAATCGAGATAGCTGGTCACGGTCGACGCGCCGGTCACCACCGAATACAACCGCCAGTACAGGACAGAATTCCAGTTGGTGGTTGCGGTTGAAACACTGACCACACCGGTGGATTTCAACGCGACGACATAGTTGGTAGCCGATGGAGTCAAGGTCAGTGAACCGTTGGCGATAAGGGTCGGCGTACCCGCCAGATCAGCCGCCCCGCCATAAAAACCCCAGGTCAGGCCGCTGCTGGCAGACTGACGTCGCCCGTACAGCATCGCGGGACTGGCGGCGTCAAACAGCGCATTGACGGTGATCTCCTTGCCGGCCTGCCCCTGCGTCAACGAATCGAGATTGGATGTGGAGCCTGCCATGATGTCACCTCGTAATGGATTGTTGCAGGTAGTAGCCGGTGCCGACACTGGCCGACACCTGAGCGATTTTTAAATACAGCGTGCCCTGATTGCCGCCGAAATCGGCGACTTGCTGGGCGGAAGAATAGGAAACCGCAGGCGTGCTGGCACTCAGCGTGCGTTTTTTAGTCGTGTATCCGGCATTCCAAATCTCAACCGCATAGTTTTCTGCGGCCTCCCCCAGCGACGCATCGACGTAATCACGCCATTCGCCGCCAATACGGGTGCGGCGCGTCCAGCTAAGCGCCCAGTCGGAACTGGCAGGATTGCGATTGCCGTTCAGCTCCACCGGAGACAGACATTCCAGATTCACCCCCTGATAAGTCCAGGACTGGTTCGAGTCGGTATCCAGCGTCTGCCCCAGCGTAATGCCGCGCCAACTCCGGGAAGTGCCGATCTGATTGAGATTGCCTGTGACAAAATTGAGCGTACTACTGTCCAACGCTACCAGTTTGTCGCCGGCAATATGCAAACCGCTTGCCCATTCGGTGCCGAACCGCCCGCGCAGCAGATCGGTCAGACGGTAACTGCCGTCGCCCTGCAAGATGCAGTTTTGTGCAGCGATGATCTCCCAGCGACCGTCGCTGCCGTAGGAAAAATGGTTAGCGCCTGCGAGCATCAGTGCTTCAGTCGTCGAATACAGCGCCCCCGAAATCAGCGTGACCGCGAGCACCGAAGCCTTGTCGATCAGATGCCCGTCGTGTGCGGCAATGGCTGTGCCCGCATAACCGATCGACGAGCCGGGTCGGGTACAACCCTGCACCGGCGTCCAGGTCTGACCTGCATCCTCGCTGCGATACAGCACCCCGCCCGGCCAGCCCGGCAGATAACCGCACATGGCCAGCGTAAAACCCGGTGCATCCATGCTGTCCTGCAACAGCGGAATGTCCAGCAACTCGTAACGGGTCAGTGAATTCGACGTGAGCGTAACGCCCCCTGCCGTACCGGTCGTACCCACCGCCACCGGCGTATACAGCGATGTCTTGTTGTATTTTGCGGCGCATTCCAGCCAGCCGCCGCTGGTGTAGTTGATGTTGGTCAGCCTCAGTTCGTGCAGCGTGCCGTGATCGTTGATCACCACCACATCGGCCGGTTCCAGCCCGTTATAGCCTGGGGGAAGGTTGAAATTCACATCGAAGCGCTCCAGCCAGTACAGATACAACAGCACCTCAGCCTTGCCGGCCGCCTCCGTCGCGGTAAATACCATAGGAAGATTCACCGTCAGCACATTGACCGCAGCGGTGTTAAGCCGCTCCGCGTACTGCTCGCCGATGTTGTATTCGCGGTCAGAATCCAGATACTGGATATTCAGTCTGGCAGGCAACACGGAATCCATCTCCCGCATGCGCGACAACTGTACGCCGGGTTGATTGCCAGCGGCCTTAGCATCCAGTTCTGCAAGGGCGATGGTGGCGACCGATGTCGTGCCGCGCGGCACGCAGCGGATTGCATAGCCACGCTGCACCACATCGAATGGAAATGCACCTTGCAGCGGATCAAGTGCGGAACGGATCGAACCTGTACTGCTCACCGCAAAGCCGCGCACCGTAGAAGTCAGCAGACTGGTATCGATATCTCCTGCCGTGAGCAGCCTGGATTTAAGCATCTCGGCAGAAACAATCGAGGACAAAGTCGCGCCAGCTGAGGTAATGCCGTAATCCGCGCAATTGACCTTCTGAACACACTGAGCCGATGAACTGGAACCGGACCAGACGGCATTGGACTCCGCATCAAGACAAATATTGTACGGATAGGACATCGAACTGGAATAATCGAATAGGATTGCCCCGCTAACCGGATCGATCTCGACAATATGGTACCCGTAATAGCCCCTGACAAACCACAGCGTGCGGGTCTTAGGGTTGTAAATGATGCCGGGCACATAGTAATAGTTCCACCCGTAAAAAGTCACATAGGTCAACGCCGACAGATTGATTTTGATAAGTGGGAAAGGCCCCCATGAGCTGACCCATAAGTTATTCAGATCTGAGTCATAGGCGATCGCTGCAAAATTACCGTTCAACTCGGTCAGAGTCAGGATATCGCTCAAAGTCCCGTCACTTTGATCCAGCATCGCGATCGAAACCGCCCCTGAATAGTTCATGAACACGCCCCAAAGATTGCCGGAATGATCAAAAAACAGAAACTTGACGTAACTCGGAAACACAAAGGATTTGAGTATCAGACCTGAGCTGGCATCGATGCTGCTCACCCTGTAATCGGGAGAATAGTATGTGCCCTGTGTCGATATCCACAAAGTATTGCCGTCCGGGTCCAGCACCAGATCCGCTGTGTACGTGCCCGGAATAGGGTAAGTTGCACCGGCCCCTGAGAAGATGTTCATCTTCGCGATATTTCCGCCACTGGCCACCCAGACCGCGTTGGTGTTCCGGTGGAATATCATCTGAACCGGATAGGTGACGGGCAGCGGGAAGATCACCACCGAATGGTCAGCTTTACTAATCTTGTAGAGCTGGGCCGGGCCTTGCGAAAAAAACCAGACGGAGTTCGTGACCGGATCGTCGCAGACATCATAAAAGGAAGTTGCATAAGGATAGGAAACCACAGCAACCTGCGTGCCTTCCCCCTTGGGATGCGTATAACTTCCGGTTTTCAGCACCTCCACCCTAACCTGCGCGCCAGCGATCGAGTTGCCGTAAGCCGCCAGCGGAAAATCGTAAAACACGAGATACGCCAGACCGCGATAGGCAGGCGTATTGGCTACCCCCACGGTCGATTGCATACGCGGATCCGGCAGCTGCATGTCGGTGCCCGGATACAACTTGAAGAACGTGGCCGCCTGGTTGGACGCCTGTATCGCGCCGATATCGGTGGATCCCGCGTCATACAACAGATTCGCGCCGACCCAGATACGCCGCACGCCCAGGACTGGCCCTTCGCAAAGTCCGACCGCAAAGGTGCCGTAATAGGCATAAGTGGTTTGTGTCGCACTGCCACCTCCTCCGCCCTTTCCGCCGCCCTGCGAGGTGGTCGTCGCGACCTCTTTGAGCCGGTTATTTTCGATCCAGAACACGTTACCCATAATCGGGAATGTGCCGTAACTGCGCGGAATGGCTGCACCGTAACCGGAAATCTGCTGCGTCAGATCGGACAGACGCGGACCTTCCATATGCGGCCCTCTGGGCGGATCGAGGATGTTCTGCACCATGCCACCGACCAGCATCCCCTGCCAGGCACCGGCCATGCCCGCTGCCGCACCGAACGGACCGCCCAGAAAGAATCCGGCGACCGCACCCAGCGCCTGACCGGCACTCATGACACACCTCTGAACCGATAGATTTTGACGATGCGCGCCGCCCAGACGCCGGACAAGCGGTGTTCGCAGACGATGCCGACCGATTCATAACCGTGGATGATGGTGTCTTCTGCGGTATACACCGCGACATGCTGCGGTTCGGTGTTAAAACGCATCAGCAGAATATCGCCCGGCTGCCTGTCTGTCACGATTTCAAGACATGGCTGCGCGTCGAGTGCGGTCTCCAGCATTCCGCCGGTCGGGTTGCGGCCATAGGACTCGGAAGTCCAATGGTCCGCGCCCAGCACCTGCGCGCAGTGAATCACCACACCGATACAATCTAACCCCCGCCCGACTATACGCCCGTGATGGCGGAACGGCGTGCCGATACACTCGCGTGCAGCCGCTTCCACCTGATCGGCAATGCTCAGGGCAGCGTTCATCATGAGCCCGCCTGCGTGTATTGGCTGGACGTCGGCATATCGGCAAACCCGCCAAAATTTACCACGTTGTTCCACTTGTCCCGGCAGTCCTCGGCGCGCCGTTTCCGGCAACCGGGGATCATGGTGTAGGCATCCCCAGCCGCCACCGGATAGTAGAAAGATTCATACGTCTCTATCGTGCCGTCGCTCGCATAAGACTTGATTTCCAGCGGTTTCAAGGCTGCGTTCGCGCCACTAGTGAACTGGATCGTTCCGGCGGCAAATCTATCGGCTGCTTCCGTTCTTGCCGCGTCGCGGAATACGCAGGCGCTGGTCACCGCAGTGATCGTGCCGGCAACAGGGTTTAACGCGATCTTGCATCCGGCATACTCCTGTCCGCCGAAGGTTTTCTGGCAGGCGGCCGTGTAGGTTTTTCCGACCGACTGATTGAGCGCATCAGTCAGCCCCATCTCCTCAATCTTATAGACATCATCCAGCAGCGTGGTCTTGCCCAGAATGGAGGCGGTAACCGGTTCTGCATCCTCGACGGGCACACGCCAGTCAACGGCAAACAGATAGCAGCGCGCATTGTCGAACAGCCCGGAGGCGATCTGATCAGCGCCTATACCAGCGAGACCTGCGATGCCCTGAATGTCGATCATCGAGGGAGAGAGCACGTCCGAAGCACTGAAGCCCGTATATTCGTATCCTGCAGCCGACAGATACAACGCACCGTTGCTCATAGCAAGGTCGCGCGGATGCATGGTGAGCCTGATCGCAGCGCCCGTCAGCGGCACGATGCGTAAACATAAGGTGCGGTAATGCAGGTCGACGGTAGCGGGTTTCATGGCGAAATCAACTCGATCAGTTCAATGTTCATCGCGTCGCGCAGCACGAAATTGTTCTCCTGAATGCTGATCGCGGTATTAAAACGTACCGGAATGTCGAATTCGCATCCGCCGGTGACCACATCGGTAATCAGCGGGCTGGTGGTAAACGTCACCTGACCGGTGGTCGTATTAACGTTATAGAGCGACGCTAAGATCGTCACCCCGTTCACCGCGATACGGGTCGTACCGGTAACCGGTTTATAAATCACCCGCGACGGGCGGCCGATGGAAAGCCCCGCCTTATCCAGCCCGTAGGTTTTCTGCAACTGATAGATGCCAGCGGATAACCGGGGCAGCACCTGATCGAGCGCAGTAGGTGCTGCGGTCTGATTGTTGGTGGTGTAGTCGTCCAGACATTTGGCGCGAAATCCTGCGAACTTGCCGTATACGCGGTGATACAGATTGACGATCTGCGCGTACAAGTTGGCGTTGTTTTCGGTAAAACTGATCTGAAAGTTGCGTCTCGGGAAGGGATGGACCAGCGTACGGTATTCCGCATCGGAGGATGTCTCGACGATGCGCACGTTGTAGTCGTCCGAATAGCTCCAGCCGTAGTGCAGGTTGACCGACAGCCGCTCCTCCAGAAACGGGTTCATAGATATCTCCCGGCCCGGTTGAACATGATCATCGCTTCTCGCGCGCCCTGCCCTGCGGCGCGCCGGACGCTATCGGCGTTGGTACCCGTCACATTGACGGTGATGTTGCCGCCGAATCCGGGGCGATTGTCCACCGCACGGGTGATGCGCTCGCCCTTGTGAATCTGCGCGATCATGTCGCGCGGCACATAGTCGATGCCGGTCGCAAAGGCTGGCACCTGCAAACCAAATGAGCTTGCCCCGCTTGCAAGGCTGTATTGCGATACGGCCGATGAAGATGCTGCTGGTGAGCCGGATGACGAACCGAAAATGCTGCCGAAGATGCCACCTATGCCGCCAGCCGACTCGATCGCGCTCGTCAGCGGTTTCATGATGCTCTGCTGAACCTGCATGCGGATCAGGTCGCTAATGATGGAATCGGCCAGACTTTTGAAGTCCAGCTTGCCGGTTTTAACGAAATTCACCAGCGCCTCTTCCATACCCCGGAAGGCTCGCGTCATCGCGGATTCCGATTGCTTCGCGACATTGGCAATCTCATCCATATAGGAACGCAACGCGACGTTCGCGCCGTATTCCCAGGACGCATTCATCTTGTCCTGCTCGATTTTTAAAGCGGTTATCGCATCCTTCTGCGCCTGTTCGTCGCTGTTTACCTGTTGCAGGCGACGATCCAGATCGGCGGCGGACAATGAGCCTGACACCTGCAATTTTTCCAGTTCGATGCGTGCGTCCTGGGCGCGTTTTGCAACCGCGCGCAAATCCTCGGCCAGTTGACGCTCTGAGGCAGACAAGAGCGGCGCGTTCAGCGCATCCTGACGTTTTTCCAGTTCGTTGTGAAAATCCTTCTCAAGCCCGATGATGACCTGCTGACCTTCCCGCTCGGATTTCTTCGCCAGCAGCGCCAGATCCTGCACACGCAATTGATTGATCAGGAGCTGCAATTTATCGCGCTCGATGGCGGAGATGGTTTTATCGAGATTGAGTTCCACCTGCAACTTGTCGGCACGGGTCTGTTTGCCGTCCTCAACAGGTGCCAGATCGATCAGCAGACGCTTCTGAAACGACTCGAAATCGTCCTGTGTTTTAGTGCCGCCGGTGCGGTAGGCGTCCAGTAGCTTATTGCCCCTGCCATCATCAAGCCGTTTTATAACGGGTGGTACGGGGCGATTGAGTTGTGCAGTTAAATCCGCAATGTGTTTTTTAACCTTTGCAATATTTGCTTCGATATTGGACTCCGGTTCCAGAAAAATTTTCTGTAAAAATCCACTGCCGAAAGCACTACGAACCTTAAGATGCGCCTCAAGACTAGTCAGCTGCGTGTTTAACCGTTCAATTTTGTTTGCTGTATCAGCAAACTCGTAGGTATAAAAGGCTGTACCCAATCCGCCCAGGCCAATCCAGGCGGTTTTTAACAAGCTGCCGGATTTAGCGGCTTCATTCATCGCCTGTGTAATCTCATCCAGTGCGGGCAGCATCTGGTTCGCGATCCTGATGCCCAGGCTACCGGCACTGGCTTTCAGTTCATTAAGCTGATCGTTGAACTGTTGCGCGGCCAGCGCATTCTCGGCGGTGACCGGGTTGTAACGTTTGCCCTGATCGATCAGCCTTTGTAGCGCCTCACTGCCCTGATTCAGGAAAGGGATCATCTCTTCGCCATTCCGCCCCATCAGTTTGACCGACAGCGCGGTCTTTTCCACGCCGTCCGGCATGGATGCAAAGATATCTGCCAGTTGCACCAGCGCGCCGGTGGAGTCCTTGGCCGTAACGCCTATGCTTTTAAAAATTTCAGGTTTGTCGACCAATTGAACTGACAGTTTTTTGGCGGCATTAGCCACTGTTTCCAGCGATACCTCATTCTGCTCAGCGGCGAATTTAAGACCCGCCAGATCCTCCACAGCCGCACCGGTCTTTTGCGACAATTTATACAGCTGGTCTGCCGCATCGATGCTGGATTTGATCCAGTGCGTGAAGGCGGTGACCGACAAGGCCCCGGCCAGCGTACCGGCCATCTGCCCCATGTCGAACATCTTTGTGGATACCGCATCGACCGACTGGCCGAACGACCTGAGCGCGCCCTCTGCCTGCGCGGTCTGTGCGGTGATGATGATTTTTGTGTCGTTAGCCATTTTCGCGGAACACCTTTAATACCTCGTCTTCCATGACGCGCAGGCCGTGCAGAATGTGTGCACGAGATGCTTTTGTAACGCCCAGCATCTTCAGCACCACCGGAATCGCCTCGTAGCGCAGCCCTGCCACGCCGCCCATCGTCACATTCCACTGCGTCTTCATCGCCTCGAACACCTGCAACACGGGCCAGTTTTCCGGCCAGCACTCGGTGTACGGCGGCTCATCCTCATCCAGTTGCAGCCCGAAGGCGGCGATGGCCTGTGTGTCGGTACTCGCGTCACCCCCGTACAGAGCACGGGCAACGCTCCTCAGTTTTTTACCCGCGACTCCGACAGCCCCAATTGCCAGGCGCGCAGTATCTCAGCCGTGGCAGGCTGGTAATTTTTAAGCAACATGGCCAGTCCTTCCTTCGAATAAGCCACCATGGTGCCGTCGTCCCCCATCACGCCTGACCAGCCTGCCACGATTTCATCAAGCGCATCGGCCGGATTTTTGTCGCGGTTGGATTCGAACCAGCCGGACAGTTTGTCGGATGCCATGTGGCGAAACACCATCGGCACCTCGACAGGCTCTAACTGCCCCGGTACGGTCAGTTTGACCAGCGCATCGAAAGTCGGATCTGGATTTAGTCTGATCATGATGTCCTCCTATAGCGCCACGATGCGCAGCTCGTCGTTGCCTGAGCCGGGCATATGACGCGTATCGAAACCGATCAGCCGACGGCCGTTCTGATCTTCCTTCTTCGGGTTGATCAACTGCACTGCCGGTGAAAACACGATGATCTTGCTGCCTGAAACACTGCCGTGCATCAGCCCCAACGTCTGGCTGGCATTGGTTTTTACCCCTGTCATGAAGCTCACTTCCTGAGCTGCGGTCAGATCAAGCGAGACTTTGCCGGTGACATTGCGGTCAGTCAGTTCGATACTCTGTCCGCCCAGCATAGGCTGATGATTGACCGTGATGCCGGTATCGATCTCAATGCCGGTGGACGGATAAGCAGTGCCGCCCGACAAAGCGCCTGTCGCATACGTGCAGCCGAACAACAGATCGCCGGTATTGGGATCGGTGATCACCAGCGGCGTCTTCCAGGCGGTCAGCGTCTGTGAAGGATTAGCTGCGGCGGTGATGCCGCCGTCCAGCCCCAGAAAATGGAAAGAAATCGTTGGACGATTGCCAAGCGACAAGCCCAGTTTAAAACTGCCTCGCGCGCCCAACAGTGTGTGCAGCGCACCGTCATCGTAGTAATACAGCGTAAGCGACTCGAACGAAGCCGATACCGGCGTATATTCGACCCGCTGACCGGCCGACACGGTCTCGGCAAAGCCGCAGGCGCGCAGCAGCGGCCCCCAGGCAGGTGCAGTACCCGCCGTGCCGGAACTTTGCAATTCGACATCGAAACTGGCCTCGATATAGGCATCGCCTACCAGTTGCTCTGCGCCGCCCAGGTATTCGCGCACCAGCGCACGATCGACGTTTTTTGCGTTAAGCGGCACGATGCTCTGGTTGGAAATCAGGATCGCATTGGCCGCGCCACTCGGCACCGCATCGACGCCGTAGGTGGTTTCGATTTTGGCGAGAATCGCGGTTTTTCGGGTTAGACGTGACATGGTGCATTCCTTTCATTCAGAAACAGGTGTTCAGACTCCGTTGTTTCGTGACTAGCCCCTCGCGGGCTTGTTCGTTCGGTCAGGGTCAATTCCCCTGTATCCGGATCCACCAGATAACTGCCGCCCTCGGCGGGTGACGGAATCTCGTTCGCCTTTGCGTCATCCATTTCACACCTCTCTCGATGTAGCGCCGGTGGTATAGAACACGCTGTAATTCAGAGTGGTCAGCAGCACGGGCCGGGTCAGTTCGTCACGCAGGCGCTGGGTGTCCTGCTCTTGTATGTCAAAGCTGATACCACCCAGCGTGATGTCAGCCATGATGCGGCGCGACGCTTCGACTATCGGAGGATCCGCAGCCATTGCGGCGTCAGTGGCACCGATGCCCGTGGTTGCGGCCGATAAAACCTGCACTTTCACCTGCACCTGACGGTCCAGTTTCTGAATAGCGCTGCGCTGTGGCGCGGGTTCATCACCTAGTTCCACCGCAATCGACGGATAAACCGGCTCGATCGCGTGCGCGATATCCGTGTAAATTCTTTCTGCCGGTACACCGCCGCAGGTCGAAGCGGTCAGCAGACCGACGATCGCATTGCGAATCTGCAAGGATTTGGTCGTCATATCAGCTCCAGATTCAGCGTGATCATGCCGGACAGTTCGCTGTGGCCGATCACCTTATAGCTGGCCGAACCGATCATCACCGAACTGCTATTCGCCACACTGAACACGTCGCAGCTTGCGACATCCAGCGTAATTCTGTTTTCGCTGAGCAAACCGCCATAAATGTCAGCTGGCGGCGTCCTGAAAATTCCGGAAACAGAAGCCCCGTCGATCAGCGCCGTGACATTACCGAGATGTCCGGCAACGGCGGCATTCACACGAGATTCAAGTTCAGCGAAGCGCATGGCCGTTACGTCGCAACCGGCACGCCAATTTCCAGCAGCATGTGCACCGTCGACGAGGGATTGGCCGCATCCGCCACCGCAATACCGACATGCTGTTGCGCTGTGCTCGTCTTGTTCACGCACTTGTTGGTCGCATCCCAAAACAGCCGGTCACCGGTGGCAATCGCCAGCGCTGACGTTTTGGCAATCTCGACCACCCCCTCGGCAACGAACTCTCCCGCCGTGTTGGCCGCTACGTCACCGGTGGCCACGCCAAACAGCGCCGCACCGAACAAATATCCGGTACCAGAAGCCACCGCCGCTGACGGGGTCAACGTGAGGATATCGCCGTCCTGAATATAATTTTTCATGCTGATTTCTCCTGAAAAATGGCCGCTATTGCGCGCCGACGTTCTTGTACAGCCCGCGATAGTCGATCGCCTTGGCGGCAAAATCGAGTCTGGCTTTTATCTCCATGCCGTCCACCTCGAAGCCCTGACGGGTCTCGATGTACACACCGCTCTGCCCTTCCAGATAACAGTATTCGACAGTGTCGATGGCAGCGTTGCTGGCAGCCAGATACCAGGCGGTGCTGCTGACCGCATCGAGGCGCGCTTCGGAGACGACCTGCAATTTGCCCGCGAACGGGTTGATGAGATTCGACTGATTCGCCACAAAATTGCTGGAAACATACTGGTTAGCGATAGTTTCAAGAGCGGCTGGCACGATCAGATATTCGGGGTTGAGATTCATCACCGCACCCTGCGGTGTGGTCTGCTTGCGCATCGAAGTACGGGCAACGCCCAGCGCAGTAACGGACAAAGCCGTGCCGGTGCCGGTCAGGTTGCCGTGGTTGGCGTGGAACAGCGCGACCGTATCGGACAGCGCCGCGTTGGCGGTGATGATGCCGTACACGGTATCCGACTCGTAGTTCGCCGCCGCATTGGCGAACAACGCAGGCACGCGGGTTAGCGCGGACAAGTCGTCGTTGATAATCGACTGCCGCGTAAAACCGATGATTTTGCCGACTGTCGCCAGTTGGTAAGTCTCTTTGCCGTCCGTCACCGAGCCGCGATGGAATTCGCCGTGTTCGTTGACCTTCTCCAGCGCGGGCGCATCCGACAGATTGGTACGGCTGATGGTTTTAAAATCGACCGCCGACGTCTCGCGCGCCCAGTTGGTGAAGGTGCGCGGCGCAGACAGATAGGCCTGGCGCAGCGTCTTGTTGGCGACATTCGCCAACACCGAGGGCAGATCGGAGGTGCTTTCGAAGGCGCGGGTGGCGATCTGCAATCGATCCATGCCGCGAGTACGAATACCGCGCAACTCCAGACAATCGCGGGAAAACTCGAGCAGGGACAACCCGGCATACTGGCGCGCGCCCTCCTCCAGTTTCACCGATGGATTGGCCCGGTGCATGATCGCGTTGGCCATGAATTCGCGCCGCGTCTCCGTCTCATCGCCAATCAGTTGGATGTCGGCGCGACTGGATACCGGTGTGGCGGCAGTGCGCGCAGCCAGCTTCTCCAGCACGGCGGCGCGTGCGGCATCCACCGTGACATCGCCTGCGATCAGCTCGTCGGCTAAGGACGCGTCCAGATTCGCCGAACGCACCGCAGTGCGAATGTCTGCTGCACGGCTGCGCTCCTGGGCGATCGCCGCCAGTCGGATTGCGTTAAGATCGGGTTGTTGCTCCCCGCCCGATTCGGCTGGTTTATTGTCAGGCATTTCGAGTCCTTTCTGAGTTGAACAGGTGCCCGGATCGGGCAGATCGACCACGGTGTAGCGCGTGGCGTGATTGGGTGTTTCGTCCGAGCGGCCGATTCCGACTGTCGCATCCGCCGGAATATCGACGATAGATACTTCCATCGGCAACCAGCGGGTCACGCGGTATTCATCTGGATTTCCGTCGGAATGTCTAACCAGGGTGCGTTCCAGGATCTGATAGCCGACGCTGATGTTGCGGAAGATGCCGTCAGTGATGTCCTGTAACAGCCCTTCCATGCCCTCGCGACGTGATAGTTTCACATCGACGAATGCGCGGCCGTTTTCGATCCAGGCACGCGTAGTGGTACCGATCGCGCGCAGTGCCGAATCTTTGGACTGGCCGTGATTGAGCAGTACCGCCGCCCCATCGTTCAGGCGTGACAAATCGCACTCGGCGTCGCTCACGCCCAGCGTTTCCAGCCAAGGATCGTCCCACCAGTTGCTGCGCAGATAAGGTTCTTCGGAGGCGAAAGGGAAAGATAAAACCAGATTACCGGCAGGCACGGCCCCGTCTGATGGCGCATCGCGCAATGTTCCAGCCGGTGTAAGTTGCAACGCGAAGCTGCGATGAACCTGACCAATGATGCGTTGACGTGTTGACATTACCGCACTCCGTTCGATTAACGAGTGCGACATTTATATCAAGTCAGCTGTGCCATTTCTGCCAAAAATGGCACAACTTGAAAGTGACGAAAAAATACTGACGAAAAGCGGCCAAGGGCGAATAACTTCGTACTGCTCAATTATTAATCATAATTGAATATTATTCTTTTTCCGCAGGCAGATAGCGTATCGAATCGAAAAGTTCACACAGACTTATCCACAGAAATTGTGGACAACGGCTGATGAGAGATACTTGAATTTTCAGCAGTCGGATTAGGTTGCATAGCGAGAGACAATATAGCCGATGCTGAGCATAACAAAGCCAAAGACAAGCATAAATAGAGAAACTTGAACTAAACGTTGAGCTTTATCTTGAGCTGGGAAAAAGGATAGTTCAAAGTTTTTTAATTCACCTTTCGCCCATTCTCGCTCTGTGGTTAGCGTGGTCATTGCACGCTCAATAACTACTGGTTTGTTCGGGTTGGTTTGAAGTTCAGAAGCAACTTCGTCTGGAAGACTTTCCAGAGCTTCTAGCTGTTTTGTGACCGAAGTCATTCGTGCTAACGAAAGAAAAAGATACGAGTGGAGTTTATGAGCATAAGCTGCTGCGGAAAGAGATATAACCCATGAAAAAACGACAGATATACCAAAGATTTCGACAGACGAAATAAATGGGGATTTAGCAATAAAAGAGAAAAAAGTGCAAGACCACCTGCGCTTAATGTCATCAATTGCTGGAGTGTAACCTGAACCATTTTCATAGTTTCAAATTGGTTTTCAAGATATTGTCTATCATCGAACATATTTATGTAATCTAACATTAAGTTCAGTAACTGAAGAGGGCTTCTTCGCGGCAGTTCCTCTCGAATATTAGGTTAGCGATTGCCATAGATAACATTCATATTCTCAGCCCCAACACACCATTTATCAGCAATGGAATATGATTTTTCATCTTCTTTAAGTACAATTTCTGCGTTTGGAAATAACTTAATATATGAAAATACAAAATGGGACATAACTACGCAACCAATTTGCATCATCGTATCAGACAACATTTTCTGGGTATACATTTCTCTTGCGTCTCTTGTTTGCAGTGCGCTAATAAAACTAGCATGAGAATGACCGCTAAGGTGGTTATAAATATTGTCGAAATAAACTTTATGGAACCCTGCATTAATAGCCATCTCACCCCAGCCAGTACGCCACTTGCCTTTTAATATCCATTTTTTTCTATCGGATGTATCGTTAATGAAATATTCTGATCGAGATATATCTTCAGTTAGCTTTTGTATTTGTTCAGCCTCATTAGTTTGTTTTGATTGGTGCGCTCAAAAATCAAGTGCAACATTTTTAGAGGAGAATGTTGCATGGGAAAAATTTACAAGCAGTTGAGTATCGAAGAGAGAACAATGATTCAGACACAGCTATCAATGGGGTTCAAGCCAGGG
>Ga0316230_1000374_pt1 | contig 64255 bp, 55 predicted proteins | sample TBH18025metaG_FD_206004 | JGI IMG/M metagenome (GOLD analysis project Ga0316230, IMG submission 206004) | Freshwater microbial communities from Trout Bog Lake, Wisconsin, USA - TBH18025 | ecosystem: Environmental > Aquatic > Freshwater > Lake > Hypolimnion/Profundal zone | place: USA: Wisconsin... | reverse complement strand
ACGACGATGCGGCCGCTGCGCGACGTGAGCTTCACCCCGCCCGCACACGGCACGATCGCCACCACCTCGTTGAAATCACGCGGGATCGCGGCGACCGCGAGGATATGAGCAATGCGCAGGGGTTTGTACGGCGACAGGGTCACCGCCGTCGGCGCGCCGGTCCGGTTCAGGGAGTTGGCCTGCGCCGACTCCGCGAGTCCGAGATGATAAAACGCCGTCACGTCCTCGACCCCGAGCACGTTCACGTGCCGGCCGTTCCAGGGCGGGTAATGGCGGCCGCCATTGGAGAACCAGAGGATGGTCTCCCGCAGGATCCGTGGATTTTTGATCACGAAGAACACATAGCCCGAACCCGGCAGAGAGACCGCGCTCCACGCGAAGGGCAGGCTCGCATCGCTGACCAGCTCGACCAATTCCTCATAACCGCGTCGCGCCGGAAAGCGGCTGATGTCCGCCATGCCGCCATCACGGGCCGGCACGCGCTTCAGCGAAGTGAACATCGCACCGGTCTTCAGATGGGAATATCCCCGGGCTGCCGGTCGCTCCCACGCCACCGGCACCACGTGACCGCGCTTGAACGCACTCGTTGAAATGTACCCGGCGCCCGGCTCGTCCGGAAAGCATAGCATCGGGTGCGTACCGACCGGCATCGGCCCGCGGAAGCCGGACAGCACGTGCTCGCAATAAACCGCCGTATGTCCGTCGCGCAGGATCAGGCGCTTGTCCACGCGCCCGCGACGCGCCCACAGCTGCATCGAGGCATGGAGACACAGGGCATCGTCCGCGCGTCGGAGGGATCGGATGGTCCAGTTGCGGTTGGCGGTCTCGCCATGCGGCGGGTGGCGCTCGCCGCGGAACGACCCGGCATTGCCGCCAAACGGCGCGCAGAAGAAATCCCCGCGCAGCACCTTTAGCATCGCCGGTGTGCCTGGGAGCGACTCCTTCGACCAGGGGGCGATGGCGAACGGCTGCACCACCCGTCGGCCCAGCCGAAACTCCACCGGGGCCAGCTGGCCGCCGGTCCGGGTGAGAAAGGCCTTCACCCGGTTGCTCGCGAAGCTCCAGCCTCGTTGGCCGGCCTGAAGTATAAGGGAGGGTTTCATGGGGAAAGATGCGTCCGGACTAGCGGTGCTTTCAAAACCAGGGTCAAACGTTTGTCATTCTGAGTGCAGCGAAGTCTAACCGCTTGGGTCTGGTTCGACATTCGGTACGATTTCACCGGAGACTGCGGTGCGATCCCACGGGATTTGTCACTGCGTTCAGAATGACACTCCCCCCTATCCCTTCGCCGGCGGGTTCACCGCGGCGGCGCGGAAATCACCGGGTGCGCACAGTTCACAGTCCTTCGTGCCGAGCCGGGCGTCGTCCATGCCGAGCTTCTGGCGGATGGCAATCAGCTCCTTGAGCTTGGCCGGGCCGAACGAATGCAGACCGCTGCCGAGCTGCGACGCGATCCAGACGGTTTTGCAGTACGCGTCGATGTTCTCCATCTTCCAGTACGCGTCCTCCGCATCGTTGCCCCACGTGATCACCCCATGGTTCTGCATAAGGACGACCTGATGGTCGACGCCGACATGGCCGACCGCGCTCGCGTTCTCCGGCGTGCCCGGGGTCTGGTATTCAGCCAGGCCGATCTTTCCGATGAAAACCTCCGCCTCAGGAATCAGGCAGGGCGGCGGCACGACCGAGGCCACGGCAAACGCGGTCGCATGCGGCGGGTGGGCGTGCACGCAGGCGCGGGCCTTCGGCTGGCGCTTCATGATGCCGAGATGCGTCAGCGCCTCGCTCGTGCGTTTCTTGGTGCCCGCGACCTGCCGGCCTTCCAGGTCGATCAGGCACATGTCGGCCGGCTGCATGAATCCCTTCGAGATCAGCGTCGGCGTGCAGAGGACCAGGTCATCGCTCACGCGGACGGTGATGTTACCCCCGTTGCCATCGACGTAGTCCTTTTCCCACATCCGCCGGCCGATGTCGCACATCTTGGCCTTGATCGCCTCCAGCGCGGGCGAATTAAAGAACTTTCCGACCGAGGCGGGATCTTTCAGGTCCACGGCATGGGCGCAGCCGCAATCAGCCTTGGAGACGGCGGAGGCCGGGCGGGCGGGAAGGCGGCGGCTGCGCAGGAGGTCGCGGGCCGATGGCGTGAGGATCGCGTCGGCCGGGATGGAATCGAGGCTGGCGCCGGAGCGCAGCAGCTGTTCGACATCCGAGGCAGTGATGACCTTTCGCATGGGGAGAGGGGGTTGAATCAGACTTTGGCGCGGGAGCGCCGGTTGAACTCTGTCTGGGCCAAACGCGGCGGATTGGGGATAATCCGCCCTACCTTCCGGACAATGAGCGCAGGCTTCATTGGGGCGGTTGGTGAAAGGCTTCGTCAATGATGGCGGCGCAGTAGGCGTCCACCGGTGTCGGTCCGGCGAAGGGCTTGGAGGCCTCCGAGCCCTCGGTGAAGCCCACGATGCTCCCCACCCCGGCGCCGAGCGCATCGTAGACCACGAGCCCCGCCTCGGAAGGCTGAGGGGCCGCCGGTTTCGCGTACTTCGCCGTGTTCCAGGGCTGCACGAGCAGGAAGCGCCCGCCGAGGTAGGCGGGATCCTGGCGGCTGAGGGTGACTTTGCCGATGACGTGGCCGAGTCGCATGGTTCAGGAAGCGTCGTCGAGAATCGCGATGACGGAGTTGCGGAGCGGCGAATGGGCGTCGCCGACATGGGCGCGGACTGCCGCGCCGTCCGTTGAAACGAGCACGCGCTGATGCTGGCCGGCCCCGTGCGGGTCGAGCGCCAAGACCGGGGCGCCTTCCGCCCCGCCGTGCTCATTGAGCGGCTGGCAGATGACCGTGCGGCAGCCGTGCATGCTGGGGTGGCACACGGTCGAGACGATCACTCCGTCAATGCGCGCAAGGAGCATGGCGTTACTTTTTGGCCGGTTTGGCCTCGGGATAGATCGTCCGGTTGAGCACATCGACGGCGTCGACGATGCCCACCACCACGGCGTCCACCGGCAGCGTCTGCATGCCGGCCGCCTGGCGCGCCGAGCTGCCCTGGCAGAACAGGACGGTCTCGCCCTGCCCCGCGCCGAGCGAGTCCACGGCGACGACCGTGTTGGCGCCCGGGCGGAACTGGGTGGGATTGGCTTCGTCCACGAGCAGCGGACGCAGCAGCAGGAGCTTCCGCCCCTGCATCGCCTCGTCCTTCTTGGTTGAGACGACGTTGCCGATGACACGTGCGAGGAGCATGGCGGGGTTATTTGGCGGACTTGGACAGGGCGGCGGCGACGTCGTCATGCGGGCGGGCGATGACCTGCACGCTGACAACTTCGCCGGCAAGACGGGCAGCCTGGGCGCCGGCGTCGGTGGCGGCCTTCACGGCGGCGACGTCACCGGTGACGACGGCGCTAACGAGCGCGTGGCCGACCTGGCGGACGGGACCGGCAAGGGTGACGTTGGCTGACTTCAGCATGGCGTCGGTGCCAGCAATGAGGGCCGCAAGGCCCCGGGTTTCGAGGAGACCAATGGCTTTCTGGGACATGGGAAAATGATTAGGAGTTGGGGTGAGGAGAAGGAATCAGCCGGTGGTGGCGCCAATCCATTTGCCGAGCTGGCCGAGGTCCTCATGCGGGCGCGGGATGACCTGCACGCTGATGACCTCGCCGACCTTGGCCGCGGCTTCGGCGCCGGCGTCGAGGGCGGCCTTCACGGCGGCGACATCGCCGCGGAAAAAAGCGGTGACGTAGCCGGAGCCAATCTGCTCCCAACCGGTCATCGTGACGCTGGCGGCCTTGAGGGCCGCGTCGGACGCTTCGAGAAGGGCGCAAAAGCCCTTCGTTTCAATCATGCCTAGTGCTTCGTGTGCCATGGGGGAATAGGTTTAAGTTTCAGGTGTTAAGCTTGGGCGGATCAGAGGCCGACCTGCGTGAGCAGACCGGCGTGGGGCCGGGCGATGACATGGGAGCAGACGAGCTCACCGACGCGCTTGGCGGCGTCGGCGCCGGCATCGACGGCGGCCTTGACGCTGCCGACATCGCCCGTGACGACGACGGTGATGAAGCCGCCGCCGATCCGGATCGAGCGACCGAGGGTGACATTGGCCGCCTTGACCATGGCGTCGCTGGCTTCGACGCTGCCGACAAAGCCGCGGGTTTCTACCATTCCGATGGAATCATTCATGTTTTTGGGTGTTAAGAGGGTTGAACGGGCAGGAAGTCGATGGACCGGTCAGAGTTTGGTCAGGATTTGGGCCACGCCTTCGCTGGGGCGGGCAATGACAAAGGCGGAGATGAGCTTGCCGACCGACTCGGCCGCCGCGCGGCCGGCCGCAACCGCGGCGGTGACAGCGGCAACATCGCCCTCGAAGATCACGGTGATATAGCCACCGCCGAGTTTCTCCTTGGCGATGACGCGCACGCCGGCGGCCTTGCAGGCGGCGTCGGTGGCGGCGGTGACGGCGGTGAAGCCCTGCGTCTCGATCAAGCCGAGAGCTTCGGGTGTTTTGGTTTTATCGGTCATGGGATGGGCCCGGCGTCCGGGGATGAAGACAACGTCCTGTTCGAGCAAAGGCTGGTACTCCGGCGGGCTTTCGATCACGCCCCACGCCCCCGCATCGGGCGAATCGAGGACCTCTCCCGTGAAAGAGACCTTCATCTCCTCCGCCAGGCGCCGCGCCGATTCGAGTGCAATGGCCACGGAGGCCGAGTCGCCCGTCAGCTTGAGGAAAAGCCCGTAGTAATCGTTGAGCTCGGCCTGCAGCACGCGGACGAGCGCCGCCTTCTCGACGCGGTCGAGCACGACCAGCGCGGCGCCCAGCGAGTGAATCTCGAGCAGGGCGACGGCGGGGGGGGTGAGCGTGGCGGCGGCCATGGGGCATGGTCAAAGCTTCGCGGCGGTCGCGCGGAGAAAGTCGCGGAGCACGAGCGTCTCGGAGACATTGTCGCTCTCGTTGCAGTGCTCCCAGTCGATCCAGATGTACTCGACGCCGATCCAGCCGCGGTAGGCGGCTTTCGCCATCGCGGCGAGCATCCGGGGATAGTCGATGGTGTTCTGCGCGAAGTTGCACTGCAGGCGCCCGCGGCAGGCCCCGCGCATGTGGACGTGGCTCGCGTGCCGGACCAGCGGCTCGATGCTGCGGTCGGCAATGCCGGCGCGCGTGAAATGCGTGTAATCGAGCGTCAGCGTCAGGCCCGGGACCCGCCGCACGAGGTCCGCGGTTTCCTCCGGCGTGGTGACGATCGAGCCCACGTGCGCCTCGGTGCCGAACACCAGCCCGGCCGCCCGGCTCTGCTCCACCCGCCAGGCGAGTTCGGCGGCGGAACGCGCCAGCGAGGCGTCGCGGCCCTCTTCCGCGAAGACGACTCCGGGGAGCGTGGTGATGTGCCGGGAACCAACCGCCTCGGCGTACTCCAGCGTCCGCAGGAACCAGTCGCGCGCCTTCCGGCGACGGCGGGCATCCGGCTGGTTGATGGCGAAGGGCGTGAAATCGGGCGCCATCTGCAGGAACACGTCGGCGGCCGCGAGGCCGCGGTCCACGAGCACGCGCTTCAGCCGACGCGCGCTGGCGGCGGGACGCTTGAACTCTGTCGAGGGCCAGAGATGCGAGCGTCCCTCAAACAGGCCGAGGTCGACCCCGGTGAAGCCGAGGATGGCGATGAGGTCCAGCGCGTGGGCGTGACTCAGGAGCGGAAAGGTAAAATCGGCGCAGGCAAATTTCGCTTTCATGGGGTTGGAGTTTTTTTCTGAAAGGCGGTCGGACCGGCGGACTGCCACTCCGCCGCGGTCAGGTAACCGCAGTCGACCGTGAGCGAGGTGCCGGTCACGCCGGCGGAATCCTCGCAGCTGAAGTAGAGGATGGATTTCGCCACATCGAAGGGCGAGAGCGAGACGCCCATGGGCACGCGCCGCAGGCGCTCGGCGAGCGCGGCCGACGGATCGGGCCGGACGTTGAGGTGCTCCCAGAGCATCGGGGTCTCGGTGATGCCGGGGCAGACGCAGTTGCAGCGGATGCCGTGGGCTGCGTAGTCGAGCGCGATCGAGCGGGTGAGGCCCAGGATGGCGTGCTTGGTCGTCGTGTAGACGGGGGTGCGGGCCTGGCCGACAAAGCTGCTGATCGAGCCGACATTGACGACGTAACCCCGGCGGGCCGACTGCAGCAGCGGGAACGCGTGTTTGAAGGCGAAGAACATCGACTTCACATTGACCCCCATCACGCGGTCCCATTGCGCCTCGGAATATTTGTGCAGGTCGCCGATCTCGACCATACCGGCGTTGTTGACGAGGATGTCGAGCCGACCGAAGGCCGTCGCGGTGTCCGTGATGGAACGAGCGACGTCCGCCTCGGAGCTGACGTCACAGGCGAGCGCGAGAGCGGCACCGGGAGCGCGGCGGTTGATGCGGGCGGCGATCTTGCGGCCGAGTTCGAGCCGGCGGCCGACGACGGCCACCCTGGCGCCTTCCTGCGCGAACAATTCCGCCGCGGCCTCGCCGATGCCCGACGTGGCGCCGCTGATCCAGGCAACGCGGCCCGCCAGCCGACCGTGAGTTTGGGGAGATTTGGACGTTTTAGTGCTCATCAGGACAGGGTCAAAGCCGGCAGACGCGCCGCCATTTTTCCTGGAACGAGGGTTGGTCGAACACCGCCGGGTTCACCACTCCGTGCGGTCTCTTCCCGAGCGAAAGATCGACCATGCCCTGGCAGGCGGCGCGGCCGATGTCGCGGAAGAGCTCGTTGGTCCACGCGATGCAGTGGGGGGCGAACAACACGTTGTCCAATTCGGCCAGCCGCGGCGGCGCCGTCACCGGCTCCTGCGCAAAGCAGTCCAGCGCGGCTCCGGCCAGCTGGCCGGCCTTGAGGGCGTCGTAGAGCGCGGCCTCGTCCACGATCCCGCCGCGCGCCGTGTTCAGCAGGTAGGCGGTGGGCCGCATGAGCGCCAGCTGTGCGGCGCCGACCAGGCCGCGCGTCTGTTCGGTCAGGGGACAGTGGATCGAAACGAAATCCGATCCGCGCATCAGTTCATCCAGCGAGACCTTTCGCGCCCCCGCCTTGGCAGCGGTCGCCTCGTCCACAAAGGGATCGAACACGAGCGGCGGGTTCATGCCCCAGTTGGCCAAGAGCTGAAGGACGGTCCGGGCGATGCCGCCAAGGCCGATCAGGCCCAGGGTGCGGTCGCGAAGCTCGCTGCCCATGTAGCGCGAGCGGGCCTCCCACTTGCCCGTGCGGATGAGCTGGTCCTTCGCCCGCACGTGATGGCTCAGGGCAATCATCCAGCCGACTGTCGCCTCCGCCACCGGCCGGTCCACGGCGCCCGCCGTGATGAAGACTGCGACGTCCGCCGCCGTGCAGGCCGGCACGTCCACGGAGTCGTAGCCCACGCCGAAGCGCCCCACCGCGACAAGGTCCCGGGCCTGCGACACGGAGTGGGCCGTGACCCGGGGCGTCAGGACAATCACGCCATTGGCGCCCGCAAGCTGATCCGCACCAATCTCGGGACGGTGCTCGGTGAACGCCGCCTGCCGGAGGTGCGGTAACGCGCCGAGCACGGACAGGCCGATATCCTCGTATTTCGTACGCCCGGTGGCGCCGAAGAAATCGGCGGTGAGCTTGACGTGGAATGGCGCAGGCATGATGCGGAATACTTCAGGCGCTCCACGCCATCGCGGGCTCCACCGCGCAGGCCTCCTCGACCACGATGCGCTCGGGTTTCGGGCCGGCATAGACCCAGATCATGCCCATCGGCGCACCGCTCTCGTTGATGAAATAATGCACCCGGCCGCGGGGCTGCAGCGCAGTGGCCTGCCCGTCCATCGTGTAGCGCCGGCCCTCGACCACACACGTGGCTTGGCCCTCGACGATACAGATGGACTCGTCGAAGTCGTGCAGGTGCGCCGGCAGCCGTCCGCCCGGCTGAAACAGCCCGTACCCTCCGCTCATCTCCAGGCCCGGCACGAGGTCGGCGTTGAAGTAGTCGATGAACGCGGCGTTGTTGCCCGGCGAGTAACGCTCAACCTTCCCCGCATAGGTGACGCGCTCGGCCCCGGGCTGCGTCCGGGTGGCCTCCGGCATGGTGCGGCGCGGGAAAAACGCATTCACCAGCTCGCGGGCCGGATTTGACGAGGCCATCGCAATGTGAAAAACCGCCGGCTTCGCACGGGAGAGATTGGTGACGCGGTGGGCGAGGCCGCGCGGGACGGTGACATTGTCGAGCGGGCCGACCTCGTAGATCCGGCCCTCCACGTCGACGAGCGCCCGGCCCTGCAGCAGCGTGATGGACTCCGCGAAAGTGTGCCGGTGACAGGGCAGCTGGGCACCGGGCTGGAAGGTGACGAGGCCGGTGGTCAGGTTGCGCGCCTGGTTGTGCGCTCCCACCATGCAGTCGAATTGGATGCCGGGGGCGATGGCGAGCTGGGGGCCGCTGCCCCGGGCATTCATCACCTCCGGGCGGTCCGGCCGGAATTCGGGCGGGGCGCATTTGACCGCCTGCTCCGCGGCGAGGGCGGACGGGCTGTTTTCCAGGGTGAAGCTCGCGCGGATCTGGCGGTCGCGGCCCTGGGAGCCGAGCATCTTGTGCAGGCTGCGCAGCATGAGGCCCGCGTCGAGGCCGAGGCCCAGCATGGCGAAGCCCTGTTCGCGCCGTTGGGCGAGATTGGCCTCATCGGTGGCGATGATGCCGCAGTGCTTGCCGGCCTGGCGGAGGGCGTCCTTCGCCCGCCCGATCAGCTCGGCGACGCCCGGGCCCTCCCATTTGCCGGGGAAGCCGGCGGTGGAAGAGAGGTCGGCCGGGCCGAAAAAGAAGAGATCGGAGCCCTTGACCTTCGCGAGCTCCGTGACGTTCTGCACGGCCCGCACCGTCTCGATGATCGGCACCACGAGCACATGCGCATCCGCCTCGCCGGCATGCTCGACAAAGCACTGGCCCCAGCACGTGGCGCGCTCGGCGCCGATGCCGCGGATGCCCGCCGGCGGATACGTGGCCGCGGCAATGGCGGCTTCCAGCTGCAGCGGCGTCTCGATCCAGGGGATGACCACGCCGTCGGCCCCGATGTCGAGGGCGCGCTTGATGAGCGCGGGGGAGTTCTCGGCCAGGCGCACCAGCACGACCGTGTCGCTGCGCACGGCAGCGCGGATGTGCTCGACAATTTCCTTCCAGTCGAGGTGGCCGTGCTCGGCGTCAATGGTCACCCAGTCCAGACCGAGCGACACCGCCATCTCGCAGATGCTGGCCGACTCCAGCGTGATCCACAGCCCGTAGACGGGCTGCCGGGACGACAGTTTCGCGCGCAGGCGCTGGATGGCGGTGACTTTCATGAAAGCAAAGCAGTGCGGCGAGGGGACGCCGTGGGGTTGGGGTCACGACGACACTAGCGCATTGCCTCACTGGCGGACATGGACACTCTGAGCGTTTTACTGGGTTTTTTGAGCAACCCCACTCAATGAGCGAAGACCCCAAAAGCTTTCACCGTTACCTCCTCGCCGACTCGAAAGACCGTGACTGGGGCATCTATGCGACCTCCGCCGGCTACGTGGCCATCGATCCCGGGGCACCCTACCCGCCGCCGGGCCACCCGAAGAGCCACGCGTTCAACTGGGAGGAGGGCCGCCAGCTCGACGAACTTCAGGTCCATTTCATCACCCGCGGCAACGGCCTCTTCGAGTCGGCGGCCGAGGGTGGCCGGCCCCGGAAGATCGGCGCCGGCGGGGCGTTCGTCCTGTTTCCCGGCGTCTGGCACCGGTATGCGCCGCTGCCGCAGACCGGCTGGCTCGAATATTGGATCGCCCTGAAGGGCGACTACGTGGACCAGCTGCTCCGGAGGAAATTATTCTCGCCGAGCCATCCGGTGTTCACGCCGTCGGACAGCAGTCCCCTGCTCCGGCTCTTCACGGAAGTCGTGGCGTGCCTGCGCCATCACCCGGTGGGCACGTCGCGCGTGCTGGGTTCGCTCGCCGGGCTGATCCTGGCGGAGTTGCAAACGGGCACGGTGGCCGTGCCCCCGGCAGGGAACCGCACGGAGCTCCTCGTGCATGAGGCCAAGCTGATGCTGGGCCAGCATCTCGAGGAGGAAGTCGACCTGGAGGTCATGGCGAAGAAGCTGAGCGTGGGCTACCATTGGCTGCGGCGGGCGTTCAAGCAGGAGACCGGCCAGTCGCTGCACCAGTACCGGCTGCAGCTCCGGCTGAGCCGCGCGAAGGTGCTCCTCAAGAACTCCGACGCAACCGTGGAGCAGATTGCGCAGCAGACCGGGTTCGCCGACCCATATTACTTCTCGCAGATCTTCAAGCGGAAGACCGGCCTTCCGCCCACGAGCTGGCGGAAAACGGAAACCGGCGCCATCCCGATCTGAGCCTGCGGGGGGAGCCTACGGCAACTGCGCCAGCATCTCGGGCGTGGCGAGCTCGTAACTGATCTTGCCCTCCATGATTTCGCGGAGGGCGGTATCCTCGGCGGAGAGTTTTTCCAGCGACTCCACCAGGGGGCGGTGGCCGCGGCGCAGCTGTTTCACGCGGCGCGAGACCACGTTCACCAGGATGTTGGGGTCATCGATCAGCTTGAGCGCCGCTTTCAGGTATTCGTCTCTCATGGGCGGGAGTTCGGCCGGGCAGCGGCGCAGTTCGGGAGTTTGATGATGTTCATGGCTGAGTTCGTCATTCTACGAACCGGCCGGCCTGAACACGACTCCTAACCCCGGGTGCGGGTATCCACCCGGTGAAATCATTCGGGGGCCATCCGCTTAGGATGTTTATAAGCGCGCGACGCCCCGAAACCCGATACCGGCTGCAGGAGTAAAGCGCCGACTCAGCGCCGGCGGCGCCGCACCACGGCCCCCAACGTCAGCAGGCCGGTGCCCAGAAGCGCCCAGGTCGAGGGCTCGGGCACCGGGGTGAAGTTCAGCATCAGGTCATTTCCGCTCTGGGAAACGGAGAAATGGCCGGTCGTATTGGTAAAATTGGACTGATCGATGATAAAGGCGGTGGAGCTGAAATTGCTGATGCCCGAGCCGGTCGAGACCAGCAGCCAGGAATAGCCCTGGCCCCCGTTGAAGTTTGCCGCATTGCCCGCCTGGTTGGTGGCCGGGTCGAACGAGTAGAGGTGGATGTAGAATTCGTTGCCTGCGGTCGCCGTGATCGCGAGGCTGCCGCTGATACTGAGCAGGCTGTAGCCGGTGCCGGCCACCCCGGCGGCGTCGGAGATGGAGAAATTCAGGCCGCCGGTGCTGAGGGTATGCCCGAAGGTGAGCGACGTGCCCCCGCCAAAGGTCAGCGTGCCGACCGCCGGCACATTCGCTCCCACCGCGTCATCCGCGACGGTGGCGATGCCCGGGGCCAGCAAGGCGCCGCCCTGGACGGTGAGATTGCCACCCGGTGAAAACGTGCCGAAACCGGCGAGCGTGCCGCCGGTCAAAGTGATGGGATTGGTGAGCGTGACACCCGTGTTCGCGGCCAGGCCGCCGCTGACGGTCACTCCACCAGACCCGAGGGCGGAGCTGTTGCTAGCGACAATGGAGCCTGTACTCGTGATCGTGGTGCCCCCGCCATAAGCGTTCGCACCGCTGAGCACGAGGTTGCCCCCGTCGACCTTCAAGGCGCCCGCACCCTGGATCGTGCCGTGGAACTCCGGGTCGGTCGCCAGCTCGAAGGTGAGCAACGTGCCGGTGCCGAGGTTGATCACGTTGCCCGAATTGGGCTCGTCACTCGTGAAACCGGCAATTGTCGGACTCGAATTGTTCGCGAACGTGAGCGTCGAGCCGGCCGCGAGCGCCACGTCACTCAGCGACGGACTGCCCCCGGCGTAGGAGAAATCGGCGGTCGCCCCGGTCAGCGACATCTGCGCCACCTGGGGACTCATGCTCGTGAAATAAACGGTGCTGCCTGCATTGGCGGTGAGGGCGCTGTCGCCCAGGCCGTTGGCATTTCCAACGGTCAGGGTCGTGCCCTTGACGATGGTGAAGCCGGAATAGGTGTTGTTGCCCGTGAGCGTCACGGGGCCGTCGATCAGGAGTTCTCCCGCGCCATAGGAGTTGCTGATCGCGCCGCCCAAAGTCAGGGTGTAGGGTGAACCCGTGTAGTTGAGTTGGAGCCCGCTGTAAGGCACGGCAATGTCATTGGAGAGCGTCACCGCACCGCCAAAGGGTTCCAGTCCCACCGCGGCGGTGGTGGGCGCGACGGCCACAGCCCCGGTTCCAAGCGAACCGCTGTTTCCGACATAAAGATAGCCGCTGTTCAGGGTCGTGCCGCCGGAATAGGCATTCGCATTGGGCAGAATGACGGAAGAGATGCTGCCGTAACTTTCAAGCGGGCTGGCCAGGCCAATGCTGACGGCGTTGCTGCCCGTGAGCGATGGAGAGGTCACCGTGACCTGGCCGCCCTTGACGCCGGAAAACTGGAAAGTGCCGCCATAGGGCGTAATCGAGCCCGAGTAGGTGACAGCCGTCGCAGAGCCGAGGAAGACCTCCCCACTGGTCCCCGAAAGATCGATGGTTCCGCTGATGGTCCGGGCCGAATTCGGGGTAAAGTAGTCAAAACCGAGCACGATGGGGCTGGTGGGCGTCCCCGTGGCGGTCATCAGGCTGATGAAGTTTTGCGGCCCGGTACCCGTGTCCGCGATCGTTGAATTCACCGTGTTGCCGACGTAACCCCCGCCGGAATCCTGCCCGATGTAGAAGGTCGAGGCGGGCAAAGGCGTATCAAAGATCAGCACCGACCCGTCCATGTGCGTGGCGCCCGTGTAGGTCAGGCTGCCGCTCAGGATCAGAGTCAAGGGTGCGTTGCCGGGATTGAGGAGCAGCTGGTTGGGTTGCGCGACGGAAAGATAGGTGTCGTTAACCAGCGCGCTCGTCACGGTCAGCGTTCCGCCCCCGCCACCAAAGAAATAGGCCGTGCCGTAGTGCTGATTCAGTCCTCCCGGCGGTATGATCTGGCCCGATAGAATTGCCGTCGTCGCGGAGCCCAGACCAATGAAGGTGTTATATCCAGTCTGGAAATTGGTGAGGTCGATCGTATCGGGAAAAGTCACTGCGGCACCCGACGTGGTGTCGAAGCCCAGTGTGCCGTAGAAGCTGCCCGGCGAGATCAGGCCCGAGCCCAGGAATGCGGCCACATGGGTGGCATAACTGCCGCCCAGCCCGAGGTAGTTGCCGGAACCGGTTCCGATATCCTCGATGGTCGAGAGCTGCGAAAGACCCGCCCCGTCGAAGATCACCGATATGTTGTCCTCCAGATCGATCCGGGAAATGTTCGTGAGCGAACCCTGGACGATCACCAGCGAATTGCTTCCGCTGCCGCCCGTGCTGCCGAAATCGAGGCAGACTCCGGGAGCGCTGCCGGCCAGGTTGCCCGCAAAAGTGGCGGTCGTGTTGGGATTGAGATCGATTTCCTGGTCTGAATCGTACGCGACCGAGGTAACGTTCCCGCCGAACTTCAGGCTGGCTTGCGGCGAGTAACCGTAATTGGGGATTTTTGCCCCGATGACCACCGAATTGCCGGTGGTGTTATCGCCGACGACAAGGCTGTTCCCAAGGGTGATCGAGCTGCCCGTGGCGATCAAAAGCGTGGTCCCATCCCCCAGCGTCAGCGTCCCCGTCCCCACCGGCGTACCGGTCGCCCCGAGCATGAGTGCACCGTCACCGGATAAGGTCACCCCGCCGCTAAAGGTGCTCGATCCGCTGTTAAGAGCAAAAATGTCGCCGTAGTTGCTCGCCAAGAGGAGGGTGTTCGAACTTCCGCCGGCAATCGCACCATTCACCGTGATGGGACCGCCCGTCCATGTCTGGGTCGCGGAAAGTGAAACCGGCGCATTGATGACCAGCGAGCTGACACCATCCCCGTTGCCTGATAGGGTGATGCCGTTCGCGCCAAGGGTCAGAGTCTGGCTGCCGTAAATGACCGGAGAAACGCTGTAGCTTGCGGAGGAAGCCTGCAGTCCCAGAAAATTCGCCGCCGCATCCAAGTTGAGGCGGGTGCTGCTACTGTCGTTGAAGACCAGGGTGCGTGTACCATTGGCCGGCGGCACCGTGCCGTTGTCCCAGTTGGTGGCACTGCTGAAATTATCATCCGGAAATCCGCCGCCCCAAATGGCAGTCTGGGCATGCCCAGCCGACACGACGACAGCCAACCCGATCACGCAGGAGGCGCAAAAACTTAACTTGGCGCGGGACACTTCAAAATTCGTATGCAATCGAATTGCGCAATCAAGGTTGGATTTTACCGCTCGGCGACAGAAACCCCGCCATGCATTTTGTGCATGCTAGGCAGGGCGCGCTGCGCCTGTCATCAATCGCGCCGGTCGAATCGGGGGGCCGAACCGAGCCCTTCCACAGACTTGCACCCCTGCGCGGAACCGCTTGCTTTGGATCCAGTCGTAGCGAGCGCCCGTTCCATTCATCGCGATCGGCCAAGTCCTCCGCCTCCCCTCCACGTGAATTCCACCATCGTCCGCTCCCTGCTCCGGCTGGCCATTGTTTCCGTGTCGGGGCTGGCCGGGGTCTCACTGCCCGCGCAAACCCACACGGCCTCCGCCATCCTCCACTCCCAGTCCATCGATCTTTTTCCGTCCTCGCCGGCTCCGGCAGCCGGTAGTTCGAGTGTCACGACGTATTTTTCGACCTACAACGGCGTGTATGGTGATTTTCTCAACGACCCCAACAATGGCGGGTTGATCAGTGGCGAATTGCGGCCGCGCAGCGGTTCGCCGGGCGTTTACGAGGGGGCCTACGCCTTCGTCAGTTCCGGCACCCAGATCGACTACGGGTCCTTCACCACCTCTGTTCCAACCACGGACGCCGATGGCAACGGCGTCCCTGACGTGCTCCAATACAATTACGCCGGCTCATTCACGGGAACCGGCACAGGTCAAAGCGCCTCGCTCGGCGGGCCGAGTTTCAACGTGTCGCTGCAACTGACGCGCGCCGCAAACTCCGAAACGGGCACCTACACGCTGACCACTTCGGTGACCGGAGGCCTGACGAATGTTGCGACCGGCACATTCTCCCTCGTGACCTATCAGGGCAGCGTCACCTACACCCGCGGAACCACCAATTCGATGACACTTTCGGTGACCGGAGTCGTCGCCGGGGGCAACACCCTGACCGGCACCACGACCTACACCACTTCGGGCACGGATCAATTGTCCTATGCCGCCTTCACCCTGACCAGCTCAAGCGGCGATACCTTCTCGGTTCTGCCGGGAACCCTCACGCGCAGCGGAACCACCTATAAAGGGGCCCTGAACCTCGTTGACGGACTGGATGAAACCTACTGGCCGGACTACACGGCATATGCCTTTCAAATCAAATCACGGACCCCAACGACACCAACGGCAATGGCATCCCTGATCTGACAGATTCCCCAGCTGCCACAACGGCCCCCTTCATCAATGCCTCACCCCAAGGTCACACCATGTCGGCCGGGGATAGCGTGGTCTTTGGGGTTACAGCGACCGGAGGCACACTCTCCTACCAGTGGTCCAAGGACGGATTGGCCCTTCCCGGAGCCACGTTGCCGCAATTGCTGGTTTCGAACGTCCAGGCGGCAAACGCCGGTAACTACACGGTTGCCGTGACCAATAATATCGGAACGACCACGAGTCAGGCTGCGACTCTCTCGGTCGCGGCGGCAACGAACCCCGGGCGATTGATCAACGCCTCTGTCCGGATCGTGTCAGGAACCGGCGCCAACCTGCTGTTTGTCGGCTTCGTGACCGGCGGGACCGGCACCTCGGGCAGCAAACAACTGTTGATCCGGGCGGTCGGCCCGACCCTGGCCAACTTCGGCGTCCCAGGTGTCATGCTGGATCCGCTCCTCGACATCATCCCTTCCGGCGCGACGGTGCCGCTGCTGACCAACGACAACTGGAACGGCGACGCCACCGTGACCAGTGTGGGCAATGCCGTGGGCGCATTCGCCCTGCCCAGCACCACCAGCAAGGATGCGGCCTTGGTCGCCACGCTCCCAGGCGGAGTCTACTCCGCCCGCGTCAGCGGCGTAAACTCCACCACCGGCACGGTCCTCGCAGAGATCTACGATGCCAACCCCGCGGTTTACAGCTCCACCACCCCCAGACTGATCAACCTCTCGGCCCGGGCCGCGATGACCAATGACAATCCCCTGATCGCCGGTTTCGTCGTGGGCGGCTCCACGGCCAAGACGCTGCTGATCCGGGCCATCGGCCCGACCCTGACCAATTACGGGGTCACCGGGGCCATGACCGACCCGCAACTCCAGCTCTACGCCCAACAGTCCGGCACCAATACCCTCCTCCTGTCCAACGACAACTGGGGTGGTTCAAGTCTTCTCGCCACCGTCAGTGGCAACGTCGGCGCCTTCGCCCTCCCGGATCCCACCAGCAAGGACGCCGTCTTGCTCGTCACCCTGGATCCCGGTGTCTACTCCGCGGAAGTCCTGGGGGTCGGCGGAGCCTCCGGTATCGCCCTCGTGGAGCTTTATGAAGTGCCCTGAAGGGCTGTGACAACACGGTGTGCGATATGAACGCAACCTTCGGCCTGGATCGACCCTTGCCTTGGGTTCATCACGACGTTCGCTGTCGCAACCCGCCCACCGTCATGGTTAGACGCAAAAAGACCCCCGGAGTCGCCTCCGAGGGTCTGATTGAAATGGAGCGGGCGAAGAGACTCGAACTCTCGACGTCCACCTTGGCAAGGTGGTGCTCTACCAACTGAGCTACGCCCGCAAAAACAGGGTGTCAGAACTAGGCCGCACGCCAGCTTCGTCAACAGCTATTTTCCGCCGGACCGCGGCGCAAAATCGGGAGAAGGGTGCGGGAAGAAAGGGAGAAAGGAATACGAGGTTGCAACGCATGAATGCGCGCCGGTAACCGCGCCGGGCGCCTTTGTCTGTCGTCTGCCGTCAACGGAAATTCGCGGCTTTCTCGCCGGCCATTGAATCAAGCCTGCCCGCACGGGGCGCCATCCTCCCTTCTCCTTTCTCCCTTGCCCGTCTTCCGCTGGCGGCGCGCCGGTCGCTCAGCCGAGATCCAGCTTGTCGCCTCCGTGGTCCTCCAATTTGTGCGTGCCCTTGGCCGAGGAACGCCGGCGGCGTTGTCCGCCGCCTTCGTTGTAATAGGAATAATTGTTCGTGTAGTAGCCGTAGTCCTCGCCGGAATTGTGCGGCACCTGATTGAGCACGACCCCGAGCAGCGGGGTCTTCAGGCCCTCGACGATCTGCTGCGCCCGGATCACCATGCTCTGCGGATTCCGCCGGTGTTGGATCAGCAGCACCGCGCCGTCCACGGCGCTGGCCAGCACACTGGCGTCGCTCACCCCGATGATCGGCGGCGAATCGAACACGATCTTGTCATAGCGGCCGCGCAGCGCGGCGATGAGGTCCTTGAGGCGGCTCAGGTGCAGCAGGCCGAGGGTGAAGCCCGGGGCCCCTCCGCTCGGGATGAAATCGAGGTTGGGCGCGATGCCTTTCTGAATGACGGCATCCAGCGGCTGCCGGTTCAGCAGGTAATCGGAAAGGCCCGGCTCGCGCGGCCGGCCCGCCAGATGATGCTGCGTTGGGCGGCGCACGTCGGAGTCGATCAGGATGACGCGCTCCCCGGCCGCGGCCATCAGGCGGACAAGGTGGTGGAGCGTGGTGGACTTGCCCTCGCCCGGGCCGGCGGAGAAGAGCACGAGACTCGCGGGCTGGCCGGGCTTGAGGGCAAGGTTCAGGTTGGTGTGCAGCACGCGATACGGCTCGGCCTCGGACGGATCGGCCTCCTCGTCCAGCGGATCGCGGTGGAACGGGATGACCCCCAGCACGCCGAGCTTAAGGCGCGTCTCGACATCGGCGACGTTGCGGAAGCTGGTGTCGAAATACTCGAGCAGGACGGCCACGCCGATGCCCAGGAGCGCGCCGAAGAGGAACGCGAAGGCGATGTTGAGCGGCCAGCTCGGCCGGCTCGGGCGGCGGGCCGCCTCCGCGGTGTTGAGGATCTCGATGGTGTGCTTCGGCACCTGGAAATCGATCTCCCGCTGGCGGAGCGTGAGCTTGAGCGTGGTCATCAGCCTCGTCTCGTCTTCGAGCTTCTGCGCGGCCTCCTCGAACGGCCGCATGCGGTCGCGGGCGGAGAGGATCTGGTCGATCTTGGCCTGGCCGAGCTGCTGCTTGAGCTCGGTGACGCGCGACTCCGCCTCCTTGTAGGCGATCTCGAGCGCGCTCTCGTACCCGCGCAGCTGGCTGTCGAGCTGCTCCTTGATCTTCGCCCGGTTCTCGACCGCCGAGACGAGGTCGGGATGGGCCTCGCCGAGCCGGGCCTTGAGCTTGGTGACGTTCTGGTCGGCGAGGAGGTAGGCCTGCAGCAGGTTCTGGATGTTCGGATCCTGGATCAGCTCGGAATTGACGAGGCTCAGGCGGTCCTCGAAGGGGATGCTCCGGAACCGCTCCCACCGGGTCTTGCGGCCGATGGCGTCAACGCTGAGCGCGATCAGCGAATTCTGCATCTGGCGCAGCGTCTCGATCTCCATGTCGGAGTAGCGGGCATTGAGGTCGACCCCGGAGATGTTCAGGTCCTTGCGGAGTTTTTCCACGCTGTCGCGCTGCGCGGAGACGATGCGTTCCTGGGCGGCAAGCTCGTCGCTCAGCTTCGCGAGGCCCTCGCGCTGTTCGGACGTGGCAAGGTAGATGCGGTCGTCCGAATAGACGCGCGCGATCTCATTGGCGATGGCGGCCCCGAGGTCCGCGTCCTGGGCGTACACGTTGATTTCGATCAGCGACGAGCTGCGCTGCGACTCCACGCGGAGCATCTTGTCGAGAAGGTAGTGATAGGTGACGGCGGACGGAAGCGTCCCGGTGACACCCAGCGTGGCGGCGAGCCGGGTGTTGAGCCCGAGGTTCGCGATCACCGGGTAGAGGATCTTCTCGGACTGCAGGATCTTGAACTGATCCTGCAGGAAATAGGGGTCATAGCTGCCGCTGCTCTGGGCCTGGAACAGCCGCACTTCGCCCTCGGGCTTCTCGACCCGGATCTTCGTCGTCGCCAGGTACCAGCGCGGCAGGAACGCGGTGACCACCACCGTGGTGAGGACCACCAGCGCTAGGATCAGGAAAATCAGCGACTGGCGCAACCGCAGCAGGCGCAGGAAATCGGCGAGCGTGGCGCTGTCCTTGCTGGCGGGGGAATGGGCCATGAAGTGGTGGGGAACGAACGATCCGGCAGGAAGTCCGGCAAGCTCATTGTGCCGGGGCGCCGCGCTCGCGCGGCTTCCGGTCAAAAGGCATAGCTCGCACCCAGTCCGACGCGATCCCGGTTCTGGCCGCGCGAGGGGTCATCCGAATCGACGTGGTCGTAGTCAAAGTGGGCGGTCACCGTCCAGTTCTTGGTCGGGATATAGGAAAGGGCCAGGCCCAGGCGGGTCGTGGTTTCGTTCCGATCCGGCGAACCGATCACACCCTGCAGTTGCGAGGGCTCGAAATCGATGGAGCCGGAGGCGACGAAGAGCGCGCTCAGCGCATGCTGCACGTTGACAAAGAAACGGTTCACCTTGGTGTCGGTGTAGAGGACGACATTCGAGGTTTCCTCGAGCGTGTGGACGTAGCCGGCGCTGATGAACGAGCCCTCGGCGTAATCGTACTTGAGGGACATCTCGGCATAGGGCGCCGTGGTGTTCTGCTGGTCGTCGCGCTGGCGCCACTCGGCGCCCACGCGGACCGTGGCGGTGACCTTCTTGGCGACGGAGTAGTCAAAGCCGCCCAGGAGGAAATCGGAATGCTTGTCCTTATTGTCGCCGGAAACGCGGTAGAGCACGTCCTCGTGCCGGTATTCGGCCGAGAGCTTCATCTCGGGCACCAGGTCGTAATTCCCGGCGAGACCGTAAAGGTTCTCCGTGCGGTCGATGCTCGCACCGAGCACGGCGTTGTCATAGCTGTAATTCATGCTCCGGAACTTCACCGTCACGCCCGCCTGCGGGGCCAGGCTGGTGGAGAAGCGGCCGTTGAACTCGTTGCTGTTGTAGGACTGGCGGTGTTGATCGTGACCCCGGAGAGCAGCGACTGCGGGTTCCGGGTGATCGAGTATTCGTCGCTCAAGTCGAGCGTGGTCTCGGTCGAAAAGGCATGGGCCAGGCGCGCGGCGAGGTCATGGCTGTCGAGATTCTTGCTGCCGGGACGGTTCTCGAAATAATCGTTGGTCAGCTCATACGACGCCGAGGCAAAGGTCTGGTCGTTCAGGGAGGCATTGAACGCGATTTTGGGCGCCACCTCATACACCATGCTGCTGATCGCACCGCTCTGCGCGCCGAAGATGTTGCTGTCATGGGAGACGTCCGCCCGCACGGTGACCGTCCATTCCTTGCCTTGGTCCTGTTCGGGAATGGGCGCATATACGGCCCATGCCGGCACAGCCGCCGCCAATCCACCCACCATGAGTATGCGCGCAAAGCTCATAGAGTATAACCGCCAAGGTTTAGCGATAGGTTAGGTATGACACACTTCGTGAAGCAATTACTTTCCCCGGGCCGGGGGCAAGGCCGGGTTTAGCATCACGTAGAGGTTTTCGGCGAGCCGTTGGGGAGCGCTCAGGGGGAATTCCGGCGGCAATTTCCCCGTGAACAGGCCGCCGTACACGAGGCCCCAGTCGCCGAAGCGATTGGCCACCGGCTGCAGCGATCCGGGCGGAGCCGGCCGCGAGGCCAATTCGGTAAAAAACGGCCGGTCCAGCGTGCGGGGGGTCAAGAGCAGTTCGGCCAACGGCTGTTCCAGCGTCACGGCGTAGAAATCCCGCATCTTCACCGGCTGGGCCCACACCCGCTGACGCCCATACCACGCCATGCCCGCCGGCACATCCGCCATCAGCCCGAAACGGCCGCTGTCATCCCGGCGTTCAAGCTCATGCCGCATGCCGATGAACAGTCCCGGAAAATAGGGCGGATAGTTGAAATGCAGCCGGCGGGGCTCGAGTGCATCGTGCGCCAGCGGCAGCGCCTGCATGACCAGCAGGACGGCGGCGCTCGCGCGTGGCCACCCGCCGAGCACGGCATTGCTGCCCAGCAGCACAAAGAAAAAGCCCGCCCCGAAAATCATGACCAGCGGCGCCAGCCAATAAGGCACCAGCCGCTCGCTCTCCCCGGAATTGAAGGCGGCCTGCGAGACCAGCAGCACGCCGAGGGCCGCCGTGAAGGTCCAGCGCAGCCGGTTCGCCACTGGCGAACGGAAGGCGTACAGCCAGCCCGCCACAAAAAAGGCCGTCAGCCACATTCCGCCCCCCGACCACAGGCGTGTCTTCAGGTTTTCCTGCAGGCTCGTGAGCACCTTGTTGCCCAGCTTTTTCAGGTCCACCTCCGGCGCGGTGGCCGTAAGCAGCGTGCGCTGGCTCGCCGGTTCCGCTGTGGAGTCGCCAAATTTCAATGCCACATTCTGGGCGGCCAGCGCCACCGGGTTGCCGGTCAGCGCCACGTTGCGAATGATCCATGGCGCCGTCACGAGCACGAATCCCGCCGTCACCAGGCCCACCACCTTCCAACGGGCGCGGTCCCCGGCATGCCACGCCACGTGAACCAGCACGACCAGCACCAGGGCTCCCGCGGAATACTCGGTCAGAAAGAGCAGCCCGCAAACCGCCCCGAGCGCCCAGGGCCAGCCCAGGGCCACCGCCCCGTCCCCCGCCCCCTCCAGTCGCGCCAGGATCCCAAACGCGGCCAGCACAAGCACCATCAACAGCGGGGTGCCGTCGAGGGAAACCGTTTGCTGCCAGGCCGCGACCGACACTAGCAGCGCCAGGGCCGCCAACCAACCCGTCCGCGCGTCAAACAGCCTCCAGGCCAGCCCGTACGTCAGCGCCGCCGCCAGCCAGAACAGGACGAGATTGATCCCCAGCAGGAAATAATCCGCCGCGAATCCATCCGGCGGCACCGGCGCCGCCGCAAACAGGGACTCGCGCACGGACGCCGGCAACAGGCGTAGCGACACGGCGATGACCAGCGAGTAAAGCGGCGCCTGGTGCAGCTCCGGATAGGGCCGGTTCGGATCGAACGGCACGCCCCGCTTTTGGAAAAATGCCACGGTCTGCGGATAGTTGACCAGCGTGGTGAAGCCCTCGCCCCGGGCCAGCTGGCGTCCGGTGTCGGCTTGGAGCAGCGTCATCTCGCTCGCCGGTCCGTGAAACTGGACCCAGGCGACGCGCAGCGACAGCGCCACGCTGACCGCGAGCACGGCGGCAAACGCGATCCAGCGCGCGCCGGCCCCCACCTCAAGCCAGTGGATGAGCTCCTGGATGGTTTTCGGTCGGCTCATCTAGGAAGCGCAGGCATCCGGCCTGCCGTCGTTTCCGGATGCAGACAGGATGCCTGCGCTATCCGGCTTGTCATTCTGAGCGCAGCGCAGAATCCAGCGCGACTCCGTTGGCCGGATCCAATTGGATTCTTCGCCGCGCTCAGAATGGCAAACACGCGTCATTTGTCCGTCACGTCCAGCTCGGGCCACTGGGCGAGCTTGCGGTGCAGCGTGCGGCGGCTGATGCCCATGAGCTCGGCGGCCTTCGTCCGGTTGCCGCGGGCCTTGATCAGGGCCTCGCGCAGGAGCCGCTTCTCGTTTTCCTCGACGGACAGCGGATTCGGCAGGGGCGCTCCCGGCGCACCGGCGGTGCCGGCCGCGGGCACGGCGCCCCCGCGGTACTTCGCGTCGAGGTCGTATTCGCTCAGCGTGCCGCCGTGGTGGAGCACGACGGCGTTCTCGCAGAAATTGCGCAGCTCGCGGATGTTGCCCGGCCACGCGTACGCCTGCAGCGTCTGCAGCGCCCCGGTCTCCAGCGTGAGCGGCGGGAGCCGGTTTTCCTCGCTGAACTGCTTCAGGTAATGGGTCAGCAGCAGGGGCACGTCCTCGGCCCGCTCGCGCAGCGGCGGCAGCAGGATGCGCACGACATTCAGCCGGAAGAAGAGGTCCTCGCGGAATTTTCCGTCCTTCACCATCTGCTCGAGGTTCCGGTTGGTCGCAGCGACGAGCCGGACATCGAGGTCGATCGGCTTCGAGCCGCCGACGCGCTCGATGCTCTTCGTCTCGAGGAAGCGCAGCAGCTTCACCTGCGTCGACGGCGAGATCTCGCCGATTTCGTCCAGGAACAGCGTGCCGCCGTCCGCCGCCTCGAACCGCCCGATCCGGCGCTCCATGGCCCCGGTGAACGAGCCGCGCTCGTGGCCGAAGATTTCGCTTTCAAGCAGGCTCTCCGACAGCGAGGCGCAATGGACCGCGATGAACGGCGCGCGCGCGCGCGGACTCGCCTGGTGGATGGCTTGGGCGATGAGCTCCTTGCCGGTGCCCGACTCGCCCTCGATGAGAATCGTGGCCCGGGAGGGCGCGACGAGTTTCACGCGGTCGATGACCTCCTTGAGCCGCGGCGACGTGCCAATGATGCCCTCGAAGCTGAATTTCTCGTCGAGCCGCTCGTGCAGCTGCTTCACCTCAACCTCAAGCGTCTTGGTCTTCAGCGCGCGCTGGATCAGCACTTCCAGCCGCTCGATGTTGACCGGCTTCGTGAGAAAATCCACGGCGCCGCGCTTCATCGCCTCGACCGCCGACTCGATGTTGCCGTAGGCCGTCATCATAAGGACCGACGGGTGGTTCGGCAGCGCCAGGGCTTTGTCGATGACCTTGAGGCCGGATTTTCCGGGCATGCGCAGGTCGGTCAGAATGACATCGAACGGCTGCGCATCCATGAGGTTGAAAGCCTCATCGGCGTTCGCCGCGAGCGAGACGTCGTAGTGCTCGGCCAACGCCTGCTGCAACCCTTCACGGGTATGCTTCTCGTCGTCGACGATCAATACGCTCGGCACCATACGTCTAGCAATCAGGCCCAGCCGGCGGGAGGGTCAATAGGGAAAAATTGGCACAGTCCCCCAAGCGATGCTTGAGGCGGGAGAAAGGAGAAGGGAGCGCGGAAAAAGGATTTCGGGCGGCATGCACCTAGGAGCTCCCTTCCGATTAGATTCGAATCTGCCTTTTCCTTTCTTCCGGATTCTGCGGCGGCGCTCGCGGCGCTGCCGGATCAGCCCTGTTCCCTTCTCCTTGCTTCCTGCTCCCGAGCGTTGACGCGCCGCGCGTCAACGCTTCAGCGCTGCATAGCCGTCCTTCACGTCCTGCAGGCTCTTCTTGGGATGATAGGGATAGGCGATGTAGGCGTCGGACATCTGGGGCCAGCTGTCGGCCAGATTCCAGAGGAAGATGCCCCAGCAGTTCGGCTGGTTGCCATAGAACTCGATCCAGAACTTCGACGCCTCGCCCTGGAGCTTCTGCGTTTTCTCGATCAGGTCGGCCAGCGTCCTGGGCGTCTCCCAGCCCCGCGCCGCAATGCTCTCGAAGTTCAGCCGGTAGCGCGCCACGCGGTCGAGGCGGATGCAATCCGCACCGTGGGTGAGGTACTCCTCGTTGTAAACCGGCCAGAGGTTCGGCGGGCTGACGAAGGTCCGGATGACCTCCTCGGAGGGCAGGCTGAGGTGGCCGATTTCGGTCACCATGCGCGGCTTCTGCTTCACGTAAAAATCCGCCTTGTACGACATGCCGTGGCCCCAGATATGGCAGTCGCCCTCGGTCGGCGCGTTCTGGTCGTAGGTCAGCGGCGAGTACGGCGAGGTCGGCACGTACGGCGTCAGCGGCGCGTGCGTGTGCACGACCGCCTTCAGGACTTCCTTGCTCAGGCGGTTGTGGCGGTAGGCCGGATAGTTGAAGCTGTTGTCGGCGAGCACATCGTTCTCGTTGTCGCCAAACCACGCCACGACACACGCATAGTGCCGGAGGCGCCGGACCTGGAATTCCGCCTCGCGGCGCGCCTCGTCGAGGAACGCCAGGTCCTGCGGGTAGCAGCCGCAGGCGAACATGAAGTCGTGCGTGATGAGGAGGCCGAGCTCGTCGCACTTCGCATAGAACGAGTCCAGCTCGTACACGCCGCCGCCCCAAACGCGCATGGCGTTGATGTTGGCCCCCTTCGCCGCGGCGAGCAGCTGGTCGTAACGCGCGTCGTTCACCCGCGCGAAAATCGCGTCGGCCGGCGTCCAGTTCATGCCCTTCAGGAAGATCTTCCTCCCGTTGATCGCGATGACGAACGAGATGCCGCCGTCGTCGTCCGGCTCCTGGATCAGGGCGACGGTGCGGATGCCGAAGCGGCCGCGGCGCTGGTCCATGATCTTGCCGCCGCGGCGCAGGGTGGCGTTCCAATCGTAGAGCGGTTGCGCGCCGTGATTGTGCGGCCACCAGAGCTTCGCCTGGGGGACGGTGAAGCGCTCAACCTGCCGGCCGCCGCTGGGATCGCAGGCGATGGAAAGGGTGCGCTTCTGCCCGGCAACCGTAAGCTCGACCTCGGCTGCGCCCGGCGCGCCGTGGTTGGGGCGAAGCTCGACGAGGGCCTCGAGCTCGGCCGTGCCGTCCTTCAGCGCGACGGTGCTCACGAACACGTCGGCCAGCTCCACCTCGTCCACGAGCAGGAACGAGACGGGCTTCCAGATGCCGGTCGTGACCATGCGCGGCGAGATGTTCCAGCCGTAGCAGGACTGGGATTTACGCACCTGCAGGCGCGTGATCTGCCCGTAGCCGCGCACGTCGGCCTGGCGGGCCGGGCGGTCGGGCGGGAACAGCGGCGCACCCAGGCAGACCTCAAGCTTGTTGGCGCCGGGCCTGACGTGATCGGTCACGTCAAGCCGCAGCGGCGTGAACATGTTGGCGTGTTTGCCGACCTCCCGGTCGTTGAGATAGACCGTCGCAAACACATCGAGGCCCTCGAACAGCAGGTGCAGCCGCTGGCCCGGTCCCGGCACCGGCGGCGTGAGCTCGGTGCGGTACCACCAGTCCATTTCCTCCATCCAGCGCAGCTTGTCGTGGTTGATGCCGAAGAAGGGATCGGCGATCAGCCCGGCACGCTGATAATCGAGATGCACGTCACCGGGCACCTGCGCCGGCACCCAGCGCTCCTCCAGCGGCAGGGCCGAGCATGCGAGCGTCGGGCCCAGGTTGGGCTCGGCATGCATGAGTTTCCAGCTCGAGGTCAGCGGTACGGAGGTCTTCATGGGGACGGTCGTGGGGACGCAGCTAGGAAACGGGCGCCGTCGGCCCCGGCAAGTTTAACCGGCGTTCATGAGCGCCAGCGCTGAGTTCTCGGCGGAGAAATCCGCCCGCCCGCCCTTCGCCCGCTCAGTTCCCCAGCATCCGCACGCGGCGGTCCTTGCGCGGAAACTGGAGCGTCACGACCGTGCCGAGGCCTTCCTTGCTCTCGACCCCGATCTGGCCGCCATGCTCGCGCATGATGCGCTGCACGATCATCAGCCCGAGCCCGTGGCCGCCCGCCTTCGTCGTGTGATACGGCTGGAACAGCCGGCCGAGATCCTCCGCCCGGATGCCCGCCCCCGTGTCGCCGAACAGCAGGAACACGCTGTCGTCATCCGCCCGCGACCGGATCTTCAGCTTGCCGCCCGGCTGCATCGCCTCGACGGCGTTTTTCGTGATGTTGAAGAACACCTGCTTCAGCTGGTTGCGGTCGGCCATCACAACCGGCAGGTCCGCGGGGGTCTCGGCCTCGACCTTGATGCCGCGGTCCGCGAGTTCGTTGTGCTGGAAGCGGAGCACCTCGGCCAGCACGTCGGACAGGTTGGTCTCGGCCAGGTCGGGCGGATGCGGCCGGATGGCCTCGAGGAAATTGCCGATGATGCCGTCGAGCCGGCGGACTTCCTCCTGACAGACCTGGATCGAGTCGGCCAGCGACGCGGCTTCCTTCGGTGACGCGGCCTGGAGTTTCTTCAGCTTCCGCTCGATGAGCTGCAGGTGGATCGTAAGCGAGTTGAGTGGGTTGCCCAGTTCATGCGCCACGCCGGCCGCGAGCAGGAGGACGGAGGAGGTGCGCTCGCTTTCGATCCGCGCCTCGGTGGTCTGCTTGTCCTTCGTGATGTCCGACAGGATGACGGCAAAACGGCGCAGGGCGGACTTTCCCTCCCCGCGGAACGGCACCATGTAGAGCCGCACGCTGCGCGGCTCGGGATAGGTCAGCTCGAACTCCCGTGCGACGACCGGCGACACCGCACGGTCCGCGTCGAGCGCCGCCTCCAGCGAGATGCGCAGTCCCGGGACGATCCGCCAGAGGGTCTCGCCCGTGATGGCCTCCGCGCCCAGGCCGACCAGCCGCTGGGCGGCGGCGTTGGCGTACTCGATCCGGCCGTCGGCGGTAATGACGAGCACGCCCTCCTGCAGCGTGTTGAAGATGTCCTCGAACAGCCCGCGCTCGCGCGCGAGGCGCTGCACGAGGTTCGCCAGGTTGACCGAGTCGAGCGCATCGAGCCGCCCGAGCACGCGGTCGAGCGAGGAATGTTTCTTGCCAGCCATCGGGCGTGGTTGTGCACGAGCCCGCGCAGCCGGTCAATGACCGGCAGCGGGCGAAACCACCGGATGCGCCGCCCGTTAACCCGGCGGGTCGGCTGGCCGGGCCGCTGCCTTGGCGGCGGCCGACTCCGCCCCGCATTCCCTACCGCTTCCACTCGGCCAGCGCCGGGGCCAAGAACGGTTCGCCGGGCCCAAAATCCCCGATCCACACATCCTCGCCCGGCTTAACCACGCCGGCCGCTGGCGCCGCCACCAGATCAATGCCGTCGCTGTCCACCTGCCGGATCCGGCCGGCCCAGCGGCCGGCCGGGTTGTACACACTCGCACCGGCATAGGCCTTCGCGAGGATGAGGTGAGTCTGGGTCGTAAGCCGCGCGCCGCTCACCGCCGACACCCGCGCCAGCCCGACAGCCGCGTCATCGCGCAGCGTGAGCACCAGTTCATTCCCGTCCATCCGGGCTGCGGTCACGGTGTTCGCCGTGCGGCGGTCTTGACCAAAATTCACTACCCGGCCCGCCAGCGCTGCGACGTCCGCGGACGTGACCGTGGTCGGCGAGGTCAGCCGCACCCCGACCGTCGAGCCCGGCAGATCTACGCGGCTGATCTCACCCACCCAAGCCTTCGCGCCCGCCACCATCCGGCCGTCGAGCCGGACCCCAGGCCCGTCCGCCGTCCACGCCCGCTCCCATGTCCCCTGCGCGTCGAGCGACACCACGGTCACCCGCGATGCCGTGGCGAGCCGGTGGCCGCGGACCTCGACCTGATATTCCGTGCCGGGCGCGCCCACGACGATCACGTCGGCCCCGCCGTCGGGCCGGCTGGCCACCACGGCAACCCCGTTCGGCAGCTCGATGCGTTCAACCGCGGTCAGGAGTCCCCCGCCGTCATTGGGCTCCAGCACGCTCACAAAGCGGCTCTCCAGGGTTTCACCCGCCCTCGCGACATGCCGGGCGATCATATAATGCATCACCTGCGGAAACTTCACGGGCGAGACACGCGCATTGGCCACGATGATCTCCTGCCCGGCCAGAGGCAGCAGGCGCACGCGCAGCTTCGCCTTGGCGTCTTTCTCATGCGTGTAGTCCCCGAGGGCTGCGCCCTGCACGAGCCGGCGGACCCGTTCCAGGTGCTGGAATCCCGAGCCACGGTAGGCCATGTAACCGCCTTGGTAATTTTTCGCGCCAAGCTTGGGGTCGTCGTAAATCTCGCCGACCGCCACATTCTCGCCGGCGAGCGTGCCGGTCGCCTGCGCCCGCCAGTCCCCGCCCGTAAGCGTGAACTCCCCTGGCGGGCCGTGCAGGCTGTAGTCGTGCTGCCGTCCGCCCCGCACCTCGAATACATCGACGACGTAGCTCCGCCCCGCACCGGAATCGACCATCACCTGGGTGCGCCGGTACACGTCGCACTGCGGGTAGGTGCCCGGCGCGTCCACCGCCATCGCGCGCACCCAGCCGTCGTCGGCGAAGAGTTCAACCGTGCCGGCGGCATTGCCTGGCTGGGTACTGGCGTCGACCGTCACCGTGTTGTGGGATATCGTGTTGAGCGACCACGTGAAGATGCCGGGGATGAGCTCGTTCATCGCGTCGGGATAACCAAGCTCGGGCATCATCGGCTGGCCGCGGGCATAGAGATCAAAGGCAAGCCGGTCGTAATGGGAATGCGTCACATGCAGCCCGTAATACAGCGAAAGCGCGGTCGTGTCCGCCGGGTCATTCAACAGGCCGAGGCCGAAGCCGGAGAGCAGCCGCGAGCGTTGCGGCGGCAGGTAGCGCCCGGCCGAAACCGGCGCGAGCACGTGGACGGGCGGATGCAGCAGCGCGTTGAAATCCCGGAAACTCTGTGCGCCCGCCGCGTCGAACCCGGCCAGCACCTGCGCATAGCGCGGATCATGGTACAACTGGTAGGCGATCTGGTAGGCCGTCAGGTTTTCCTCGATGGCCGTGCCGCCATAGACGGTGAAACTGTCGCCGATCGCGGGCGTGAATTTCCCGATGGCGACCGCCTCGAGCGGCGCATCGAACAGCCGGCGCAGCCGCGGCAGCGTCGCCACGTCGCGACCAAGCCGCGGCAGCAGGATCGCGAGCTGGCTGAGGTTTGCCACCCAGTGGGCGTTGTACTCGGGCGACTCGTAAGGCTCGCCGTCGCGCCAGAGCAGGCTCGTGAGCGCATAGCGCAGGCCCATGAACATCGTGCCGCCGGGTTCGTCGATGATCGAGGCGAGGTAGCGCGCGTTGTCGCCGTGCTGGCGCACGATCGCGAGCACGAGCAGCGAGCGCTGGTGCATGCCGTAGTTGCCGCGCGTCTTCCACCCGTAGTAGGCGTCGATGCCGTCCTCCAGCAGGTTGGCCTCGATGAACGCCCGCAGCGCCGGCCCGTCCTGGCCGTAGAGCCGCTGCAGCGCCGCGTCGCCGTCGAGCGACGGCCAGACCGCGTCGTAGGCCTCGGCAAACCCCGCGACAAGGTAGCTCTCCCAGATCGCATTGACGACCTTGCCGGTGTAGCGCTCGCCCTTCGCCGCCAGGATCTCCCCGAAGCGCGACTGGCTCTCGTAGTCCATGCGGGGATAGACCTCGGCGATGCGGCGCAGCAGCACCGCTGCCTTGTGCGCGTAGCGGGCGTCGCCAGTCAGCAGGTAGGCGCGGCCCAGCGCGGTCAGGCCCGTGGCCAGGTTCTCGTGCGGCGCGGAGCCGTGCATCATCCAGAGCCAGTGGTTCCAATGGGCCACGAACCAGTAACGCTGCCCGTCGGGCGCCACCCAGCCGCGGCCGTCGTCCACGTACGGGCCGTTGAAATCGCTCCGGTCCTTGAAGCCGCTGTGGTAAAACTTGCCATAGTCGTTGCTCGGGTAGGTCTCGCCGCCGATCGGGCACTTCACCTTGAAGGGTTCCTTCGGGTCGATGATCCACGGGTAGGTGCTGCCCGTCACCTCGAAGATCTTCCGGCCGTGGATCGGGCAGCCCGCCGGGCAGCAGTCGAACGCCCGCGGCACCTCCGCGCCCGTGACCGCGTCGCGCAACGCTTCATCGGTCCAGGCCGCCCAATAGTCCGCGTCCTTAAGGTAACCGTCGAGGAGCGCCCGCGCCGCGGGATACTGCGCGACATTGGCGCGCGCCTGGGCGATCTCGGCATCGGTGAACAGCGTGCGCGCGTCCTTGAGCGGAAACTGCGGCCGGCGCGGCCGGACCGGCAGCATCTCGCCGACCTTCAGCGCCGGGTGCGGCGTGCCCGGGGCCGCCCAGTCGCTGGCCGAGTGCGCCGGCAACGGCGGGCACGCGCCCAGGCCCAGCAGGGTCATCAGGTATTTCCGGAGGCTTTTCATGGTGGTCGTTGTTCCGCTCCGGCGTCAGACCACGCACGAAAGTGCGCCCGTCCGCGATGTAATTTCCCGCCGCCGGGCTGCCCCGCGTTTCACAGGAAATCCATCTGCGCCGGGTCCGAGTGCTGCGCGAAGAGCTTCCGCAGGAACAGATCGCGGTGCTGCACGCAGCGCCCGCGCCGCAGCACCGCGTCGCGGTGCTCCTCCGTGCCGTAGCCCTTGTGCTGCGCGAAGCCATAGCCGGGGAACCGCTCCTCCAATTCGTTCATCAGCCGGTCCCGCGTGACCTTCGCAATGATGCTCGCCATCGCAATGCTCAGGGAACGCGCATCCCCGCTGACGATCCCCGTGTGCGGATAAGGGAAATTGCGCAGCGCCAGGCCGTCGATCAGGATCCGGGCCGACACCGTCGGCTGGAACGCCGCGATTTCCTCCGCCGACGCGAACAGGTCCGGCTCGCTCTTCCGCTCGAACGCCTCCGGCGGATAAATGCCCGCGATGGCGCGCCGCATTGCGAGCTTCGTCGCACCGAGGATGTTGAACTGCTCGATCTCCGCCACGTCGGCCACGCCATAGTGCGCGTGGATCTGTCCCTGGGCTGCCAGCGCTTCAAACTCCAGCCAGAGTTCCTCCCGTTCGGCCGGCGTGAGCAGCTTCGAGTCGTTGACCCTGCCGGCCTTCGTCGTCGCCCAGCGCCCCTCGAGAAACTCGCGCGTCACCAGCACCGCCCCGGCCACGACCGGTCCCGCCAGCGCGCCGCGCCCGGCCTCGTCGACCCCGATCAGGCCGGCGACCCCCTCGATCTGCCTCAGGTCAAACCCACGGAGCTGGCGCCGCTTGGCCATGGTTTCAGGGCCGGGTCACCACTCCATTTTCGGCGGCGGCGGCTTCAGTGGAAGCTCGTCCAGTTTTCCGGCCGCGGCGACGACCTCGTACGCCGTGCGGAAATGCAGCTTCGCGAACTCGCCGAGCGCCCGGACGCCGAACTTTGCCATGATCTCGTTCGCCTGCTCCTTCACCAACGGGCCTGCCCCTTTCTGCAGCTTCGCGCCGAACTTTTTGGAAAGCGCATGCATCTGGCGGACAAACTCGGCCCGCGCAACGACCGACGCCGCGGCCACGACCGGGTCCTCCTCCGCCTTCGTGCGCATGCGCAGCTCGAAGCCCTCGACCTTCTTCTTCGCGAGCTCGCGCTGGACCAGCGGCTGCTCCGTGAACTGGTCCAGCAGGCCCCAGGGCACGCGCTTCGCCAGGAGGGCCTGCTCCAGCGCCGTGGCATGCTGCCAGGCGAGGAGGCTGTTCAGGTTGGCCCGCGGCCGGGACATCAGCTCGTTGTACTTCGGCATCCCGCAGAAACAGGTCCGCACGACAGCCCCTTTCGTCTCCCGGATCAGCTTGTCGAGTTTGATGATCTGCGACTCGGCGATCTTCTTGGAATCCTTCACCCCCGCCTTGATCCAGGCGTCGATGGCCGGCCGGTCCGCAATCACGGTGGCGGCGATGACCGGGCCGAAGAAGTCGCCCTTCCCGCTCTCGTCGAGGCCGGCGTGCGACTCAAACCAGTCGGGGTGCAGCACCTCATCGTAGCCAAGCTTCGCCGCGCCGGTGACCTCGGGTTCGAGGGTGTTCGTGACGAAATCCTCCGTCCCCTTGCCCGCGATGACCACCTTGCCGCTGGTGTAGGCGGCGACGTTGATCTTCAGGTGGTCGGCCTTGTACGCGAAGCGCGTGTAGGCGACCTCGAACGGCAGGAAACTCCGCGCCTCGCAGATCGCGCGCAGCTTCTCCATCTGGGCGTCATCCAGCTTGGCCGTGTACGAGGCGAGCTTCTTGGGAGCCTCTTCGTCGGAGGTCGGCTTCTTGGGCATGGAGGTAGCTGGCCATAAAAAGGCACAAAAACACACAATAAATAAAGTCCTGTTCTTTCGTTTGCCCTGATTTTGTGCCTTTTCGTGCCTCATCGTGGCCAACTCTCCCACCGCCTCTCTTTTGACGGCCAAACCCGCCTTCCAGCGCGCCTTGGCCGACTGGTACCGCGCTCATGCCCGCGTGCTGCCCTGGCGCCAGTCTCCTTCCCTCTACCAGACCGTCGTGAGCGAATTCATGCTGCAGCAGACTCAGGTCAAGACCGTCCTCCCCTACCTTGCCCGCTGGCTGGCCGAGTTTCCGGACTTCGCCGCGCTGGCCGCCGCGCCCGAGGCGCGCGTCCTGAAGCTCTGGGAAGGCCTCGGCTACTACTCGCGCGCCCGCAACCTGCACCGGCTGGCCCAGACCGTCGCCGCCCTGCCCGCCCCGCCCCGCACTCCGGCCGCGTGGCAGGAACTTCCCGGCGTGGGCCCCTACACCGCCGCGGCGATCACCAGTATCTCCTTCGGCGCACCGGCGGCCTGCGTGGACGGCAACGTGGTGCGCATTCTCGCGCGTCTCACCGCCGACGCCACGCCTTATCGCGACTCCGCCAGCGCCGCGAAAGCCTTCACGCCCCTCGCCGGGGCGCTGCTGCCTGCCATCCATCCCGGCGATCACAACCAGGCCATGATGGAACTCGGCGCCACGGTCTGTTTTCGCCGGAAGCCGCTCTGCCTGACCTGCCCGGTTCGCGCGTTTTGTGCCGCCGGACAGCGGGGCGATCCCGAAGTTTACCCCCGCCTGGCTCCAAAAAAACTGGAACAGCTGTCCGTCACGCGCCTGTGGTGCGAGCGCCGGGGCGCGCTATTGCTGCACCTGACCGCCGCCGGGGCGCGGCGCTTCGCCAGCATGCATGAACTGCCCACCGCGGAACAGGCCGGTCTCGATGAAGCCCTGGTCACGCGCGGCCAACTCCTCGCCCAGCAGCGCCGCAGTATCACGCGCTACCGGATCACCGAGTCGATTTACGCCGCCGCCCCCCGTGGAAAACTGCAACCCGGCCTCGTCTGGGTCCCGCTCGCCCAGCTCGACACCCTCACCCTCTCCGGCCCGCACCGCCGGTGGATCAACGAGCTCATCCGAGGCCGTTGGTCGCGAAGAGGCCAAGGCGCAAAGGGTCAATTCACCAAGTAAGCCCCGGCTTCGCTCAGACCGTTGCCTCTTCGCGTCTTTGCGCTTAGACCGGCTGCATCAGCGCCTCGATCCGCTCCTTCGAGCTGCGCACGTCCTCCACTGGGATGCGCGGGCTGAGCTCAAGCACGAGCAGGTGCTCGGGCCGCCAGAAGCTGCTGACCATCTTGAAATCGATGCGGCCCGTGCCGACGCCCTGATGGTCGTAGCCCTCGGCGTCCACGTCATGCAGATGGAATCCGATCAGCCGCGGCGCCATTTTTTCCAGGAACGCCCGCTGGTCCAGCACCCCCATCGTCTGCTTGATGTCCGCGTGTCCCGTGTCGTGCCAGTACCCCACCGGCGCCTCCGCGGGCAGCCCGGCCAGGAACCCGGCGTAGTCATCATCCAGCGGCAGCTCGTCGAATTTCTCGCGGTTCTCGAACCCGAGTTTGATTCCCTTGCCGGCCGCATAGCCGAGGATTTCGGCCACGCTGGCCTGGGTCTGCAACCAGAAGGGACTCATCTGCTTCCTCAGGCGCGCAAAGGCCTTGGCCAGCAGCGCTTGGTAGGCCTTGTCGTCGGCCAGGCGGACGCCCGGGTGCCGGTCTGCATAGTCGCTGAGCTTGTTCGCGGGATTGAACCAGAGGAATCCCACGCTCCCGAGATGACAGACCAGGACGCGCGCCCCGACCTGCGCGGCGAAATCGATCGAGCGCTTGGTGTACCGCAGCCACTGGTCGTGTTCCTGTTGCGCGCTGGACGAGGGCTGGAACAGGTTTGGCGCCGCATGGACGACTCCCGTCGGCAGCGGGCAGAAATTGTGGGTGGAGCCGATTTTCACCACACCTTCGTCCACCGCCTTCAGGAGGCCGGGGACCAGGGTGATCCGGATCCCATGGCTCAATTCGATGAATTCGAAGCCCAGGCCGGCCATTTCCCGCGCCATGGCATAGCCGTCCGTGTGCCGGGACGAGCACCAGCTGGTGGAAAGGGACAGGGTCGGTCGGGCGCGGGCCACAGGTCCTCACGAAGCCAGTGCCCCGCCGGATTGCACCATAAAAAAGCCGCGCCTCCGGGAAAGGAGGCGCGGCGGAAGTTGTCTAACTCGCTCCGGGCGAGGGCTTACTCGGCGTAGCGGCGACGCAGCATCTGGGTGAAGGCCTGGACCTTCTCCTTGCGGCGGCGCTTCTCGCAGGGCTTCTCGTAGTAGCGCTTGGCGCGGGTGCCCTTGATGATGTTCTCGCGATCGAGCTTCTTCTTCATGCGGCGCAGCGCACGGTCAACCGGCTCGTTTTTGCGGATCTTGATTTCGATGGACATGTGGTCGGACGTGTTTGTGAAAGGAAAAGCCGACAAATAGGCCAAGCCTCGCGCCGCGCGTCAATGGCTTTTTTGGAGCGGTTTCGGAGCAGATTTTGACCGTGGAACCCAGGAACTCTGGAACCGGCCAAGCCCAGCCCGCTGGCAAAGCCAGCGGGAAAATCTCCGGCTCCCTTCCTGATTTCCCGAGTTCCCCCTTGCTCCCCATTTCGCTTCTTGCGCATGCCCGCCGACTGGCTTGCTTAGGCCTCTCGCCGTGCCGTCCGTTGATAAAAACTTCGTCCACCTCCACGTCCACTCGGACTACAGCCTTCTGGACGGCGCCTGCCGGATCGACCGGCTGATGGACCGGGCCGTCGAGCTTGGCATGGGCGCCCTCGCCCTCACCGACCACGGCAACCTCTACGGCGCGGTCGAGTTCTACAACACCGCCAAGTCCAGGGGCATCAAGCCCCTCATCGGCTGCGAGCTCTACCTCGTCGAGACCTCCCGCCTCGAGAAACACGGCCGCTCCGACGACGAGGGCAAGAGCATCTTCCACCTCGGCCTGCTCGCCAAGGATCTCACCGGCTACCAGAACCTGCTCAAGCTGGTCTCCGACGCCCACCTCAAGGGCTTCTATTACAAGCCCCGCACCGACCTTGAGACCCTCGCCCGGTACGCAAACGGCCTCATCGGCTTCACCGGCTGCCTCGCCTCGCTCGTCCCGCAGCACCTCCTGCACGACCGCTATGAGGATGCCCAAAAAGCCTGCGCATGCTTCGTCGACATCTTCGGCCGCGAAAATTATTTCGTCGAGATCCAGGACCACGGCATCCCCGAGCAGCGCAAGATCATCCCCGGCCTCCTCAAGCTCGCGGAGGAATTCAACCTCAAGGTCATCTGTACGAATGACGTTCACTACGTCCGTAACGCCGACGCCGGCCCGCACGACGCCATGCTCTGCATCCAGACCGGCGCCAAGATCGAGGACGAAAAGCGCATGCGTTTCGACGGCACGCAGTTTTACCTGAAATCGCGCGACGAGATGGCGAAGCTGTTCCTCGAGGTGCCCGAGTCGGTGCTGAACACGCAGCTCGTCGCCGAGATGTGCGACCTGACCATCCCGTTCCCCAAAGGCAGCGAGCGCTACCCGAAGTATCCGCTGCCCGCACAGCTCAAGACCGACCGCACGGGCTACCTGCTCGATCTCTGTATCGCCGGCCTGAAGCGCCGCTACGGCGTGGATTACCACGCCCCGTCCAAGGCCGCCGATCCCGCGCTCGCGCAGGTCCTGGTCGATCGCCTCGACTTCGAGCTCAGCATCATCGGCAAGACCGGCTTCATCGATTACTTCCTCGTCGTCTGGGATTTCATCGACTGGGCGAAACGGCAGGGCATACCGGTCGGTCCCGGCCGCGGTTCCGGCGCCGGCTGCATCGTCGCCTACGTCCTCGGCATCACCAACCTCGACCCGCTCCGCTTCAAGCTGCTCTTCGAGCGCTTCCTCAACCCCGAGCGCGTCTCGCCGCCGGACTTCGACATCGATTTCTGCATGCGCCGCCGCGGCGAGGTCATCGACTACGTCCGCCAGAAATACGGCAACGACTGCGTCGCCAACATCATCACCTACGGCACGCTCGGCGCCAAGATGGTCATCCGCGACGTCTCCCGCGTCCACAACCTCCCCTACGCCGAGGCCGACCGCCTCGCCAAGATGATCCCCGACGAGCTCAACATCTCGCTCGAGGACGCCCAGAAGAAATCCGCCGAGCTCCGCGACGAGGTCGCAAGAAATCCCGTCGCGAAGAAGATCTTCGACCAGGCGCTCGTGCTCGAGGGCATGGTGCGCAACACCGGCAAGCACGCCGCCGGCATCATCATCACCGACCGGCCGCTTGAGGAATTTGTCCCCCTCACGCTGCAGGAGGGCGACGTCACCGTGCAGTACGACATGAACGCGGTGTCCAAGCTCGGCCTGCTGAAGATGGACTTCCTCGGCCTCAAGACGCTCACCGTCATCGCCGACGCGGTGGACAACATCCGCCGCACCGCCAATCCGAAGTTCGACCTCGAGGCCGTCGGCTTTGACGATCCGAAGACCTACGCCCTGCTCAACACCGGCCGCACCACCGGCGTGTTCCAGCTGGAATCCGGCGGCATGCAGGCGCTCTGCCGCCAGATCAGCCTGTCGTCGATCGACGAGATCGTCGCGCTCATCGCGCTCTACCGCCCGGGGCCGATGGAGTGGATCCCCGACTATGTGCGCGGCAAGAAGGACCCGAGCACCGTCAAGTTTCCCCACAAGCTCCTCGAGGAGGTCTGCCGGGAGACCTACGGTGTGATGGTCTACCAGGAGCAGGTCATGGAGGCCGCCAAGATCATCGCCGGCTACACGCTCGGCGGCGCCGACATGCTCCGCCGCGCCATGGGCAAGAAGGATCCCGTGGCCATGGCGCAGGAGCGCGACAAGTTCGTCGCGGGCGCCAAGCGGGTGAACAATATCGACGAGAAGACCGCCAACTCGATCTTCGACATCCTGAACAAGTTCGCCGGCTACGGCTTCAACAAGTCCCACTCCGCCGCCTACGCCGTCCTCAGCTACCAGACCGGCTACCTCAAGGCGAACTACCCCGCCCAATTCATGGCCGCCATGCTGTCGAGCGAGCTCGGCAACTCGGAAAAGGTCTCCCACTTCGTCGCCGAGTGCGAGTCGATGGGCCTGCGCGTGCTCGGACCGGACGTGAATGAATCGCGCGAGATGTTCACCCCGGTTTTTCACCGGGCGGCCAGCGATCAGCCGTCAGCGATGGGCTCTGAAAAGCCAGCAAGCCGGATGCCGGGTGCCGAAAGCTCGCGCGGCGAGGCCGCGATCCGCTTCGGCCTCGCCGGCATCAAGGGCGTCGGCGAGCAGGCCGCGGTGAAGATCATCGGGGAGCGCGACAAAAACGGCCCCTTCCACGACTTCGCGGACTTCATCTCCCGCGTCGATGCCCGCGCGCTCAACAAGCGCGTGCTCGAGCACCTGGTGAAGACCGGCGCCTTCGACTTCAGCGGCGCTCCGCGGAAGCCGCTCTTCGACGGCATTGACGCCGCCCTGTCCACCGTCGCCTCCACCGCCCGCGACAAGGCCGCCGGCCAGAACACCTTCCTCGACATGCTCGTCGAGGACGCTCCGAAGAATGGAGCCGCGACGCCCTCCGCGCGGACTGTCACGCAGCACGGCACCGCCGGCGACTTCAGTTCGGCCGAGCGCCTGCAGTTCGAGAAGGAGCTGCTCGGCTTCTATGTGTCGGGCCACCCGATGAACGTCTACACGGGGCTTGCCGAGGCCATCAACACGTTCACCGAGGACGAACTCCTCCGGCTCGGCGACCGCACCGAGTTCCGGCTCTGCGGCATCGCGTCGAACATCGCCAAGAAACTCTCGAAGAAGGACAACCGCCCGTGGGCCGCCTTCACGCTCTCGAGCAAGCGCGCCGCCCTGCAGCTCAACATGTTTGCCGACGCCTATGCGGCGTACGCGCCGAACCTGCTGCCCGACACGCCCGTGCTCGTGCAGGGCAACATCATCGGCGGCAACGACGGCACGCGCATCAACATCAAGGAGTGCTACCCGCTCGAGAACTTTGTCACCGGCATCGTCCGCAAGGTCACCTGGCTCCTCCGCCCGGCCCATCCCGAACTGCCCGCCTTCTTCCGCCTGCTCCGCGACACCATCAACGGGCAGTCGGGCGACACGCGGATGGAATTCGCCTTCGTGTTTGACGACCGCGCCGCGCCCGTCGCCGAGGCCAGCGGCGCACTCGGCTGGAAACTCACCGCCCCGGTCTTCCAGCAGCTCCGCGCCCACCCCGCCGTCGCCGGCGTCCAGCTCGAGACCAAGCGCCTCGAGCTGAAGCAGGACCGCCGCTGGGCCAAGCGCGGATAGGATCGAGGTGGAGCGCGCCGTCCCTGACGCGCTGGGCGGCTCTGCCCGCATTGGACCGCCAACCGAGCCAAACAACGCGTCGGGAGCAACGCGTTCGGCCCGCGAATCCCGACCAAGGCGGGTCAAAGGCGCGCCCTGCCCCATTTCGGGGTTTGTGCTTCGCCCCCTTCGTGTGCTTCGTGGTGAAACACATGCCCGATCAAGCCACCCTCAACCACGCCGCCCAGGTCCTCGCCGGCATCTCCGCCGACCAGCGGGCCGACACCGCGCTGCGCTTCTATTTCGAGGGCCGCCGCTATCTCCAGCCGCCCGTAAAGCGCGTCATCAGCCACACCGTCTTCGTCTATTTTCGCTGGCTCTCGTGGCTCGATTCCAAGGCCTCCCCGCAGAAGCGCCTCGAACAGGCCGTCGCGCTCCAGGAGAAATTCGCCGCCAACCCCAAGTCGGTCAAGGCCGAGAGCCTCGCCGCGCTCGCCGTGCCCGCCTGGCTCTGGACGGAGCTTGATTTCCCCGCCGACGATCGCACCCGGGAGATTGATTCCGCCCCAGTCGATCCCGCAGTGGAAAAGGTCCTGGCCAAGTCCGGGTCGGCATCCGCGCCCAAGGCGGAGAATCCGGCCAAGGCCGCCTACCTCCGCCAGCTCCAGCAGGATCCCGCCCTCTGGCTCCGCGCCCGCCCCGGCCGCGGCGCCGCGCTCGCGAAATCCCTCTTCGCCTGCGAGCCCGCCGATCGCGCCCCCGACGCCCTCCGCTTCACCGGCACGCAGGACCTCTTCAAGACCGAGCAGTTCAAGACCGGCGAATTCGAGATCCAGGACCTTGCCTCGCAGCTCACCGGCCACGCCGCCGCGCCCGTGCCGGGCGAGACCTGGTGGGATGCCTGCGCCGGCGAAGGCGGCAAGACGCTCCACCTCGCCGACCTCATGCAGAACAAGGGCGTGGTCTGGGCCACCGACCGCAACGGGAAGCGCATCGACACCCTGAAGCGCCGCGCCGCCCGCGCGAAGCTCTTCAACTTCCGCACCGAATTCTGGGACGGCGGCTCGCGCCTGCCGACCAAGGTCAGGTTCGACGGCATCCTGCTCGACGCACCCTGCAGCGGCGTCGGCACGTGGCAGCGCAACCCGCACGCCCGCTGGACCACCACCCCGGACGACGTCCGCGAACTCGCCGCCACGCAGCTCGCTCTCCTGAACAATGTCGCCGGTTCGCTGAAGCCCAAGGGCCGGCTCATCTACGCCGTCTGCACGCTCACCCGCAGCGAAACCACCGCCGTCGCCGGTGCCTTCGCTGCCGCCCATCCGGAACTCGAGCCGCTGCCCCTGCCCATCGCTCCCGCCGGTTCGCCCGACCCTTCGCGCGTCACGCTGTGGCCCCAGGAAATCAACGCCAACGGCATGTTCATCGCCGGCTGGCGGCGGAAGCCGGTCTGACCTTACGCCCGGCTCCGCGCCCATTCCCCCGTTTGGTCGTTGCACCCTTCGCGATCCTTGCGGTGAAAAAAATCTCCACCAAAGTCGTCCGCGAGGACTTCAACGACCTGCTGGCCGTGGTGCATTACACCCGCGCCGCGCACAAGCTCGGCCTCTGGGCCTCGGAGCGAATCCTGATCGAACGTTTTTTCCCCGACAAAGGCGCGCGGCTCCTCGAGGCCGGCTGCGGCGCCGGCCGCGTCTCGGTCGCCCTCTGGGAGCTGGGCTACCGTCACCTGCACGCCTTCGACTTCGCCGAGGAACTCCTGGTGCAGGCCGAGAGCCTCGCCCTCGAGCGCCAGGCCGGCATCACCCTGTTCCCCGCCGACGCCACCGCCCTGGGCCAGTGTCATATAATAGATGACTCTTCGTTCGACGGCGCGCTCTTCATGTTCAACGGGCTGATGCAGATTCCGCTGCGGCGGAACCGGCGCCGGGCGCTGCGCGGGCTGGCCGCGACTTGCCGGCCGGGAGCCCCAATCCTGTTCACGACCCACGACCGCGACAGCTCGACGGCGGAGCAGGCGATGTGGCGGCTTGAAGCCCTGCGCTGGGCCCAGGGCGCGCAGGACCCCCGGCTGCGCGAGTTTGGGGACCGTTATTTTTCCGAGGAAGGCACCGGCCGCACGTTCATGCACCTGCCCGACCGGGGGGAAATCCTCGCCGACCTCGCCGCCACCGGCTGGACGCACACCTACGACGCCATGCGCCGCGACATTGCGCAGGAGTCTCGTGCCGTGCGCGATTTTTCCGACGACTGCCGGTTCTGGGTCGCGCAGCGGGCCTGACCGGCGCGCCGGATTGGGCCCGCGAACGGCTTGCGCCTCAGTTCCGGCCCCAGACGAGCGGGAAGTGTTTTCCCTTGAGCAGCTCGCCGTCGGCGACTTCCACGAAGGGCTTCATGCAGTGCGCGCCGGACGCCACGTAGCGCGTCTCGTTCGTCATGTAGTGCAGCGCGATCGCCCGGCGCGGCCGGCCGCTGGTGTTGGCGTGCGAGCCGTGCCAGGTGAGCGAATGATGGTAATGCACCTCGCCCTTCCTGACCGGACAGGTGCGCACGGTCACCGGGTGGCCCTCGAAGGTCTTCGGCACGTCGGTCACATAGTCCTTCCAGGTCGCGAGGTACTTCATGTGGTCGCCCCACAGGTGCGAGCCGGGCACCATGCTCATGCAGCCGTTGTCCACGTCGACATCATCGAGCGCCACCCAGGCCGTGACTTCCGTCATCGGTGCGATGATCGGCCAGAGCGGCGCGTCCTGGTGCCACATGTTCACGCCGCCGGTCGTCGCGGGCTTGTACTGGATCTGGTCGTGCCAGATGCGCAGCGCCGTCGCGCCGGTAAGCTGGGCGATTTCCTCGCCGATCACGGGCTGGCGGATGAGGCGCGCATAAGCGGGGCTGGCCTCCCAGATATTCACGATCTGCCAGACGGGCGCGGCCTCGTTGTAAGTGAAGTTGTGGCAAAGCACGGGCTGCGGGATGTCCTTGCGTTCGCGCTGGTCGATCACGCGCTGGATCTCGGCGCGAAGCTCCTCGACTTCCGCGTCACTGAGCACCTTCGCGCCGCGAAGGTAGCCCTGGCTCTTGAATTCGGCGATCTGGGCGGGGGTAAGCATAGTGGCTCCACCCTGCGCCCCGGGAGGCCGGCTGTCAGCCGGGGACCCTTGGCCGTGGCGCGCAGGTGTTGGCTATTTTTCCTGCCGGCCCGCCAGCAGCGCGTCCCGGTAATGAGCCGGCGCCAGGCCGTCGACCCGGCGGAACACCTTGCTGAAATGGCTCGTGTCCCGGAAACCCGTGCGCGCCGCGACCTCCTTCACCGAGAGGCGGTTGTCCGCCAGCAGCCGGCGCGCCTCCTCCACGCGCAGCCGCCGGAGGTAGTCCAGCGGCGGATGGCCCGTGACCTCGCGAAACAGCGCCTGCAGCCGGCTCGGGCTGAGCCCCGAGGCCCGCTCCAGCGCCACATGGTCGACCCGGCGCGTCAGGTTCTCCGTCATATACCGCACCATCGCCTGCACGCGCATCTGGTCGCGCAGCGCGGTGTCGCCCGGGCGCGCCTTCGCCGGCTCCGCCAGCAGCGCGAGCAGCACCCCGGACAAGTGCACCGAGGCCAGGGCGGGCCCGAGCACCTGCGCCGACGCCTGCGCCGCCACGATTGCATTGAGCGCCCGCGCCAGGCGGTGACCCGGAAAGAGCCGGCGCTGGGTGGCGATGCTCAACCCATGCGTGAACCGCACCCGGTACGGTCGCCGGCGGTCCAGATCCCGGGTGGCCGGCGGCACGTCCGGTGCAAAGTCAAAGTGCACCGCCACGTGCTCGGACGGGAAGGCTTCATCCGCGTGGATCGAATGCGGCCGAAAGGGCGGGATGAAGAGCAGGTCGTGCATCGCATAGGTCCGGTGCACGCCATCGAGCACCCACTCCCCGCGGCCCTTCAGGATCAGGACCAACTCGTGGTCGAAGATGATCCGCTCGGGAATCTGGAGGTTGCCCGGCAGCCGGTGGGCAATGCGGACGACGGGATGCACCTCGGCCGGCTGCAGCTGGTGGGCCTGCGGAGGGCCAAGCGGGCCAAACGGCGCCTGCCGCTCGACCCTGATCACGCGGGGAATGCGGGCTGCCGCCCGCGTCGCTGCACACATGCCGGCAGGTTGGGCGGTTCGGCGCGCGTTTCAAGCCGGCGCGACAGCCACCAAAGTGGCGCTGACAGGGTGCCTCGCAAAGTGGGCGGGCACGTCCCGCCCGCATTGAATCGGGCGTCATCGCCCTGCCGCCTCGTCTCCTGTCCCTCCGTTCCGGCAGTCCCAGGCGGGCACAGGGGACGTGCCCGCCCACCACCCAGATGCAGGCATCCTGCCGGCGCTGCTGCCCCCGGACTTGCTCCGGCGGGGCAATGCCCTACGGTCTCACCTCCATGCTTGCAGGTCTCACGGATCGTTCCTGGTTGTGGCTGGCCGCCGAGTGCTACCTCGTCGGTTTGCTGCTGGGCACATTTTCACTCTTGCGCGGCCGGCGTCAGTCGGGCCTTTGGATCAACTCCTTCATCGCGGCCGGCTACCTATGCCAGGTTCTCGGGCTGTATGTGCGCGGCCGCGCCGTCGGCGGCTGCCCGCTCGGCAACACCTTTGAAATCCTTCAGTTCACCGCCTGGTCGGCCATCACGCTTTACTTCTTTGTCGGCGTGACCTTCCGGCTCAGCCTGCTCGGATTCTTCACCTCCAGCCTCGCGGCCACCCTCACCCTCGTCTCGCTCGCGATTCCGGCCTGGGATGCGGCGCGGCGCGAGCACATCTTCGGCGGCAACCCCTGGATCGAGCTCCATGCCGCACTCGCCCTGTTCAGCTACGGGGTGTTCGCCCTGCTGGCGCTCACCTCGGGCATGTTCCTGCTGCGCCACTATTCGCTCAAGTCGAAGCAGCCCGGCGGCGCCTTCTCGTTCCTGCCCTCGATCTTCGACCTCGACCACATCAGCGTGCGGCTGCTCGGCGCGGGGCTGGCCCTGATGACCGCCTCGCTCGCCGTCGGCGCCGTCTACTGGCTCCGCGACACCGCCAGCGTCAACCCGACCAAGCTCCTGTTCACGGTCGCCATCTGGGCCGCCTATGCGATCGCCCTTGGCCTGCGCCTGCGCGGCGTGCTGCTCGCCCGGCGCTTTGGCTGGGCCGGAGTGGCCCTCTTTGCCGCCGCCCTGCTCTCGCTCTGGCCGGTGGACGCCAGCCGCCATACGCCGGTCCCGTCTCCCGCCGGCCGCACGGTGCCACGATGAGCGGGGAATGCCTTTTTGTCCTCGGGGCCACGCATCACACCGCGCCGCTGGCGGTGCGCGAGCGGCTGTCGCTCGGCGCCGGCGCCGCGGACGCCCTGCGGGCCGAGCTGGCCGGTCTCGCCGGGCTGCGCGAATTCACCGTCGTCAGCACCTGCAACCGCATCGAATTCTACGGCGTGGCCGCCGACGCCAGCGTGGCCGCCGCGGTGCAGCGGGCGTTCTGTGTCCGCCAGAATTTTTCCACGGCGGAGTTCGAGCAGTTCCGCCTGAGCCTGAGCGGGCCCGGCGTGCTGCAGCACCTGCTCGAGGTGACGTCCGGCCTGGATTCGCAGATGCTGGGGGAGACGGAAATCTTCGGCCAGGTCAAGGAGGCCTACGGCCTGGCCCAGGCAAACGGCCACACCGGCGCGGTGCTGAACCGCGTGTTTCAAAAGGCCTTCCAGGCGGCAAAGCACGTGCGCACCACCACCGCCATCACCGAGGGCCAGGTCAGCGTGGCCAACGTCGCGGTGGAACTCGCCGGAAATATTTTCGGCAGCCTGGCGGAGGCGCGCATCCTGCTCCTCGGAGCCGGCGAGATCGGCGAGAAGACCGCCAAGGCCTTCCAGAGCCGCGGGGCCGCGACCCTGTCCGTGGCCAGCCGGCGGCTCGAGCGCGCCATGGAACTCGCGGAGACCCTGGGCGCGTTCGCGCTGCCGTTCTGGCTGATGCCGGTGAAACTGGCCGATTTCGACATCGTCGTCTGCGCCACGTCGGCCCCCGATGCCGTCGTCTCGCGCCCGGCGGTCGAGGCCGCCATGCGCCGGCGGCCCGCCCGGCCGCTGTTCTTCATCGATCTCGCCCTGCCGCGCGATGTGGACGCCTCCGTCGCCGAGCGGGAGAATGTGTTCCTCTACAACCTCGACGACCTCGCGCGCATCGCCGATGAGAACCGGGCCGCCCGGGAAGCCGAGCTGGGCAAATGCCGCGCCCTGCTCGCGGAGCGCACCGCGGCCCTCTGGCGGCAGATCGAGCCGCGCCTGCAGGCCGGCCCGGGTGTCCGCGGCGCCGCGGATCACCGCACCGAGCCGGTGTGATGATTGTCATTCCGAGCGTCGCGGAGAATCGACTTGGATGACGCAGGAGATCATAGCGGAATCTCACTGCATTCTCCGCGACGCTCGGAAAGGCAATCAGAGCTGCCGCGCCAGCCAGTCCGCCGCCGTGCCGCTGGCAGGCTCGCTCAGCAAGGCGCGCAGACGCTCCGCCTGCGCGGCCGTGCGCGCCCGTCGCGCCGGATCGTCCCGGCAGGCGCGCAGCTCAGCCGCGAGCGCCTGCGGGGTGGCGGCGCCCTGGATGAATTCGGGATACATCGCCTCCTGGAGGAGCAGGTTGGCGATGCCGATGTACCCGACCTTCACCAACATCCGGCCGAGGAGGTAGGTTAGCGGATTCGTCCGGTAGGCAATCGCCCCCGGAATCGCCGCCAGCGCGCAGTGCATCGACATTGTGCCCGAGCTGGTCAGCACCGCGGACGCCGCAAGTGAAGGCCCGGACGGATCGCCGGACCGGCCGGAGTCGCCCGGCGGTCGCGCCCTACCATCGGAGATTCGCTGCAGCTGCACGCTTGGCGGCGGACTTGCCGCCTGTAGCACCGCGAGGATCTCGTCGCTCGGATACAGCACCACCGCCTCGCGGCCGCCGAACGCCCGGAAGCCCTCCAGCAACGCCGGGAAAATCCGGGCGACCGCCTGCTTGCGGCTGCCCGGCAGCAGCAGCACCGGTCCCGCCGGGTCATGCCGCACCGGGGAGACGTGGCCCGGGGCCACGAAGGGATGGCCGACAAATTCCACCGGCAGCGTGGTGTCCGCGTAGCAGGCGACCTCGAACGGGAAGATGACCGCCATCGCGTCAAGATCGCGCGCCATCGTGAAGCGCCGCTTCGCCTTCCACGCCCAGATCTGGGGGCTGATGTAGTAGAGCGTCTTGACCGGCCCGCCGCCCTTCACCGACAGGCCGCGTTCCCGCAGGGCCGCGGCGAGCCGCAGGTTGAGCCCGGGATAATCCACGAAGCACACGGCCTTGGGCCGGTGCTCGCCGATCCAGCGCAATGTCGCGTCGAACAGCTTCCGGAAAAAGGGATAGTTCTTCAGCACCTCCGCGAACCCGACCACCGAAGTCGCCGTCATATCATGCAGCAGTTGGGCTCCGGCCGCGGCCAGCTCGGGGCCGCCCAGCGCGGCAATCGCGAGGCCGGGCTGCCTTGCGCGCAGTTCGCGCACCATCCGGGCCCCGTGCTCATCCCCCGAGTGCTCGCCCGCGACAATGAGCACATCCACGCGGCCTCCCGCCGGCGGCGGCAATTGGAACGGCGTACTCATCGCAATCCAGGCGGGCCCGCCCAACCTCCGGACCTGTGAATCACCCCGGTCATTTTTGCGCGGCGCGGATCTGCTCCGTGATCGTGATCGCCACCTCGAGCGCGCTCTTGCCCAGTGCCCCGCCGACCTTGGGCTGCTTCGCCTTCGCCACGCTGTCCACAAAGTGCGCCAGCTCGAGCGCCAGCGGCTCGCCCTTCTCAATCGGGATCTCCTTCACCGGGATCGCGCTCAGGTCCCCGGCCTTCACCAGGCCGATCTTCATCTTCAGCCCGTAGGCGATGATGTCGTTCTTCCTCACGAGGTGGCCCGCCTGGTTCATGAAATCGAGCGAGAGGTAGGCATCCGACTGGAAGATGCGGATCTCCCGCGCCTTCTTCGTGCTCATGCGGCTGGCGCTCAGGTTCGCCACGCAGCCGTTCTGGAACTGGATCCGGGCGTTGGCGATGTCCTCACTCTTCGAGAGGACGGTCACCCCGACGCTGTCGATCTTCGCGATGGGTGACTTCACGAGTTCAAGGACGATGCCGATGTCGTGGATCATCAGGTCGAGCACCACGCCCACCTCCGTGCCCCGCGGCTGGTAGGGCGCCAGGCGCTCGGCGGTGATGTAGCGGGGCTCGTCGATTTCCTTCTCCAGGAAACTCATGACCGGGTTGAAATGCTCGATGTGCCCGACCTGCACCAGGCAGCCATGCTGCCGGGCGGCAGCCAGCACGCGCTCCGCCTCGGCCAGGCTCGCGCAGAGCGGCTTCTCGATTAGCAGGTGGGTGTGCCTGGCCAGCAGTGGCAGGGCGACCCGCTCGTGCTGGTCCGTCGGCACGACCACCGAGGCCGCATCGCAGGCCTCGCCGAGTTCCTCCAGCGTGGCAAAGCGGCGGCACTTGAACTTCTCGCAGATCTCCTTCGCCCGGGCATCGCTGGTCTCGTAGATTCCCGCCAGCTCCGCGCCGGGTAGCGTGGAGTAGATGCGGGCATGATGCTGGCCGAGCGAGCCGACACCGGCGACGCCGCAGCGGATTTTCGGGGAGGACATGATCCGGACGGTAGCGGCGTCCCACCCGACCGCCATATGAAAAACGCCACGTCCGCCCCCACCCAAGCCCCTGGCGGGCGCCGGCATCGGAAACCAGGGCCCTCTCCGTTTTTTCCTGCCCGCCGGCAGCCAAGCGGGCGGGCGTCGGCCGGGACCAAAGAAATCCCAATCAGAAGCTCGTCTCCCGCGTTTTTTCCACCAAGGGATGCAGTTGCCCCATCTTCATTCCCCATGACCACCACCCTGACAGGCGGCCTGACCGCCCCGCTCTCCGAAACTGCGACCCGGGACATCGTCGACCGGTTTTACCGCGACGGGTGTGTCGTCGTGCCCGGCGTGTTCAGCGCCGGGGAATGCGCGGCGCTGCGTGCGCTCACCGATGAGATCGCGAAGAACAACCCCTCGTTCATCATCCGCAACCCGGAGGAGCAGAGCATCGCCTTCGTCAGGCTCTTTATCCGCGAGCCCATTCTTTCGCTGGTGCAGGCCATCCTGGGACCCGAGGCGCGCTTCTGCGGCCAGAACGTGATCCGCAACCAACCGGGTCAGGCCATCTCGCACTGGCACGTGGACGACAAGCTCGAGTACCCGCTGCCGCCGGACGTGCCGCGCTGGGATGCGCGCGTACGGCTGCCGCTCACTTGGTTCAGTGTGCAGGTGCCGCTGAGCGACCTGCTGACCGTGGAAGATGGTCCGACCGAAATCGTGCCCGGCAGCCATTACTCCGGCCGGCTCTCACCCAAGGAGAATCCGGTGTTCGAGGGCCGGGGCGCCGAACCCGTCCTGTGCCACGCCGGAGACATCTACCTCTTCAACCACCAGCTCTGGCATCGCGGCGGCCCCAACACCGGGAAGCACACGCGCTACCTCATGCAGCTGCAATACGCCCGCGGCGACAGTCTGGCGTGGCGGTGCCAGGGAGCGGCCCGGACCCCGGCCTTGGAAAAGGTCCTCGCCGGCGCCGATCCGAAGCTCATTGAGCTGATGGTCGGCCCATCGAAGTACGTTTGAGGAAAGGCAACGTACGTTATCCTTAACTCGCCGGTGTTCGCAATCCGCGGACGGCGTGGGCGCGGAGTTTAAGGATAAGCCGCCCAATTCTCAGCCAAACCGCCCCGCGTGCAGCAGGAGCTGGCGCGAGCATTTCGCCGCGTGGGCGGCGTTGTGTGTAACGAGCACAAGCGTGGTCTGCGTCTCCGCGCTGAGCCCGAGCAGCAATTCGATGATCGCACCGCCCGTCTGCTCGTCGAGGTTGCCGGTGGGTTCGTCGGCCAGAATCAACCGCGGGGCATTCATCAGCGCGCGCGCCACGGCCACGCGCTGGCGTTCGCCGCCGGAAAGCTGCGCCGGCAGATGGCGCGCCCGCTCGGCCAGCCCGACCCGGGCCAGCAGTTCCTTCGCCCGGGCGAGCTCACCGGCACCCGGGCCTTTCAGGATCCGCGCCGCCATCAGCACGTTCTGCAGCGCGTCGAGTTCGGGGATCAGGTAGAACGACTGAAACACGATGCCGAGGTAGGTCGCGCGGCGCTTCGCCCCGGTGTCCGCCGATCCCGACCACGTGAGCGTGCCGGCATCCGGCGTGTCGAGCCCGGCGAGCAGGTTGAGCAGCGTGGACTTGCCCGAGCCGGACTCGCCGCGGATCGCGACCGTCTCGCCGGTCCCGACCTCGAGGTCGACCCCGCGCAGCACCTCGATGCGGCGGTCGCCGCTCAGAAAGGTCTTGGTCAGCCCGCGGGCGCTGATGATGGCGTCACTCACTGCGGAGCGCCTCCACGGGTTTGAGTCGCGCGGCGATGACCGCCGGGATGATGCCGGCAAGCGTGGAAAGAAGGAGCGCCGCCGTCACGATCACGACCAGGTCGCGCACCTCGATGTGCTCGGGCAGTTCGCTGAATTGGTAAAAGCGGGCCATCAGCTCCTGGCCGCCGGTGACACGCGTAATGGCCCGCACGATGTCGTTGCGGAAGTGCAGCACCGTCAAACCCAGGCCCAGCCCCGCGGCGGTGCCCACCACGCCCACCCCGACGCCCTGCAGGCAGAAGCAGAGGGCGATCTGACGCCGGCTCGCGCCGAGCGCGCCGAGCAGGCCGATCTCGCGGGTCTTTTTCAGCACCAGCACCAGCAGCAGGCTCATCGTGAGGAAGGCCGCCACCAGCACGACGAAGAGCAGGACGAACGTCATCATGTTCTTCTCCAGTTTGAGGACCGTCAGGAAGTCCGCGAAGCTGTCCATCCACGAGAACGCGCGCGTGTCCGGCGGCAGCACAGCGTTGATGCGCCCGGCCACCTCGTCCTCCTTCATTCCGGGCTGGATGCGGACGTTGATGCCATGCACATCGCCGACCAGCCCGTACAGCTCCTGTGCCAGCCGCAGCGTGCAATACACCGTGGATTTATCGAGTTCCTGGTGGCCGAAACGCATCACGCCCACCACCTTGACGGTGTGGGGCAGGATCACCTCCGAGTCGCGCCGGGCCAGCATCAGCGGCGTGTAGACCTCGAGGCTTGCACCAATGGGCACGCCGAGCGACTCGGCCAAGCCCTCGCTGAGGATCACCGCGTCGTCATCCAGGGCGTCGAGGGAACCGGCCGTCACGAATTTTTCCAGCGATACGACCCGGCCGATGCTGGCCAGGTCCAGTCCGCGCATGAGGGGAAAGGCAGGCTTGTTCTGGTACACGACCATCAGCATGCCCGAGGCATAGGGCGAAGCCCCGGCCACGCCCGGGACCGCCTCGATCCGCCGCACGGCCTCGTGGTAATTGCCGATCGAGCCCCGGGCCTTGATCTGGATCTCGCCCTCGGTCTGGATGATCGTCTGGCGGATCTGATAGGCGAACCCGCCCATCACTCCGAGGACCACGATCAGCAGCGCCACGCCCAGCGCCACGCTCACGACCGAGATCACCGTGAAGAACGGAAACCGCCGCCCGGTCGGGAAAAGCTGCTTCAGGGCGAGGTAGAAGTACCAGGGCATTGCTAGATTTCGGATAGAAAACCCGTCGATCCCAAACCCGGCGCCAAACTCGAAATTCCCGGACCGGAAGAGCAAATCCGTTCCAGCTCCGGACGAAGCCTTGAAACGATGGGGTAAGTCACGGTCACGCGGGGAACTCAGCAGGCCGATTCCAAATCCGCAATCCGCAATCCGACTTCCGCAATCACGCAGCTCCGCCGGGCCGGAGCTGCGGGAACAAAATCACATCGCGGATGCTCTCGGCGCCGGTCAGCAGGATGCAGAGGCGGTCGATGCCCACACCCATGCCGCCCGCGGGCGGCATGCCATACTCCAGCGCGAGCAGGAAATCCTGGTCGATGTTCTGCTTCTCCTCGCCGGCCTGCGCCTCGAACATCGCCCGCTGCACATCGGGGTCGTTCTGCTCGGAGTAGGCGGGCGCGATCTCCATGCCGCCGATGCACAGCTCGAACACATCGAGTGTCGTCGGGTCGCCGGGTGTGATCTTCGCCAGCGGACAGAGCTCCTTCGGCAGGTGGGTGACGAACGTCGGCTGGATGAGGTTCGGCTCGATCCGCTTGGAAAAGATTTCGTTGGTGATCTCGAACTCCTCCCACTTCGGGTCGACGGCCAGCCCGAGCTTCTCGGCCCCGGCGATCTTCTCGGCCTTCGGGCGCTCGAACCACTGCGGGTCGCCCGTCTCGGTGCGGATGAGGTCCTTGTACCTCACCTCGCGCCACGGCCCGCCGAAATTGATCAGCTGGCCGCTCGCCGCGTGCCTGATCTCGCTCGTGCCGAGCACGTCGAGGCACAGCGTCGTGAGCAGGTCCTTGATCAGGGTCATCATGCCGCGGTAGTCGCTGTAGGCTTGGTAAACCTCGAGCATGGTGAACTCGGGGTTGTGCCGGCGCGACACGCCCTCGTTGCGGAAATTGCGGCCGATCTCGAACACGCGGTCATAGCCGCCGACCAGCAGGCGCTTGAGGTAGAGCTCGAGCGAGATGCGCAGCACGAAGTCCACGCCGAGCGTGTTGTGGTGCGTCGTGAAGGGCCGCGCCGCGGCGCCGCCGGCGATGTTCTGGAGGACGGGAGTCTCGACCTCGATGAACTTCTGGTCCTCCAGGAACCGGCGGATGTGCGAGACGATGCGCGAGCGCAGCATCAGCCGCTTCCGCGACTCCTCGTTCACGATCAGGTCGAGGTAGCGCTGGCGGTAAACCTGCTCCGGGTCGCTCAGGCCGTGCCACTTTTCCGGGAGCGGGCGCAGGGCCTTGGCGAGGAGGGTGAAGGTGTCCACCCGCACCGTGATCTCGCCGGTCTTCGTCTTGAAGAGCGAGCCGCTCACGCCGATGATATCGCCGAGGTCGAGGGACTTCTTGAACACCCCGTACCGCTCCTCCCCGAGCACATCCCTGCGGAAATAAAGCTGAATCTGCCCCTGCTGGTCCTGAATCTTCACGAACGAGCTGCCCCCCTGCACCCGGAAGGTGACCAGCCGGCCCGCCACCGTCACGTTCACCGTGTTGTCCTGCCCCTCGACGTAGAGCGCCTTCGCGTCCGCGGAGAAATGGGTGGTCGCAACATTCGCTTGAAACGGATCAAACCCCGCCGCGCGCATCTCGGCGAGCTTCTGGCGCCGCACGGCATGCTGGTCGTGGCTGATATCGGGGGGAGTTTCGCTCATGGAAAGGGAGGAAATAGCCACGCCCGGCGGCGCGGGGCAAATGGAAATTGCGGGTGAGAAATGCCCGACCCGGACTTCTTGACCGCCAATAATCGCTGATTTTTCCCCGGGAGTGTTTTCAAACCCATCCACAATTTCGCCATCTTGAGCGAAGCCGAAGGATCGCTGTTATCTTTCATGTGCATCCGTGCTTGATTCGGACACTGGCGCATCGTCGCGAGAGTATCCGCGTCAGAACATAGGCTTGCGGGAGCAGATGCCGGAGATCCTTCGGCTTCGCTCAGGATGACGGGCTTGGAACGCGGCGCGTCCCTGCGCCAGCGCGCAACCTACTTGCCCAGCCCGACGATCCCGCCCACGTTATGCCATCGTGCCGCCCCTGCTCGTCCCCATTGTCGTCAGCGCCTGCCTTGGCGCCTTGGTCGGGCTGATCCGGCAATGGAGCGATCAGACGGCGCCCGAGGGCGCCGTCGACCTCGGCGGCGTGCGCACCTATTCCCTCTGGGCCATGCTGGGTTGCGTCGGCGCCATGCTGACCCCTCAGGCCACGCCCGCCCTCCTGGTCGCGATCGTCGTCATCGTCGGCGTGCACCAGGTGGTCGCGATGGCCAAGATGCCCGCACCGTACCGTCCCGGCGGCACGACCTTTGCCTCCGCCCTGCTCACGGTCCTGGCCGGCGCGCTGGTCTACTGGGGCCAGCGCCAGGCCGCGGCGCTGATCGCCGCGACCGTGATGGTGCTGCTCGGCCTGAAGCAACCGCTGCATGCCTGGACGCGCAAGTTCACCTCCGATGACATCCGGGCCACCCTGCAGTTTGTGGCCATCACCGGCGTCATCCTGCCGCTCGTGCCCAACCGGAGCTTCGGCCCCTACGATGCGTTCGATCCCTACACGATCTGGCTGCTGGTCGTGCTGATTTCCGGACTCGGTTTCCTGGGCTACGTGGCCATGCGCTCCCTCGGCGCAGGGGCCGGCATCCTGGTGACCAGCCTGTTCGGCGGACTCGCGTCGAGCACGGCCACCACCCTCGCCTTCAGCCGGCGCAGCAAGGAGGAACCCCTGCTGTCCGAGCATTACGCCATGGCCGTGGTCATCGCCTGCAGTGCGATGCTGGTCCGCGTCACACTGGCGGTCAGCGTACTCAACCTCGAGCTGGGGCTCTCGCTGGTGGCGCCGTTTGCTCTCATGGCACTGCCCGGCGCGCTGTATGGCGCGTGGCTGTGGTTCCGCCGCCACCCCGGGATGGGCACGGTCTCCGCCCCCGTGATCGGCAATCCGCTCAACCTGAAGATCGCCGTGAAATTCGCCCTGCTCTACGGCTTGATCGGGTTTCTGGTGAAGGCGATCACGCACCTGCAGCTCCTCCATTCGGGCCTGCTGCCGTTGAGCTTTCTCTCGGGCCTGACCGACATGGATGCCATCTCGCTCTCCATGGCCGGCGGCCAGACCAACGGATCCGTCCCGCTGCATCTGGCGATGCAGGCCGTCCTGATCGCCGCCACCGCCAACTCCCTCATCAAGGCGGGCTTCGCCGTCTGTCTCGGTTCACCTGTGCTGCGGCGGCAGATTTCCCTCGTGCTCGGCCTCACCGCCGTCGCGGGCGTGGCGGGGTGCTGGTTGTTCTGAGCCGCGCGAGATGCGCTACGGCGGGGAGGCCGCTCAGCGGAAGCATCTTTGGGTCGCAGTGCCTACCCTGTCATCCTGGGCGCAGCGAAGAATCCGGTTTGATTTGATCGGAACCCGCCGCGAACGCTCACTGGATTCTTCGCTGCGCTCAGAATGACAAATCCGGAAACGGGCGTTTCCATTCCCATGGATTCGCGCAATTCGCGGGCAACCCCAACCTCACCGCTGCCAGCGCGCATTCATTGCCGGAAATTCCGGAAACGCGGCGTGCGGCTCGCTCTGATACCAGAAGGCCGTCGACGCCACATCCTCCGTGAGCGGTTGGTAAATGTGCCCCGGCCACCAGCCCAGCGTCTGCACCGTCACCTTCAGGTCCTTCGCAAAGCCAATGCTGTCGAGCACGTGCCAGCGGTAGAGGCCGAAATAGCGCGGGCCATCCGCGCTGCCGGTGTGCGCGAGCGGCATGCCGACAAACGGCGCGTTGAACGCCTGCTCGACCTGGTCCTTCTTCGGATCGCGGAAGAAGCCCCACGCGCCCCCGAAGTAGTCCTCGGTGCCGTTGTCGCAGATGGTCGGGAATTCCCTGTCCCCATCGAGGTAGAATTTCACCTCGCCCTCCCCCCACCAGCCGCGCGAAAGCGCCGTCCAGGCGAGGTACGTGCCGACGTAGAGGCCCTTGCCCTTCACGCCGTCAAGGATCGTGTGCTCGGGGTGCTCGCGCGTGGTCAGGCTGCGCCGCCATTGGGCATGGAAATACGCGGCGCCGGCCGGGACGGCGTGAAGCTTGTACAGCACCTTGTAGGCAACGATCCGGACATCCGCCTTGCCGTCGTTGCTCAGCGTGATCCGCGCCTGCTTGCGGAACGGCATCTGCCAGTAGCAGCCGCAGCCGCGGTGCGGCGCCACGACCACCGGCAGCGAGGTCACCTGGTGCGGCTGCGTGTCAAACCCCATCGCGAAGAAATCCCCCAGCGGCGCCTCCACCGACGGTGTCTTCTCGTTGTCCCAGTACATCCGCAGCACGAGCGTCCGGTACTCCTCGGCGCTCGCCGAGATCCAGAACTGGTTGATGCAACCCGGGCCATTGATGTCGGCCAGCACCGCCGTTTCCCCGGCCTTGAGGCCGATAAACGGGCGAACCTTCCAGCCGCGGCCCAAGTGCTTGGCCGGACCGCTGTGCGCGAGGAAGGGATCGTCGGGATTCGGGTCCCAGCGCGCCGCGCCGCCCTTCTCGCCGGTGGGATTCTCGGCGTTGATCATGCGCGTGACGGCACCGCCCTGGAACGGCAGCTGCCCGAGGAGGTTGTTCATGGAAAGCGGGGTAAGCATCCTTTTCCGATACCAGATCCGCGGTCCGCGCCAAGCTGAACGCGGATGAATGTTAGACCGGCCGGGACCCGGCCCGCCTCGCGGACCTAGCGTCCGCGATCAGGCTCCCGCACGTAGTAATTGTCCCACTCCGCCTGCTCCACGAGCCGGAAGCCATGACGCCGGTAGAACGCGTTCGCCGCGCTCTCCTTCAACGCCCCTACGCGCAGACGCTTACCCGCGCGATCCGCCTCGGCGAAAACGAGACCCATGACGGCCGCGCCGATCCCCTGGCGCTGGTGTTGCGGATGGAGATAGAGATGATCGAGCAGCCACTCCTCCTCGTGCGGACGCACGACGACCAATCCGACGCGCTGCCCATCCGCGACCACATGACGCGTATGCGCCGCCGCAAAATTATTGAGCAGCCGCTGCCGCGCGCGCTGCGGGTCAAAGCGCTGCACCCGCTCCAAGCTTTCACGCATGGCAAGCAGCCGGAGGTCCGCCAATGACTCCGCGTCTCCCGCGGTAGCCGGCTCGAGCGTGATCGTCATGGATTTTCCAGCGTGTCCGCCTTTGGAGGCCTGTCGGGTTGACTCCAATCAGAGGGTCACACTTCCCGCCTCATCAAAAGTCTGGTTCGGCGCCCAGGCGACCTCCCAGAAGTAGCCGTCGGGATCGGTGAAGTAGCCGCTGTGGCCGCCCCAGAACACATCCTGCGCCTCCTTCACGATCTTGCCACCCGCCTTTGCAGCCAGCGCGAGCACCTCGGCCACCTGCTCCTTCCGCCGGACATTGTGGGCCAGCGTGATACCGGAAAATCCATGCGAGCTCGTGACGCCGGGCGCGATGTCCTCGGCCAGCTTGTCGAACGGGTACAGCGCCAGCCGCGTGCCGGCCGTGACAAAGAAGGCGATGCCGTCACCCTCCTTGGCTGTGGTCGGAAACCCCAGGCCATCGCGATAGAAACGGAGGGATCGCGGCAAGTCTGACACGCCGAGGGTGATGATGCTGATGCGCGGTTCCATAACAGACACGTGGTTAACTTTGCAGGGCGTGCGTCGCGTGGGTGATCGCTGCGCCGGCGCGCAGGGCGGCGGCGATGACGCCGGCCTCGGTCAACTCCGCCTCCGTGGCGCCGGCCTTGCGGGCGTTGCCGCTGTGGATGGCGATGCAGTACGGACACTGGGTCGTGAGCGCGACCGCGACGGCGATCAGTTCCTTGTATTTCACGGGGATGGCGCCCTCGGCGAGGGCGGCTTTGTCAAAGGCCCAGAAGGCCTTCATCGCCTCCGGGGCGGCGGCGTCCATTTTCTTCAGCTTGGCCAGGTTTTCCATGTGGTACATAGGTCGGGTGGGTTTGGCTTTCGGTTTCTGATTTTGGATTACGGAGACAAGAAGGTGGTCACGATCGAAGGCCGGCCAACTGGCGCGCCGCGAGGCCCTGACCCAGGGCCGCCCGGATTTCCGGCAGTTTCGCGGCAATCCATCCGGCGGCCCGGCCGCTCTGGATCGTGAGCCAGGCGCGGTGCTGTTCGGGCCAGAGGGTGACTTCCAGTGTGCCCGACCTTCCCGGCTGGCGCGCGTGCCAGTGAATGCAGCCGGGAAATTTCCTGAGCGAACCGCGGAGGGCGACTTCAAGGCCCGTCGCCGCAAGCGCCGCCTCAACCGCCTGCTCCGCCTGGGCAGGATTCGCCGCCGGGGGCAGTTCGATTTCGATGTTTCGCATCGGGGTGGAAAAGCGCCCCAGTTATCCGTGGGACGAAGATGTAGCTGACGTTAATGGCCGCCGCCCGCGTGGAAGGCCAGCATCCGATGCAGCGAAAGGTAAGAAAATTAGGGCGCTAATGCTCAGCGCGCCGTCCGTCGGGTGGCGGCGGATTAGGAATAATCCGCCCCACCCTCAGGCCCGTGTTCACCCTCCCCCTTTTTCATGTGCTTCGCGGGTTTCGTGGTGGCCAAATCCGGATTCGCCTCATTCGCGGAGATTCGCGGGCGGCCGGATCGAACCCGGCCTTGCGCCGGTCACCGGGCCTCGCACAGTGCCGGCATGTCCACCCCTGCACCTGTCCTGGCGCCCGCGACCCTCGACTGGGGCCGCACCCGCTACGAGGCGGCGTGGCGCGCGCAGGATGAGCTGGTCGCCCGGCGCATGGCCGGCGAGGTCGGCGACACGCTCGTGTTCACCGAGCACGAGCCCGTCTATACCCTCGGACTGCGCGGTGGCGCCGAGCAGCACCTTGTCTGGGATCCCGTCCGGCTTGCCCGCGAGGGCATCGCGGTCGTGAAGACCAACCGCGGCGGCGACATCACCTATCACGGCCCGGGACAGATCGTCGGCTATCCGATCGTCTCGCTCGCCGCGCGGAAAGACCTGCACGCCTACCTGCGTTTCCTCGAGCAGGTGCTGATCAACAGTCTCGGTTCGCTTGGGCTGTCCGCCGCGCGCCGCGAGGGCAAGACCGGCATCTGGCTCGGTCCGCGCAAGATCGCCGCCATCGGCGTCGCCGTGAAACGCTGGGTCGCCTACCACGGCTTCGCACTCAATGTGAACGCCGACCTCGCGCATTTCCAGGGCATCGTCCCCTGCGGGATCAGCGCCACCGACGGCACCGTGACCTCCCTGCAGGCCGAACTCGGCCGCGCGGCGGACCTGGCCGAGGTGAAGGCCGTGCTCGCCGCCGAGTTTTGGGCGCAGCTGCCGACCTTCCTCGAACCGCGCGAGTGAGCCCACGTCCACCGGAACCGTGCGATCCGCCATGCCCGCCCCATCGCTGAAGCCACAGACCGGGCCCAACCAGGCATTCTTCGCTTCCCGCCTTGCCGTGATCCTCGCCGGGGCCGTCCTCGCGCTCGCCGCACTGGCGGCGTACGCCAACAGCTTTGCCGGGCCGTTCCTCTTCGACGACCTCCCTTCGATTGTGGATAACCCAACTCTCCGGCATCTCTGGCCGCCCGGGGACGTGCTGGCGACGCCGCATGGCGCCGGCCAGACGGTGACGGGCCGGCCTGTGCTCAATCTCTCGCTCGCGCTCAATTACTCGCTCGGCGGCGAAGCGGTCGCGGGCTACCACGCCGTCAACCTGGCCATTCACGTCGCGGCTGGTCTGTTGTTGCTGGGCCTGGTGCGGCGGACCTTGCTGCTGCCGCTCTGGCAGGGACGATTCGCCGCCGTGGCGCTGCCGCTCGCCCTGTCCGTCGCGCTCCTCTGGACCGTACATCCGCTGCAAACCGAGTCCGTCACCTACGTCGTGCAGCGGGCCGAGTCCCTCATGGGCCTGTGGTATCTGCTGACCCTGTATGCCTTCCTCCGCGGCGCGACGGCGGCCCCCGCATCAGGGGGCGTGTGGTTTGCGCTCGCCACCGCCGCGTGCCTGCTGGGCATGGGCACCAAGGAGGTGATGGCCACCGCGCCGCTGATGGTCCTGCTCTATGACCGCACGTTTGTCACCGGCTCCTTCCACGCCGCCTGGCGGGCCCGCGGGCGCTGGTACCTGGCGCTGGCCGGAACCTGGATCGTGCTCGCTTTTCTGGTGGCGGACGCCGGTGGACGCGGCGGGTCGGCCGGAATCGGCCGTGGACTGTCAGCGTGGACTTATCTTCTGACGCAGTGCCGGGCCGTGACACTTTACCTGAGATTGTCGTTCTGGCCCCACCCGCTCGTGGCCGACTACGGCATCGAGCGGGTGGAAACCCTCGCAGCTGTGGCGACGCAGGCGCTGCTGCTGGTTTTGCTCGCGGTCGCGACGCTGGTCGCAGTCTGGCGGCGGCCGGTCCTGGGATTTCTCGGCTGCTGGTTTTTCGCCATCCTCGCCCCGAGTTCCAGCGTGATCCCGGTGGCGACGCAGACCATCGCCGAGCACCGCATGTACCTGCCGCTCGCGGCGGTCGTCACGCTGGCCGTGCTGGGACTCCACGCATGGATCGGGCCGCGCAGCCTGGCGGTCTTTCTGCTGGCCGCCCTCGGGCTGGGCGCGATGACGGTGCGGCGCAACGCGGTTTATCACAGCGCCCTTTCATTCTGGAGCGACGCCGCCACGAAATGTCCCGGCAACGCCCGCGCACACACCGCCCTCGGCACCCTTCTGGCCACCGGAAACCGGTTGCCGGAGGCCGCCACGGAACTGGAGGCTGCGGTGCGACTCGATCCCACCAGCGTGGAAGCGCTCAACAACCTGGCCAACGTGCTCGCCGCGACCGGCCGGTTTTCCGAGGCCATCCCGATCTATGGGCGCGTGCTGGAGCTCACGCCGCGCGAGGCGAACCCGCACTACAACCTGGGCAATCTCCTGGCCCAGCTCGGCCGGATGAACGAGGCCCTCGATCACTACCAGGCCGCCGCACGATTCGCGCCGGGCGACGCCGACGTGCAGTACCGCCGGGCCCTGACCCTGGTCCAGCTCGGCCGGTTCACCGAGGCGATTGGCCCCTGCGAACAGGCGGTCCGGCTCCGCCCCGACCTCCCCGGGGCCCGTCAGAACCTGGAAGCGATCAGGAAACTGGCAGCCCAGCAGGCCGCCCCACCCAGCCGGTAGAGGTGCAGGTGTTATCCACGGCAGGGCGTTGTCACATCCCGCACATCCCTGCCGTTCGCACATCCCGCTTGTGATTCGCGCTTATTCGTGTGCATTCGCGGGCAACAGACTTCCGATGGACACCACGCGTAAACCCTCCTGGCTCCGCGCCAAGCTGCCTTCCGGTCCCGGCTATTCCGCCACGCGCCGGCTCGTGGACGAGAACCAGCTCCACACCGTCTGCCAGAGCGCGCAGTGCCCCAACCTCGGCGAATGCTGGTCGCGTGGCACCGCCACCGTGATGATCCTCGGCAACATCTGCACGCGGTCGTGCAATTTTTGCGCGATCCAGACCGGCAAACCCACGGAGCTCGACCTCGGCGAGCCGGCCCGCGTGGCCGACGCCGTGGCCAAGATGAACCTCAAGCATTGCGTCATCACCAGCGTCGCCCGCGACGAGCTGAAGGACGGCGGCGCCGGCGTCTGGGCCGCGACGATCCGTGCGATCCGCCACCGCAATCCGCACACCGCGATCGAGGTGCTCGTGCCGGACTTCAAGGGCCAGATGGAGCACGTGGACACGGTGCTCGACGCCAAGCCGGACATCTACAACCACAACCTGGAGACGGTGGAACGCCTGCAAAAGCCCGTGCGTGTGCAGGCCCGCTACGACCGTTCGCGCTCGGTGCTGCGCCATGCCAAGGGCCGCGGCTTCGTGACCAAGACCGGCATCATGCTCGGACTCGGCGAGGAGCAGTCCGAGATCGAGCAGACGATCCGCGACATTGCCTCGGACCGGACGAATATCCTGACGATCGGCCAGTACCTGCAGCCCACACCGCAGCACCTGCCGATCTCGCGCTGGGTGCCGCCCGAGGAGTTCGTGCACTGGAAACAATTCGGCCTGGGCCTCGGCCTCGGCGTCGTCGAGAGCGGCGCGCTGGTTCGCTCGAGTTACCACGCCGACGAGCAGTCGCAGAAGTACACCGGCGTCGAGCACCTGAACACGGCGAACGCGCTGGCGGAAGGCTGACCGCGGAGCGGTCAGCCGGCGCAGGGAGCAAGGAGAAGGGAAGGCCTGTGGGCCGAGCGCAGACGTTGAGCATAGCAAATTCGCGGATGGGGAGATCCGCCGCACATGGCGGAAGCGCCCCACCTCGCTCGCCGTCTTCCGTTCTCCCCGCTCCGTTCTCCTTTCTCCCCGCAAGGTCCCCGAAGGGGCCCTTGCCCTCCGGCCCGGGGCGCTTCAACCTGCCGCCATGAAATCCCGCCGCGAGATCGTCGAAAACTGGCTGCCCCGCTACACCGGGGTGCCGCTCAAGGATTTCGGCGACTACATCCTGCTCACCAACTTCGACCGCTACGTGCAGCTGTTCGCCCAGCAGCACCGCGTGCCGGTCCTCGGCAAGGACAAGCCCATGTCCAGCGCCACCGCGGGCGACATCACCATCATCAACTTCGGCATGGGCAGCGCGCTCGCCGCGACCGTCATGGACCTGCTCAGCGCCATCAAGCCGAAGGCCGTGCTCTTCCTCGGCAAATGCGGCGGCGTGAAGCACCGCGCCGAGCTCGGCGACTTTATCCTCCCGATCGCCGCCATCCGCGGCGAGGGCACAAGCAGCGACTATTTCCCGCCCGAGGTGCCCGCGCTGCCGTCGTTTGCGCTGCAAAAGGCCATCTCGACCACCATCCGCGACCACGCGCGCGACTACTGGACCGGCACCGTCTACACCACCAACCGCCGGGTCTGGGAGCACGACGAGGATTTCAAGAAATACCTGAAGAAGATCCGCGTGCTGGCGATCGACATGGAAACCGCCACAATCTTCATGACCGGTTTCTACAACGAGATCCCCACCGGCGCGCTCCTGCTGGTGTCGGACCAGCCGATGACGCCCGACGGCGTGAAGACTGCAAAAAGCGACGAGCAGGTGGATTCCAGCTTCGTCAACGACCACCTCCGCATCGGAATCGACGCCCTGAAGCAGCTCCTCAACAAGGGCCTCACGGTGAAGCACCTCAGATTCTGAGGCTGTTTTCACCGCGAGGGGCACGAAGCGCACGAGGGCCGGACCATGCCGGCTGAATTTCACCGCCAAGAACGCCAACGCCGCGAAGACCTAGGTTGAAATGCCAGGACATCGCTCTGCCTTCGCGGCGTTGGCGTTCTTGGCGGTGAAACGAGGGATTGTTGATCTGCCCTTCGTGTGCTTCGCGACCTTCGTGGAAAAATTTCAGCCCCGCACCGTCGGGTGCGCCTGCAGGCGGTAGCGGCGCGGGCTCACGCCGAAACGCCGGCGGAAGAGCGCATAGAAATGGGAGAGGTTGTTCAGGCCGCAATCCAGCGCGATGTCCATGATCGGCCGCGAGGTCTCCGCGAGCTGGCGGGCGCTGAACTCCATGCGGCCTTCGTTGACGATCTCCGTCGGCGTCCGGCCCAGCCACCGCACCGCCGCGCGCGCCACGTGGGACGGGCTGCGTCCCGCCAGGCGCGCCAGCGCCCGCGTGCCGCCCGCAAACTGCTCGGGGACCGCCATCCCGCGGCGCGCCTGCGCCAGCCACTCCGGCACCGGCTTGGCCGCCCGGGCGGGCGCCTGCAGCAGCTGCGGCAGCTCCATCAGGAAGCCATCCAGCACCACGCGCGGCCGGCCCGGGGTCGCGAGGCGCCCCGCCCAGTGGGCCAGCGCCGCCTGCGCCCGCGCGTCCAGCGGCCACGCCCGGTCCGCGGGCGACCGCGCATAGGCGTCGGGTTCGCCGGGAAAATACCGCCGCCGCACCTCCGCCCAGCTCCGGCCCGGGAAGGCCAGGTTCAGGATCTGCAGCGGGTGCGCATCCGAGCCGGTCACGTGGTGGCGGTCCCGGGGCCGGATGAGAAACAGCCGGCCCGCCGACAGCGGCACCGTCCGGCCATTCAACAGGTGCTCGCCCCGGCCGCGGGTCACCCAGAACAACTCGTGGAAGTCATGGTCGTGGTAGCGCGCCGCGTTGCCCGCGGTCAGCTCGGTCTGAGCGAAGTGGTACGTTTCGCCCGGCCGCACGAAATCCGCGAACTTGAAGTGAAGGCAGGGCGGCGCCATGTGGGCAATATAACACAATAAATTGCGCTTTTATGGCAAGATTTACCCGATAAAGGGTGATATAACACAAGCATGGTTGCTCCTACTTCCTCCCCCACCGCCCCCACCCTGCATCCGCGGCTGACCCCCGCCGAGGTCGCCCAGTACCGGCAGGAGGGTTATTTTGTCTTCCGGAAACCAGTTTTTCCGCAGGCCAAGTTCGACGGCCTCAAGGCCTGCTTCGAGAACATCCTCAACGGCCTCGAGACCGGCGTGCGGCCCGAGTCGATGGACGTCCCGCACTTCCAGCACCCCGAGCTCTTCCAATGGCTCTTCGCGGACGAGGTCCTGGACCTCGTCGAGCCCATCCTCGGGCCCGATATCGCGCTCTTCGCGAGCCACTTCATCTGCAAGCCCCGCGGCAACGGCCAGCGTGTGCCGTGGCACGAGGATTCCCATTACTGGAGCACCATGATCAGCCCGATGGAGGTCGTGACCGTTTGGCTGGCGATCGACCCGTCGACGACCGAGAACGGCTGCATGCGGATCATTCCCCGCACGCACAACACCGGGAAGCAGGGTTTCTCCGACTACGATCTGCTCACGCCCGGCGAGGCCGTGTTCAACGACGAGATCAAGGCCGCCCAGCGCAACCAGGGCCAGCCCATCGCGATCGAGCTCGAGGCCAACCAGTGCAGCCTGCACGACGGCCGGATCATCCATGGCAGCGAGCCCAACCTCAGCACCAAGCGCCGCTGCGGCTACACGATGCGCTACATCAGCACGCGCGTCCGCGAGAACCACGAGAAAATCGGCGACTGGCACCACCTCTATCTCGCCCGCGGCAAGGATCTCTCCGGAAATGTCTACGGCGACCCTTCCAAGGCCTATCCCGAGCTCGCCCGCTTCCGCGCGAAGCACGGCAAGAACGGGCACTGAGCCGGCTTGGCTTCAAACCCAGAGGTCCCGGAGAAAACCGACGAGGCGAACAGGTGGGCGAACACGTCCCGGGCCCGCACTCTTGTGTCAGGTCTTCCGGCCGTCCACATTCTGAATGAGATCGATGGCTGGCTCATGCAGGCACGGGACGTGCCGGCCCGCCTCGGCCAAGCGGTTGACGGAGCCCCCCCCCAACTCGCCCGGATCGGAATTCTCTCCGTCTTCTCCGTGCCCTCCTTGTTGAAAATGAAGCCGCCGCATTTCTCGTGACGGCGCGGTGGAACCGGGCATTTTTACCCCCACACCCCTGACCCATGAAACCCCTCGATTTCAGCGGCGCCCACATGGGCCTGGGCAACATCATGAAACTCTCCCGGGCGCGGACCCGGTCGATCACGGCGGAGAACGTCACCGGCGAAAAAGGTCGCGGCGGCATGACCGACCTGTCCGGCCAGCCGCCGCCCGGCGTCGAGCAGCTCGGCCAGCACTGGCAGGGCCCGGACCGGGCGGCCCGCGAGCTGGGTCAGGGCTGGAAGGTGCGGCCGTGCCTGACGCTGCCCAAGCACAGCACGACGAAGTGACGGGATACGCTTTTTCGAGCCACTCGGAGAGTTAGTCGGAGTGATGAGTTGAGGTTGGGGTGGTGGTTGTGGTTTGTCGATCTTCGACGGAGGGTGGCCGAAGGCCAACCGGAGTCGGAGAT
>Ga0316230_1000363_pt1 | contig 65890 bp, 57 predicted proteins | sample TBH18025metaG_FD_206004 | JGI IMG/M metagenome (GOLD analysis project Ga0316230, IMG submission 206004) | Freshwater microbial communities from Trout Bog Lake, Wisconsin, USA - TBH18025 | ecosystem: Environmental > Aquatic > Freshwater > Lake > Hypolimnion/Profundal zone | place: USA: Wisconsin... | reverse complement strand
GACCGGCACAGGCAGGCGCTGAAGGCCCTGGACAACGTGGGGCTCGCCCCGCGCGCCGACCACATGCCCAACCAGCTTTCCGGCGGCCAGCGCCAGCGGGTGGCCATCGCCCGGGCCCTGGTGAACAACCCTTCCATCCTGCTGGCCGACGAACCCACCGGCGCCCTGGACACCAAGACCAGCGTGGAGATCATGAACCTGTTCGAGGAGCTGTTCCAGCGCGGCAACACCATCATCCTGGTGACCCACGAGGAGGACATCGCCCGCCACGCCCACCGGATCATCAAGCTGCTCGACGGCCAGATCATCCACGACGAACCCAATGTGCCCATCTCCAGCGCCGAGCATCTGGCCAACCTGAGAATCTAAAGAACCGGCAGGACGAGGCAGGAGGGCAGCGCCGCGTTGCGGTAGACCGTGTGCTCCGCCTTGCGGAAATCCTCGTCCCGGGCCTGGTAGATGTCGGTGAACACCTGGGGGTTGCGGTCCACCAGGGGGAACCAGGAACTCTGGATCTGCACCATGATCCGGTGGCCCTTGGCGAAGGTGTGGCAGATATCGTTCAGGGTGAAGTTGACGGCAGAGGGCTGGCCGGGCACGAACGGCTCCGCCGTCTCCAGGCCGTGGCGGAACTTGCCGCGCATCACCTCGGCCCGCACCAGCCGCTGGCAGCCGCCCAGGGTTCCGGCGGCAGCCTCCGGTTCGCCGCTTTCCCCGGGCAGCACGTCGATCAGCTTCACCACCCAGTCCGCGTCGGTGCCGGTGGTGCTCACCTGGAGCCGGGCCTGGACCGGACCGGCGACGGTGACCGGGGCGGTGAGCACATCGGTCCGGTAGACCAGGACGTCCGGGCGCCGGGCGGCGAAGCGCTGGTCCTCCACCATGAAGGCCGAGGCGACCCGGGCTTCGGTGCCGGCGGTGTAGGGCACCGGGTGGGCGGGGTCGCTTTCGAAGCTGTCGGCCCCGGTGGCCGCCTTGGGTGCCTGGAAGCCCAGCCGGCCGTCCTCCTGGAGATACACGGGGGTGGACCGGGCCTCGGGCGGCGGCCAGGCCTTGAACCGGCGCCAGAGATTGCCGCCGGTATCGAACACCAGGGCCCGGGGAAGGCCGGGGTTGGGCGCCCTCTTCAGGTGCTGCCGGAAGAACGGCGCCTCGACCCGCTCCCGGAAATAGGCCGCGCTGCCTGCCCCGAAGCGCGCGTCGCCGAGCTGGTCGGCGTCCTCCCAGGACCAGCCGCCGTGGTCCCAGGGGCCCATGACCAGGATGCCGCGCGCGCCCGCGCGCCGGTCGACCTGGAGGGTGCCGAACAGGTCCTCCGGGTCGAACCAGCCGCCCACGGTCAGCACCGCGGGCCGGATGTCCTTCAGGTGCGGGCGCAGGTCCCGGGCCTTCCAGTAGGCGTCGTCGGTGCCGTGGGCCATCTCTTCGGTCCAGACCTGGGCCTGGCCGTGGAAGCAGCGGGTGTCGGCGTGGGGCAGGGCGCCCAGGTCCAGGAAGAACTGGTAGGCGTCGGACTGGGCCCCGGCGAACACGGGCTCGGGTTCCAGCGCCGTGGGCCTCGGCCGGGGCGCGGCGTAGACGGCGTCGAACCAGAAGGTCTGGGCCAGCATCAGGGCGCCGTTGTGGTGGTCGTCGTCGCCGGCGAACAGGTCGGCCATGGGGGCCTGGGGGGACACCGCCTTGAGCGCCGGGTGGGCGCCCACCAGCGCGCAGGCGGCGTAGAAGCCGGGGTAGGAGATGCCCCAGGCGCCCACCCGGCCGTTGTGGCCCGGCACCTGGTTCAGCACCCAGTCGATGGTGTCCCAGGCGTCCGTGGACTCGTCCACCCCGCGGCCGTCCAGCAGCGGGGTCATTTCCCGGAAGGCGCCCTCGCTCATCATCTTGCCGCGCACGTCCTGGTTGATGAAGATGTAGCCCTCCCGGGCCAGCAGCTCGCTGGGCCCGAGCTGCTCAGGGTAGGCGTCCGGTCCGTACGGGCCGACGCCGTAGCAGGTGCGCTGCAGCAGGACCGGGAACGGGCCGGGGCCCGCCGGCGTGTAGATGGCCGTGAACAGCCGCACCCCGTCGCGCATGGGGATCATCACCTCCTGCTTGCGGTAGTTGGCCCGCAGGTAGGCGGCGCCCTGGGCCGGTAGCGGGCGGCCCAGGACCAAGATCAGCGCCAGCAGCGCGGCCCGGCTCACGGCAGCACCGGCAGCACCAGGTGCGAAGCCTGCTCCGGGCCGTGGAACAGGTGCTGCTCCGCCTTGTGGAAATCGCTCGCCTTGGCGTGGTAGATGTCGGTGAACACCTGCGGGTTGCGGTCCATGAGCGGGAACCACGAGCTCTGCACCTGCACCATCAGCCGGTGCCCCTGCCGGAAGGTGTGGAAGACGTCGTTGAGGGCGAAGCGGACCTCGGTGGGGCGGCCCGGCACGAACGGCGCGGGGTGGCTGAAACTGTCGCGGAACTTGCCGCGCATCACTTCGCCGCGCACCAGCCGCTGGGCCCCGGCATCGGGCTCGTCCTGGCCGTCGGGGTAGCCGTCGATCACCTTCACCACCCAGTCCGAGTCGGTGCCTGTGGTGCTCACCCAGAGATCGGCCTGGATCGGCCCGGCCAGGGTGAGGTCCGACGGCAGCGGATCGGTCCGGTACGTGAGCACGTCCGGCCTGCGCCCGGCGAAGCGCTGGTCGGCGGTCATGTACTCCCTGGCCATGCCGATGGCGATCCGGTTGAGGTAGGGCACCGGCCGGGCCGGATCGCTGGGGTAGGCGTCGGCACCGGCCTGGTCGGGCGGAGCGAAGCCCAGCCCGGCCCGGCTTTCGAAGTAGAGGTTCACCGGCCGCAGATTCCTGGGAGGCCACGCGTCCAGCTGGCGCCAGCGGCCGGTGCCGGTCTCGAACAGGGTGGCCCTGGCCAGGCCGGGATCCGGGGCGTCCTTCAGGTGGCGCATGAAGAACGGGAATTCGATCCGGGTCTGGAAATACGCCGCGGCGGCGGTGTCGCCCGCGTTGCTCCAGCCGCCGTGGACCCAGGGGCCCATCACCAGTCGCTCGTCGGTTTCCGGGCTCTGGCGGGCCAGGGCCAGGTGGGTCTGCAGGGCGCCGAACAGGTTCTCCGCGTCGTACCATCCGCCCACGGTCAGCACCGCCGGCCGCACGGCGCGCAGGTGCGGCCTCAGGTCGCGCGCCTGCCAGTAGGCGTCGTAGCTGCCGTGGGCCATGAGCGCTTCCCACAAGGGGATGCCGCCCTTGAAGTGGCGGGCGTCGGCGTTGTCCAGGGGGCCCAGGTCCAGGAAGAAGGCGTAGCCGTCCCGGGTGCCGTGCTGGAAGGGCGGCGGCTGTTCGGTGGTGGGATGCGGCCGGGGCCAGCCGAACTCGGCCAGGAAATTGAACGCGTGGGGCAGCCAGAAGGCGCCGTTGCGATGGAAATCGTCGCCGATGAACCAGTCCACGATGGGACCCTGGGGCGAGACCGCGCGCATGGCCGGATGGGCGTCGATCAGCCCGGCGGCGGCGTAGAAGCCCGGATAGCTGACGCCCCACTGGCCCGCCCTGCCGTTGTGGTTGGGCACGTGGCGCAGCAGCCATTCCACGGTGTCGTAGGTGTCGGTGGATTCGTCCACCACTTTGGCGCCGCCGGCGTGGGGCAGGGCCGGGGTCATGTCCAGGTGGATCCCCTCGCTCATCATCCGGCCGCGCACATCCTGGTAGACGAAGATGAAGCCCTCCTCGCCGAACCGGGCCGAGGGGCCCAGGTCGCCCTTGACGCGCCCGGGGCCGTACGGGGCCACCCCGTAGGGAGTGCGCTCCATCAGGAAGGGGTAGCTCCGGCCATGGTCCTTGGGCTGGTAGATCGCCGTGAACAGCCGGGCGCCGTCGCGCATGGGCACCATGACTTCCTGCTTCTCGTAGTGCTCCAGGACGTAGGGAACCCCCTGGGCGCCCAGCGCCAGGGTGATGGCCGCCGCGCAGCAGCTCCGCTTCAGCCCGGTCCATGGATTCATCAATGCGCGTTCCCCGCTTGAAGGTATTCTGGAAACATTACCTGGGAGCACACGGTGTTTGGAAAGATTCGTTACATCCACTTCGTCGGGATCGGCGGCATCGGCATGTCGGGCATCGCCGAGGTGCTGGTGAACCTCGGCTACCAGGTCAGCGGTTCCGACCTCAAGGACAGCCCCACCACCCAGCGGCTGGCCAGCCTCGGGGTGCGGGTGACCGTCGGCCATGATGCGAAATGCATCGAAAACGCCCAGGTCGTGGTGATATCCAGCGCCGTGAAGGGCAACAATCCGGAAGTGGTGGCCGCCCGGGCGGCCAAGGTGCCGGTGATCCCGCGCGGCGAGATGCTGGCCGAGCTGATGCGCATGAAGTACGGCATCGCCATCGCCGGCTCCCACGGCAAGACCACCACCACCAGCATGGTGGCCCAGGTGCTCAGCCAGGGCGGCATCGACCCCACCATCGTCATCGGCGGCAAGCTGGGCGCCATCGGCAGCAACGCCAAGCTGGGCAAGGGCCCGTTCCTGGTGGCCGAGGCGGACGAATCCGACGGCAGCTTCCTGCTGCTTTCGCCCACCATCGGGGTGATCACCAACGTCGACCGGGAGCACCTGGACCACTACAAGAACCTGGGCGAGATCATGGACGCCTTCGCCTCGTTCGGCAACAAGGTGCCATTCTACGGCTCCGTGTTCGTCTGCATGGACGACCCCAACGTGGCCGCCCTGCGGCCCCGGCTCAAGCGCCAGGTGCGCACCTACGGCACCAATCCCCAGGTGGACATCCGGGCCCTGGACCTGCGCATGGACGGCTGGCGCTCCCACTTCAAGGTGCGCGCCTACGGCGAGGACCTGGGCGAATTCTCCCTGGGCATCCCGGGCCACCACATGGTGCTCAACGCCCTGGCCACCATCGGCGTGGCCCTGGAACTGGGCGTCGAGCGGGAGGTGATCCGCGCCAGCCTGGCCAACTTCACCGGCGCCGACCGCCGGTTCCAGAAGCGCGGCGAGCGCAACGGGGTGATCGTGGTGGACGACTACGGCCACCATCCCACCGAGATCGCCGCCACCCTCCGGGCCGCCCGCGCGGGCTTCCCGGACCGGCGCCTGGTGGTGGCCTTCCAGCCGCACCGCTACAGCCGCACCCAGGCCCTGCTCGAGGAGTTCGGCCAGGCCTTCTTCGACGCCGACCAGGTGCTGGTCACCGACATCTACGCCGCCTCCGAAGCGCCCATCCCCGGCCTCACCGGCCGCTCCGTGGTGGACGCCATCCTCGCCCACGGCCAGCGGGAAGCCAGCTACGTGCCCCGGGTGGAAGACATGGCCCAGGCGCTGGCGGCCGTCACCCAGCCCGGGGACATGGTGCTGACCCTGGGGGCCGGCAACATCACCTCGGTGGGACCCGCCTTCCTGGATCTGCCCTGAACGCACGAAGGCCCGGCAAGCGCCGGGCCTTCGCGGGTGCGGCGATCCGGTCTACTTGATCGCCTTCTTGACGGCGGCGAAATCAGGCGAGCCGTCCTTGGTGGTGTCCTTGGCGACCTTGCCGACTTCGTTGAGATCCTTGGAGCCCATCTTGACGTGGCAGGTGGTGCAGCTGGCATTGGCGATGCCCGCGGCCTTGGCCTTGGCGACGTAGGCCGGCTTGGCCATGGCGGGGAGCGCCAGGACCATGGCGGCGACGAGGACGAGGGTTGAGGAATGGCGCATGATGCCTCCAGAAGAAAGCCACCGGCTGGGGTGGGGTGATGACCAACAATCGAATAATGAGAATAGTTGATTTTCGGATCAACTGCCCTGAAAACTTAACAAGATTGGTGCCAACTTGGACTGCGGTAGCCTGGAGCCATGGGCGAACCGCAAATTGATCGCATCCGACTGACCCGGCCCAGGCTGGCCTGTGTCCCGCCGTTCTGGGCCCGGGGGCCCCACCTCCAGACCATCGCCGCCAACTACCTGCCCAGCCCCACCCCGGCCCTGCCCTGGGAACGGATCCGGCTGGACCTGGAGGACGGCGACGCCCTGGCCCTGCGGGCGCTTGACGGCAGCACCGGCGTGGTGGTCCATCTCTTCCACGGCCTGGGCGGCAGCGCGGACGGCCACTACATGCTCCGGGCCGCGGCCAGGTTCCGCGGCCTGGGCCACGCGGTGCTGGCCGTGAACCACCGGGGCGCCGGCGAGGGCGCCGGCTGGTCCCGGCACTCCTACAACAGCGGCTCCACCGGGGATCTGGCGGCCGTCCTGCGTTTCGGCCGGACCCGGTTCCCCGGCCACCTGCACGTGGCCGTGGGCTTCTCCATCAGCGCGAACATGCTGCTCCTGCTCCTGGGGCGGGGCGGCGCCGATCTGCCCGACCGGGCCATCGCGGTCAACCCGCCGGTGGACCTGGAGGCCTGCTCCAGGCGCCTGGTCACCGGTTTCAACCGGTGCTACGACCAGTATTTCGTCCGGCGGGTGCGCGGCGAGGTGCTGCGCCGGCCCGGCGCCCGGCCCCTGCCCGCCACCGCCACCCTGCGGGCCTTCGACGCGGTCTACACAGCCCCCCAGGGCGGTTTCCCCAGCCGGGAGGCCTACTACGCCCAGTGTTCCAGCGGCCCGCACCTGGCCGGCATCCGGGTGCCAACGGTGATCCTCACCGCCCAGGACGATCCCTTCGCCCCCGCCGGGGACATCCTGGCCTGCGCGCCGGGGGCGGCGGTGCATCTGCACGCCGAGCCCTTCGGCGGGCATATGGGCTACCTGAGCCGCGACCTGAAGGGCTACCGCTGGCAGGATTACGCGCTGGAGCACTACCTGGGGGAGCTGCTTGACAATACGTATAAAGAAATAGATATTGATACGTATAGCCGGAGTTCCCGTGGCAACCCATCCTGAAACGAATCAGCACAAGCAGCATGTCAATCTGACGCTTCGGGCCGATCTGTACGGCATGGCCCAGGGGCATGCCAAGGCCGAAGGCGTCTCGGTTTCGGCTTTTTTCGAGCGAATTCTGCTTTCGATGGCCTTGGTTGAAGACCGGCCCGCCATCTCCGGGGGCCCTGATCCGGACATGGCCCCGCTGCGCGGTATCCTTCAAGGGTCTTTGGCAAACCTTGCCAAGCGGGATGCCCGGGCTGGCCGCCATGAAGCGCGGATCGGCAGGGGCGTCAAGTGACCCATCCGGAATTCCTTTTGGACTTGAACGTGATCCTGGATTTCTTCCAGAACCGGGCCCCCCATGCGGAGCATGCCGAACGGTTATTCGCCGCGGCTCGGGAGTTGCGCGTTTCGCTGTGGATCACAGGAGACGCACCATCGACCCTTTGCTACGTCCTGGAAGAGCAGTTCCGACAGAACCGTGAATCCAGGCCCTCCCTCAAGGCTCAAGGAATCATCAGCCGCCTCCTGGACAAGGTTTCGGTGGCTCCCGTCACCAAGACCTCCCTGGAGCGGGCGCTCGGGTTCGGGATGGAGGACTATGAGGACGCCATCCAGGCCGCAGCCGCAGTGGAGGCAGGCGTAGGGACCCTTGTGACCCGTGACGCTTCCGGTTATCGCGACCTTCCCCTGGACCTGCTTGCCGTCCTCACACCTCTTGAGTCGCTGGGCCTGCTTGGGGTCTGGTCCTGATCCGGCATCACGACGACAACGACAAGGCTGCCCCGGCCGAGGCCGGGGCAGGTTGACGACGCGCCGCTTGCCTACTTGGCGAACCGGCGGGAAACCTCGTCCCAGTTGATGTTGTCCAGGAAGACGTTGACGTAGTCGGGGCGCTTGATGCCGTAGTCGACCATGAAGGCGTGCTCCCAGCTGTCCAGCACCACCAGCAGGTCCTGCTCGATGGGCACGCCCAGGTGGTGTTCGCCGAAGAAGTAGCTGTGCAGCTTGCCGTCCCGGCGGTTGCGGGTCAGGATCGCCCAGCCCGGGCCGCCCAGGGCCGCGGCCTTCAGGTCGGCCAGCACCTTCTCCTGGCCGCCCTGGGCGTCCAGCGCCTTCTGCAGGTCCGCGGACACGTTGCCCTTGGCGCCCAGGTTCTCGAAATACAGCTCGTGCAGGAACGAACCGTTGAAGGCAACCACTTCGCGCCGCTTGAGTTCGCTGAACTCATTGAAGGAATAGTTGGGCTTGGTGTTGTCGGCGCCGGCCAGCTTCTCCTCGATCTCGTTGAGCTTTGTCACATACCCCTTATAAAGGGTGAAGTGCTGGTCCAGCTGGCTGTCGCTGAAACCCTTGAGGGCCCCGCCTTTCAGATGGTCATAGTTCTTGGCTGTATAGGCCATGAAATCCTCCGTCCACTTGCGCGCTCGCGCCGGTTTAATCCTACCCGGTTTTTTGCTGGAGGTTGCCAAATGATTATTAGAATGCGGGCTCGGAGTAGATAGCCCGGCTGGACTGGAACGCGGCGGGCGGTTCGGCCAGCCACAGCCCGCCCAGGATCATCGTGCTCACCGGCACGTCGGGCGTCTTCACGCCCCGGTGCGACATGCAGGTGTGGACCGCCGTCAGCTTCACGCCCCAGGCGGCGGGGCGCAGGTGCTCGGCCAGGGCCCCGGCGATCTGGTGGGTCATGCGTTCCTGGACCTGCAGCCGGTTGGCGAAGCCCTGCACCACCCGCACCAGTTTGGACAGGCCCACGGTGCCGCCGGCCCCGGGCAGGTAGCCGATGGTGGCGAAGCCGGAGAACGGGGCCAGGTGATGCTCGCAGGTGCTCACGAAGGGCACCCGTTCCAGGATCACCGGGCACGGGCTGAGTTCCCCGGGGAGCGGGCGCAGTTCCTCGGCCGGGTCCATGGCGTAGCCCGCCAGACGCTCCGCCCAGTAGTCCGCCACCCGGGCGGGGGTCTCCTTCAGCTCCGCGGCCTCCGGATCGAAGCCCAGGCTTTCCAGCAGGGCCCGCACGGCCAGGACCGCTTTTCCACTATTGAAGGTCATGATTCCCCCCGGCATTGCTACCAGGGTGCCACCGTTGCCGGGCTCCGGGGGCTTTTTAGGCGAGCAGGCTCAGGATGGTCGGGTTCGAGGCCGCGAGCATCGCCTGCTGGAGCGCGGCCGGCGAGGCCTGATCCTGGCTGGGGGCGGTCGGGGCGGTGGCGGCCGAAGCGGCGGGCACCGCGGTGGTCTGGGTGCCGGTGTCGGCGATGGTGGTGGTCGGGGTGGAGGAGGGGCTGGTCTGGGCCGCCGGCGTCGCGGCCGGGTAGGCCTGCTGGGCCTGGTAGGCGGCGATGGCCACGGCGGTGTTGCCGTTGATCGCCGTGCTGAACCCCTGGAGCCCGCTGCCGCTGCTGGAGCTGTTGCCCAGGCTGGCCAGGAGCGAGGTGGCCGAGGTGAGGTCCAGGCCCCCGAAGGTGCCCGAATTCTGCAGGCCGGGAACAGCGCTGGACTGGGTTCCGGAGGCTGCCTGGGTGGCCTGGTTGACGGTGGTGATGCCGCTCACCAGGGCGCCGACGGCGGAAGCGCCGGCCAGGCCGGCCAGGGGGTCGCTGCTGTCGGGCCCGGTCGCCGCCGACAGGGCGGAGTAGGTCTGGGCCAGGGCCTGCTGCACCGCGGCCGACTGACCGCTGCTCTGCAGGGTGGTCTGGTAGTTGTAAAGGCTCGCGGTGGTGGCCGATCCGATGTCCATGACAGTTCCTTCCCTAGGTATATCGGCAGCTGGGGCTCGTGGCAAAAGGGAAATTTATGGGATCATCGCTGGGGAGCGAAGCCATGAGTGAAACCAAGGTCACCTACGCGGCGGCGGGCGTGGACATCAACCGCCAGGACGATGCCCTGGCCCGGATCAAGCCTTGGGTCAAGGGCACGCGGACCGCCGGCGTGCGCAGCGACATCGGCCTGTTCGGGGGCCTGTTCTCCGCCCAGTTTCCGGAACCGCGGCCGATCCTGGTGAGTTCCATGGACGGAGTGGGCACCAAGATGAAAGTGGCCCGGCTGGCCGGCACCTGGGACACGGTAGGGGCCGACCTGGTGAACCACTGCATCAACGACATCCTGGTCCAGGGGGCCCGGCCGCTGTTCTTCCTGGACTACGTGGCGGCCCAGCGCCTGGAGCCGGCCGTCATCGAGCAGATCATCAAGGGCATGGCCCGCGCCTGCCAGGTCTCCGGATGCGCCCTGCTGGGCGGGGAGATGGCGGAGATGCCCGGCGTCTATGCCGAGGGCGAGGTCGACGTGGCCGGCACCATCGTCGGGGTGGTGGACGAGGATCTGCTGCTGCCGGACACCGGGGCCATGGCCGAAGGCGACGTGCTGATCGGCCTGCCGTCCTCAGGGCTGCACACCAACGGCTACTCCCTGGCGCGCAAGGTCTGCTTCGAACTGGAAGGCCTCAAGGTGGACGATCCGCTGCCCGGAACCGGCCAGACCGTCGGCGCGGCCCTGCTGGCCGTGCACAAGAGCTACCTGGAGCCGGTGCTGCCGCTTGTGCGGGAGCGCAAGCTGGTGGCCATGGCGCACATCACCGGCGGCGGGCTCACCGACAACCTGCCCCGGGTGCTGCCCGGGCATCTGGACGCGGCCATCGACACCGGATCCTGGACCGTGCCGGTGCTGTTCCAGTTCCTCATCGCCAAGGCCGGCCTGCCCCTGGCGGACGCCCGCCGCTCCTTCAACCTGGGGGTCGGGATGGTGCTGATCGCCCGGGCCCAGGACGTCCCCGAGCTGCTGGCGCGCCTGGGCGCCGCCGGGGAAGCGCCCTGGGTCATGGGCACGCTGGTCAAGGGCCAGGGTGTGGTGCGCTATCAATAGCCTGGTCCGGGCCCTGGTCCAGCCCGCCACCCCCGGCCCCCGCAAGGACCGGGTGGAGTCCCTGGACATGCTCCGGGGCCTGATGGCCCTGGCGGTGGCGTTCTACCACTTCACCATCTGGTACCCGGTGTTCCAGCCGGGGCGCTTCATGGCCTACACCGCGGCCAAGGCCGGCCACTACGGGGTGGAGGGCTTCTTCATCATCAGCGGCTTCTGCTTCTTCCACATCTACGGCCCGGACAGCTTCCGCGGCACGGGGCTCAGGGACTTCCACATCAAGCGCTTCCTGCGCATCGCCCCGCTCTACTACCTCGCCGTGACCCTGAACGTGGTGCTGGGCCTCGCGGTGGGGCCCGGGGTCACGGCGCGCATGCTCCTGGAGAACGCCACGCTCACCTTCGGGCTGTTCCACCCCAACCACTCGCTGGTGCTGGGGGGCTGGTCCATCGGCATCGAGTACGTGTTCTACCTGGTGTTCCCGGCCCTGGCCTGGGCGGCCGCGCGCTACCGGCCCTTCCTGGCCCTGGCCGCGCTGGTCACCCTGCTGTTCTCGGTGCAGTACACCCTCTACCTGGTGCCCGCCGCGTCCATGGAGGGGGACCTGAAGTTCCACACCTACGTGCAGATCGCCAACCACGGCTTCCTGTTCTTCCTGGGCGGGCTGGTGGCCCAGGCCCGGGCGCGGATCCCCTGGCGCTTCACCCGGACCTCCTTCCTGGTGCTGGGGGCGGCCCTGGCCCTGGTGTTCAGCCGCTACATCCGCAATTTCTACGATCACTTCGTGGTCATGGAAGGGCCGCCGCGCTACGCCTTCGCCTTCCTGTGCCTGGCCTTCGTGGCCCTGTTCGCCTTCCGGGATTTCCCGGCCTCGAAGCTGAAGCGGGCCGGGCTCTACCTCGGCGAGATCAGCTATTCGGTCTACCTGATCCACCCGTTCGCCCAGGAGGCCCTGCTGCGCCTGGCCCCGGCGGGGCTGGCGCCGGCGCTCGGCTTCGGCCTGGGCCTGGCCGGCACGCTGGCGCTGGCGACCCTGACCCATCGCTGGATCGAGCGGCCGGCCATGGAGCTGGGCCGGAGGCTGACGGCAAAGACGTGACCAGCCACGGATGCCGCGTTGAAGTGATCCGCTAACGCCTGGCTTGGTATTCATGAACCTCCAGGTGGGCCTCGGCCGCCTTGGGCATGGCTGGCTTGATAACAAGCCGGTCCTGCCCGTGAAAGGCGGATATGATTAGCCATTCAGCAATAGACCATCCATGAAATGAGAACCTTGATTCGCCGAGGAGGTACGGGCCATGGACTGGTCTGGCGTCAGGTACTGGTATGACGGTCTGGAGCCGCGGGACAAGTGGTTGCTGGCCAGCCTGATCGCCCTGGCCTTGCTGTTCCTGACCCCCTGGCGCAAACACCTCGCCACCGAGGGCGCCGTGCAGCCGAAGGAAGGGGAGGCGTACCTGCTCCTTGCTCCGGGACCGGGCAGTGTCAAGGAAGTGCGGGCGTTGAAAGGCAAGGTCCTTGCGGCCGGGGAGTTGGCCTTCTCCTATGTGCCGCAGGTGGAACCCCCCAGCTATGCGCCGCAAGCCTACCTCCCGGGCTATGCCTATAATTCAATGCCCTACCAGGAAGATGAACGAAAAATTCGGGAGCGCTATGCCCGGGAAATCACCGAAGCGAATTCATACATAACTTCCACTCAGCAGCAGTTGAACCGAGCCTACTCAGAGCAGGTCCGCTTGCCCAGGGGCGGTATTTCCTATGATGTGCAACTTGCGCAAAATGCCCTGGTCAGGGCCCAGCAGGCCCCGAATGAACTCAGGGGGAAAATGGAGCAGGAACTCGCCGCGTTGAGGGTCCAGCGCGACGCCTACGTCAAGCTGAACCAATCCGCCCAGGCCCAGCTGTACGCCAGGCCCATGGTCGGCACCAACAATGCCGGCGACCTGACGGTCACCGTCAACGACCGGGTCTGGGTGCAGTCCACGACGCTCCGGAGCGGCGCGGTCATCCGTGCCGATCAGGAGTGCGCCACGCTGGTGCCGGAGCAGGCCGCCTTCGAGGTCCTGGCGGCCATTCCCGTGGGCTTTGCCGGGGAGATCCGCCAGGGCATGGCGGCCACCCTGGAAGTCACCGGCTGGCTGCGGGATGCCGAGCGCATTCCGTTGCATTTGACCAGGGTGGGGAACCGCAACCTGGAGCAGGAGGAGATCGCGGCGCTCAGGCGCGGACCGGAGCCGGGCGGCCCGTTCGTGCTCGCCACTTTCGAACTGGAGCATGCGGATGGCCGGCTCTTCCCGCCGCCCGATCACTGCCAGCTCGAGATGATGGGGAGCCGCCGCTGTCTCCTGCAGCGGATTTTCCGGTAGCCGCCATGGGGGTCATTTCGGGACCGCCTTGCCCGGCCTGAAGGCCGACGGCAGGGCCAGGGGGCCGCTGCGCCACAGGGCCCGGGCCAGGGGCGGCAACTCCCGGCGGTGCGCCCACAGCAGGACGCCGGCCAGGAGGAAGTAGAGGCCGGATAGGATCAGCCGCGCGGACGGGGCGGTGAACGGGAACTGCACCAGGAACAGGCCCAGCAGGGCCACGCCTTCCCAGCGCTTCATGCTGAGCTTGGAGAGCATGGCGAAGCCCATGAGGGTCTGGGCGGCCGTGAGCCAGAACTCCTCCACCTGGCGGACATCGAAGGGCAGGTGGCCGTGGCCGCCGCCGAGCAGGTGGGCCAGGGGCAGGCCGCCCACCAGCAGGGTCCACTGGTTCACCTTGCTGGACAGCAGGGTGCCCAGGGCGGTGTCCGCCTCGCCGCGCAGGGCCAGCAGCGCCGCCACCAGGAATTCCGGCGCCTCGGTGGCCAGCGGCGCCACCCACTGCACCAGGAGGAACTCGTCCAGCCCCAGGGCGCGCCCGCCGTCCAGCAGGGCGTTGGCGAACGGCTTGGCCACCAGCACGACGATGAACGCCGACCACACGAAGATGAAGGTGAGGGTGAGCCGGCGCCGGCTCCAGGACAGCGCGCCGAGTCTGGCGGCGGTTCCGACCAGCGCGGGTTCCGAGCGCTCCTCCTTGGCCAGGCGCCAGAGATACAGCGCGTACAGGCCGATCAGCACCACGCCGTCGGTCCAGTGGATGCCTCTGCGCAGCGGGAAGGAGATGGAATACAGGCTGGCCAGCCCCAGGAAGGCCAGTTCCACCCGGCGGCTGGGCTTGATCCTCAGCTCGGTCACCGGCTGGCCGGCGCGCCGGCCCCAGACCATGAGCAGAAGCAGCACCAGCGGCCAGCCCAGGCCCAGCAGCAGTCGGTTGCTGCCGGTCATGTTGGCGGCGGCGTAGCGGGCCAGTTCGTGGTGGTGGCCGGAGGAAAAGGCGAAATACAGGTCCACGGCGTATTCGGGCAGGATCGAGATCAGGGCCAGGATGGCGGTGGCGAGGCTGGCGCTGATGTCCTGCTGCACCGCCTCCGCCGCCCAGCACAGCAGGAACGAGGAGGCCACCACCGCGCCGCCGTAGATGGCCACGCTGGCCAGCGGCGGGGGATGCAGGCCCAGGGCGCGCAGGGCCACGGCCGGAACCGCCAGCAGGACCACCAGCCAGATCTTCCACCACCACCGCTCAAGCATGGTCAGCGCTTCTTTTTCTTCTTGCCCTTGTCGCCGCCGAACACCTTGGCCAGGAAGCCCTCTTCCGGCTCAGCCACCGTGCCGCTGGCCACGTCGTCGTCCAGGAGCCGGCGCACCAGGTCGGTCTGCTCGGCTGATAGCTTGTGCGGCACCGCCACCCGCAGGTGCAGGTAGAGGTCGCCGCGGCCGGCGCCCCTCAGGCGGGGCACGCCGGCATTGGCGATCTTGACCACCTTGTCGGCCTGGGTGCCGGCCGCGACCTTGAGGCTGTCGTTGCCGTAGGGGGTCTTGACCGGCAGTTCGCCGCCCAGCACCAGGAGCGGCCAGGGGACCTCCTGCTTGCGGTGCAGGTCGACGCCGTCCCGCTCGAACTGGGGATCGTTCTCCACGTCGAAGACGATGAACAGGTCGCCCGGGCCGCCGCCGCTGACTCCGGACTCGCCTTCGCCCTGCACCCGCAGGCGCTGGCCCCGGTCCACCCCGGCCGGGATGCGGAAGCGCACCTTGGCGCGCTTCTGCAGCCGCCCGCCGCCGCGGCAGGTGCCGCACGGGCTGGGGATGATCTGGCCGCGCCCTTCGCAGCGCGGGCATGGGACGTACATCTGCAGGAAGGCCTGGCGCACCGCGATCTGGCCGTTGCCCCGGCACTGGGGGCAGACCTGGGGGCTGGTGCCGGAGGCGCAGCCCGAACCCTTGCACTCGCCGCAGCTTTCCAGCCGGGGAATCTCGATCTCCTTGGCCTCCACCCCGAACAGGGTGTCCTGGAAACTGATGCGCAGGGTGTACTGCAGGTCGGAGCCGCGCTCGCCGCCGCCGGAGCGGCGCCGGCCGCCGCCGCCGAAGATGTCGCCGAAGATCCCGCCGCCGAAGATGCCGCCGAAGATGTCCTGGAAATCCGCGAACTGGTTGGGGTCGAACTGGAAACCGCCGCCGCCGTTGTTGCCGACCCCGGCATGGCCGAACTGGTCGTACTGCCGGCGCTTGTCGGCGTCGGACAGGATGGCGTAGGCTTCGGCCGCCTCCTTGAACTGCTCTTCGGCGGCCTTGTTTCCCGGGTTCTGGTCCGGATGGAACTGCATGGCCAGCTTCCGGTAGGCTTTCTTGATCTCGTCGAGGGGGGCTTCCCGGCCCACGCCCAGGATTTCATAGTAATCACGCTTCATGAATCCAGGTTACCAGGATCGGCACTCAGTTGTCCTGGGCCTCTTTCTCCTGGTCAAGGGCCGCCATCATGGCTTCGCTCGCGGCCAGCACGGCGTTGGTGAGGATCTTCTGGACCTCGAGCAGGCTGGCCTCGGCGTTCTTGAGCGCGGGAGTGTCCTTGCTGCCCACCGCGTTGCGCACCGAGGCCAGGGTGTCCCGCACCTTGACCTGGTCTTCCAGGCTCAGGAACTTGCCGCATTCGGTGAAGCTCTTGTCGCAGGAGTAGAGCAGCCCTTCGGCGGAGGCGATGTACTTCAGCTCGTCCCGGCGCTGGGAGTCGGCGCTGGCGTTGGTCTGGGCCTCGCGCAGCATGGCCTGGATCTCCAGTTCGGACAGGCCCGAGGAGGGCCGCATGCTCATGCTCTGCTCCAGGCTGGTGAGCAGGTCCTTGGCCGACACCTTGACGATGCCGTTGGAATCGATGTCGAAGGTCACTTCGATCTGCGGCGCGCCCTTGGGCAGCGGCGGCAGGTTGATGAGGTCGAACCGGCCCAGGCTCTTGTTGTGCTCGGCCAGTTCCCGCTCGCCCTGGAGCACGTGCACCTCGACCCGGGCCTGGTTGTCCATGACCGTGGTGAACACCCGGCTGTCCCGGGTGGGGATGGTGCTGTTGCGCTGGATGATCTTCACGTAGCCGCCGCCCTGGGTCTCGATGCCCAGGGACAGGGGGGTCACGTCCAGCAGCACCAGGTCCTTCACTTCGCCGGTGAGCACGGCGCCCTGGATGGAGGCGCCGGCGGCCACCACCTCGTCGGGGTTGATGTCCCGGTTCGGCTCGCGGCCGAAGAACTCCTTGACCATCTGCTGCACCAGGGGCATCCGGGTCTGGCCGCCCACCAGGATCACTTCGTCCACATCCCCGGGCTTCTTGTTGGCCTGGCCCAGCGCGTCCTTGACCGGGATCATGGTGCGGGCCACCAGGTCGGTGACCATGCCCTCCAGCTGCTCCCGGGTCAGGGTGGCCTCGAGGTGCTGCGGCCCGGTGGGGCCCTGGGCGATGAACGGCAGGCGCACCTCCACCCGGTCCAGGGTGCTCAGTTCGCACTTGGCCTTTTCCGAGGCTTCCTTGAGCCGCTGCAGGGCCATCCGGTCCTTGGTCAGGTCGATCCCGGTGGTGCCGCGGAAGTGGTCCACCAGCCACTGCAGGATGGCCTGGTCGAAGTCCTCGCCGCCCAGGAAGGTGTCGCCGCTGGTGGACAGCACCTCGAACACGCCGTCGTTCATCTCCATGACGGTGAAGTCGAAGGTGCCGCCGCCGAAGTCGTAGATGGCCAGGATCTGCCGGAGCCCCTTCTTGTCCAGGCCGTAGGCCAGGGCCGCCGCGGTGGGCTCGTTGATGATGCGCAGCACGTTGAGCCCGGCGATGCGCCCGGCGTCCTTGGTTGCCTGGCGCTGGGCGTCGTCGAAGTAGGCCGGCACCGTGATGATCGCGTCGACCACCTCTTCGTGCAGGAAGGCTTCGGCCGAGGCCTTCAGCGACTTGAGCACGATCGCCGAGATCTCCGGGGGCGCGTAGGAGCGCTCGCCGACCCCCAGCCAGGCGTCGCCGTTGGGCGCCTTCACCACCGGGAAGGGCAGCCGCTTCAGGGCGTCCTGCACCCTGGGCGAATCGAACCGCTGGCCGATCAGGCGCTTGACCGCGAACAGGGTGCGGGCCGGATTGGTGACCGCCTGGCGCTTGGCGATGTGGCCGACCAGGACATCCCCCTTGCCGGTGAAGGCCACCACGCTGGGCGTGGTGCGGCTGCCCTCGCGGTTGGGAATCACCCGGCGCTCGCCGCCTTCCATGACACAGGCGCAGCTGTTGGTGGTGCCCAGGTCGATTCCGATCAGCTTGCCAGCCATTGAAAACTCCGGGTCATGGGTGCTTACTGAATGGGTAGGTCGGATGCCTGATCGGGTTCGGTGGCGGTGTGGTTCACGATCACCCGGGCCGGGCGCAACAGCAGGTCCCCGAGCATGTAGCCGCGCTCATAGACCGCCGCCACGGCGCCGTCGGCCAGGCCGGGCTGGCTGGTGGTGGTGAGCGCCTCGGCGTGCATGGCGTCGAACGGATCGCCCACCTTCACGTCCACCCCGGTCACCCCGGCCTTGCGCAGGGATTCCAGGAGCTGTTTGTAGATCAGGCCGATGCCGTTATGGAAGTCCTCGACGTTCGAATAGTCCGAAGCGAGGCAGCGTTCGAAATTGTCCACCACGGGCAGCAGCTCCAGCAGCAGCTTCTTCTCGGCCAGGGTGACCGCGAGCCGGGTTTCCCGGCCCACCCGGTTCCTGTGGTTGGCGAAATCGGCCAGCAGGCGATGGTGCTTGTCCTTCTGCTCCGCTTCCTGCTTTTCCAGTTCCGCGATGCGTTGACGGGCCTTGAACAGACTTGCCTCCATTTCTTCCTGGGAATGCCTGCCGGTCTCCCGCTGGGCCGAGGCTTCCGGGGTGGATTCGGCCACCTCGTCGGCCAGGGCCTGGAGGTCGTTCACCTCTTCGAATTCGGCGAGGTCGAGATCGATGGTGGGTTCCACCTCCGGGCGGTCCTCCTCGGATGCCGGGCTCAGGGGTTTGTGGTTCGAGGTTTCATTCATTGAACGCTCTATATAAAATAGTTGTTAAGGTTGCATCAGGCGCTGTTGGGTTCGCGCCGGTGGATCTCATCGGACCACCATGCGAGGCTACCCACCAGCTTTACATAATCCATGCGCAACGGGCCGACCAAGGCGAAGGTGATGTGCTGATTCTTGCGTACCGTCACGGTGCGCAGGGCGGTGGCCAGGGGCATTTCAGTGAAGTACGGATTCTCGGTGCCCAGCAGCAGCTGCACGTCCCGGGTCGCGGCCTGGGCGAAGGCGTTGAGCAGGTGGGCCAGCCGCTCGTGCTGCTCGAAGGCCTCCACCAGGCTGCGGAAGCGGAGGGCGTCGCCGAATTCCGGGATCCGGCCCAGCAGGCCCAGCCCGGCCACCACCACCGGGGAGCTGCTGCGCTGCACCGGCAGGTTCATGCGCTGCGCCAGCGCCGCCAGCCGTTGGCGGATCTGCTGGGTCTGGTCGGCCTTTTCCTCCACGGCGGCGATCAGCCGGTCGCGCATCTCGCGCAGGGAGCAGCCGGCGAAGTGGGTGGTGGCGAAGTTGCCCAGTTCCACCAGCACCTCGTTGGGGAAGGACCAGGTGTTCTCCATGACCTGGTGCTCGACCTCGCCGTCGGTGCCGACCCAGACCGTCACCAGCTTGCCGCCGCCGATGGCGACGAACTCCAGGCGCACCAGGCGGCTGGTGGCCAGGTGGGTGGGCAGGGCCACGCAGATGCCTTCCATGGCTTCGGAGAGCACCTTGCTGGCGTGGCGCACCCACTGGGCCTCGCCCTCGGGGTCGCCCATGCCTTCGAACGCCGCGGACAGCCTGGCGCCCATGGCCGGGCCGGGCTCGGTGGCCTTGACCCAGCGGTCCACGTAGTAGCGGTAGGCCTTTTCGGTGGGGACCCGGCCCGCGGAGGTGTGCGGCTGGTAGACCAGGGTCTCCTCCTCCAGGTCCGACAGGACGTTGCGGATGGTGGCGGAGGACAGCGATCCGGGCAGCAGCTTGGCCAGCAGCCGCGATCCCACCGGCTCCCCCTGGACCAGGTAGGTCTCGATGAGGGTCTTCAGAACCGATTCGCTGCGGGGTGAAAGACTAATGGCCACTAGGACCTTCCGTACGGAAGTGCCATGGGCGGGATCGTCCATGGATCAAAAGCTAGTTTGGATCAACTGGGCGGCAGCCGCCACGGGTACATGCATATCCTTTATATAGAGCAGCTCCATGGGCCGCTTCAGTTACTCTAAAATACCATATGCGCGCCGATCCCCTTGCCTCCATCTGCGACGTCTGCCGCCGCCTCCATGCCCGGAACCTCCTGGCCGCGGCGGACGGCAACGTCAGCGCGCTGCTCGGCGACGGCCGGATCGCCATCTCCCCGTCCGGGGTGGCCAAGGCCGGCCTGGAGCCGGGTGACCTGGCCTTCATGGACCGGGACGGCACCGTGCTGGCCGGGCGTCCCAGCTCGGAGCGGCTCATGCATCTGGCGGTCTACCGGGCCTGTCCCGAAGCCCGGGCGGTGGTGCACGCCCATCCGCCCACGGCCATCGCCTGGAGCCTGGCCTTTCCGGATCTGGACTTCCTGCCCGGCGACGCCCTGCCGGAAGTGATCCTGGCCGCCGGGAGCATCCCCATCGTGCCCTACGCCCGCCCCGGCACCGCGGCCATGGGCGAGAACCTCGCGCCGTTCCTGCCGGAGCACCGGCTCATGGTCCTGGCCCGGCACGGCGCCCTGGCCTGGGGCGAGACCCTGGAAGAGGCGTACAACGGCCTGGAGCGGCTGGAGCACGCCTGCCAGATCCTGAAGGCGGCGCACGAACTGGGCGGAGCCCGGCCCCTGCCGGGGCCCGAGCTGGAGGCCCTGCGCGAGGCCCGCCGCCTGGGCGGCAGGAGGCTGCTGTGAAACCGATGGACTCCATGGCCCTGCGCCATGATGGCCGGACCTTGTGGATCCTGGACCAGACCCTGCTGCCGGACCGGGAGGTCTGGTGTGATGCGGGCGACCCCGCGGTCATGATCGGGCACATCCAGCGCCTGGCCGTGCGCGGCGCGCCGCTGATCGGGGTGGCCGCCGCACTGTCCCTGGCCTGCATGGCCGAAGCCGGCGCCGCCCCGGCCGCCCTGGCCCGGGCCGCGGCCGCCCTGCGCGCCGCCCGGCCCACCGCGGTCAACCTGATGTGGGCCATGGACCGCATGGCGGCGGTCCTGGAAGCCGGTCCGGCGCGCCTGGGGGCCGAGGCCGAGGCCATCTTCACCGAGGACGTGGCCCTGTGCGAGGCCATGGCCCGGCACGGGCTGACCCTGTTCGGCCCGGGCGAGGCGGTGCTGACCCACTGCAATTCCGGCGGACTGGCCACCGCCGGCATCGGCACCGCCCTGGGGGTGATCCGCCGGGGGTTCGAGGCCGGGCTGGTGCGCCACGTGTTCGTCGACGAGACCCGCCCGCTGCTGCAGGGGGCCCGGCTCACCGCCTGGGAACTGGCCCGGCTGGACATCCCGCACACCCTGATCACCGACAGCATGGCCGCCATCCTGATGCGCGACGGCCGGGTGCAGCGGGTGCTGGTGGGCGCCGACCGGGTCGCCCGCAACGGTGATTTCGCCAACAAGGTCGGCACCTACGGGCTGGCCGTGCAGGCCCGCCACCACGGCGTGCCGTTCCATCCTGTGGCGCCCTGGTCCACGGTCGACCTCCAGTGTTCGGACGGCCAGGCCATCCCCATCGAACAGCGCGACCCGGCCGAGGTGCGCGGCTTCGGCGCCTGCCGCTGGGCCGCGCCGGCGACCCCGGCGTTCAATCCGGCCTTCGACGTGACCCCGGTCCAGCTGATCACCAGCCTGGTTCTGGACCGCGGCGTGCTGGGCCGGGAAGCCCTGGAGGCGAGGGGGCTTTAGCTCGCGTGCCGGAGGTGGCGCAGCCAGGCGGCGGCCCCGAGGAAGCGCACCGCGCCCTGCTCGCGAACCAGGCACCAGCAGCCCGAGGGCGCCATGCGCGGGGCATGGCAGGAGCCGGCGGTGTAGTGGAGCCAGGCGCCGGGCCCGTATTCCTGCCCCCGGTCCTCCAGGCCGCCGTCCAGGACCAGGATGCTTTCGGAGCCCAGGTGCCGGTGGGGGGTGAAGGTGGAGCAGGGCGGCGCATAAACCAGCAGCAGCCGCACGGACTTGCGCGGGTCCTCGAGCAGTTCGGCCCTGCGGATCCCGCCTTCGGTCTCCTGCCAGCGCCACTGCTCCGGGGGGGGGAGGCGGTCCAGGGTGTCCTGGGGCAGGGGCCAGGGCCCGGCCGGGGCGGCGCCCCGGCGGGTCAGGGACTCATGGGTGGCGGCCAGCAGGCGCATGGCCAGATCCGGGCCGGCCTCCAGCGCCTGGCGCGCCGCCAGGGGCGGGGCCGGGGGGCGCGGGCGCGCCTCGCCCCGCGCCAGGCGCGCCAGGGCGCCGTCGAGGGCCCTCTGGGTCTCGCGCCGGACGTCGGCTTCCTCCAGCGCCGCGGCGGCGAGCGCGGGCATGGCGCGCACGGTGGCCAGCAGCACCCGGCAGCCGGGACAGCCGAACAGGTGGGCCCGGGTCTTCAGGAACGGGCCCAGAGGCAGGATGCCGTCCAGGTAGTGCGACAGGGCGGCGGAGGTGTCCTCGCAGGTGTAGAACAGGCCCATCAGCGCCTCCCGGACATGAAGGCGTCCAGGATGCCCCTGAGCCCGAGGCGCGCCCGGTGCAGCCGCTGGCGCACCAGCCCCCGGCTGATGCCCAGCAGGTGGGCCACTTCGTCGGTGTCCATGCCCTCCAGGTCCCGCAAAATGAAGACTGCTCTCTGTTCGTCAGACAACTGGGTCAACCCCTCCCGGATCTTGGCTCGCACCTGATCCGACTCAACCGACACCAATGCCAGCGCGTCCTGGCTCCAGTCGCGCATCTTCTCCGTATTAATGAGATGCCCGTCAGGGGAAAAACGTGGCATAAAATCTTCGATATTGTCTTCCCGGCGGCGGATTCGTGACCGGCGCAGCATCAGGGCTTCGTTGATGCAGATCCGGTAGGCCCAGGTGGAGAACTTGCTCTTGCCCTGGAACCGCGGCAGTTCGCTATGGATGCTCATCAGGGCTTCCTGGAGGGCGTCCTGGGTGTCCAGGGTGTCCTGCAGGATCCGGTGGATGCCCGCGTAGAACAGCCCGAGGTACGGGCCCACCAGGCAGCTGAAGGCATCGCCATCCCCCTGCTGGGATCTTGAGATGAGTTCGCTTTCTAGGACGGCATTCATCGGCAGCCTGACGTTGGGACGGGGGAAGGTGAATGGTAAGGGTGGTTCCGTGCACGGACCCGGGACTCGCAGTCCACCATTCCCTTCGAAGGAGTGTGACGATTTCCCTGGTCTGGAACAAGCGCGGAGCGTCGCCCGCCTCCGGCGCCGGCCGCCAGGCCGCCGGCCGCCTTCAAGGGTGGGTCATAACAAAACTTGCAAACCGAGGTCATCCAGCCATCCTTTAAATGAATGAATAACCCGTCCTCCCCGCCCCCCAAGCCCGCCGCGTTACCGGTCCGGCAGCCCCCCCAGGGCAGCCTGCCCAGCGGCATGAACAAGGAACAGAGCGCCGACGTGCTGGTCGACCTGGTCCATGCCCAGCGGCAGATCTCCACGCTCTCCCAGGACGTGACCGAGCTGAAATCCAGCCTGGCCCGGCGCAGCCACCAGATGAGCGTGCTGCAGCGGGTGGCCGAAGTGCTCGCCGCCACCCCCAAGGTGGCCCAGGTGGCGGGCGTGGTGCTGGACGTGTTCGTCCAGGAGTTCGGCGCGCACAGCTGCGTGGTCTGGATCCTGGAGGACACCGGCGCCATCTACCTGCCCCGGGCCGGCTACGGGCTGCCACGGACCGAATGGAGCCGGCTGCACCTGCCCGCCCCCAACCCGTTCCCCAGCGCGCCGCTGGTGCTGTTCCAGGACCAGTGGCTGGAGCCGGCCGTGCATGGCGGGCTGCTCGAGCCGCTGATGACGCCCGAGGCTCCCGACCTCTACTTCGTGCCCTTCGAGAACCAGCTGCTGCTGATGGGCTTCGCCATCATCGGCCTGGAGACCGGGCGGATCGTCCAGGAGGACGAGAACACCCTCACCATCCTCCAGCGCCAGGTTGCCGTAAGTATCTACAACGCCTGGCTTTTCCGCGACCTGGCCGAGCAGCGCGACGTGCTGCGCACCCAGACCGCGGAACTGGAGAAGGCCAACAGCGCCCTGCTCGAGGCGGACCGGTTCCGCAGCGAATTCCTGGCCCTCACCAGCCACGAGCTGCGCACCCCGCTCACCGGCATCCTCGGGTTCACCCGGCTGGTCATGGACGGGCTGTACGACAACGAGGAGGAGATGCTGCAGATGCTGGCGGACAGCTATGCTTCCGGCAAGCACCTGCTGGAGCTGCTCAACGACATCCTGGACCTGGCCAAGATCGAGAGCGGCCGGATGCAGATCGAGCTGGGGCCGCGCAACCTCGGCGTCCTGCTGGACGAGGTCAAGAGCATCGTCGCCGCCTACCCGCGCAAGCCCGGAGTCGAGCTGATCTGGCCCGAGGACCTGGCTTCGGTCCCGGAGGTGCTGGTGGATGAAGGCCGGCTCAAGCAGGTGCTGCTCAACCTCATCTCCAACGCCCTCAAGTTCACCAAGGTGGGCAGCGTGCGGGTGCTGGTGGAGCGGGGCATCGGCGAGGTCTCGATCCTGGTGGTGGACACCGGCATCGGCGTCAGCCGCGAAACCCAGGCCCACCTGTTCCAGAAGTTCGTCCAGGCCGAAGGGGGCCACGCCCGCGAGTACGGCGGCACCGGGCTCGGCCTGGTCATCTGCAAGCACCTGATGGAGATGATGAACGGCACGGTCCAGCTCAGCAGCGAGGGGGAGGGCAAGGGCACCACCATGACCCTGTCGATGCCCATAACGTAGGGGGGAACATGGAGCGGATCGAATGTGTCGTGATCGGGGCCGGGGTGGTGGGCCTGGCCCTGGCCCGGGAATTGGCCATGGCCGGCCGGGAAGTGGCCGTGCTGGAGTCCGAGGACCGGTTCGGCACCGGCACCAGCTCGCGCAACAGCGAAGTGATCCATGCCGGCATGTACTATCCGGCCGGCTCGCTCAAGGCCCGGCTCTGCCTGGAAGGCAACCGGTCTCTCTACGAGTACTGCCGGGCCAGGCAGATCGGCCACCGCCGCTGCGGCAAGCTGATCGTCGGCGGGCCGGGCCAGCGGGACGCCCTGCTGGCCCTCCAGGCCCGGGCCGAAGCCAACGGCCTGCGCGACCTGCGCTGGCTCGAGCGCGAGGAGGCCACGGCCCTTGAGCCCCGGCTGGAATGCGCGGCCGCCCTGCTCTCGCCTTCCACCGGGATCGTCGACAGCCACGGCCTGATGCAGGCCCTGCTGCGCGACGCCGCGGCGCACGGCGCCGCCCTGGTGCTGCGCAGCCCGGTGGAGGGCGGCGAGCCGCGGGGCGATGGCGTGCAATTGGAGATCGGCGGCGCCGAGCCCATGCGGGTCCTGGCCGGGCAGGTGTTCAACTGCGCCGGCCTGCGAGCCGGCGCCATCCGGGGCATCCCGGAGGCGGCCATCCCGACCGTCTACCTGGCCAAGGGCAACTACTACACCCTGGCCGGCCCCGCGCCGTTCACCAGGCTGGTCTACCCGGTGCCCGAGGCGGCCGGGCTGGGGGTGCACCTCACCCTCGACCTGGGCGGCCAGGCCCGCTTCGGCCCCGACGTGGAGTGGGTGGAGGCGATCGACTACGACGTGGACCCGGCCCGCGCCGACGGCTTCTACGCCGCCATCCGCCGCTACTGGCCCGGGCTGCCCGACGGCGGGCTGCAGCCGGCCTACGCCGGCATCCGGCCCAAGCTCCAGGGGCCCGGCGACCCGGTCCGGGACTTCCTGATCCAGGGCGAGGCAGGGCATGGGGTCAAGGGCCTGTGGAACCTGCTGGGCATCGAATCGCCCGGACTGACGGCCTGCCTGTCCCTGGCCCGGCTGGTGGCGGAGCAGGCGGGATGCCCGGCGGTTTCCAGCTGAACTTGTCGGGCGCCGCCCGGCCCGGTAGGCTGGGCCCATGAGCCTTCGCCACCTTGCCGCCGGACTGACCCTGGCCCTGTTGAGCCTGCCGCTGTGCGCGGACGAAGGCATGTGGACCTTCGACAACCTGCCGGCCGCGCGCATCCAGGCCAAGTACGGGTTCGCCCCGGACCCGGCCTGGCTGGACCACGTGCGGCTGTCCGTGCTGCGCCTGCCCGGCGGCAGCGGCGCCTTCATCAGCCCCGACGGCCTGGTGCTCACCAACCACCACGTGGCGCACAGCTGGATCGAGAAGATCGCCGACCCCGGCCACGACTACGTGAAGACCGGCTACCTGGCCCCGGACCGTTCCCGGGAGCTGCCGGTCCCGGGGCTGGAGGTGCGCACCCTCATGGCCACCGAGAACGTCACCGCCGCCCTGAAGAAGGCGGTGCGGCCGTCCTCCACCGACGCCGAGGCCGGCCGGGCCCGCAAGGAGGCCCTGGCGCGCCTGATCCAGGCGGCGGAAACCCGCACCGGGTTCGCCAGCGAGCCGGTCAGCCTCTACCACGGCGGCGAGACCTGGATCTACAGCTACCGGGTGCACAGCGACGTGCGCCTGGTCATGGCCCCGGAATTCGCCATCGCCGCCTTCGGCCACGACTGGGACAACTTCACCTACCCCCGGCACGACCTGGATTTCTGCCTGTTCCGGGTCTACGAGCAAGGCGTTCCGTACCGTTCGGACCAGTACCTGCGCTGGTCCCGGTCCGGGCTCAAGGCCGGCGACCTGACCTTCGTGGCCGGCCACCCGGCGCGCACCTCCCGGCAGAGCACCCTGGCCCAGATGGAGGCCGCCCGGGACGTGCTGAACCCGCTCCGGCTGGCCAGCCTCGACCACACCCGCAAGGCCCTGCACGCCTTCGCCGCCCAGGGGCCGGAGCAGGCCCGGCTGGTGTCCGCCCAGCTGCTGAGCCTGGAGAACTCCTACAAGATCTACCAGAACGAGATCGAGGGACTGAAGGACCCGGTGGCCATGGCCCGGGTGGCCGAGGCCGAGCGCCAGCTGCAGGCCAAGGTGGCCCAGGACCCGCGGCTCCAGGCCAGCGCCGGCCAGAGCTGGACCCTCATCCGCCAGGCCGTCCAGGAGCGGGTCGCCATCGCCAAGGAGAGCGCCCTGCTCGACGGCCGCGGCAGCCGGGCGCTGGAGTTCGCCCTGGGGCTGGCGCGCTGGAAGCTCGAGGCGGCCAAGCCCGTGGCCCAGCGGGTGCTCGGCTACCGCACCGCCCGGGAGGTGGAGAAGGTCAAGGCCGGGCTCACCTTTTCCGATCAGCTGAGCCCCGCAGTGGAGCAGGCCTGTCTGGCCCAGGGCCTGCAGGAAGCCCTGGACGTGCTGGGCCCGGCCCACCCCATCGTGGCCGCCCTGCTGGAGGGGCGATCGCCCCGGGACCGGGCCAGGGCGTTGGTGACCGGCACCCGGCTGCTGGATCCCGCGGCCCGGGCCGCCCTGGTCCAGGCCGCGCCGCACGCCGTGCGGGACAGCGCCGACCCGGTGGTGGCGCTGGCCCGCAGGCTCGAGGTCCTGGCCCGCCCCTACCTCCAGGGCAACGAAGCGATCGACACGGTGATCGCCGAGCAGGGCGCCCGCATCGCCCAGGCCCGGTTCGCGGCCTACGGCAAGGCCGACTACCCCGACGCCAACTTCACCCTGCGGCTCAGCTACGGCGCCGTGGAGAGCTGCCCCGCCAACGGCACCCTGGCCCAGCCCTTCACCACCTTCGGCGGCCTGTACGACCGCGCCGACGGCTGGGGCCCCGACGCCGAAGAGCATTCCTGGGACCTGCCGCCCCGGTGGCGGGAGCGCCGGACCGCCGTGGACCCCGCCACCCCGCTCGATTTCATCTCCAGCAACGACATCATCGGCGGCAACTCCGGCTCGCCGGTGTTGAACCGCGAAGGGGAGCTGGCGGGTCTGGTGTTCGACGGCAACCTCGCCACCGTGTCAGGCCGTTTCTACTACGACGGCCGGTACAACCGCAGCGTGTCGGTGGACGGCCGCGCCATCCTGGCGGCCCTGGACAAGGTCTATGACGCGCCATGGCTGGTGAAGGAAATCCTGGCCCGGTAGCCCTGCTATAGTCACGGACTGATCCTGCGGGAGGCCGGCATGCTCAACATCCAAATCTCCTTGCGCCGCTGGGCGCCGGCGCTGCTGGCGCTGGTCTGCGCCGGCGGGCTGTCGCTGCCGTCCCGGGCGGCGGAGCAGTTGCGGGCCGGAACCCCGGCCCCCGAGTTCAAGGCCGACGCCGACGGCGGCGGAACCATGCAGCTGTCCAGCCACCTGGGCCAAGTGGTGGTCCTGGATTTCTGGGCCACCTGGTGTCCGCCTTGCCAGAAGTCCATGCCGCATCTGGCGTCGGTGGCCAGGGCCGTCGCCGGACAGAACGTCGTGGTGCTGGGCCTGTGCGTGATGGATGACCGCGCCAAATTCGACGCCTGGATGACCAGGAACCGCGCCAGCCTGGGTCCCGCCCTCAAGTTCGGCTTCGATCCCGCCGGCCGGAACCCCGGACCCAGCGTCGCCAGCAGGTATTTCGTGAACGGCATCCCGACCACCTGCATCATCGACCCCAAGGGCCGGGTGGCCGAGACCATCGTCGGCTACAGCGACGGCGACACCCGGGTGGAGGCCGCGTTGCGCAAGCTGGGCGTCAAGATCTGACGCCCGCCCGCCGCAACCAGCCCTTGACCCGCCCGCCAAAGCGCGGCAAACTATTCGTTCAGCCGGAAACGGCTTGGGCCCATAGCTCAGCTGGTTAGAGCACCTCCCTTTTAAGGAGATTGTCGCCGGTTCGAGTCCGGCTGGGCTCACCACCTCGCTCTACCTCGCAGCACCGTTTGACAGCAGGATGGAAGGTTTTAACCCAGGGGGCTATCGTCTAGGGGTTAGGACGTCGCCCTTTCACGGCGATAACACGGGTTCGAATCCCGTTAGCCCTACCAGTGAACAAAGCACTTAGGCCCGGGAGACCGGGCCTTTTTGCTTGCCACGGGTAAATGACGGGAAAACGATGCTCCTGGATGAGGGTGAACCCGCGTGTCCATGGGTGGAAGGTTGAACTCCTGGTTCTCTGCCTGAGCAGGGGAGGCATGCTCTTCGGAGGGCATGCCTGACTTGGTCCTGGGCCAGATGTGCTTGTTCCGATGGCCCATGCCATCCACGCCGCGATGCGTTCGATTGGGTTGATGGATTAGCCCAATGGGAACGGACTTAAGATCGCGGGGGCTCGGTAGCGCCTCGGCAGCCATGGATCATGTGTTCTAGACTCTGAAACCCATACTGTTACTTGTTTTCAGCAGAACACCTATAGGTGTTCCCTAAGGTGTTCCAATGGTTTTCACTTCTATTGATTGATCTCTTTTCTTCCTGGCTTGCCCCTCCCTGTCATGGCGGGGGCGCACCAGTTGATATGCACTCGGCGGCCCATACTCTTCTCCTCTGCGACAGCGGCCTCCGCCAGCAGACCTTTGGCCAGGGCCCTATCTGGTGGCCACCCCTGAGCAGATTCTTCAGATAATCAAGGACGCGGAAATCCAGGAGCAAGCCCCTCAGGCCTCCGGGTCACCTTCAAGGAAGGAATACGTCTTGTTCCATGGGTGATTCTTCCCGCAGGCCGGGCAAGGACCAACGATAATTCCCTCCATGACATTGTGTTTGTTTTCAAATAATGCCCTTTCCATCAGAATCCCTGTGGGAACGGCTTCACCCTTGATCGGGCACCTGATCATGATTCTGTCCATTTCAACCTCCTCAATCCTTCAAGAGGGAATGAGTCGAGCATGTTTGATGCCATAATTGAATTGTTTTAAAATAAACTACTTACAATGCATGCCTTGTCGTATGGCCTCTTTTGCTCAATCAAAACGAAGGTTCTTAACCCAGAAAACCGAAGCAGTCCCGGGCTAACCCTGCTGTGATCTGCGACTACCTCCACACCCCTCTCCCAACCCATTTGGGCTGGTTCACAGTGCCAGTCATTACCGGATGGTCGAGAAACATTACGAGCAGATTGCTCCATTCGCCATGGCCATCCGCCTGGAAGGAAGCCCATGGGAAGAGAAAGAAGGATCCCGGGAAACTAATCCCTGGTCATTGCCATAAGCGCGTCGCTTACGTTTTTTAGGTCTGCCACCATCTTGGCGATGGCACTGGTCGCCTTCGATTGTTCGTGGGTATTGGTCATCAGTTTTTTTGAAGAATTTACGACCTGGCTCATGGATGTCTGCAGGTGGGTCTGGGTCGCCTTGACCGATTCGGCGGCCACGCTGCATTGACTTGAACGTTTCCGGACGGCTTCCGCCACGATGGAAAATCCCCGGCCATGCTCCTTGGCGTGGGCAGCCTCAATGGCCGCATTCAGTCCGAGCATTTGCGTATTGCTGGCAATGGACTGGATGGTGTCGATGACCTCGTCCGTCTTTTTGATGTCCTCGAAAGAGTCCTCGACCAGGCGTTCCACATCGTCCACCTCAGCAGCCACGTTGCGCTGCGATGAATCGGCCAATGCCACAGTATTGACGATCTCTATGATTGATTTGTCCATTTGCGCCGCATGACCAAGGAGGAGATCGAGAATCTCTTGCTCCTGAAGTTCCTTGGCGATCAATCCCGAGGCCAACCTGGTCACCGGCTCGGATTTCTCCGGGTCGCCCGTGACACCGATGGATCCCACCAGATCACCCTTGTAATTGCGGGCCCGTTCTACCAGATGGCCAGAGCCGGGACTGGAGCGGGCGCGGTTCGCATGAAGGTCCGGCGCAGCCCCAGTTGGCAGGTCTCGTCAGATCCCCACCCGTAGAGCGCGCCGGCGCCCCACGCATAGGCGGAGGCGGCGCCGGCGGCGATCCCAGTAATCCCCGATAGTCCGGGCACCTGGCCAGCCGTTCCGTAGTTCTGGCCGTTGCCCCGGCCCAATTGGCCGCCGCTGTTGTTGCCCCATGTCCACACGGTACCGTCGACCTTGAGGGCCACCAGGAAATCATACCCAGCGGCGATGGCAGTGATTCCCGCCAGGTAGGCGATCTGGATCGGGGACTGGCGACCCATGCCCCAATACTGGACCGTCCCATCGTCCAGTAGGGCGGCACTGAACTCCGAACCGGCGGCCAACTGGACGGTACCGGCCAGGCCCGGCACCGCAGCCGGGGAACTATGGATTGTGGTCGAGTCGTTGGCGACCTGAAGCGAGTCGTTCAAACCCCAGGCATAGACCTGGGCCTGGGGGGTGCCGCCATTCTCCACTGCCAAGGCGTGCATGGGGCCAGGGCAGACCGACGTCACCCCGGTAAGGCCCGACACCTGCTCGGGGAACCATGTGAAATTGCCGGTGGTGGTACCGTTGCCCAGTTCGCCGAGGCCATTCCCGCCCCAGGCCCACACCCTGCCCCCGCTGTCCAGGGCCAAGGCGTTGTATTCGGAGGTCTGGACGGCGGTTATCCCGCCCAGGCCGGCGACCGCCACCGGGGTGGCGCTGAAGAACGGGTAGCCAAGGGGGGCCACTTGGCCCCACTGGGTGAGGGTGCCGTCCCCCATCAACGCCAAGCCCTGGAGGTCCCAGGTCATGAGGGCTGTGGCCGTGCCCATGGTGGGCAGGGCGGTGGGCACGGAAAGGGGGGCTGGCACCGCCAGGGGCGGCGTCTGGAATGCCTGGTCGCCCCAGGTCCAGTAGGAGCCGTCCTGGGCCTTGGCGATCACCGCCGCTCCGGCGCTGCGCACCGAAGCCGCCTGGAAAGGCGCCGGCACCTGCACCGGAGCATTGCGGTAGAGGGGGGTGCCGTCTCCCAGTTGCCCGTAGTCGTTGGCCCCCCAGGCCTGCAGGGTCCCGTCGGCGAGCAGGGCCATGCTGTCGTATCCGGCCGCGGCCACCGCCACCACCCTCGATAGGCCCGGGACCGGGGCGGCCGCGGTGGTTGTGGCTTGGGAATTGCCGGCCTGACCATGGTTGTTGAGGCCCCAGGAAAGGACGGACCCGTCGGCAGAGAGGGCAAGGCCGTGGTAGGCGCCTCCGGAGATGGCTACCACCCTGGTGGCGCCCGGAAGCTGCTGCTTGGCCAGCGAGGGATTGGGGTAGACCCACTGGTCCGGGCTGCCCCAGGTCCAAACCGAGCCGTCGAACCTAAGCACCCGTGTCTGGGCTTCCCCCGGCGCCACCGAGGCCACCCCATCGATGCCCTGGACCTGGACCGGCAGGGGTCTCTGGGTAGTTGTGCCGTCGCCCAGTTCGCCCTGACCGTTGTCGCCCCAGGCCCAGAGGGTGCCGTCAGCCAGCACGGCGAAGCTCTTGGCGTCGGCCGCCGCCACCAGCACCGCCGGGCCCAGGCCTGGCACCTTGGCAGGGGCCGCCATGTAACCTGAGTTACTGCCGTTACCCAGTTGGCCGCTGTCGTTGAACCCCCACGCCCACACCGAACCGTCCACTCCGAGGGCCAGGGCATGTGCTCCGCTGCTGGAGAGGCTGACGATGGCCGGCAGGCCGGCCACTTGGGGCGGGGAGGAGTTGATGGTGGGGCCCACTGCGAAGACGCGGCCATCGTTCCTCAGGATCAGGACGTAGCCCTGGAAGGGCGCCAGGCCGACAATGTCCGTGAAATGGCCCACTTGGGTGGGGGTGGATGTGTCGATCCCATAGGATTGGAGGTAGACATACTGGCAGCCCAAGCCCCATGCCCACAGTGTGCCATCGTCAGCCAAGACAAAAGTTTGATTCTGGCTGGGAGCCAGCGCCTGGCGCGGATAGGCTGCCGCCGTCTTGGTAACGCTCCGCCCGGCGGCATTGGTCACCGTAAGGCGGTAAACCCCTGGCTGGGTGCTTTGGAGAGCGACCGGCGCGCCGCTGGTGACCGCAAGCCCGCCCGGGTCGATCACCCCGTTGCCGCCGCTGAAGACGGCAGTCAGGGGCAGACCCTGGGCCAGGGCCGGGTAGCCCGCAGCGGCACTGAAGCTGGCGATAGCTGGGGGTGGCACCACATCCACGTGCAGGTTGCGGGTGGCTTGGGTGCCGGCGGCATTGGAGACCGTCACGGTGTAATCGGTGATCGCCGTAGGCAACAATGGCACGGCCACTCCGGAAACGAGCTGGATGCCGCCCGGGTCCAGGACGGCGCCGCTGCCGCTGAACGAACAGATCAGGTTCACTGTGTCGCCGGTGGTAATCACAGAGGCATCGGCAGAGAACGCGCTGATTGCCGGCGGGTCCACGAAAGCGACGGTCCGGGTGGCCGCAGCTGAGGCTGTCCCGGCCGGATTCACCGCCACCACTCCCAGCAACGCATTGCCGGCAGCGGCGCAGGTCACCTGGGCCGAGTTGGTGCCCTGACCCGACAGGACGCTGCCTGGGGTGATGCTCCACTGGAAGCTGTCCCCGGGATCTGCGCTGCCGCTGGCGGCCATTCCTGTGCCGCGGGTCCAGATGGCGGGCGCCTGCAGGACTGGGATGGACGGCGGCGGCACCACTGACACCTGGGCGTTGCCGGCCGGAGCCACAGACCCGGCGGCGTTGGTCACCACGCAGCCCAAGGTGACAGTGCTTCCGAGTCCGGCGGTGAAGGAGACCGAGGCGGTGCCAGTATCGCTGACAAGGGTGCCGCCGCTGATGGTCCAGGCGTAGGTGCAGCCCGGTTGGTCCGCCACAGAGGCGGTCCAGCCGCCCAGGCCGGCGGTGGCATAGGCGGGGGCATGGATGGCGGCCTGGACCGGCGGGGCCACCACCTGCACCTGACAGGTCCGGGTAACCGTGGCGCCGCCGCCAGTCACCGACAGGGTGTAGGTGGTGCTCTGCCCTGGGTTGACGGTTACGGTCGCACCGCTGGGAAGGCCGCCAACCCCCTGGTCAACCGTACCGGAGCCGTTGGCATAGCTAGCCGCCAGGGTGGCGCTGCCTCCGGCGGAAATAATCCCGGGGGTAGCGGTGAACACCGAAATGGCCGCCACGGGCGACGAACTTCCCCCGCCACCCCCGCCGCCGCATGAGAGCAGCGAACCGGCCGCCAGCGCTGCGGTAATGAGGGACAAGGCGGGGCCGACGGGCACTCTGAAGGACATGGGACCTCGGAACGCTGGAAGTGGGCTAATGAATTATTACATAAGGTACGTCCCGAACACTGCACCCAGACAATTTAAGCGGATGCCGGCCACGGTCCTGCGGCGCAGGGCTCCCTCCGGCTGCCTACATCTGGGCAATCGAGATGCCGGCGATGCCCGGGTTCTCGGGGTGTGATACCGGCAACTGCTCCACCGTCGAACTTGAAACCTGCGCTAGACTTGCCGCATGGCTCAGGATTTCGTCGGGAAAACCATTCTGGTCACGGGCGGCGCAAGCGGGATGGGCGCCGCTACGGCGCGCCTGTTCGCGGAGGCGGGCGCCCGCGTGCTGATCGTCGACAGCAATGCCGACCTCGCCGGCCGGACCGCCGCCGACCTTGGCGCCGAAGCCATCGTCGGGGACGTCAGCCAATCGGGGTTCTGCGATGCCGCCGTCGCCCGCGCCGCTGCCGGCGGGCGCCTCGATTGCCTCGTCAACGCCGCCGGCATCATCGTGCGCGCCACCGGGCTGGACACTTCGGACCAGGATTGGCAGCGCACCCTGAACGTCAACGTCAGCGGGGTGTTCTTCATGTGCCGGGCCGCCATCCGCCAGATGCTGGCCCAGCCGGCGGACGCCAACGGCGGTCGCGGCGCCATCGTCAATTTCGGCAGCATCTGGGGCGAGCTGAGCGGGAAGGGCGCCTTGGCCTACGCCGCAAGCAAGGGCGCCGTCCATCAGATCACCCGCACCTTCGCCATCGAGCATGCCCGCGATGGCATCCGGGTCAACGCCGTCTGTCCGGGCGAGGTCGACACGCCGATGCTGCGTGCCGCCGGCCGGGCCGTCCCCCTGACGGACGAGCAGGCCAGCGCGATGGGCGACCGGGTGGTGCCGATGGGACGCCTCGCCCAGCCGGTCGAGATCGCCCGGATGGCCCGGTTCCTGTGCAGCGATGACGCCAGCTACATCACCGGCGCGATGCACTACGTGGATGGCGGGTATTCAACGGTATGACAATCAACGCAGGTCTCCTGGAAGTCCTCCAACCATGATCTACCGCCCCTTCGGCCGGACCGGCCTCAAGATCGCCCCGCTGGCGCTGGGCACCGACAACTTCGCCAACCCGACCCCGCGCGAAGAATGCTTCGCCATCCTCGACGGCGCCGTGGATGCCGGGATCAACCTGATTGATACCAGCAACAGTTATGTGAAGGGCGAGGCGGAGCGGATCATCGGCGCCTGGCTGGCGGAGCGCGGCAGGCGCGACCAGGTGCTGATCGCGACCAAGGTGTTCTATCCCACCGGCCCCGGCCCGAACGACCGCGGCCTGTCGCGCGCCCACATCGTGCGCGCCTGCGAGGACTCGCTGAGGCGTCTGGGAGTGGATGCCATCGACCTGTACCAGACCCACCGGCCCGATTTCGACACGCCGCTCGACGAGACCCTCCGCGCCTTCGACGACCTGGTGCGCGCCGGCAAGGTGCGCTACGTCGGCAGCACGACCGCGCCGGCCTGGCATCTCGTGGAGTCGGTGATGACCAGCCTGCAGCATGGCTTCGTCTCCATCGCCAGCGAGCAATCACCCTACAACCTGCTGGACCGCCGGATCGAAAACGAGCTGGTCCCGGCCTGCCAACGGCACGGGCTGGCCGTCCTGACCTGGTCGCCGCTGGCGATGGGCATGCTCGCCGGCCGCTACCAGAACGCCGACGCGCCGCCGCCGGATTCCCGGACGGTCCTGCGCGGGGGCCTCTACGCCGAACGGGTCACCCCGAACGGGGTGGCCGTGGGCAACCAGTTCGCCGCCCTGGCCCGGGCCGCCGGGCACGACCCCGCCCAGCTCGCCGTGGCCTGGGTCAAGGAGCAGCCCGGCATCACGGCGCCCATCATCGGGCCGCGCACGCTCGCCCAACTGCAGAACCTGTTGCCGGTCCTGGACATGACCCTGACCGACGACCTGCGCGCGCAGTGCGACGCGCTGGCCGCGCCCGGATCGGTGACGGCAAGCTTCTTCAACTCCGCCCCGTGGATGAAGTGGAAGATTGTCTGATCAGGCGGGACCGGCTTATTGATATACCGCCACCGGCGCCCCCAGGGCGGCAGGGATCGGTCGGCAACCGAGGCCCGGCGCGTCGCTGGCATTCATGACGCCGTTGCTGCGCCTGGGGGCGCCGGCGGCGATCTCCCGGGTGGCGTAGCTGTTGAAGTCGGTGGTGGACAGCAGGAAGGCTTCAGGGGTGGATTGGGCCAGGTGGGCGATGGCGGCGGTCACGAAGTCGCCGCCCCAGGTGTCCTCGATGGTCATGACGATGCCGGCGGCGAGGCACAGGTCCCGGATCTGCCGGGCCTGGGTGAGGCCGCCCACCTTGGAGATCTTCAGGTTGATGGCGTCGAACGCGTGGTCCTGCAGGCCGCGCAGCAGCGCCGGAACGCCGTCGATCACCTCATCAAGGATGAACGGCAAGGCGGTCCTGCGCCGGATCGCCAGGCATTCTTCGTAGGTCCGGCACGGCTGCTCGATATAGACATCCAGGTCCTTGACGGCCGCCACCACCCGGGCCGCCTCGGGCAGGGTCCAGCCGGTGTTGGCGTCGGCGATGAGGATCTCGCCATGGCTGAGGATCTCCCGGCACTGGTGGATGCGCAGGATGTCCTGGTCGGGATGGCCGCCCACCTTCAACTGGAACTTGGTGTAGCCCTCGGCCCGGTATCCGGCGATCTTGCCGGCCATGACCGCCGGTTCCTCCTGGGAGATGGCCCGGTAGAGCTTCAGGTCCTCCTGCGCCCGCCCGCCGAGCAGCTTGCAGATCGGCATTCCGGCGGCCTGCCCCAGGATGTCCCAGCAGGCCACGTCGATCGCCGCCTTGACGTAGGGATGCCCGCGCAGCAGGGCGTCCATGCGCCGGTTGAGCACCGCCAGGTCCGTGGGATCGGCGCCGATCAGCCTGGGCCCCAGTTCCCCCAGGCCCGCCCGGACCCCGGCGGCATAGGCCGGCAGGTAGGCCGGCCCGAGCGGGGTGGATTCGCCGTAGCCGGTGATGCCGGCATCGGTTTCCACCGCGACCACGGTGGCGTCGAACACCTCTACGAAGTTGCCGTTGGACCAGCTGTAGCGGCCCTCTTTGAGCGGCAGGTCGACCTGGTGCACCTGGATCCTGGTGATCTTCATCTCGCCCTCCTACGATACGGCCTGACCTCCGCCCAGGTAGGCCTTCACGATGTTCTCGTCCTGGCGCAGGGTGGCGCCGTCGCCTTCGATGACGATCCGGCCGGTCTCCAGCACGTAGCCGTAATCGGCCATCCTCAGGGCGACCTTGGCGTTCTGCTCCACCAGCAGGATGGTGGTGCCCTGCTGGTTGAGGTTGCGGATGATCTGCATGATGGCCTGGACCAGGAACGGCGCCAGCCCCATGGAGGGCTCGTCCAGCAGCATGAGCTTGGGGTCGGTCATGAGGGCCCGGCCCATGGCCAGCATCTGCTGCTCGCCGCCGGACAGAAGGCCGGAATCCTGGTTGCGCCGGTCGTACAGGCGCGGGAACAGCTCGAAGACATACTTGCGGCGGCGGGCCAGCTCGGCGTGGTTCTTGTGGTCCACGAAGCCGCCCAGGTCCAGGTTCTCGTTCACCGACATGCCCTTGAAGATGCGCCGCCCCTCCGGTGAGTGGATCAGCCCCATGCGGACGATATCGTGGGCCGGAGCGCTGGTGATGTCCTTGCCCAGGAAGGTGATCCTGCCCTCCGAGGAGCGGATCAGCCCGGAGATGGTCTTGAGGGTGGTGCTCTTGCCGGCGCCGTTGGCGCCCAGCAGGGTGACGATCTGGCCCTGCTTGACCTTGAAGCTGATCCCCTTGAGGGCGTGGATCTTGCCGTAGTAGGTCTGCAGGCCGGCGATCTCGAGCAGCGTCTCGCTCATTTCAGTGGCTCTCCTCGTCTTCCTTGCCCAGGTAGGCCTCGATCACCTTGGGGTCGTTCTGCACGTCCTGGCAGCTGCCCTCGGCGATCTTGCGGCCGTAGTCGATCACGATCACTTTTTCGGAGACCTTCATGATCATGGCCATGTCGTGGTCGATCATGAAGATGGTGATCTTCAGCTGTTCCCGGATACGCCGGATGAGATCGATGAATCGGCTTTTTTCCTCGTAGTTGAGTCCGGCGGCCGGCTCGTCGAACAGCAGCAGCTTGGGCTGGGTGGCCAGGGCCCGGGCCCACTCCACCCGCCGCTGATCGCCGTAGGCCAGCGTGGTTGCCCGGCGGTCCTTGTGGTGCATGATGCCGACGAAATCCAGGCACTCCTCGGCGGTCTTGAGGATGTGCGCCTCCTCATGGCGCTGGCGCGGGCTGCGCAGGATGGCTGCCAGGCCGCCCATGTGGGTCCGGCAGTGCATCCCGGACATGACGTTCTCCAGGACACTCAGCGAGCGGAACAGCCGGAGGTTCTGGAAAGTGCGGGCCATGCCGCGCCGGGTGATCTCGTGCGGGCTGCGCCTGACCGTGGACTTGCCGTAGAACCGGATGTCGCCGGAGTTGGCCTGGTAGAAGCCGGTCAGGCAGTTGAAGATGGACGTCTTGCCGGCCCCGTTGGGGCCGATGAGGCTGACGATGCTGCCCTCCTCCACATCGAAGCTGAGATGGTCGATGACCTCGAGTCCGCCGAATCGCAGGGTCAGGTCCTGGACTTCCAGAATGGCCATCGCGGGGTCCTCCTCAATGCCGGCGCGCGGGCCAGATGCCCTGGGGCCTGAACACCATCATCAGGATGAGGATGATGCCGAACACCAGCATGCGCAGGGGCCCGATGGTGCGGAACACCTCCGGGAACAGCACCATCACCAGGGCGCCCACCACCATGCCGGCGATCTTGCCCATGCCGCCCAGGACCATGGCCACCACGATCATCAGCGACTGCAGGAAGGTGAACGAGTCCGGCGAGATCGCGGTCATCTTCGCGGCGAAAAAGCATCCGGCCAGGCCCGCGAACATCGCGCCCATGACATAGGCCGAAAGCTTGATCAGCGACTTGGGAATGCCCATGGCTTCGGCCACATCCTCGTCGTCGCGCACGTACTTCCAGGCCCGGCCCAGCCGGGAGTGCTCCAGCCGGTAGCTCACCACCAGCGCCGCCAGCACCATGACCAGGAAGATGTAGTAGTAGTGGCTGATCTGGTTCAGCTCAAGGCCGAAAAAGGTGGGGCGCTTGATGCCGATCAGCCCGCTGGGCCCTCCGGTGATGTGCTTCAGGTTGCGCGCCAGGATGCGGATGATCTCGCCAGCGCCGAGGGTGACGATGGCCAGGTAGTCGCTGCGCAGCCGGAGCGTCGGCGCGCCGATCAGCACGCCCACGGTGGCCGCCAGGAACAGGGCGGGCGGGATGGCCAGCCAGAAGTTCCAGCCGAACTGGGAGGTCAGCACCCCGGAGGTGTAGGCCCCGATGGCGAAGAAGGCGGCGTAGCCAAGGTCCAGCAGCCCGGCGTAGCCGGCGACGATGTTCAGTCCCAGGCAGAGGACGACGTAGAGGAACGAGTTGGTGAAGATCTCCAGGATGTAGTTGCTGCAGAACCTGGGAATGAGGATGACGATCAGCAGCAGGACGGCGATCGTGGCGTAGCGGTAGGGACGGTGGTCCATCAGCTGGAAGACGCGGTCTTCGAAGCCGGCCAGGCCGGTGCGCGGGGCCAGGGTGAACGGGGACGGATCGGTTCCGGCCATGGCTCACATCCTCTCGATGGTGTTCCGGCCCAGCAGGCCGTTGGGTTTGAACACCAGGACCAGGATCAGGATGCCGAACGAGAACACATCCTTCCACTCCGAGCCGATCCACGGTATCTGGGTGCCGAAGGATTCCAGGGTGCCCAGCAGCAGGCCCCCGAGCATGGCTCCGGGCAGGATGCCGATGCCGCCCAGCACGGCCGCGGTGAAGGCCTTGAGCCCGATGATGAAGCCCATGAAGAAGTGGATCGAGCCGTAATAGGTGCCGGCCATGACGCCGGCCGCCGCGGCCAGGGCGGAGCCGACGAAGAAGGTCAGGGCGATGATCTTGTTGACGTCGATCCCCATCAGCCGGCAGACCTCCATGTCGATGGAGATGGCGCGCATGGCCTTGCCCCAGATGGTCCGGTTGACGAACAGGGTCATGCCGACCATCAGCGCGGCGGTGGCGAACACCAGGACGATCTGGGTGTAGCTGAAGTGGATGGGCCCGTAGTCGATGCCTTCGTAGCTGAGCCCGGTGTCGAAGGCCAGGTACTGGCCGTTGGTCATGGCCATCACGCTGTTGAACAGCACCAGCGAGACGCCCAGGGCGGTGATCATGATCGACAGGCGCGGCGCGGCCAGCATCGGCCGGTAGGCCACGCGCTGAATGATGACCCCCAGGCAGCCGGTGGCGACCATGGAGAGCAGGATGGCCACGGCGATCCCCAGCCAGCCGTTGCCGATGACCCCGGTGAGCAGCGACAGGATGGCGAACCCGATGAAGGCGCCGACCATGAAGATGTCGCCATGGGCGAAGTTGAGCAGCTTGATGATCCCGTACACCATGGAATAGCCGATGGCCACAAGGGCGTAGAAGGACCCCAGGACCAGGCTGTTGGCCAGCTGCTGAGCAATGATGTCGAAGATGCTCACGGGTGCACACCCCTTTCAAGCCATTGTCCGGGGCCCGCGCCCAGCACAGGCGCGGACCGCGATCATCACCCTGGAGTCATGGCCCCCCGGGGCGCCGCGAAGGCAGTCCGGGGGTTGGAGCAGGCTATTTCACGAGGACCCACTTGGCGTCCTTGACGTCCAGGACCACGAAGTTGGAATGGGCCAGATTGTTCTTGTCGTCGAAACTGATGGGGCCGGAGATGCCGGGGAAATCCTTGGTCGCCTTGATGGCGGCGGTCAGCTTCTTCTTGTCGGTGGAACCGGCGCGCTTGAGGGAATCGGCCAGCAGGTACATGCCGTCGTAGCAGAGCGCCGAATACGGGCCGGGGTCCTGCTTGTAGAGGGCCTTGTACTTGTCCACGAAAGTCTTGCCCTTGGGCAGGAATTCCGGCAAGGGGTTGGCCATGGCGAAGGTGCCCTCGGTGGCCTTGCCGCCGATCTTGATCAGCTGGATGTCGGTGGAGCCGTCGCCCACGGTGATCTTGCCGCGGTAGCCGCCCTGGCGCAGCTGCTTGATGAGCAGGCCGCCGTCGGCGAAGTAGGCGGTCCAGAAGATCATGTCAGGGTTGGAGGACTTCAGCTTGGTGACCAGTGCCGACATGTCCTGCTCGCCCTTGGCGACCATCTCGTAGGTGGCGATCTGCCCGCCGCCGGCAGTCCACTTGGTGCGGGTGAGGCTGGCCAGGTCCTCGGAGTAGCCGTCGCCCTCGTTGACGATGGCGAGCCGCTTGACGCTCTGCTTCTTGAACAGGTCCATGGCGGTGTCCACCTGGTAGGTGGCCAGGGCGTTGACCAGGAAGGTGTTGCCCGGATTCAGGCCACTGAACTTGCTGGAGTTGGCGGCGCAGACGATGAACGGGATGCCGGCGTCGGCGTAGATCTTGAGGGTCGGCAGGGTGGCGCCGGAGCAGTAGCCGCCCACCACCGCAGTCACGTCGTTGGAGGTCAGCTTGCTCGCCGCGGCCGTAGCCATCTGGGGATCGCAGCCGTCATCCGCGGTGAAGGTGACGAACCGCTCGCCCAGGACGCCGCCCTTGGCGTTGAGCTCGTCGGCCGCCATCTTGATGGCGTTCTGCATGTCGATGCCGTAGGCGGCTTCCGAGCCGCTGGTAGGCACCATGATTCCCACCTTGATTTCGGCCCTGGCGGGGGCCGCCAGGATAAAGGAGCACGCAACCGCTGAGATTATCAAGCTTTTTCTCGTCATGGGAGTTCTCCTGGCAGCAATCTTTCTTGGATCCAAGCTGGATGTCAATTTGAAATTAAATAATTTTCTGGATGAATTCGCTTGCCCGGCTTGAACTTCCCGCGCTTCTCCTGGTGGTGGATCAGCCCTATAATGCCTGAAGGCGACCTTGGGTCTGAGCCGCCCGGCCGGGCGGAAGGTTTACGGGAAATGGTAGGGGCTATGAACAATCCTCTTATTGACATCCTGGAGGTCCGCAAGGATGCCGACGATCCTGAGAGCCAGACCGAGCAGGCCTACGGCCTGATCGAAGAGATGATCGTCACGCTGGAACTGCCGCCGGGGGCCTCGGTGTCGGAGGCGACCCTGAGCGCCTGGACCGGCATCGGCAGGACCCCCATCCGGATGGCGCTCAAGCGCCTCGAGCACCAGGGCCTGATCACCAGCCTGCCGCGCAAGGGCGTGTTCATCCGGCAGTTGAAGGTGGAGGACGAACTTGCCATCCTCGAGATCCGCCGTCCGGTGGAACGGATGCTTGCTTGCAAGGCCGCGCGTTTGGCTTCCAAGGCGCAGAGGGACAGTCTGCGCACCAGCGTGGGCTGCATGGTCCAGGCCGCCATCGCCGGCGACGTGCACCGCTACCTGCACTTCGACCAGGAGTGCGACCGCATCATCTATGAGACCTCGCGCAACCCCTTCGCCATGGATTTCGTCGCCCTGCTCTATGTGCATTCCCGGCGGTTCTGGGTGGCTCACAGCAAGGAGACGGACTGGGTCGCCATCGCCCACCTGCATTCCGAACTGATGAACGCCGTGGCGGACGGTGAGGAGGAGCGCACGGCCGCCGCCTCGGACGCCCTGATCGACTTCCTTGAGCAGTTCTGCAGAACGGTGATGGGTTTCGCCTGAGCAAAAAACCGTTCTCAAGGCCCACGGAGCGTGGTAAATGTATACCGGATTTCACTTGGATCCAAATGGAATCTTATTAATTATAAGTGCAGATGGGCCAGCCTGATGAAACAGATCAGCATTTTCAATCACGTTCTCGGGCCCGTCATGCGCGGACCGTCCAGTTCCCATACGGCCGGCGCCTTTCACATCGCCAGCCAGGTCAGGTCCATGCTGGGCGGCACGCCGGTGCGGGTGGTCTGCGCCTTCGATCCTGACGGTTCCTACGCCCACACCTACGCCCAGCAAGGCGCCGACCGGGCCTTCGCCATGGGCCTGCTGGGCCGGCCGCTGACCGAACCGGCGTTCTTCGAGGCCCTGGAACTGGCGGCCGGCGCGGGCCTGGACCTGCGCTTCGAGGTGCGCGCCATCCCCGGGGCCGACCACCCCAACATGGTGGACATCCAGGCCACCGGCCCCGATGGCTTCGGGCTTGACCTGATCGCCCGCTCCATCGGCGGAGGCGATTTCGAGATCGCCGGCCTGCGCGGCTGGCCCGTCCTATTCAACGGCTGCGCCTACGACCTGGCGGTGGAGACGGACCCGGGCGGCCTGGACCGGATCCTGGAAGGGATCCTGCGCCGCGGCGCCCTGCTGGCGGCCCCGGCCGTGCAGCAGCGGGACGGCGCCGCCCTGGTGGTGGCGAGCCGGTCCGAGGGCGGCGGCGAGCTGCTGGCCTGGCTGCGCGGGCTGCCGGAGGTGCGCTGGGCGGTGGAGGCCGCGCCGGTCTACTTCATCCAGACCGGGACGATGCTGTTCAACAGCGCGGCCGCCCTGGTGCAGTTGGCCGAGAGCCGGGGCCGGTCCCTGGGCGAGCTGGCGCTCCAGTTCGAGACCCAGCTGCTGGGGCTGGAGCCGGGCCGGGCGGAAGCCGAGATGCTGCGACGCTATGGGGTCATGGAAGCGGCCGTGGCGAGCGGGCTGGACCCCGGCTTCGAGGGCATGCAGCTGCTTCGGCCCAGCGCCGGCCGGGTGTTCCAGGCCGAGGCCCGGGGCGGGCTGTCCCTGGGCGGCCCGCACCTGAGGGCCGCGGCCAGGGCCATGGCGGTCATGCACGTCAACGGCGCCATGGGCGTGGTCTGCGCCGCCCCCACCGGCGGGGCCGCCGGCACCCTGCCGGGGACCTTGGTGACGCTCGCCGAGGAGCGCGGCCTGGACCGTCCGGCCATCGCCCGGGCCATGTTCGCGGCGGGCGCCATTGGCGTCATCGTGGCCCAGCGCGCCACCTTCGCCGCCGAAGTGGCCGGCTGCCAGGTGGAGATCGGCGCCGCCGGCGCCATGGCCGCCGCGGCCGTGGTGGAGGCCATGGGGGGCAGCGCGGCACAGGCCTGCCACGCCGCCGCCATAGCCTTCCAGAACACCATGGGCTCGGTGTGCGACCCGGTGCAGGGCATGGTCGAGATCCCCTGCCACACCCGCAACGCCGTGGCCGCCGCCAACGCCTTCCTGTGCGCTGACCTGGTGCTGGGCGGCTACGCGAATCCGGTGCCGCTGGACGAAACCATCGACGCGGTCTACCAGGTGGGCCGGATGCTGCCCGCCGAACTGCGCTGCACGGCCAAGGGCGGCCTGGCGCTCGCCCCCTCCGCCCGGGCGATGGAGGCCAGGAACCCTTGCCTGGGGTGCCGCCCGTGATCCGCGTGCGCCTGGAACCCTGCGGCACCTTGCGCGAGGCGTTCGGCGCGCCGGAACTGGCGTTCGAACTGCCTGAAGGGGCCAGCCTGGGCGACCTGCTGGACCGCATCGGCGCCGAGCACGGGGAGCGCCTGGCGGCCCTCTGGAATCTGCGCGAGCGCCGGTTCCGCGGGCCGGTGGTGATCATGACCGGGACCGTGGTGGTCAAGGACCGCGCCACCCCGCTCCGGGACCAGCAGACGGTGAGCTTGCACAAGGCGGTGGTGGGCGGCTGAACAGGGGGGCATCGTGGCCGAGGGATTGAATGGCTCAACCAACAGGCAGCTGCGCATCCAGCTCACCGGCCGGCAGTCCAGGATCGAGCCGGTGGACGCGGACGCGGTGCGCAGATTCCTGGGCGGCACCGGCTATGCCTGCAAGCTGCTCTCCGACGAGACGGCCTCCGGGCTGGATCCACTCGGGCCGGACAGCAAGCTGGTGTTCGCCACCGGCCCGCTGTGCTCCAACACCGTGCCGGGCGGCGGCAGCGTGGAGCTCTGCTTCAAGTCGCCGCTCACCGGCGGCTGGGGCGAATCCCGCGCGGGGAGCGACTTCGGGCCGGACATGCGGCGGGCCGGGTTCGACCATCTCATCGTCGAGGGCCGGGCCGACGCCCCGGTCTACCTGGTGATCCAGGACGACGCGGTCGCGTTCCGTCCCGCCGGCCACCTGGCCGGGAAGACCGTGGGCGAGAAGATCGCGCTCATCACTGCGGAACTGCCCCCGGGCCGGTTCACCATCGGCGCCATCGGCCCCGCCGGCGAGCACCTGGTGAAGTACGCCAGCGTCATGTTCGGCGACCGCGCCGCGGGCCGGTGCGGCGCCGGCGCGGTGATGGGCGCCAAGAACCTCCTGGCCATCGCGGTTTCCGGCAGCGGCAAGGTCGAGCCGGCCGACCCCGAAGCGTTCAAGGCGGCGCTGCGCCACGCCACCCAGACCCTGCGGGAAAGCCCCACCACGGCGGCGTTCCACGAGCACGGCACCATGGGCGACTATGCCGGCAATGACGAGAAGGGGGATTTCCCCACCAGGAACTGGCAATCAAATTCCTGGGGCAAGGGCGCCGAACTGTTCGACCGCTACGAGGCGGAGAACTACGTCAAGCCCTATCCCTGCTACCGCGGCTGCCATATCGCCTGCGCCCGCAAGGCCCAGGTGGTTGCCGGCCCCTACCAGACGCCGCTGCACGGCGGCGCCGAATACGAGTCCATCGCCTGCTTCACCGCCTACCTGCTGAACGAGGACATGGACGCGGCGGTGCACTGCGCCTACCTGTGCAACCAGTACGGGCTGGACACCATCTCGGCCGGATCGACCATCGCCTTCGCCATGGAATGCGCCGAAAAGGGCATCCTGACCGGGGAGTCGCTGGGCGGCCTGGACCTCGCCTGGGGCAATGCCGCCGTGCTGCCCGAACTGCTGAGGCTGATCGCCCACCGGGAGGGCGTCGGCGACCTGCTCGCGGACGGCGTGCGCCTTGCGGCCCAGCGCCTGGGCCAGGGCGCCGAAGCCTTCGCGGTCCACGTCAAGGGCCTGGAGGGGCCGGCCCACGACGGCCGCTCCGGCAAGGCCCTGGCGCTCAGCTACGGCACCGGCAACCGCGGCATGTGCCACATCCACCCGGTGGAGGCCATGGCCTGGGACAGCGGCAAGATGGACTGGGGCCTGCAGAAATACGGCCTGCCGGACCCGCAGGGGGTCGAGCGCTGGGACGAGGCGGGCAAGGCGCCTGCCCTCAAGCTGCTCCAGGACGGCCTGAACCTGCCGGAAATCCTCTGCACCTGCAAGTTCTTCATGTATGCCGGGATCACCGTGGACCACTGGGCGGAACTGCTTTCGGGCTTCACCGGCCAGAGCACCTCCGGCGCCGACCTGCTGGCGGTGGCCGAGCGGGTCTACACCTTGCAGCGCCTGTTCAACCTCAGGGAAGGCTTCACCGCCGCGGACGACCAGCTCCCCGCGCGGGTCAAGGCGGTGCCGGTCTCCGGCCGCTACCGGGACGAGCCGGACTGCGGCATCCATGCCTACGACGCCATGCTTCGGGATTATTACGTGGCCCGGGGCTGGGATCCCCGGACCGGCGTCCCCACCGAATCCACCCTGCAGCGCCTGCAGCTCACCTAGGAGGAACCATGCCGGTCTTTCGCGGCGTCTATGTGGTCAACGTCACTCCGTTCACGCCGGACCGCCGGGTGGACTACCCGGGCCTGGCCAAGAACATCCACTGGCTGGTGGAGCAGGGGGCCCAGGGCCTGATCCCGCTGGGCAGCACCGGCGAATTTGCCGGCCTGGAGGACGCCGACAAGCGCAAGGTGGTGGACACGGTCGTGGCGGCCGCCGACGGCAAGGTGCCGGTGATGGTCGGCGTGGCGGCGGAAACCACCGAGAAGACCATCGAGAACGCGCACATGGCTGAACAGGCCGGCGCGAGCAGCCTCCTGGTGCTGCCGCCCTGGTACTACACGCCGGACCAGGAGGAGATCTTCGAGCACTACCAGCGGATCAACGACGCCACCGCCCTGCCGATCATGATCTACAACAACCCGTTCTCCTCGAAGGTGGACATCCAGGCCGCCACGGTGGCCCGGCTGGCCAGGCTGGACCGCGTGCAGGGCATCAAGGAGAGCACCGGGGAGATCCGGCGCATCACCGAGATCCGCACCCGCACCGACGACGGCATCACCATATTCTGCGGCTGGGAGGACATGGCCTTCGAGTCCTTCCAGGCCGGCGCCACCGGCTGGGTCTGCGTGATAGGCAACATCCTGCCACGGGCGGCGGTGCAGCTGTTCGACCTGGTGGTGGAGCGCAATGACTACGCCGCCGGCTGGAAACTGTACAAGCGCATGCTGCCCCTGCTCCGATTCCTGGAATACGCCGGCAAGACCCAGAAGGCGCTCAAGCACGTGCTGGACGGCATGGGCCTGGCGGGGGGCGCCTGCGCCAGCCCGAAGCGCCCGCTGGACGACGAGACCAGGGCCCAGGTGGATGCTCTGCTGGGCGATTTCCGGCAGGCGGAATAGCTACCCGCCCACCTGCACCTCGAGCCACCGCTCCTCCATCAAGGCCCTGGCCCGGGCCGTCCGGTCCGGCCCGAAGGCGGGGCTGCCGGCCGTGGGGTAGCCGCGGCCCAGGCGCTGGTACTTGGGCTCGCCCAGGCGGTGGTAGGGCAGCAGGTCGATGCGGTTCACGCCCGGCAGGGAATGCACGAATTCGGCCGTGGCGATCAGGTTGGCCGTGTCGTCGTTCACCCCGGGGACCAGCGGCAGGCGGATCACCATGGCGTGCCCGGCCTCGGCCAGCAGGCGGGCGTTCTCCAGGATCTGCTCGTTGCTCTGGCCCGTGAGGCGAAGGTGCTCGGCAGGGTCCATATGCTTGAGGTCGTACAGGAACAGGTCGACGTCGGCGGCCAGTTCGCGCAAGTGCCACCAGGACACCGCGCCGCAGGTCTCCAGGGCGGTGTGCCGGCCCTTCTCCTCATGCTTGTAGCGCGCCAGCAGCTCGGCGGCGAACTCCGGCTGGGCCAGCGGCTCGCCCCCGGACAGGGTCAGCCCGCCGCCAGAACCCTCGAAATGAAGGGCGTCCTTCATGACTTCTTGCAGCACCTCTTCGACGCTCATCCAGCGCCCCATCAGGTTCAGCGCCTCGCCAGGGCACCGGTCGGCGCAGTCCCCGCACAGATCGCAGGCTCCCGGGTCCAGCCGCCCCGGCGCGGACAGGGCGCCATGGGGGCAGGCCGGCACGCACTCGCCGCAGGCCAGGCAGCGCTCGCCCAGCCAGAGCAGGTCCGGCCGCGCGGCATGGGACTCGGGATTGCAGCACCACAGGCAGCGCAGCGGGCAGCCCTTGAAGAACACCGTGGTGCGCAGGCCCGGGCCGTCGTGGAGGGAATTCGGGCGGATGTCGAAGATGAGCCCCTTGTTCGCCACCTCAGACCCCGGCCACGGCCGTGCAGGCACCTGAAGGTTGGGATGCAAGGCGGACCGGTTCCATGGCGAACCTCCCTGGCTGGTGTTTCAAGCGTTCCTTCCATAATACATTCCTGAGTGGAAATCGGTCATGGCAGTTCGAGGAACGCCTTGGGGTTGGCCAGTCCGGGCGCCGAGCTGATTTCGAAGTTTGTCCGTAATTGCAGGAAGCTTGTCAGATTGTGCCCTTGCGTGCCTACGCTGCAAGGCGGATCTTAATACCCGCAAGTAACCGGAGGGAAAGCGATGAAAACGCTGTTAAGGCAGCTGTGTATTGTGGTATTGATTGCCGGGCTTGGTCCCGCATCCTTTGCCGTCGACGAAGGAACCGGGCTGATGGCCATGGCGTTAAAACCGGGAAAAACAGTGATCGCGCGGGTCTGGCATGGGAGGACCCCAAGGGCCAAGGCCGACGAGTACGAACGCTATATTGCCAGTGCCATTACCAAGTTTCCAACGATCAAGGGAAACCTTGGGTACCAGCTCCTGCGGCTCGATGGCGGACCCGATGGGGACGAGTACGCAGAGTTCCAAGTGGTTTCCTATTGGGAGAATCTGGACTCCATCAAGGCCTATGCTGGTTCGGATATCCGTCGAACCCACGATCTGCCGCGGGACAAGGACTATCTGGTGAACATGGAGCCCCTCGTGCGGAACTATGAACTCAAAGTCAACGCCATTAAACCTTGAATCGAGTTGTTACCTTGAATGAGCGCCATAACGCTTGAGGATGGCTTCCAACTTGCCGTTATGTCGCAGCTTCTCGAGGCCATCGGCGATGGCTTTGGCATCGGCCTCGGGGAATTGGACGTCCCCGGCGATGTAAATTTGGCCTGCTTCTCCGAGTTGGGGGCCTTGCTGCAGTTTGGCGGGGTTCTCGCCGATCTTGGCGAATAGATGATGCATGACCAGATCGGCTCCGGCCCAGGCGTCGACTTTCCCCTCGACCAGCATCTTGGCGATCAATTCATCCTTCGGTACCACCACCCTTTGGGTAAAACCGGCTTTCCCGAGGAAATCTTCGAAAATGGAGCCGCGCATGATGCCGACGCCCAACCCCTTTGCTTCGTCGATCGACTGGATCGGCGCCGGGCGCCCCACCGAGACCAGGTGGGCCCCATTGTCGAAAAGGCGGGTGACCCATTTGTATTTGGACTCCCTTTCCTTATTGCGGGTCAAGGGAATGATCAACGTCCCAGGATTATCATGCACTGCGGCTTGGGCCCGCGCCCAGGGCTGGGAAAAATCGAACTTGAAAGACGGCCCGCCTTCCGCTGTCACGGCATTGAGGATTTCCACGGCCAATCCGGCAGGCTTGTGGTCCACCATGCCGCATTGGGGCATGGATTCATTGGCGAAGACAAGGATTTCCCGGGTATAACGGGAAACTTGAGCATTGAGGCCCGCGGCAACCTTGGAGAGATCCACCGCGGTGCGAACGATTTCGTCAACCGTGGCGGAAAGTTCCACGCTTGCCGTGGCGGTGCGTTCGATCTCCTTGTTGGTGCTCTCGACCCGCGACCTGACTTCCGTCCCGGTGCTGGTCTGCTGTTTCATGGCTTCTGAAATGCCCCTGAAGTTGTCGGCCAGGTTATCGATGTGGCTGCGGATGGACGCCAGCGACGCCACGCTCCGGGAGACGGTCAAACCGCCCTGTTCGACCCGGGCATTGACTTCCTGGATCAGCCCCTGGATCTCCCGGGTGGCCTGGGCGCTGCGCTCGGCCAATTTCCGGACCTCTTCGGCCACAACCGAGAAACCCTTGCCCTGTTCCCCGGCCTTGGCGGCTTCAATGGCCGCATTGAGCGAAAGCAGGTTGGTCTGGTTGGCGATCTCATGGATGACCGTGACAGCCTGGGCCATCCGCTTGGTCGCATCCCGAATGGCATTCATGGCGCTGGCCGTGGCTTCACCGGCCTCACCGCCTTCACGGGAAATGTCCGCCGTCTGGGCGGCCCGGTCGGAGGATTCCATCAGCCGGCTGTCCATGTCGGCGATAAGCACCGATAATCGGTCCATATCGGACAGAACGCCGCTCATGCTGACGCGCTGGGTTTCATTGCCCTTGGCGATCTCCGAGGCGGTCATCTGCATCTGCTCTGCCGTGGCACTGAGTTCACTCGAACTGCTCGCTACGTTGGCAGCCTCAACCGTCAGGTCCTTGACGATGGTCCGGAACAGCCCGGCAACCTGGTTGAAATGGCGGGAGATCTGCCCGAATTCGTCACTGCGCTGCTCGTCCAGGCTGCGGGTGAGATCGGCATCGCTGCCGGTCATTGAGGCCAGGGCGTCCCGGAGCGAATGGAGGGGACGGATGACCCCTACCTTGACGACCCAGGAAAGCACCAGGATAAGCAGGATGTCCATCACGACGATCTCGATCGCGAGCAGGAGCAGGCTTTTCCAGAAGGCGGCGGTCACTGACTTGGACGAGATGAAAATCTGCAAGGTGCCGAGGTTCTTGGGGGTCCCGTTGTCGTCGTAGATGAGTGGGGCTTCAATCTTGGAGGCGGTAGAGAGGTCCGAGGTATTGTCCTTCATGGTCGGATTGCCCGCCGAGTCGCGGACCATGATGGCAGTGGGGCCCTTGGGACCGATTACCGCGATACCCTCCAGCTCTGGTGCTGACATGGCTCCAGTGAGGATGATGTCGAGCATGGCGGAGTCCATGGTCCAGATTGTGGCTGGCAGGGCTACGGTCATTTGTTTCTGGATGGAGGCGGCTGTCTTGGCGAGTTGCCGGTTCAGGCTGGAGCGCTCCAGGACCGAAGAAATGACCCCCATCAACAGCAAAAGGACGGTGACTGCGAGGATGATGCTGCCATTCAGCCGCTGGGAGACGCTTTTCACGGGGGAACTCCAATTCCTATCATGCTTCATGCCCCAGGGCCCGCCCGGCAATTGAACCTACCGCCATTGGAGGAAGGTCCAAGGCGTGCGAGCGTGGTTTATCAGCTTAAGGTGCGTTCAACTGTATCAGTATTTTACGGCCAGGTTTGGTCGTGTAGGCAGGGCGCGCGCATGATTAATTAATTTGACCTTCCCCACCAGGTCCTTGAAGCCGGATATCAAGAAAAAAGCCTCACCCTTCGGGCCATGGGAAGACCGAAGGATGAGGCACTTCCGGAAGACGTCGAGGAGCCGAAAGCTCGGATCCGGCCCGGCGGTTGGACCGAGACTGCTACGGCGCGGCGACTGTTTTGGCCTTGTGCTTGGCCTTGGTCCGTTTCACGGGCGCCGGGGTGTCCAGGATCGGTTCCTCCACAAGCTTGGTGGACACGTTCAGGTCCTGGGTCTTGATTTCCACCTCGACCCTGCGGTTCCTGCTTTGGCCCAACTCCGACGTTTCGTCGGCGATGGGATCGTCCCAGCCTTTGCCCTCCACCGTCATGCCCTGGGCGGGAAGGTGCTCTTCCCGGAGCACCCGCGCCACGGCTTCGGCGCGTTCCCTGGAAAGGCGCAGGTTGAAGGCTTGGCCGCCGGTGTGGGAGGCGTAGCCGGTCACCACCAACCGGTAGGTGCCCTGGTAGGCTTTGAGGTCCTGGGCCGCGCTGCGGATGACGGCTCGGCCGGCCTCATCGATCTCCGCCTTGCCGTTGGCGAAATGCAGGCGGGTCTCGTCCAGCACGACCTTCGCGGGGGGCAGGGAAGCGACCACCGGCGGGGGCGGCGGGGGCGGCGGGGGCGGCGGCAAGGCTGCCGGCGGCGCGGGAGGCGGCTGCACCGCCACGGGCGGCAGGGGCTGGGGTTCAGATACCGGCATGGGCGCCGCGGCGACGGTGTTGCGCCTGCCCCAGGTGTAGCCGATCCCGGCCATGGTCAGCACTTCCCGGAAGTGGTTGGCATAATCCGTGCTGACATTCACCACCTTGGCATCCAGCTGGAAGGTGAAGCCGGAATCGGTGTGGCCAATGAGGCCCACGCCGGCGTGCTCGTTCAATTTGGTGCTGCTGGTGGCGAACGGGGCATGCAGGCGGCTGCCCCCCGCGCCGGCGGCAAGATAGGGCTGCCAGTGGTCCCTGGTGCCTCCGAGATTGAAGAGGATGGAACCCAGCCCCAGGTATTCATGGGTGTCCGGATAACCGATGTAGCGGGCGGGCTGGACCGTGCGCAAGGCTTTCAGGTCCAGGCCCCAACGGTCCGAGAACCAGGTGCCGCCCCCCGCACCATAGGCCATGCCGTTCTGGTAGACGTTGGTGTCCTTCCGGAAGGCTTCGCCGCCCTGGAGGGTGGCCCAGGTCTGTCCTTCCTGGGCCGCGAGGGATAACCCGCCGCCCAGCAGGAGAAGGGCTGCCAATGTGGTGATTTTCATGGTGTTTCCTTTGTTGGCGAGGCGGTTCACTTCTGGGTCACAGTGGCTTGTTGGAGCGCGACCAGCGTCTGGGCCAGGATTCTGCCGTTCATCGTCGCCCCGGTCTGCAGGGTGACCTGGGTCTTGCAGAGCATGGTCCCTTCGAAATGGGCGCCCGTCCCGACCGTCACTTGGCCGGCGATTTGCCAGAAGATGTTCTTCGCCTGGGCGCCGCCGCTCAGGATGATGTTGGTGGCCGAGCTCTGCGTGAGATCACCGGTGGTCTGGAAGATCCAGACGTCGTTGGCACCGCCGTTGATGGTCACGCTGGTGGGGATGGTCACCGAACTGGTCCAGTGGTAGAGCCCGGGAGCCAGGGTCAGTCCGCCGATGTTGCCGGCTTCCAGGTTGAGGAAGTCGGGGGTCGGCCGGCTCGCCGCGTCGACGTAGGCCGTCTGCATGTCGCTGACCGCGGTGGTCAAGTTGGTGGGCGTCGGCACCGCGTAGTTGGCGGCGAAAGCCTGGCCAACGATCTGCGGGGAGGTGGAAAAGACATTGGTGGAATCGGCGGTCAGGGAGAATCCGGTCAGGAAGGACGCGGCCGCGGGACTCAGACCGATGTCGCCTGTCACGGTCGAGGCAGGCACCGTGGACACTCCGGTCTTGGCCAGGATCGCATAATTGCCGGCGGTGCCGAGGTTGACCACAGCGGGCCCCTTGGCGGCCAAGGCGCCGGTGGTGAAGGCCCAGGCGAATGGGGCCGTCAGGGCATCGCCCTGAAGATCCTTGACGCCCGTGCTGAGGGTGGCCGTGTAGAGGGTGCTGGCGGTCAGGGCGCCCGGGAGGGGGGTGAACGTCGCGCTGTTGCCAGGGCCGGCGACCACCTTGCCGGCCACGGGCACGGTGCCTTGCTTCAGGGTGAAGGTGGAACCGGTGATTGTGGTAACGTCCATCGCCTTGCTGAAGTTGGCGGTGACAGACGCATTGAGGGCCACGCCGCTGGCGTTGTTTATCGGGTTGGTCACAGTGATGGTGGGCGAGATCGCGCTCGCCGCGGCCGTGGTGAAACTCCAGCTGAACGGGGCGGCGAGTGCAAGGCCGCTCTGGTCCTTGACGCTGGTGCTGAGCGCGGCGGTGTAGGTGGTGCTGCCGGCCAGCGGGCTGGTGGGCGCGAAGGTCACGGTGGCGCCGTCGATGCCGAAGCCCAGGACGCCAGTCACGGGTGTACCCGCCTGCTTGAGGGTGAAACTGGCGGCGGTGATCGTGAGAGGATCCATCACCTTGCTGAAGGTGGCGACCAGCGTGGCATTGGGGTCGACCCCCGGGGTGCTGGCCGCCGGGCTGGTCGAGCTGACCGTGGGTGGCGTGAGATTGGCAGTCCCCACGGTGGTGAAGCTCCAGACGTGATTGGCCGCGAGGGCGGTTCCGCCCGCGGACATGGCGCCGGCGGTGATGGTAGCGGTAAAGAGGCTGCCCGGCACCAGCCAGCTGGATGGCGCGAAGGTTGCGGTCAAACCGTCAGCACTGGTGGAAACGGTTCCGGGGACTTTGGTGGTCCCCTGCATCAAAGTGAAGTTCCCCTGGCCGAGGGCGATCATCGGCTGGTCAAAGACGGCATAAGGTTGGGTCGCCACCGCCACCGCTTGGCTCGCGTCCGCGGGCGTGACTGAACTGATCAAAGGGGCAACCGGGTTGGCTGGCGCGACGGTGGTGAAGCTCCACGAGTGATTGGCCGCGAGGGCGGTCCCGGCCGAGGACATGGCGCCGGCGGTGATGGTGGCTGTGAAGGCAGTGCCCGGCACCAGCAAGCTGGAAGGCGCGAAGGTAGCGGTCAAACCGTCGGCGCTGGTGGAAACGGTTCCAGGGACCTGGGTGGTCCCCTGCATCAAAGTGAAATTCCCCTGGCCGAGGGCGTTCATCGGCTGGTCAAAGACGGCGGAAGGTTGGACCGCCAACGCCACCGCCGGGCTCGCGTCCGCGGGAGCGACCGAACTGATCGAAGGGGCCGCGGCGGGCGCCACCGGGGTGCCGGGCATCGGCTTCGGAGCGTCATTGCCGTTGCATCCGACCAGGGTCAGCAGCAGGACCGAGAGACCGAACGGGGTCCATGGCGAGGCCATGGTTTTTCGGTGAAGCAGCGCGTTTTCCATTTGGGTCTCCAGTGGGGGGACGCGCTGCTCAGCTTGGCGGCATATCGCTCTTGAACAAGGCGCTTAGGATTTCAAATAGCTCATCGCAATTTCGATACCATTTATTAACTATGTATTTAAACAAGCATTTACGGTATGGCCAGGGCGGAACGGGGCCCGAGCCACCGATCGCCGCGTCAGAATGAAGGAGCAGCTCTTTCAATTCAGGTAGGCCTGCGAATTCAGAAGTCTGCCCAGAGCTGACGTCCCTCTGGATGATCGTGTCCACGAAGTCGCGATACCAGGCTGAACGGCGGTTCGGAGTGGGGCGGGCCAAGGCGGCTGGGAATCCGCGCATCTCGGCAGATTGTAACCAAACCTTTCGGCAGATTGTAACCAGTGATCTCGTCTGGGCCTGCTGCTTCCCCTTACGGTGGGGTCGCAGTGGCCGGGGATCAGGCGCAGCTTCTGGCCCACTTCCAGGGCGGCGCCGTGGAACGCTGGGGTGCCGTGCTCGCAGGAGACGCCCACGTACTCCACCCTGGGATGGCCGACCACCAGCGGCAGGCCTCATTCCGCCGGTTTTCGAGAAGGGTGGCTGACGGCGCTATATGTAAGACAATGACCTCTTCCAGGCAGCCATTTTTCGTGAATTGAGGACTTCATCGGTAAGATTTTGAAAAAAGAAGTTTACAACTGTGAACTTTGCCTGACAATTCAAGCATCAAGCAATTGAGGACCCAGCATGGCCAGTTTCGATCAGGACGAGAAGAGCCCGGTCAACCTCGTGGAATCGGTGTATACGCGCCTCTTCGAGGCCATCTGCAACGGCGAGTTCCCCGATGGCGGGCGTCTGCCCACCGAGGCGGAACTGACCCAGACCTATGGTGTATCCCGGCCCACGGTCAGGGAGGCGCTTTCCCGCCTGCGCCTGGACGGGGTCATCGCTTCGCGGCGCGGCGCCGGCAGCTTCGTCCTGCGCCGGCCCGACCGGAACATCCGGCAGTTCGCGCCCATTGAAAGCATCGCCGACATCCAGCGCTGCTTCGTCTTCCGGCTCGCCATCGAAACGGCCGCCGCGGGCCTGGCCGCCGAGCTCAGGACCCCGAAGAACCTGGACGAGATGCGCCGGGCCCTGGACCGCCTGGGATCGATCCTGGAGCATGAACTCGCCGTGGAAGAGGATCTCCAGTTCCACCTGGCCATCATGCGGGCCTCCCAGAATCCCTACTTCGTCACCACCTTCGAGATGATCACCGGGCAGATCCGGGTCGCCGTGCAGCTGACCCGCAGCCTTTCCCTGGGCAAGACCCGCGCGCGCCGTGAAAGCGTGCAGGCCGAACACCTGGCGATCCTCGCCGCCATCGAGCACGGCTCGTCGGCCGCGGCCTCCGAGGCCGTGCATGTCCACCTCAGCAATTCCCGCAACCGTCTGTTCGAAGGTCCGCTTTCCTAGTTATTCAACGTACATCGGGTCTGGTCGATGCCTAGCGTCGGCCGGGGAGAAGTAAACCGCAAAACCACACACAGGGTGGCTCCATGGATGTCCAGGTCCGCAACGCTTCTGCCGACGCCAAGCGCACGAAGGTCCGCTGGCTGATCCTCACGCTGCTGTTCATCATCACCACGATCAACTACGCGGACCGCCAGACCCTGTCCTTCGCGGCGCCGTTCATCCAGAAGGACTTCGGGCTCAGTGTCATGCGGCTGGGCTACACCATGTCGGCCTTCTCCTGGTCGTACGTCATCGTGCAGATCCCGGGCGGCTGGCTGCTGGACCACTTCGGCTCCAAGAAGGTCTACTTCTACAGCCTGGCTTTCTGGTCCATCTTCACCGGCGCCACGGCCTATGTCGGGCTGCTGCCGCTCGGGATCATCTTCCCGTCGCTGTTCGCGCTACGGCTCATGCTGGGTGTCGCGGAAGGGCCGTCGTTCCCCGCCAACAGCCGCATCGTGGCCGCCTGGTTCCCGTCCAAGGAAAGGGGCCTGGCCTCGGCCATCTTCAATTCCGCCCAGTATTTCGCCCAGGTCCTGTTCGCCCCGATCATGGGCATCATCGTCACCACCCTGGGCTGGAAGCACGTCTTCACCATCATGGGCGGCATCGGCCTGCTGTTCTCGGTGGTGATCCTGAAGGTGCTCTACGCCCCCAAGGACCATCCCAGCGTCAACCGGATGGAGCTGGACTACCTGGCGCAGGGCGGCGCCCTGGTGGACCTCGACCAGGGCGGGGCCGGCTCGGCCGAAGGCTCGACCCTGGACTATGTGAAGCAGCTGTTGTCCAGCCGCATGATGCTGGGCATCTACCTCGGGCAGTACTGCATCACCACCCTCACCTGGTTCTTCCTCACCTGGTTCCCCATCTACCTGGTCAAGGCCCGGGGCATGTCCATCCTCAAGGTGGGCTTCGTGGCGGTGCTTCCCGCCCTCGGCGGATTCCTGGGCGGCATCCTGGGCGGGATGATCTCCGATGCCCTGATCAAGCGCGGCTACAGCCTCACCGTGGCCCGCAAGGTGCCCATCGTCGGCGGCATGCTGATCTCCACTTGCATCGTCGCCTGCAACTACACGAACGTGAACTGGATCATCGTCGCCCTCCTGACCCTGGCGTTCTTCGGCAAGGGCATCGGCGCCCTGGGCTGGGCGGTGGTTTCGGACACCGCGGCCAAGCAGATCGCCGGCCTCAGCGGCGGCTTGTTCAACACCTTCGGCAATACGGCCGGCATCACCACGCCGATCGCCATCGCCTGGATCCTCCAGGAAACCAAATCGTTCAACGGCGCCCTGGTCTTCGTCGGGCTGCACGCCGTCGGCGCGATCCTATGCTACCTGCTGATCGTGCCCACGATCCAGCGCTTCGAGATCAAGGCCAGCTGACTTCACAGGAGTCCACCATGAGCAATCCCACCCTCGCCAGCCTCCCATCCCGGGCGCCGGTGGTCACCGGCATGAAGGTCATCCCGGTGGCCGGCCACGACAGCATGCTGCTCAACCTGAGCGGCGCGCACAGCCCCTTCTTCATCCGCAACCTGGTGATCCTGACCGACAGTTCCGGGCGCACCGGGGTGGGCGAGGTGCCCGGCGGCGAGCGCATCCGCCAGACCCTGGAGGAGGCGAAGGAACTGGTGGTGGGCCAACCCATCGGCCGCTACAACGGCATCCTCAACGCCATCCGCCGGGCCTTCGCCGACCGGGACACCGGCGGGCGCGGGCTGCAGACCTTCGATCTGCGGGTGGCCATCCACACGGTCACCGCCGTGGAAGCGGCCCTGCTGGACCTCCTGGGCCAGTTCCTGGAGGTGCCGGTGGCGGCCCTGCTGGGCACCGGCCAGCAGCGGGACGCGGTGGAGATGCTCGGCTACCTGTTCTACGTGGGGGACCGGCACAAAACCGACAGCCCCTACGTGAGCGCGCCTGAAGCCGAGGACGACTGGCACCGGCTGCGCCACGAGGCGGCCATGACCCCGGAAGCGGTGGTCCGGCTGGCCGAAGCGGCCAAGGCCCGGTACGGCTTCAACGATTTCAAGCTCAAGGGCGGTGTCCTGCCCGGGGCCCAGGAGATCGAGGCCATCAAGGCCCTGGCCGAGCGGTTCCCGGAAGCCCGCATCACCATCGATCCCAACGGCGCCTGGCCGCTCAAGGAAGCCATCGGCCTGTGCCGGAACCTGCATGGAATCCTCGCCTACGCCGAAGACCCCTGCGGGGCCGAGGACGGCTACTCCGGCCGGGAGGTGATGGCCGAGTTCCGGCAGGCCACGGGCCTGCCCACCGCGACCAACATGATCTGCACCGACTGGCGCCAGATGGGCCACTCCATCCAGCTGCACTCGGTGGACATCCCCCTGGCGGATCCGCATTTCTGGACCATGCAGGGTTCGGTCCGGGTGGCCCAGCTGTGCCACGAGTGGGGGCTCACCTGGGGTTCCCACTCCAACAACCACTTCGACATCTCGCTGGCCATGTTCACCCATGTGGCGGCCGCAGCCCCCGGCAAGACCACGGCCATCGATACCCACTGGATCTGGCAGGAAGGGCGGGAGCGCCTCACCCTGGAACCGTTCCAGATCAAGGGCGGCCTGGTGGCCGTGCCGGAACGGCCAGGCCTGGGCGTCGAGCTGGACCTGGACCAGATCGAGAAGGCCCACCAGCTGTACCAGAAGGTGGGTCTGGAAGGCCGGGACGATGCCCGGGGGATGCAATTCCTCATTCCTGGCTGGACCTTCGACCCCAAGCGCCCCTGCATGGTGCGTTGACCCCCAGGCGTGCCGGCGGCAGACTTTGCCGGACGGCGCGCGAATCAGCAGACCTTTCCGATGGGAGCAGTTTATGAATACAGATTTCATCCGAGGCGTCGTACCGCCCCTGGTGACCCCGGTGGACGCCGAGGACCGGGTCCAGGAGCCGGCCTTCCGGCGGATCATCAAGCATGTGCTGGACGGCGGCGTGCACGGAGTGTTCGCCCTGGGCAGCACCGGCGAATTCTTCGGCCTGGACGAGGACCAGCAGAAGCGGGCCATCGAGATCGCCGTGGACGAAGTGGCGGGCCGGGTGCCGGTCTACGCCGGGGTGGGCGCGGTCACGACCCGCGAGTGCATCAGGGCGGCCAGGCGGGCCGAAGCCGCCGGGGCCCAGGCGATCACCGTCCTGCCGCCGCCCCTGCTCACCTCCAGCGACGACGAGCTGTTCGGCCACTTCAAGGCCATCGCCGATTCGGTCTCCCTGCCGGTGCTGATCTACAACAACCCCGACCGGATCCGGATCAATGTCTCGGCCGGCCTGGTCGAGCGCCTGGCGGCCTTGCCGACCATCGTCGGGGCCAAGGACAGCAGCGGCGACATGACCCAGACCGGCGAGTACATCCGGCGCACCCGGGGCACCGGCTTCCGGGTCATGGCGGGCCGGGACACGATGGTCCTGGCCACCCTCGTCTACGGCGGGGTCGGCTGCGTGGCCACCACCGCCAACATCGCCCCCGCCCTGGTGGTGAAGATCTACGACCGGTTCATGGCCGGGGATCTCAAGGGGGCCCTGGAGGCCCAGTATGAACTGGCCCCCCTGCGCATCGCCTTCGGCCTGGGCAGCTGGCCGGTGGTGACCAAGGACGCCCTGAACCTGCTCGGCCTGGAGGCGGGCGCCCCCATCCTGCCCAACACCAGCTGCTCGGGAGCCAACCTGGAGGCCCTGCGCCAGGTCCTGGCTGGCATGGGGCTGCTGAAGTAGCGCAAAATAAATAGTTTGAAATCCAACCCACAAGGAGCTCACATGAAAATCGGATTCATCGGCCTCGGGATCATGGGCAAGCCCATGAGCATGAACCTCATGAAGGCGGGATACCAGCTGGTGGTCATGGACCGCAACCAGGCGGCGGTGGCCGAAGTGGTGGCCGCCGGGGCCGAGCCGGCCGCGACGCCCCGGGAAGTGGCCGAGCGCGCCGACATCGTCATTACCATGCTGCCCAATTCCCCCCAGGTCAAGGAAGTGGTCCTGGGCGAGGACGGCATCCTGGAAGCCGCCCGGGCCGGCTTGACCCTGATCGACATGAGTTCCATCGCCCCCCTGGTGAGCCGCGAAGTGGCGGAAAAGCTCGCCGCCAAGGGCGCGGCCATGCTGGACGCGCCGGTGAGCGGCGGCCAGCCCAAGGCCATCGACGGCACCCTCTCGGTCATGGTGGGCGGGACCCAGGAGGTGTTCGACCGCTGCTACGACGTCATGAAGGCCATGGCCGGCTCGGTGGTGCTGACCGGGGGCATCGGCGCCGGCAACGTCACCAAGCTGGCCAACCAGGTGATCGTGGCGCTCAACATCGCCGCCATGTCCGAAGCCCTGGTGCTGGCCACCAAGGCCGGGGTGGAACCGGAACTGGTCTACAAGGCCATCCGCGGCGGCCTGGCCGGCAGCACCGTCCTGGACGCCAAGGCGCCCCTGGTCATGGACCGCAAGTTCGCCCCCGGCTTCCGCATCAACCTGCACATCAAGGACCTGGCCAACGCGCTGGACACTTCCCACGAACTGGGCGTGTCGCTGCCGCTGACGGCGGCGGTCATGGAGATGATGCAGGCCCTCAAGACGGACGGCCAGGGGGAGGCGGACCACTGCAGCCTGGTGCAGTACTACGAGAAGATGGCCAAGGTCGAAGTGCGCCGGTAGCGGAGCAGCCCATGACCGCCGGAACGCCGCCCCTCTACATCAAGCTGCACCGCGCCGACAACGTGGCGATCATCGTCAACGCGGGCGGCCTGCCCGAGGGCAGCGCGTTCCCCTGCGGGCTGGTCCTGAAGGAGCCCGTGCCCCAGGGCCACAAGGTGGCGCTGGCCGATCTGGCCGCCGGCGCGCCGATCCTGCGCTACGGCGAGACCATCGGCTACGCGGTCAGGCCGATCGCCCGGGGCTGCTGGATCGAGGAGTCGCTGGTGCGCCTGCCGGAGGCGCCGGTCCTGGACCAGCTGCCCCTCGCCACCCGGGTGCCGGATCCCCTGCCGGCGCTGGCGGGGTACACCTTCGAGGGCTTCCGCAACGCCGACGGCTCCGTGGGCACCAAGAACGTCCTGGCCATCACCACCAGCGTCCAGTGCGTGGCGGGGGTGGTCGATCATGTGGTCGGGCGGATCAAGGCGGAACTGCTGCCGCGGTTCCCCAACGTCGATGACGTGGTGGCGCTCAACCACCTCTACGGCTGCGGGGTGGCGATCAACGCCCCGGCCGCGATCGTGCCGATCCGCACCCTGCACAACCTGATGCTGAACCCCAACTTCGGCAACGCGGTGATGATCATCAGCCTGGGCTGCGAGAAGCTGACCCCGGAGCGGCTGCTGAACGAAGGGGGCGACCCGGTCCAGGTCGCCGGCGATGATGTCGTCTGCCTCCAGGACGAGCAATACGTCGGGTTCGCCTCCATGGTGGACAGCATCATGGCGCTGGCCGAAAAGCACCTCGCGGCGCTGGACCGGCGCCGGCGCGAGACCTGCCCGGCCGCCGACCTGGTGGTCGGCCTGCAGTGCGGCGGCAGCGACGCCTTCTCCGGGGTGACCGCCAACCCGGCCGTGGGCTTCGCCGCGGATCTCCTGGTCCGGGCCGGCGCCACCGTGATGTTCTCGGAGGTGACCGAAGTGCGCGACGCGATCCATCTGCTGACGCCGCGGGCCGCCACCGTGGAGGTGGGCCGGGCGCTGATCCGGGAGATGGCCTGGTACGACCGCTACCTTGCCCTGGGCCAGACCGACCGGGCCGCCAACCCTTCGCCGGGCAACAAGCGCGGCGGGCTGGCGAACGTGGTGGAAAAGGCCCTGGGTTCCATCGCCAAGTCCGGCACCAGCGCGATCATGGGGGTGCTGGCGCCCGGGGAGAAGGTCAGGCAGAAGGGGCTGATCTTCGCGGCCACCCCGGCCAGCGATTTCGTCTGCGGCACCCAGCAGCTGGCCTCGGGCATGACGCTCCAGGTGTTCACCACCGGCCGGGGCACGCCCTACGGCCTGGCCGCCGCACCGGTGATCAAGGTGGCCACCCGCTCCGACCTGGCGGCCCGCTGGCACGACCTGATGGACCTTGACGCCGGCCGCATCGCCGAAGGCACCGCCACCATCGAGGAGGTCGGCTGGGAGCTGTTCCGGCTGATCCTGGAGGTGGCCAGCGGCCGGAAGCGGACCTGGTCCGATCATTGGGGGCTGTACAACGCCCTGGCCGTGTTCAACCCGGCTCCGGTGACATGACATCGCCGAAGCGCATCGGCCCGATTGATACCGTGATCTTCGATCACGACGGGACCCTGGTGGATTCCATTTCGGTCGTGACGACCGCCACCAATGAGGTGCTGCGGGAGTGCGGGCTTGCCCCGGCCACCCGGGGCAGGGTCGTGGCGGGCATGATCCATCCCACGGCCCACCGGCTGGGCCTGCTGACCGGCATCCGGGAACCGGAAGCCCGGCTGGCCCTGGCGCGGAGTTATGGGGCTGCTGCCCTGGACCATGCCGGCCTGGCCGAGCTCTATCCCGGGATCCAGGCGATGCTGGCGGCCCTGGCCGACCGGGGCCGGTTCATGGCGGTGGTGAGCAACAGCGAAGGCGCGTTCATCCGCGGCATCCTGACCCGCCTTGGCGTGGCGGCGCGCTTCCGGGCGATGCTCGGCGAGGACGACATGGAGGCCCCCAAGCCGCACCCCGGAGGGGTTCTGGCTGCCCTCGCCGTCTGCGGCCGGGACCCCGGCCGAACCGCCTATGTGGGCGACAGCGCCACGGATCTGGCCACGGCGAGGGCCGCCGGGGTCCTGGCCATCGGCGTGACCTGGGGGCCCCAGTCCCGGGTTGAACTGGAGCCCTTGGGCTTCGACGCCTTGGTGGCCGCGCCCGCGGAACTGGTCGATCTGGTTTGTTGATTGGGTGATTTCAGGACATCGTCCATACTTTCGGCAACCTTCCATTGGAGCCGAACATGACCGCTTCCGTCCTCACCGCCCTGCAGATCGGCACCGCGCCCGCGGGCACCGCCGCCACCCTTGAGAAGGTCCTGGGCTTCGAAAGCGCCATCCGGGAGCGCGGCGCCGATCTGGTGGTGCTGCCGGAGGCGCTGCTGGGCGGCTACCCCAAGGGCGAAAGCTTCGGCACCCGGCTCGGTTTCCGCCTGCCCGAAGGGCGCGTGCGGTTCCGCCGGTATTTCGAAGCGGCCATCGACGTGCCCGGGCCCGAGACCGAGGCCTTGGCCGCCCTGTCGGCGCGCACCGGCGCCAGCCTGGTGGTGGGCGTCATCGAGCGCGGCGGCAGCACGCTCTACTGCACCGCCCTGTTCTTCGATCCGGTCGAGGGGCTGGTGGCCAAGCACCGCAAGCTCATGCCCACCGCCTCCGAGCGGCTGATCTGGGGCCAGGGCGACGGCTCGACCCTGCCGGTGGTGCCGAGCCGGGCCGGCAGGCTGGGCGCGGTGATCTGCTGGGAGAACTACATGCCGCTGCTGCGCTACGCCATGTACGCCAAGGGCGTGCAGGTGTACTGCGCGCCGACGGTGGACTCGCGCGAGACCTGGCAGGTGAGCATGCGCCACATCGCCCAGGAGGGCCGCTGCTTCGTGGTCAGCGCGGTGCAGTACCAGCCGTCGCCGCGCGCGCTGGGCCTGGTGGTGCCGGACTGGGACCCGGAGACCCCGCTGATGCGCGGAGGCAGCCTGATCGTCAACCCCCTGGGCGAAGTGCTGGCCGGGCCGCTGGTGGGCGAGGAGGGCCTGGTGTCGGCCGTGATCGACCTGGACGATCTGGTGGAAGCGCGCTACGACCTGGACGTGGTGGGCCACTACGCCCGTTCGGACGTGTTCACCCTGCAGGTGGATGAGCGGGCCAAACCGGCGGCGTCCTTCGAGCGATGAGAGTTGCCGAACGGTTTGGCACAAATCGCGGGCATGCGCCATACTTCCAGGCAGCCCGGCCCGCACCTCCATTGGGGACGTCGCGGGGCGGTTGGATATCCATGAGGTAGCTATGAAAAATGCATTCCTGCCGCTGATCCTGTTCGGGACCCTGCTGACCACCCCGGCCATGTTGGCGGGCGGCGTGGTCAATGGGGCCAACCCAGGCAAGGAGTTGGACCTCAAGGCGCAGCTGGTGCAGGGCCGGACCAACATCGTCGATTTCTTCAGCAAGTACTGCCCCCCTTGCATGCGCATTTCCCCGCTGCTGGAGGATCTGGGGCAGAAGCGCTCCGATCTCCAGATCGTCAAGGTGGACATCAACCGCCCGGGGATCACCGGAATCGACTGGCAATCGCCCCTGGCCCGGCAATTCGGCCTGAAGTCCATTCCCCATTTCAAGATCTACGACGGCAACGGCAAGCTGGTCAGTGAAGGCGACCAGGCCTACCAGCAGATCATGGTCTGGCTGAAGTCGGAGAAGCTGATCAACTAGCAAGCCGGTCACCCGGAGGTCCCATGGCCCTTACCGCGTTCGAACGTGAGGCTTTCCTGGATCGGTTCGAGGCTGGGCCCGCGCTGCTCCGCCAGGCGTGGAACGAATTTCCGGGCGAGGCGCGCCGCTGGCGTCCGGCCGAAGGCAAGTGGAGCGCCCACGAGGTGGTGGTGCATTGCGCCGACAGCGAAGCCTACGGCCATACCCGGATCCGGCTCCTGCTGGCCGAACCCGCGCCGCTCATCGTCGGCTACGACGAGAACCTGTGGGCGCGCACCTACGACTATCACGCCCACGACGTGGAACTGGCCTTCCGCACGGTCGAGGCGGTGCGCGCCAATACCGTGGCCCTGCTGCGCCGGCTCCCGGACGGCGCCTTCGGCCGGGCGGGGCGCCACACCGAAAGCGGTGGCTACACCGACGCCGACTGGTTCCGGATCTACGCGGAGCACCTGGAGGTGCACGCCGCCCAGATCCGCAGGAACCTGGCGGCGTGGCGGTCCCGAACCTGACCGAGGCGCCTGGGGATGGACCAGCGTCGGGCAGGAAGATCATGCCGGTCACAGTCCGGCGACCACGATGAACGAGCACCATATCCCATTGAGGACGTAAGGAGTGCTCATCGGCACCAACCCGCCGCCGGCGCCGATCTGGAACTGGAAGAGGTGGTTGCCCTGGTAGCTCACCATGTACACGAATGACCCCGAAGGATCCACCACGATGGCCATGGGTTCTGAGCCTTCGGCCGCCACCACGGATGGGCTCATGGCCGTCAGGGTGCCATCCGAGCCGATGGTGAACTGGGAAACGCCCGAGGAGCCGTTGTTCGCCACATAGGCGTAGCGGCCCGAAGGGTCGATCGCGATCCAGGCCGGCTCATTCAGGTTCGGGTCGGAGACAATGCCCGGGGTCATCTGGGTGAGTGAGCCGTCGGAGCCGATGGTGAACTGCCCGATGGTGCTGAGCGAGCCATTCGCGGTATAGGCATGCTTGCCTGAGGGGTCGATGGCGATCATGACGGGCGTGTGGCCTCCCGTCACAGGCACATAGGATGGGGTCATGGCCGCGAGGGCCCCATCTGTGCCGATCGTGTACTGGTAGACCAGGTTCTTCAGGGTGTCCGTCACATAGGCGTACTGCCCGGACGGATGGACCGTGATCCCGATGGCATTGCTCCCTGAGGGCAGTGTGACGGTCGGCGGGGTCATGGGCGAGAGCGTTCCGCCAGTGCCGATCGCGAACTGGTAGATGGCGCGGGTGACCTGTTCGACCACATAGACGTGCTTGCACGAGGGATCGACCGCCAGGTTGGTGGGCCTGTTGCCAGTGCCCGTGCGGACAAAGGGCGTGCCCATGGCCGTGAGCGTCCCGTCCGCGCCGATCAGGAATTGCCAGACGAGGGAATTCCCGGCATCCGTCATATAGGCGTACTTCCCGGAAGCGACCACCATGGCATCGGGCTCATAGCCACAATAGAAACTGGACGGATTCAGGGGGGTGAGCAAACCGCCCGTACCCACCTGGTACTGCCAGACGCTCCCGGTGCCATAACCCACTGTATAAACCACGACCAGGCTCCACTTGGCATACAGGGTGAAGTTGGCCGAACCCATCTGGAATGTCGCCCCCGGTGCGTAGGCTGTGCCATTGCCGTCGGCCTGGGTGTTCCAGCCGGCGAAGGTATAGCCGGTATGGACCAGGTTGTTGGTGTTCCCCAGGATCGTGACGGTCTGGCCCTGCTCGTAGTTGTTGGAATCGTTCGGGACGGTGCCACCGGTGCTGTTGTTGCCGTCGTAGCTCACCGCGTAGGTGGGGTTCGGGGTCCACTTCGCGTACAACGTGGCGCCGGCCGAGCCCATGGGGAAGGTCCGACCTTGGGTGTAGGTCGTTCCCGTTCCATCAGCCTTGGTATTCCATCCGGCGAACGTGAAATGGGTCTGGATGAGGTTTCCCGGGTTCCCCAAGACCGTGACGGTCTGGCCCTGCTCGTAGTT
>Ga0316230_1000356_pt1 | contig 66784 bp, 64 predicted proteins | sample TBH18025metaG_FD_206004 | JGI IMG/M metagenome (GOLD analysis project Ga0316230, IMG submission 206004) | Freshwater microbial communities from Trout Bog Lake, Wisconsin, USA - TBH18025 | ecosystem: Environmental > Aquatic > Freshwater > Lake > Hypolimnion/Profundal zone | place: USA: Wisconsin... | reverse complement strand
AGAGGTTCCCAAGCAGGCCCCCGAGCCCGCGGCCCCGGCGGCTCGCCCCGAGCCTCCGAAGCCGGAGCCCGAAGACCCGCTCAAGACCATCGGCAAGCTGATCCAGACCGACCCCAGCCAGGCGGTGGCCGTGCTCAAGCCGCTGGTCCAGGCCAAGCCCGCCAGCGTCGAACTGCAGGGCAACTACCTGTCGGCCATCTACCGGACCCGGAACGCGGTGGATTTCGACCGGGCGCTGACCCGGGCCACGGTCAACGGCGTCACGGTCAAGGGCATGCTCGCGGTGCCGGCTTTCCGGGCGGCCATGGCCGACGAGAGCAGGCTCCAGAAGGCCAAGCCGCCCGCGGGGGTGCTGCCGCCGGAGGTCATGGCGAAGGTGCTCGAAGGGCTTTAGCCATACAAATTAATTAATCATTGAAATTTCTCGACAAACAGCTATAACTGCAGTTGCCTCACTGGACTCGGAGCGATTGCCCGCCCCTTCCAGACCTCGCCCCCCCTTGCGCGCCCGGCCCAACCTGCTTTAATCACTCAGTACGCCATTCAACCCCAAGGAGTCGCCATGCGATCGTCTCTCATCCTGCCGCTGGGTCTGGTCTTCGCGGGTCTGGTCGGCTGTGGTGCCCAGAAGGGGCCCGCCACGGTGCCGGTCACCAGCACCCCCACCAAGAACGCCCCCTCCTGGATCGACAATGAAGAGATTCCCGACGGCCTGGCCGCGGTCGGCATCGCCCAGCCCAACCCCATGGGTGACAGATCCATGCAGCGCACCGTCGCCATCGCCGATGCCCGCACCAAGCTGGCCGGCAAGCTGAAGGTCCGGGTCCAGAACATGTTCTCCCAGCTCAACCAGCAGGTGACCACGGCCGCCGCCGACGGCACCAAGAAGCCAATCAAGACCGATGTGATGAACCGGGTCATCGACAACGTCACCCGGCAGCTGGTGGACCAGGAACTGGCCGGCACCAGCACCCGCGCCTTCTGGACCGATTCCGCCGACGGCAGCCTCTACGTGTTCGTGGTCATGACCAAGGACACCATGGACCGCGCCATGGCCGGCGCCGCCCAGGCCCAGATCAGGAAGGAGATCGCCCAGGGCGAGCAGTCCCTGGACAAGGCCCTGGACAAGCTGGACGCCGCCATCGCCGCCAGCGCGAACCCGGCCTGATCGTCGCAACTCCCTGGCCACAGCCGCCCGCGAGGGCGGCTGTTCCGTTTGTGGCATCATGGAGGCCTGGAGATGCGCCGTGCGGCTACTGCTTCGATTCCTGTTCTCCGCCATCGGCCTGCTGGCCGCCTCCGGCCTGGTGCCCGGAATCCGGCACGGCGCCTTCCTGGACCTGGTGGTGGTGGCGGTGCTGCTGGGCGCGCTCAACGCCACCCTGGGCATGCTGCTGAAGTTCCTGGCGTTCGTGCCCGTGGCCTGCAGCTTCGGCTGCCTGAGCCTGTTCATCAACGGCCTGGTGTTCTGGTTCGCCGGCTGGATCGCCGGGAACCTCGGCCTCGGGTTCTACGTCTCCGGTTTCTGGGCGGGCTTCTTCGGCGCCCTGATCTCCAGCGTGGTGGCCACGTTCCTGGAATGGCTCTTCATTGGCCGGGGGGGTGGCGGCCCCCAGCCGGAGGGTCCCCGCTCCATCAAACAAATCAATTAATCCGCCAGCGCGAAGACCACCTTCTCATTGGTGAAGCGATCCTTGACCAGGATCTTCACCGTGGCGGTGCTCCGGTCCTCGCTGAGCACCAGGGAATAATGCTTGTCCTTCTCCAGGGAGCCGGGGATCACGCTGACCTTGGCGATCTTCTGCAGGCCCGCCTCGGCGGCGGTGAGGGTGATGGTGTCCCTGTTGCGGAGGTCCATGGACTTGGTGAAGACGCCGTCGCTCCAGTTGTGGCCGGCGCGGTCCTTGGCGAACACCGGCACCACGATGACGCCGTCCTTTTCCAGTTCCTTGCGGTTCCCCACCACGTAGTGGACGGCGTTCAGCTTGGCCTTCTGCGCCTCGTTGGTCGCGGCAAGGGCCTCGAGGTCCTTGATCATGTTGTTCTTCTCGGCCCGCAGGGCGTCGATGTCGGCGCTGATCTTCGCCTTCTGGGCGGTCAGATCGGCCAGATCCACCGCCAGCTTGGCGCTCTTCTCGTTGGCGGCGTCGCGTTCAACTTCGATCTTGGCCTTCTCCTCGGCCTGCAGCTCCGTGGGGGTGATGGCGGCCCTGCCCTGGGCGACCCAGGATCCGTAGACGCCGTTGTTGTAGAAATGGAAGACCTCGAAGCCCGGCGCGAGCTTGTCCATGATCAGCACCCGGGCGATCAGATCTTTCGCCTTGTCTTCCGGGACGCCCTTCTTCCTGAGGAAGCGCATGGCCAGGCCGTAGTGGCTGTCATTGGCCTTGGCCACGTCGGGCCGGGGCAGGACGCCGCGCAGCCGGGCAATCTTTTCGTTGAGGGCCTTGAGCTCCTTGTCCTTGTCCAGGACCTCCTGCAGCAGGGCCTGGTAGGAGCTGTTCTTTTCCGCTTTGATGCGGTTTTCGAGGGCCTGCTTCTGTTCGTCGGTGAGCTGCAGGGTCGCGGCGTTGGGGCGGACATCGTTGACGCCCGCCTGATTCAGCTTGCGGGTCTGGTCGTTTCCGGCGGCGTTGGCCTGCTGGCTGAGCTTGTCCAGCTCGGCGGCCTTCTGGGACAGGTCCCTGATCTCCTTGTCCTCCCCCGAGCGCCTGCAGGCCGGTGCCAGCATCAGCGCGGCCACGGCCACGGCACTCAGGAAGAGCCTGAAAAAGCGTTTGGAATTCATCAGCGACTCCGGGGCAGCGCCCACCATGCCTCTTCAACATAACGGCCCGGACCGGCGAATGGCAAGTGCCATAAGGATTCCGGCCGCAGACTGCCCATATCCGCGCAATCTGGTAGGATTTATCATGAGGGAGCGGCAATGGTCGAAGACAATCGGATTCTTTTCACTTCTGAGTGCGTGACGGAAGGGCATCCCGACAAGATCGCGGACCAGATCTCGGACGCCGTGCTCGACGCGGCCCTCACCGGTGACCCCAACAGCCGCGTGGCCTGCGAGACCCTGGTCACCACCGGGCTGATCGTCGTGGCCGGGGAGATCACCACCGACTGCTACATCCCGGTGGCCCAGCTGGCCCGGGAGACGGTGCGCGGCATCGGCTACGACCACAGTTCCAAGGGATTCGACTGCAACACGTGCGCCGTCGTGGTGACCCTTGACCAGCAGAGTCCGGATATTGCCATGGGCGTGAACACCGGCGGGGCCGGCGACCAGGGCCTGATGTTCGGCTACGCCACCGCGGAGACCCCCGAGCTCATGCCCGCCCCGCTGCACTTCGCCCACGCCTTGACCCGCAAGCTGGCCGAGGTGCGCAAGAGCGGCCAGATCGCCTGGCTGCGGCCGGACGGCAAATCCCAGGTGACCGTGGAGTTCGACGGCGAGAAGGTGGCCCGGATCCATACCGTGGTGATCTCCACCCAGCACGCCGATACGGTCGAAAACCCCGAGATCCGGGAGCGGGTCATCCGGGAGGTCATCCAGTCGGCGCTCCCCGCCGAGTACCTGGATCGGGACACCATCTACCACGTGAACCCCACCGGCCGCTTCGTCATCGGCGGCCCCATGGGCGACACCGGCCTCACCGGCCGGAAGATCATCGTGGATTCCTACGGCGGCAGCGGCCACCACGGCGGCGGGGCCTTCTCCGGCAAGGATCCCTCCAAGGTGGACCGTTCCGCGGCCTACATGGGCCGCTACATCGCCAAGAACATCGTGGCTGCCGGCCTGGCCCGGAAATGTGAAATCCAGTTGGCCTATGCCATCGGCGTGGCGGAGCCGGTTTCCATCGCGGTGGATACCTTCGGCACCGGCTCGGTGTCCGACGCCACGATCGTCAGGGCGGTGCGCCAGGTGTTCAGCTGCACCCCCAGGGCCATGATCGAGACCCTGGACCTGCGCCGGCCGATCTACCGCCCCACCGCCGCCTACGGCCATTTCGGCCGGGAAGGCTTCAGCTGGGAGCGCACCGACAAGACCGAGGCCCTCAAGGCCGCCGTGCGCTGACGGCCTGCGGAAGAAACCCCCAGGGATGCCGCCGGTGCGGCGGCATCCCTGGGGGTCATCATTTTACTGGGGTCGATCAGGCCTTGGTGTCGACGTTCTTGCCGATCTGGGTGTTGGCGGTGGGGGCTGGGGCTGCCGGAGCGGCGGGGGCTGCGGCCTTGGCGTGGTGGCCATGGTGGTGCGCGGGTTGGGTCTGCTGTGCCTGCTGCGCCTGCTGTGCTTGGGCTTGCTGCAACTGCAGGGCGGCCGCTCCGGTCGTGGCATTCTGAACGCTTGTTACTGCTGCCATAGGAACCTCCATTGAAAAAGATGTCTGATTGACTTGCACCCCTATTTATCGACCAGGGCCGGTTTGAACTTTACCAAGTTCGGCTTGATTTCATCAGGCCAGGCTGCCGTCCGGCCGGTTCCCGGGGAGTCCCAGGGCCAGGCTGTCCAGCATTCCCGTGACGATCCGGCACTGATCGCAGTCCGCCTGGGGGTTGGCGCACGGGGTCCCGTCGGCCTGGAATTCGCCGCATCTGGGATTGCGGGCGAACGCCAGCAGCTCGCCGAGCAGCCGGTGCACCCGGTCGCGCAGGGGACTTTCAGGCATGTCCCGCAGGGTGGTGATCATCCGGAACTCCTCCGGGCTGACCGTGAGGGTGATCGGTGCTTGAGCCATGGGCAACTCCAGGATTGCATTATGCTGCAAAAAGGTTAGCCAGGTTGAATTGCGACTCCCCAGAAGGCGTCGCTGATTTGCAGGATGGTATTGAGTGCACCCGGCTCGTAACCTTTAGCCCGAAGGGGGAACCTGCCATGGTTGAGAAGAAAGTATGGCTCATAACTGGCGCAGGTCGAGGCTTGGGCGTCGACATCGCCAAGGCCGCCTTGGCCGCCGGTCACCACGTAGTCGCCACCGGCCGCGATGCGGCGAGGGTCGCGGCAGCGGTGGGCGCCCACGACAACCTGCTGTCAATCAAACTGGACGTGACTTGCCCACAGGATGCTCAGGCAGCAGTCGAGGCCGGCGTCGCGAAGTTCGGCCGAATCGATGTCCTGGTCAACAACGCTGGCAACTTCTTCGCCGGCTTCTTCGAGGAGCTGAATCCCGAACAGGTCCGCAACCAAATCGAGACGCTGCTGTTCGGCCCGATGAATGTGACTCGCGCCACGCTGCCGGTGATGCGCAAGCAGCGCTCCGGCCTTCTGCTCACCATCTCCTCCACTGCGGGCATTGCAGGCCAAATGGTCTGCACCGCCTATGCCGCCGCGAAGTTCGGCATTGAGGGGTGGATGGAGTCACTCACGCCGGAGATCGCCCCCTTCGGAATCCGTACGATGCTGGTCGAGCCTGGTTTCTTCCGCACTGAACTGCTCACCAACGACTCGACCACCTACGCCCAGCCCACCATTGGCGACTACGCCGAACGAACCAAGGAGATCGTCGCTGCCTGGAAGAGCATGGACGGGAAGCAAGGAGGCGACCCCGCCAAGCTCGCCGGCGCCCTCGTGAAGCTCGTTGCGCTGAAGGAGCCCCCGGCCCGTTTTGCTGCCGGTGCCGACGCCGTGCAGGCGTTCGAGGCCAAGGCCGGCTCACTGCTCACCCAGGCCCATGCCCACCGCCAGCTGTCCACCTCGCTCGAGTACGATAACCAGTGAACCCAAAAGATCCGGCCCACCGCGCCCGGGGGCGCGATGGGCCGGGGAAATGCGGGGTGCTACTTGCCGGCCAGCTCTTCCGCCGCCTTGATGCCCCAGGCGTAGGCCTGCTCGTTGAGCGGGATCAGGGCGCACTTGTCCTTGAGCATCTGGCGCACCGCGCCGATCAGGGTCTCCTTGGGGAAGATGTCGGTGGCGGCCTGCAGGGCGCCCAGGGCCACGATGTTCTTCACCACGGCCTTGCCCAGATCCACGGCGATCTCGGTGAAGGGCACGCCCACCAGCTTGACCGACGGGTCGAGGCCGACGGGGGTGTCCTTGACGATCGAGCTGTCGTAGATGATCGTGCCGCCCTTCTTCACGGTGGGGCCGAACTTGGTCAGGCTGGGCGCGTTGAAGGCGATCAGGATGTCCGGGTGGGGGCTGGCGGGGTTGAGCACCTCGTCCTTGGCCACGTGCACGTCGGCGTAGCTGGTGCCGCCCCGGCTCTCCGGGCCGTAGCTGGGGATGTGGGTGGCGTCGAAGCCTTCGTTGATGGCGGCCTTGGCGATCAGCATGGCCGCGGTCTGGGCGCCGTCACCGCCGGAACCGGCCAGCTTCAGGGAGATGTCCATGGGGTTGAGGTGGGCCGGGAAGGCTTCGCAGCTGCGCACTGGCGCTTCGCTGGTGGCGCCCACCGACTTCAGCAGCCTGGCGGGATCGTAGCTGGGCTCGGCCTTGATGAACCAGGGCTCGGGCTGGAGGTCCTTCTTCACCCCGAGGGGGAAGATCGGCACCATGCACTCCTTGACCCACTGCTCGGTGTCCTCGGGGCTCATCTTCAGATGGGTGGGGCACTCCGCCAGCACTTCGACGAAGGAGTAGCCGCGGTTCTCCACCTGGTTCTGGACCGCCTTCTTGATGGCCTTCCTGGCCAGGCGGCGCTGCTTGGCGTCGAACAGGGCGACCCGCTCCACGTAGATCGGGCCGTCCAGCTGGGCGATCAGCTCGGCCATGCGCATGGGCATGCCGTTGAACAGGCTGCGGCCGTCCGGGCTGGTGGCGGTCTGCTGGCCCATCAGGGTGGTGGGGGCCATCTGGCCGCCGGTCATGCCGTAGATGGCGTTGTTGATGAAGATCACCGTGATCGGCGCGCCCAGCTGGGCGGCCGAGACGGTCTCGGCCAGGCCGATGGAGGCCAGGTCGCCGTCGCCCTGGTAGCTGATGACATTGGCTTCCGGGTTGGACAGCTTGTGCCCGAGCGCCACCGCGGCGGCCCGGCCATGGGCGGCCTGGGAGCTGCCCACGTCGAAGTAGTAGTAGGCGAACACGGAGCAGCCCACCGGCGAGATCAGGATGGTGTTGTCCTGGATTCCCAGTTCTTCAATGGCGTCAGCCAGATACTTGTGGGCCAGGCCGTGGCCGCAGCCGGGGCAGTAGTGGGTGGAGTTGCCCTTGAGACCCTGGCCTTCGTTGTGCCTGAGAAACTTGTCGTAGAAGACGGACATCAGCGGGCCTCCTTGACCAGGGACGCTTGGATATGGGCCACCACTTCAGTCTGCTGCGGCAGCATGCCGCCGAAGTGCCGGACCGAGGAGATGACGGGGAGGTTCTGGTAGCCGGCCAGGCTGAGGGCGAGGCGGACCTCATCCTCCAGCTGGCCGTTGCTGGCTTCCACCATGACGATGCGCTGGACCTGGGGCAGCACCTTGATCAGCTGCTTGACCGGGAACGGCCACACGGTGATCGGGCGGAACAGGCCGGCCTTGATGCCCTGGTTGCGCAGGTCCTGGACGGCGCCCTTGGAGGCGCGGGCCGGGGTATTGGTGGCGATAATCAGCACTTCGGCGTCCTCCGCCATGAAAGTCTCACAGCGGGACTCGTTTTCGGCCATCTGCCGGTACTTGTCGTTCAGGTAGATGTTGTGGGCTTCCAGGTCCATTTCGCTCAGGAAGATGGAGTTGATCAGGTTGCCCCGGTGCTGGGCGTCGCCGTTCACCGCCCACTTGGGGATGCCGGGCTGGATCATGTGGTCGGGCAGGTTCACCTTGCCGGTCATCTGGCCCAGGTAGCCGTCGCCCAGGATCACCACGGGGTTGCGGTACTTGAAGGTGAGTTCGAAGGCCAGCATGGTCAGGTCGAGCATTTCCTGCGGGGTGCTGGGCATCAGGGTGATGGCGTGGGTGTTGCCGTGGCCGAGGCCGCGGGTGGCCAGCTTGACGTCGGACTGCTCGGGGGCGATGTTGCCCAGGCCGGGGCCGCCGCGCATGATATTGACGAACACGCCCGGCACCTCGGCGCCGATCATGTAGGAGACGCCTTCAAGCATCAGGCTGAAGCCCGGCGAGGAGGTGAAGGTCATGCAGGGCCGTCCGGCGCCGCCGGAGCCGTACATGTGGTTCACCGTCGCCACTTCGGAGACCGCCTGGAGGAAGGTGCCGTCCAGCTTGGGCAGCAGCTTCGCCATGAGCTCGGCGCCTTCGGTGGAAGGGGTGATCGGGTAGCCGAAGACGTGCCGGCAGCCGGCCAGCAAGGCGCCGATGGCGCTGGCGTAGTTGCCCTTGATCACCAGGGGCTCGGTGCGGGGCAGGGGGATCTGGACCGCCGGGATGTCCACCGGCACGGGGGCGCTGGTGGCCTTGCCGCCGAACAGCTTGGCCGGATCCTGCAATTCGAAGTCGACGTCCGCGGGGGTTTCCCGCAGGCCGTAGGGTTCCGGGCAGGCGTCCATGCACAGCCCGCAGGCCGAGCAGTTCTCCAGGTGCAGCACCACCGGCACGTAGCCGGTCGCGGAGTTGATCTCGTCACCCAGGCTGATGCAATCCTTGGCGCAGGCGCTTATACATCTACCGCAGCCCTTGCAGTAATCCGGCAGCAGGAAGGGTTTGGGTCTTTCTTTAAGCTGAGCCATTCGCACGCTCCTCAAGCCACTGGGCCAACATGGTTGATAACCAACGGAAATACGTCTCGGCAGAAGTATTAGTTCCGCATTCAGTGCTTGGGGTCACAACTACGCGTAATATAAGAAAGGAGTCTGCATATCCCATGGAATACCGCAAAAACCGCGCCGAATGCCCCGACCAGGAGATACCGCTTTGATCGCCGGCGTGGGTACTGACATCTGCCCCGCCTCCCGGTGGGACCACCTGCTGGCCAGGTTCGGGGAAAAGGCCGCCCGGCGGGTGCTGCACCCCGAAGAGGCCGACTACCTGCTGGCCGGCAACCGCCAGCGGCTTCCGGAGCGCCTGGCGGGGCGCTGGGCGCTGCGGGAGGCGTTCGGCAAGGCCCTGGGGGTCGGGCTGGACGGGTGGTCCTGGAAACAGCTGCGCTTCCTGAACGGACGCCTGTGGGCGGTGGATGAACTGGCCGTCATGCTGGCCGGGCGCGGCATCGAACGGCTCCATGCCAGCGTAAGTCATGACGGCGGAATCGCCTTTGCTGTGGTCATTTTGGAAGGAAGCACGCATCATCTGGGTTAAAGCCCCGGAACCCACCAGCCGATTCCGTTGCAAGGACCCTACATGACCGGACCGCTTCCCAACCAGACCATGAGTCTCCAGGACTTCCTGTCCATCAGGGAGTTCATCTACGGCCGCACCGGGATCTTCTTCAGCGAATCCAAGCAGTACTTCCTGGAAAACCGGCTGAACCGGCGGCTCCAGGAGGTGAACCTGAGCGCCTACCGGGACTACCTGGGGCTGCTGCAGGGGCAGCAGGGCCGCGAGGAACTCAAGCAGCTGTTCAACGAGATCACCACCAACGAGACCAGCTTCTGGCGCAATCCGCCCCAGATCGAGGCCTTCCAGCGCATCGTGCTGCCCGAGGCCGTGGCCCTGGCCCGGGCCCGGGGCGGCAACCGGCTGCGGATCTGGTCGGCGGCATGCTCGTCCGGGGAAGAACCGTTCACCCTGGCCATGATCTGCCAGGAGGCCAAGGACGGCCTGCTCCGGGGCATGGGCGTGGAGATCATCGCCACGGACATCAGCGAGAAGGTGCTGACCCTGGCCCGGGAGGGCAGCTACGGCAGCTACACCCTGCGCAACCTCACGCCGGCCCAGGTGAAGCAGCATTTCACCGCGCTGAGCCAGGACAATTTCCAGGTGAAACCCGAACTCAAGCAGCTGGTAAACTTCCGCAACTTCAACCTGGTCGACTACGCCAACTACCGCACCCTGGGCACCTTCGATGTGATCTTCTGCCGCAATGTGCTCATCTATTTCGATGATGCGGTGAAAGCCAAGGTGATCAAGGGTTTCCATGACGTGCTCCACCCGAAGGCGTTTCTCCTTGTGGGGCACTCCGAATCCATCCACTCTTTCAACGTCGGGTTCGATCTCATGCACTTCAGCAAGGCCATGGGCTATCGCAAGCGTGATCAGGCCTAGGAGGAGAGACACATGCCCATAACACCCCAGGAACTCATCGCGAACCTCGGCGACCTGCCGCCCTTGCCCCAGGTGGCGGCCCAGGTCCTGCGCCTGGCGGCGGACCCGGAGTCCACCATGGATGAGCTGCAGCGGGTCATCACCACCGACCAGGCGCTGGCGGCGCAGATCCTCAAGATCGCCAACTCGGCGATGTTCGGCATGGTGCGCGAAGTGAAGACGCTGACCCAGGCGATCATGACCCTGGGCTTCACGACCATCAAGAGCATCGTCATCGCCTCCAGCGCCCGGAACCTCTACAACCGGGGCGGCACGGGCCTGCAGGAGCGCCTGCTGTGGGAGCACGCGCTGATCACCGCGATGGCCGCCCGGGCCTACGCCAAGGCCTTCCGCAGCCCGCGGGTGGAGGAGGCCTTCATCGGCGGGCTCATGCATGACATCGGCAAGGCGGTGATGGGCGTCAAGTTCCCGGAACGCTACGGCGCCCTGATCCGCGGCGTCTACAACGAGGACCATGACCTCATGGAATCCGAACTGGAGCTGTTCGGGTTCGATCACACCATGGTGGGCGAAGCCCTGCTGCACGCGTGGAACCTGGCCCGGAGCCTGGAGAACACGGTGCGCTGGCACCACGACCCGGCCCACGCAGCGGCGGAGGACCAGTCCCTCACCGCCTTCGTCGCCCTGGGCAACCAGCTGGCCCTCGACCGCGGCGTCGGCATCGGAAAGCCCGACTCGCTGCACGAGGCCACCCGGCAGGCCATGGCGATCCTGGACCTGACGCCCGAGGCGCTGGCGGGCCACCGCCTGGTGGTGATCGAGGCGCTGGAAGTCGACAAGAACCTGATTCGGGAATTCTGATCATGATCACTTCGGAGCTCGTTCGCCAAAGGGTGAGGACCCTGCCCAGCATGCCCACGACCGTTCTGGCCCTGGGCAAGGCGGTGGGGGACGATCGCTGCACGGTGGACCGGGTTCTCGGCATCCTCGCGCAGGACCCGGCCCTGTCGGCCGCGCTGCTGCGCCTGGCCAACTCCGTCATGTTCGTCCGGGACGACCGGGTGATGGACCTGCGCAGCGCGGTGATGCGGCTGGGCTTCGATTCGATCTTCCACCTGGGCCAGTCGGCCGCCATCATCCGCTCCATCGGCGGCGGCAGCCACCTGGACCCGCGCCGGCTCTGGCAGCACTCGGTGGCGGTGGGACTGGTGGCCAAGGGCCTGTGCGGCCTGGTCCGCCAGGAGCAGCACCTGGAGTCGGCCTACCTGGCGGGCCTGCTGCACGATATCGGCAAGATCGCCCTGGACCAGTGCTTCTCCGAGGAGTACGGCCCGGTGGTGGATGCCATGGCCGCCGGGGCGGTGTGCCTGGAGGCGGAGCGCGAACTGCTCGGGGTCACCCACGCCGAAGTGGGCGCCATGGTGGCGGTGCAGTGGAATTTCCCGGAAGCCATGGTCCAGGCCATCCGCGATCACCATGATGCGAGCGGGGATTTCCTCACCTGCGTGATCCAGCTCTCCGACCTGCTGGTCCGGACCCGGATCCCCAACGGCCCGGCGGACGAGGAACTGGCCTTCGTGCTGGAGGAGCAGGCGGCGTTCAAGACCGTCTTCGCCGGGCTGCAGGGCGCCGACCTGGACGAGGAACGGCTCACCTTCGGCATCGACGACGAACTCGAGCATGCCATCACTTTCGTCAAACTCGTCTTCCAGGAATGACCATGGATCCTATTCGCGTACTTGTCGTGGACGACAGCCCCTTCATGAGGAAGGCCCTCGAGCGCATGCTCCAGGCACCCGACATCGAAGTGGTCGGTTCCGCCCGGGACGGCCTGGACGCCCTGGAGAAGATCCCCGCGCTCAACCCCGACATCGTCACCCTCGACATCGAGATGCCCCGGCTGGACGGCCTGGGCTGCCTCAAACGGATCATGGCCGAGATGCCCCGGGCGGTGCTGATGGTCTCCAGCCTCACCCAGGAGGGGGCCCAGGCGACCCTGGAAGCCCTGGCCCTGGGCGCGCTGGATTTCATCCCCAAGGAGAACAGCCTGGCCAGCGCCAGCATCCTGCAGATCCAGCAGGACCTCCAGGAAAAGGTCCGGAAACTGGCGCGCAGCCCGCGCTTCCGCAAGGTCCGGATGCCCCTGCCGCAGCTGCCGACCCAGCCGGGCCAGCACGTTCCCACCCCGGTTCCGGCCTTCCAGGCGCCGGCGCCCCAGGCGGTGGCCCGGCTGGGCGCCCTGTCCGGCCCCCGGGCCGAGCTGCTGGCGATCGGCTGCTCCACCGGCGGGCCCAAGGCCCTGCAGGACCTGCTGCCGGGCCTGCCCAAGACGTTGCCGGTGCCGTGCCTGATCGTCCAGCACATGCCGGGCACCTTCACCAAGGCCTTCGCGGAGCGGCTCAACGGCATCTGCCAGGTGGAGGTGCGCGAGGCCGTGCACGGCGAGACCACCCTGCCGGGCTGCGTCTACATCGCCCCGGGCGGCCTGCACATGCTCTACCGGCAGCGGGGCAGCTCCGGGGTCATCGAACTGAGCGCCGAACCCTCCACCAGCCTGCACCGCCCCAGCGTCGACGTGATGTTCCAGAGCATCGCCGACAACAGCTCCCGCCAGGTGCTGGCCATGATCCTCACCGGCATGGGCTCCGACGGCACCCGGGGCATGGTCTCGCTCAAGGCCAAGGGCGCCCACACCCTGGCCGAGGCCGAGGAGTCCTGCATCGTCTACGGCATGCCGCGGGCCGCCTTCGAGCGCGGCTGCGTGGACCAGGTGGCCCCGCTCCAGGACATGGCCGGGATCCTGCGCAAGCACTTCCAGATCTAGGATCGCCATGGACGCCATCCCGGCCGCGGTCTCCGCCCTGCTGAACGCCATCCAGGGCGTGACCCAGGCCCAGCCGGCGGCGGCCGCGCCCCCGGTGCCGGCCCTGCTGGCACTGGCCGGGCAGGACGTGGCCATGCTGCTGCTGGGGCCGGCCCCCGGCGGCGGCCTGAACCTGGCCCTGCCCTCGGGGCAGGTGGTCACGGCCCAGGGCCAGCTGCCCTATCCCGACGGCACCCAGCTGCTGATGCGGGTGCTGCCCGGCAGCGGGACCGACGCCCCGCTCCGGCTGCAGACCCTGCAGGCCACCCCGCCCGCCGCTCCCGCCATCCTGGCGCCGCTGCTCCAGGGCGAGGCCACCCAGCTCCAGGCCGGCCTCGCCCAGCCCGACCCGCCTCCCGGGCTGGCGGCCCTTTCCGAACTGTTCCAGCTCCTGGCCCCGAAGACGGCACCGGATCAGGCCCGGATCCAGGCGGCCCTGGACACCCTGGCGCCGCCCTCCCTGGCCGCCCTGAAGACCGTCCTGGAACTGCCCCAGGAGGCGTCCCAGGCCAGCGTGGCCACGGCCCTGGAGGCATGGCTGGCCGGGGGCGGCGCCCCGGCCGGAACCCGCCAGGCGCCGGCCCAGGCCAGCGGCGCCGACCTGCTCCAGCGCTTCCAGGCCAGCGTGGCGCACCATCCCGACGTGGCGCCGGCCCAGGGCGGCGCCCTGGTCCAGTGGCTGAAACAGGTGCTGGGCGCCGAATCCCGGGCTGCCGAACCCCAGACCGCCCCGGCCCAGGCCCTGCAGCAGCAGCTCAGCGGCCACGGCGGGGCCCCGCCGGAGCTGCCGGCCACCTGGGAGGCCTGGATCACCTCCAGCATCAAGACCCTGAACGACCCGTCGGTTTCCCCCCAGGGGGCTCCGTTCCACGCCGCCCAGGCCAAGGAGGGAACGGCCTTCTACGAGATCCCGCTGCCCTGGGCGCCCCAGCATCCGCTGCAGATGTGGGTCGAGTCCGACCGGAACCCGAAGGATCCCAGGCAGTCCCAGCCGGACAGCCAGCGGGTGCTGCTCGGGCTGTCCTTCACCAACCTGGGCGAGACCCGCCTGGGCATCGCCCGGAACGGCGGGAACCTGCAGGTGCGGGTGTGGACCGAGCACCCGGAGCTGCTGGAGGCCTCCCGGAGCGCCGTGGAAGCCGAACTGCAGGACCTGGGCGGCAGCGTCGACCTGAAGGTCATGGCGCTCAGCCCGGGGCCGGGCGGCGCCATCCCCTCGCTGCGCAGCCAGCTGGCCGGTCCCACCCTGGAAGCTTTGGGATAGCCTCGATTCCGCTTGACGAGTGATGTAACCTTGGCAGCGAGCCATCCTCCCACAACCCATGCCGCCGGGGCCATGCCGGTCGACGCTGCGTCAGGCCAAGCCCATGGAACCCAGGAAACCCCTCACCGCCCGTCCCGTCTTCATCCTGGTCCTTTGCGCCCTGTGCATCTACGGCACCCTCCTGGCGCTGCTGCTGGGCCTGGGCGCCCAGGACAAGCTCGGCTTCTTCGTCGCTTCCGGCATCTCCCTGTTCGCGGCCTACCGCCTGTTCCAGCATTTCCTCAAGCTGAAGGGACGAACCTTCCCCTGACTTCATTTCATGAAAGGCATCGCGATGGAAAAGGACCGGCGGAAGCTTGCCACCAAACTCGATATCGGCAAGGAAATCTGGTACATGACCCAGGCCCAGGTGAAGGCCTGCGGGCTCAGCGAACGGGAGGTCCTGGAACTCACCCGTGAGGCGCTGGTCGCCCACGGCCGGAAGGAGTACGAGATGCCCGCCAAGATCGGCGTGCATCCGTTCCCGGAAGTCTTTTTCCATGCCATGCCGGCCTACGTGCCCTCGAAGCTGGCCCTGGGCATGAAATGGATCGAGTGCTACCCCGGCAACCCGGCCAAGTTCAACCTGCCCCAGACCACCGGGCTGCTGCTGCTCAACGACATCCTGTCGGGCTGCCCCATCGCCATCATGGACAGCGCCTGGATCACCGCCATGCGCACCCCCGCCGTGACGGTCCTGGCCGCCGCCGCCCTGCATCCGGGGGCCGCCACCTTCGGCATGTTCGGCTGCGGCGTGCAGGGGGTCGAACACGTGAAGTACGTGGGCCACACCCTGAAGCAGCTCAAGACCATCTACGTCTATGACGTCAAGGAAGAGAGCATGGACCGGCTGATCGCGGAGGTGCAGCCGAAGATCCAGGCCAGGATCGTCAAGGGCCGGGGCTTCGAGGAGGTCGCCAAGAGCTGCGAGGTGCTCAGTTCGGCCACCTTCATCGTCAAGCAGCCGTATGCGTTCGTGAAGGACGAATGGGTGGCCAAGGGCCAGACCATCCTGCCCTGCGACCTCAACACCTTCTGGGACCCAGCCATCGCCCACCGGGCCGACAAGTACATCGTCGACAGCGCCGAGGAACACGAGCTGTTCGCCCGGGCCGGCTATTTCCCCGGCGGATTGCCCCCGATCACCTGCGAGACCGGGCAGATCCTGGCCGGGGTGAAGCCCGGCCGGGAAGCCAAGGAGCAGCTGATCGTGTGCAGCAACATCGGCATGGCGGTGTGCGACGTGGTGGTGGGCCGGGAGGTGCTCAACCGGGCCCTGGACAAGGGCCTCGGGCTCAAGCTGCCGGTATAATCCCAGCGAAGCCTAGGAAGGATCGGTAACACGCGGTATGATGGGGTTTTCTTCTATGGAAGCCTCATGCCCAGCCCAGCCAAAACCAAACCGCGCTCCAACGCCAAGGATGTGACCATCCGGGAGATGTCCCTGCAGGATCTGCCGGCCATTTTCGCCCTGGGGGAGCGCCTGTTCCCCGCCGACAAGTGGCCGGCGCTCTACCGCACCTGGGACGAGTACGAACTTGCCGTGCACTTCGCCTCCGACAGCGAGACCTGCCTGGTGGGGGAGCTGGACGGCGAGGTGGTGGGCTTCGCCCTGGGCACCCTGCTGGAGAAGCGGATGAGTTCCTGGACCTACGGCTACCTGCTGTGGCTGGGCGTCGACCCCGACGTGTCCCGCAAGGGCGTCGCCGCGCGCCTGTTCGCGGCCATGACCGACCTGTTCATCAAGCTCGGGGCGCGCATGATCATGGTCGACACAGACGCCGAGAACGAGCCGGCCCTGTCGTTCTTCCGCAGCCAGGGGTTCGGCCAGGAGACCCCGCACCTGTTCCTGTCGCGCAACCTGACCCACGACCCGGACTACCTGCGCCACCGGCGGCCGACCCGGCCCGCCCCGGCCCGGCGCAAGACCGCGACCCCGAGCCGTCCCAACTACGCGCCCGGCCAAGAAGACAATGACTAGCCAGGCCGTCTGGGACTGCCTGGACCCCGTCCTGCTGCGCACCCTGCTGGTGGATGCGGTGCGGGTCTACAGCCCGTCCTATGCCGAAGGCCCGGCCGCCAAGGTCTTCCTGGCCCGGCTGGAATCGGCCGGCCTCGCGGTGGAACAGCTGCCGGTGCCCTCCAGCCACGGCAACGGCACCCGCTGCAACCTGCTCGTGCGGATCGGGCCGCAGCCGCCCAGCATGCTGTGGGTCGGCCACATCGACACCATCGAGGCGGTGCACGGCTTCAACGCGCCCACGGTGGACGGCGACGTGCTGCGCGGCCTGGGCGCGGCCGACATGAAGAGCGGCTGCGCGGCCATGGTCGAGGCGATCATCGCGCTGCACCGGTCCGGGCTGCCGCTGGTCAAGGGGCTCTGCCTCGGCCTGGTGGTGGGCGAGGAGGAATACGGCGACGGCTCCCTGGCCCTGATCCGGACCGTGGGCGCGCCGCTGGTGATCGTCAGCGAACCCACCGACCTGCTGCCCTGCGTTTCGCACAACGGCTACATGGAGTGCCAGCTCACCGCCCAGGGGAGCCGGGCCCATGCCGCGGTGCCCGAGTTCGGCGCCAACGCGATCCACGCGATGCTGTCCTGGATCCTGGCCATCTACGACGCGTTCCTGGACCCGGACCTGGCCGGCCTGGTGGTGGCCAACCCGCGGGAGATCCAGGGCGGCAGCACCCTGTTCGTGGTGCCGGCGGCCTGCCAGGCCATGGTCGATGTGCACTGGGGCCCGGGGGTCGATCCCAAGGCGGTGGCCGCGGCCATGGAGCGGGCCCGGCTGGCCGCCCAGTCGGATCACCCGCTGTGCGGCCTGGCTTCGGAGGTCACGTTCAGCTCCATGGGCTACCGGAACTCGCCGGAGGATCCGCTGCTGGCGCCGTTCTGGCGGGCGCTGGAGAGCGTCGGCCTGTGCGCCGCGCCCAGCGTGTTCCGCTCCCATTCCGACGCCGCCGTGTTCCAGGCCGCCGGCGCCCTGGCCGTCGTCTGTGGCCCCGGCAAGCTGGAGATGGCCCACTCGCCGGAGGAGCAGGTCTCCCTGGCCCAGGTGGAACTGGCCGCCAAACTCTACGCCGCCCTGGCCTGGGAAGCCCTCAGGTAGGGCTTTCTGAAGTAATCTGGACCCGGGGTCCCCCCACAGGAAAGATATGCACCCCATTCTCTTCAAGATCGGCAGCTTCCCCATCGGGACCTACGGCCTGCTCCTGACCGCCGGGTTCTTCCTGGCCCTGCTGCTGGCCCAGCGGCTGGGGCGGCTGGAGGGGATCGCGCCGGAATCCATCTCCGACCTGGCCATCACCCTGCTGCTGGCCGGCGTGATCGGCTCCAAGCTGCTGATGGTGATCGTCGACCTGTCCGGCGGCGTGAGCTTCGGGGAGGTGTTCAGCCTGGGCTACCTGCGGGCGGGCGGGGCGGTCCACGGCGGCATCATCGGCGCCACACTGGCCTTCTTCTGGCGGGTCAAGCGGCTGAAACTGCCCCTGGCCCGGACCCTGGACTGCCTGACCCCCGCCCTGGCCCTGGGCCAGGCCATCGGCCGGCTCGGCTGCTTTTCCGCCGGGTGCTGCTACGGCACCGTGTGCAACCTGCCCTGGGCGGTCACCTTCAGCGACCCCAACGCCTCGGCCCTGTCCGGCACCCCGCTGGCCGTGCCGCTGCACCCGGTGCAGCTCTACACCTTCCTGGCCAACCTCCTGATCATGGCCATCCTGCTGGTGTTCCGGAAGCACCGAGGGTTCGTCGGCCAGGTATCCGGCGGTTATTTCATTCTTGAAGGCATCGGCCGGATGGTGATCGAGCATTGGCGCGGCGATCTGGACCGGGGCTTCCTCATGGGCATCCCCTGGCTATCCACCGGCCGGGCCACCAGCTGCCTGTTCGTTCTGTTCGGTTGCGTGCTGCTGGCCTGGTTCGGCCGGAGCGCGCGGAAAGAGGTGAAGGTTTGAGCGGCATCGTGACCCATTTCCTGCCCGACGGGGCTCCCCGTCTGGATCGTTTCCTGGCGGACAGCTATCCGCAGTTCGCCCGTTCCCGGTGGGATGCCTGGGTCCGGGCCGGCAACGTCCGGGTGAACGGCGAGGTGGTGCAGAAGGCCGGCACCCGCATCCGCGCCGGCGCCACCGTGGAGACCGAACTGCCCGATCCGGCCGCGCCGGCCCAGCATCTGCAGCCCGAGGACATCGACCTGCCGACCCTGTTCGAGGACAACCACCTGTGGATCATCGACAAGCCCGCGGGCATGGTGGTGCATCCCGGGCCGGGGCATCCCTCCGGCACGGTGCTGAACGCCCTGCTGGGCCGCCTGCACGCGCCGGTGATCGAGGCCGAGCCCCTGCCGGAGGACGACGAGGACGAGGTCCCGGCGCCCATCTGGCCGGGCCTGGTGCACCGCCTGGACCGCTACACCACCGGCTGCCTGGCCATGGCCAAGGACGTTGGCACCCAGCAGTCGCTCCAGCTCCAGTTCAAGGACCGCACCGTGGAGAAGCGCTATCTGGCCGTGGTGCGGATGTCGCGCAAGCTGCCCGAGGTGGGCTCGGTGCTGGTCGACCAGCCGATCGCCCGGCATCGGGTGGACCGCTTGAAGATGGCGGTCAGCGCCGCAGGCCGCCCCTCCCAGACCCGGGTGAAACTGCTGGCGACCGCCTGCGGCCTGGCCCTGGTGGAGTGCGAACTGCTGACCGGGCGGACGCATCAGATCCGGCTGCACCTCTCCTTCCTCGGCGCGCCCATCCTGGGCGATCCGCTCTACGGCGGCGCTCCCGCATGGCTGGACGCCGACAAGCGCCACTTCCCATGTCCGCACCCCATGCTGCACGCCTGGAAGCTCTCGCTCAACCACCCGGGCGACGGCCGGCGCATGGACTTCCAGGCGCCGGTGCCGCCGGCCTATCGGGCGGTGCTCGGCAGCCTCGGGCTGGCCGTCCCCGACTAGCTGGACGAGCAGAGATAAAACCTAGTCAGCCTCCGGCGGCGGGGCCGGGCCCAGGGCGTCCAGCCTTGCGTCGGCCTCCTCGATGCTCGCGGCGGTCTCGAAGACCCAGCCGGTCTCCTTGGCGATCCGCTGCAACTGGAGTCGGCTCAAGGGTATCCTTTCGATCCGGATCACCGTGCGCAGCCCCTTGAGCTTGGCCGCGGTCTGGATGCGCACCAGGTACTTGAGTCCGTCGGCGTCGGTGGGATGCAGCCCGCTCATGTCGTGGACGATGTCGAATCCGTGGCGCAGCTTGCCGATCGCCGCCATGAACGCCTTGCCTGCCGCGTCGCGCTCGGAAGCCTCGAGATGGCCGTCCAGGGTCACGTATAGGCGGTTCTTCTCAGGGTTGGCGGTCACCTGGAACATCGCGATATCCGGAAGGTGGTCTTATTCAGGCCGGGCACAGCCATCGGTCGTGGTTTCGAAAAACGGTCCGGAATCACCGGTGTTCCTGAAGATGCATGCAAACTGATCAGCTGTTGGGCGATAAAGAATTATTTCATAGTTTACCCCAGCCAGCTCCAGACAGCGGTCGAAGGCTTGTAATTCACCACTCAAGGGAGACCTGGCCAGCGCCTCCCCGAGGGCCGGCCCCATCGCCGGCAGGACTTCCAGCAGGGTCCGGCCCTCCGCCGGGCCGTCGCCGGGGGCCAACATCCGGGTGAAGGCCCGGTTGCACTGGGTCACGCGACCGTCAGCCACCGCGCCGCCGGCGTCCGGAATGCCGCTGCACAGGGCGTAGGCGGCGCTCATGTGGTCCAGCAGGGCCTGGAACTGGGCGGCGGTGGCACGCAGGTCCCGCTCCAGCACCTTGGCGGTGGTGGTTTCGGTGAAGGTGAGCACCAGGCCGTCGATCCGGTCGTCCTTGGTCCGGTAGGGCATGATCCGCACCGAGAACCAGCGCCCGTCCCGGGTGGTGACGCTCCGTTCGGCCGGGATCAGGGTGCGCAGCACTTCCCGCGCGTCGCCGCGCAGCTGGTCGTAGTTGAGCGTGGTGGAGATGTCGGTGAGAGGGCGCCCCACATCGCCGGGCAGGAGCTGGAACAGGCGGCTGGCTCCGGACGTGTAGCGCCCGATGTTCAGCTCCTGGTCCAGGAACACGGTGGTGATGTTGGTGCTGTCCAACAGGTTCTTCATGTCGCTGCTGGTCCGGGCCAGTTCCTCCATCCGGGCCTGCTGCTCGGCGTTGACGGTCTGGAGCTCCTCGTTCAGGGACTGCAGCTCCTCCTTGGAGGTGGTCAGCTCCTCGTTGGTGGACTGCAGTTCCTCGTTGGTGGACTGCAGCTCCTCGTTGGTCGACTTGAGTTCTTCCTGGGAGGTCTGCATCTCCTGCTGAAGGTCGTGCAGCGCCTGCCGGCTCTGCAGCAGCTCATGCTGCATCTGCCTGACCTTGGCGCTACCGCCCCTGGGCTCGGGCCCGCCCGGCACCGGCGGCGGCTGGTCCCGGAACACCACCATGATCAGGCCCTGGAGGGGGCCGGGCGCGGCCAGTTTCTGCACGGTGAGGCCCACCGTCTGGGTCCCGCCGTTGGTCCCCACCTGCAGGTCGTGGACCTGCACCGGCTCGTCCTGACGGGCCGCCCGGTGCATGACGCTGGCCAGCTCCAGGCGCAGGCCGTCCCGGGCCATGGCGAAGATGTTCCAGTTGGCCTTGCCCGCCGCGGGTTCCAGGTACTTGCCGGTGCGCCCGCTGATGTAGATGATGTCGCCCGCCTCGTTGACCAGCACCGCGGGCGGCGCGAACTGCTGCAGCAGGACTTGATCCGCGAGGGCGGAAAGGTTGTGGGCTTCGGCCATTTTGGGTTCCTTTGGTGCACCTGGGCGGGCGACGGCCAGCGCGGGGGGGAAGATCATGGCCTGGATCGGCAGGCGCGCCTCGCCCCGCCGGAACAGGCGGTGTTTGCCGGCGCAGGGGGTGAGCTGGTCGGCCAGCAGGCCGACGCTCTCGGCGTTGCCCAGGCTGAGGATGCCCCCAGGCACGAGGCTGTAATGGAACAGCCGCATGATCTTGCGCTGCAGCTCCGGCGCCAGGTAGATGAGCAGGTTGCGGCAGCTCAGCAGATCGAGCCGGGTGAAGGGCGGATCCATGATGAGGTTCTGCGGCGCGAACACCACCATCTCGCGGATCTCCTGGCGCACCCGGTAGCCGCCGTCCTCCGGCTGGAAGAACCGCTCCAGGCGGTGCTCGGAGACGTCCGCCTCGATGTTGGCCTTGAAGAACCCTCGCCGGGCCTTGAGTATGGCGTCCCGGTCCAGGTCGGTGGCGAAGATCTGCAGGCTGCAGTTCAGGGCCGGCCGCACCCGGTCCAGGGCTTCCCGGAAGGTGATGGCCAGGCCATAGGCCTCCTCGCCGGTGGAGCACCCGGGCACCCAGGCCCGGAACACCTTGCCTTCGGGCCGGTCCTTGAACCATTGGGGAATCACCTCCTCCCCCAGGGACGCCCACATGGCCGGGTCCCGGAAGAAGTTGGTCACTCCGATGAGCAACTCTTTGAACAGCAGATCCACTTCGTGCGGGTTCGCCTTCAGGAACGCCACGTAGTCCGAGTAGTTGGCGATCGAGTGCACGCCCATGCGCCGCTCGATCCGGCGCACCACCGTGGTCCGCTTGTAGAGGGAGAACTCCTGGCCGGTGCGGGCCCGGAGCAGCACGGCCACCTGCTGCAGCACCTGATCGTCCGGTTCCGCGGCGTCCGGAGCTCCGGCGGACCGCGGGGTGAGCTTGAGCATGCCGAGGATCTTGCCGGGCAGTTCTTCCGCCGGGCCCACCAGGTCGGCCAGACCGGCGTCGATCGCGGCCCGGGGCATGCTGTCGAACCGGGCGTCGGCGGGGGCCTGGGCCAGCCCCAGGCCGCCCTGCTCCTTGATGGCGCGCAGGCCCAGGCAGCCGTCCGAGCCCATGCCGGACAGGATGACGCCGATGCTTTGCTCGTGCTGGTCCGCGGCCAGGGAGCGGAGGAAGCAGTCGATGGGCAGGCGCAGGCCCCGGGCCGCCGCGGGCACCGAGAGCTGCAGCCGGCCCGCGCGCACCTCCAGGTTCTTGTTGGGCGGGATCACATAGACCCAGTCGGGTCGCACAGGCATCTGGTCGACGGCCTGGACCACGGTCATGGGGGTGATGCGCTGCAGCAGTTCCGGCAGCAGATCCTCCACGGTGGGGTCCAGATGCTGGATCACCACGAAGGCCAGGCCGGAACCTGGCGGCACCCGGGCCAGGAACTTCTCCAGCGCCTCCAGGCCGCCTGCCGATGCGCCGATCCCGACAATGGGGAAGGCGGTGGCTGGCGGCAATGGCTTCACGGCGGTCGTCTCCTGCCTGCGATTATGGGGCCGGGCGGAGCCTCTACCGGACATTTTCCGCGCTCAGGCGCAACGCCATCTCCACCAGCATGTCCCGCACGATATCGGGGAATTCCAGGAGCAGGGCCTCGAAATTGTGGCTGTGGATGATGACGCAGCGGCAGGGCTCCAGCGCCACCGCCGTGGCCGAACGCACCTGGCCCAGCAGGAAGGTCATTTCCCCGAAAATCTTGCCGTTGCCGATCAGGGCGAGCTGGCGCCCCTCCCGGCGGATGCTCACGGTCCCGGCCAGCACGAAGAACATCTCCTCGCCCGGATCGCCCTCCCTGAAGAACACCCAGCCGGCGGGCGCGTCCAGCACCAGGCGGGTGTCGCCCTTGAACGGGACGCCCCGGCCTTCCATGAGCCGATGGATCAGGACGGTCTCGCTGCGATGTTGCGCCGCCACCACCTCCGCCCCGAACAGCAGGGCCGCCATGGAGTAGTAGATCCAGATGACGACGATGAAGATCGACTTGAACGAGCCGAAGGCGAAGCCGTAGCCCGGGTCGTGGGTGAGGAACAGGGTGAAGGCGGGCCGGAGTATGAACCACAAGGCGGCGGTGGTGAGCGCCCCGGCCAGCAGGTGGGTCTTGCGCGCCTTGGCGGTGAAGGCGAAGTACACCCCCCAGACCAGCAGCACCGTTAAGCCGAAGGGCAGGACGTAGCTGAGCGAGACCGGCGGGTGGATGCCCCGGGACAGCCGCGCCAGGAACTTGAACAGCACCCCGGCCCCCGCCAGGGCGGCCAGCCCGGTGATGAACGCCATGCCCATGGCCAGGTCCTTGGCTTTGCCGGCCAGCAGCGGACGCCGCTGGCGCAGCTTGAACATGCCGTTGATGATCTCGCGCAGGCTCGAGACCAGCGGGGTGAGACTCCAGGTGAGCACCAGCAGGTTCAAGGTGCCCGCGGTCTTGGGGTGGCTGGCCAGGTTGCCCACCTCCTTCAGGATCACCTCGCCGAAGCGCGGGATCACCTGGCGGATGAACTCCGAAGTCTTCTGCATCGCCACCTGGGAGGAACCGATCCCCACGCTCAGCAGGAAGGTGAGCAGGAGCATGGCGGGGATCAGGGCCAGGGTGCAGTAGAAGGCCAGGGACGAGGCATGGCGCAGATCGGAATTGCGGTTGAAGGCGGCCGCGGCGTCCTGCAGGATCATCCAGCCCTGGCGCGCGAAGTCAGCGGGCCGGTGCTGCCGCTCCTGGGCTGGTGGGGCCATGGCTGCGCTCCGTTCGACGGGGTGCGCCGACGCGAACCCGACCCTTGATCATGGTCGTGAACGCTGGCTTTCTCAATCACTCTCAGGCGGCCACCACCACCGTGGCCCGGGCGCTGGCCTGGGGATCGAGGGTGGAGACGGCGGTCACGTGGTAGGTGCCGGGCTTGGCGGGCGGCTGGTAGCGGCCGTCCTCGGAGATTTCGCCGCCGCCGGGCTCGTCGACGCTCCATTTCACCGTGTTCCGGCCAAGGCCCCTGACGGCGGCGGTGAAGGCCACCGAGCCGCCCGGGGCGACCTGGGCGCTGGCCGGCTCCACCTTGATGACCGGCAGCACCTGGACCTCCAAGGTCTGTTTCAGCTTGTGCCCGTCGGCCCGGTCGGCGCGGAGCACCAGATGGTAGGTTCCGGCGGCTTCCGGGGCGAAGTAGACGGTATTTGGCCCCTGGCTGTTGCGCAGACCCCCGCCATAGGGTTCCTCCACCTCCCAGGCCAGATCGCCGGCCAGATCCTCGTTGGACGAGGCGGAAAGGGCGAGCTGATCACCCACCAGCACGGTGCGGGAATCGGGCGCCACGTTGAAGCTGGGGGCTGATGCCCCGCCGCAGCCCAGCAGAAGAAGGCAGATCAAACCGGGTATCAATGAATAGCGGGACAATGGGACCTCAAGACTCATGATAAGGCTTCTGAATAGATTGGGACAAGGCGCGGGCCTGGGCGTCGGTCCAAAGGTAGGCCCAAAACCAAGGTGCCGGAGGATATTTCTGCCGTGCGTCCGCGCGGGCGTTCGCCAAGATGCTAAACATAATCGAATAGGTAAACCAATATTAATTTTACCCATTGATTACAGCTTCGCCCTTGTTCCGGCGGATTCGACATCTATATTGGGATCACTGGTGAAATATTCAACTTCCTGCGCCGTGCATTGGAAAATCACCTGCGGGAATTGATGAACGACAAGTAGCACAGGCAGGGGGTCTCCATGATCGTCCTTGAATTCCGCTCGGCGGAGGCATACCGGAAGGGAGCCGCCATCCTCGCAGCCGTTGGCATTCCGTTCGGGTCCGAAGCGCCGGCCATGGATTACCGGCCCCACCTCATCTGGTTTTTCCAGGACGATATCCGTTCCCCTGATCAGCGGGAGGCCATGATCCGGGCGCGATCGCTGGAACCAAACAGCCGGGGCCTGAAGTCCGACTTTTCGGTGCCGAACCTCGCAGTCCCTTTGTAGCGCAACGGAGCCCATTGGGAGGTGAACATGGAAAGCGTGGAAATCCGTGCCAAGAACAGCGGCTTCACCATCGTCGCCGAGGCGCCCACCTGCTGGTACGCGCTGCTCCCGGGAGAAACCAAGTTCCGTCACGTGGAAAAGAGGGATAGCGAAGATGAGATGAACTACATCGGCTTCTTCCATTCCAAGCCGGAATTGCTGGCGGCGCTGGCGCGCATATTGGAAGGCAACCTGTATAACATCCCAAGTCTTGCCTCACATACCTGACTCGGCTGGGCAAGGCACCTGGAGAATTCCACCGGAAACCCCATACTCCTGGTGGCGCAGTGCCCTCCTTCCCTTGCCGGTACTGTCGTTGCCTGATCTCCGGAGACGGGAGGCGCCCGCCAAAGGAGGTGGAACATGTCCGTTGTCACTATTTCCAGAGAATTCGGCAGTCTCGGCAGCGTGGTGGCGGAAAAGACCGCCCAGATGTTGGGTTATCACCTTGCCGACAAATCCACGATCGAGGAAATCTTCAGGGATTACGGCCTGCCCAAGCTCGAGGGCGAGTACGATTCGATCCCCGGCTTCTGGGATCGCTTCGCCGTGGAAAAGCAGAACCGGCGGCAGACGCTTTTCGGAATGCTCAACAAGTCGCTGTGCGCCCTGGCCCAATATGGCAATGTCGTCATCGCCGGGCGGGGCGGTTTCGCGGTCCTCGCCGGTCTTGCGGATGTCCTGAACGTTCGCATCCAGGCTCCCCTGATGGTGAGGCTCATGCGGCTGGTGGATGCTCCTTCGGTCGGCGATCCGGGGCTGGCCGAGCAGCTGGTCCACAAAAATGATCAGCTTCAGAAAAGTTTCATTAAATCCGTCTATGGCGTGGAGTGGGATGCCGCCGGTGCTTTCGATCTTGTCATCGACACCGGCAAGATCACTCCCGACCTTGCCGCCGACATGATCGTCCAGGCCACCAGAGCCTTGCCGGCGGCAGGGTCGAGCGGGGCGCGCACCACTGCGGATCTCGGTGCGGACAAGGTCCTGATCGCCGCGGTGGATGACGTCCTGACCCAACCCGCCGGCCATTCCAGGTAGAACAGGCTGGACCCCGGCACGGTTATTCCCGGTGGCACAAGGTTCGCAGTTTTTTCATGGAAACCTCGGTCGTTTAGCATTGACTAATACTTGGCGAACCCTAAACTGAGGCCGCTTTTCACCCATCATGGGGTCCCGAGCGGTACCACCGAAGCGCCAAGGAGGAGAACCGCCATGCATGGCCTCATTTCCTTTGCCATTTTCGTGCTGATGATCGTCTCTGGCTGGAAGATCTTCACGAAGGCGAACAAGCCGGGATGGGCCTGCCTCATCCCGGTCTACAACATCCTGGTGGCGCTGGAAATCGTGGACCGGCCCTGGTGGTGGCTGTTCCTTCTGCTCATTCCCCTCGTCAACCTGGTCTTCGCCGTGATCCTTTGCATTGATCTGGCCAAGGCGTTCGGACAGGGCGCTGCCTTCGGAATCGGACTTCTGCTCCTGGGCTTCATTTTCCAACCGATTCTGGCTTTCGGGGATGCGCAGTACCTCGGCGCGCCCACGCATTGAAGGAGGAAGGGCTTCGGTGGAGGGGATCGTGCTCGTCCGGCCACCTGCTTTCGGCCGGAGCGAGACTTCTTCAGATCTAATGACTGAACGCAGCTTGAAGGGTGGCCTGGCCCTTCGCTCCGCCCTGCAGCAGGAGCATCAGCAGGATGCGCGCCTTCTGGGGCGAAAGATCGTCGCCCATGACCGCCCCCGCATCCGCCAGCACCTTGCCGCCGCCCTCGTAGCCGTAGTTGGGCAGGACCCGGCCATTGGGCACCCGCGACGTGATGACCACCGGGATGCCCTTGCTGATGGTTTCTTTGATCGCCGCCGAAACTGCCGGATTCACATTGCCCCAGCCCAACGCCTGGACCACGATGCCCTTGGCGCCATGGTCCACCGCGGCTTTCAGGAGGTAGCCATCGGCGCCGCCATAGGTACTGATGATCTCCACATAGGGCATCGGATCGCCATTGATGGTCAGGTGTTGTCGCCGTGCGGGTGAGCGTGAATAGACGATCCGGTCGAAGTCCACCACCCCCAGGAAGCCCCAATCACCCGATTTGAAGGTTTCCACACTGGAAGTGTTGGTTTTCGTCACATCGCGCGCCGCATTGATCTGGTTGTTCATGACCAGCATCGCGCCCCGGTCTTTTGATTGCGGATCCACGCAGATACGCACCGCGTTCAGGAGGTTGCGGGGGCCGTCGAAATCGGATTCGGAAGCATTGCGCTGGGCCCCGATCAGCACCACCGGCTTGCTGGAATCGGCGGTCAGGTCCAGCCACCAGGCCGTCTCTTCCAGGGTGTCGGTGCCATGGGACACGATGACGCCGGCCACTTCCGGCCTGGCGAGGGTGCGATTGACTTCCTTGCTCAAAGCCACCCAGCGGGCCGGGTCCATGTAGGCCGAAGGCACATTGGAGATGTTGTAGACCTCCATCTTCGCGATCTTGCCAACCCCGGGGACGGTGGCCAGGAGATCTTCACCGGATATCGCCGGCACCGGCGCTTTCAAGATCGGATCGATCTTCATCGCAATGGTGCCGCCGGTGGCAATGAGCACCACAACCGGTTGCGTCTGGGCCACTGCCATGGTCGACAGCAGCATGATGCCGCTCCAGACGGCACACTTCGTCTTGGGACACATTGTTACCTCCAATTCAATCGTTGAGTGGATTCAGCATTGGATTGTAGTCCCGAACGTCCGATATTCCTCAACCGGCTTATTTGGTGGTCACCGGATGGTGGTTGGCAAGGGTCTTGCCCCTCAGCGGAAGGCTCACCCCCTGCGTGATGCATGGTAGGACAAGGTATTGCAAATTGTTGGTGGAAACCATTGCCGCTGCGGTATACCGTTTGCCTAGTCAGAAACTGGGAGGCTCGATCAAGAACAAATGCGCGGGTATGTTGGGCATTCTTGGGGGTGTTGATGCAGAACTTCATCATGCCGATCATTGCATTGATTGGAGGGGTAGCTTCTCTCTGGATAGACCCAAAGGATCAAAAGAAGCGATGGCTATTTATTTTTGGACTTGTATTTACGGCAATATTGACAATTATATTTAATTATTCAAATTCAAAAGCCAAAGAACTTCAGCTGGAGCGGGTTAATACTGAGAAGGCGCAAACTCGCCAAATTCTCCTAAATATTACCCAAAATGTTCAGGCAGTGGTCGACAAAATCGATGTGCTGACTTCGTTGGGATTTACCGAAAACAAGGCCGCCGCTGCCTCGGATGTGCAAATATCATCCGCGCTCCAGGCAAATGAATTATATTCTTCCTCGCTAGGCCGTTTGCCCGGGGCGGCCTTACAGGATATTCAAGTCCAATATTCCCCGGAAAATGTGAATGGTGCCCGGGTAATCAGCTCTATTAATAATTCTGGAATGCATGTGGTAGTCAAGCCGCCGGCAAACGCCATGGCCACCAATTGCATTTGGGCCGGGGATAAGGTTACCCCTGCTCAGGTTAAAATTGTCGCATACGCTTTGATGCGGGCAGGCGTTGAGGTGAAAGCCATCCGGCGGTTCAAGGACGGGACCGGTGACAAACAAAGGGTCATTGAAGTCGGTGCCGCTCCGGATCTGGTGAACAAGCAGGCCCTTTCCCCTGATCAAATTGCCGCCAAACTCGGGATAGATCCGCCTGTCAGTAACCCCTCATGAACCGGGTTCGCCTCACTTTGAGGTTGATCGCCAACAAATAGGTATAAATGATAGGGAAATGACATTGACATGAAGTAGTTATGATGTATTTTTACAATTATCTTAGGGAATACCAATCATGTATCTGATGCTCGTACTGATTGTCCTGCTCCCCATCGTGCCGGCATTCCTGCTCTTCAAAGCCCTGCCGTCCAAAGCTGTGGTGACGGGGCCATTGCAGGGGCTGAAAATCAACCTGGGCGGTGCCTTTGCCGGCTATTTCGCGATGGTGGTGCTGGTCCTTTCGACCCACAGCATCTGGAATCCGCCGCCCCTGTACCAGGTCTGGGAGGTGATCGGCAGCGTTTCGGATGATCAGGGCAATCCGATCGAACCCTTTGATCCCGGGGATATCACCTTGGCTCCACCGCCGATCGAGACGCGGCCGGCCGGGGCCTTCAAGATCAGTTTCGCGACCTGGCCCGGGCAGGGGGGGGCGGCAGAGTATCCGGCCCTGATGATCGGGCACCAGAATTTCCAATCGCAAACGTTCAATCTGGACCCTGCGGACGATGCTGAAATGGGCGTGCGATCCAGGCTGAAAAGGGATCCTGAACGCCGGATCATCAAACTGCCCAATGTTTCCCTGAAGCGGCTGCCCGCCTACCAAGTGAATGGAGTAGCGGTTCAACCGCTCCGCCTCCCCCTCCCCCATCCGTGAGGTGATTCATGCCCAAGGACAGGCTGGTCCGGTTGGGAAGGTATCTGGCCTTCATCCTGCTGCTCACCCAGGGTCTGGGGACAGCTGACGCGGCGGTCGTGCGGGGGCGGTTGCAACGGTTCTACCCGAACCGGGCATTGGCCCCGGCAGCCGGGATTCCTGTCACGGTGTGGTGCGTGCAATACGGGCGTTCGGCGGCCTTCTACAGTCTTTACGATGGAATGTTTTATTTATCAAATATTCCCCCAGGTTATTACCATCTTGAGATCTGGGTCCGCCCGAATCAGCCCATGGTATACCCCATCACCGTCCGGGAACCCAATACCGACATTCCGCCAATCAATGTCCCTTGAAAAAATGCTCACTTCGGCCTGCGTAGCGGAGGCACAAAATGGGGAAAAACATCATTCTTTGCGCCGATGGAACCTGGAACACGCCGCATGGGATCGGCGCCGTGGCGATGGATACCAATGTCCGCAAGCTGTATTGCTCGCTCCTGGATGCACCGGGTCAATTGCGCTATTACGACAGCGGCGTGGGAACCGACGGCACACCCATTGACCACCTGACCGGCGGAGCCATGGGCGAGGGGTTATTCCAAAAGGTCCAAGACGGCTACGAATTCCTGGCCTATGTCTACGATCCTGGCGACCGCATCTACCTTTTCGGCTTCAGCCGGGGTGCGTTCACGGCCAGGAGCCTGGGGGGGATGATCGCCCGTTTGGGCGTCCCAACCCGGAATCTGGACAATATGACCGTGCGGCGTATTTTCCAGGCATACCGGGAAACGGACGCAGACAAGCGCGCGCAGCTCAAGGCCGACCTGAATGGTCAATATGGTCTCGTCGACACGACCATTCGGATGATCGGGGTATGGGACACCGTGGGATCGCTCGGCATACCCGGTCTGCTGTTCAGCCTGTTCGACCAGCAACGCTACGGTTTCCTGGACACCTCCCTGCACCCAAGTGTGCAGGCTGCCTTTCACGCGGTTTCAATCGATGAACGCCGGGCCCAGTTCGAGCCCACCTTGTGGACGAACCCGGACGGCAGCCCGCGCCCGAATGACGGTCAACTGCAGCAGGTCTGGTTTTCCGGGGTCCACGGTGATGTCGGCGGGGGCTATCCGGAGTCGCAACTCTCGGACGTCGCCCTGGGCTGGATGATGCGTCAGGCTGAAGCGTGCGGACTCCAGTTCACGCCCGCCGCGGAGGCGCAATTGCTCCGGCCCCCCACGGCCGATGCTACGGGTCCGATCCATGACGAGTGGAAAATCATCCCCTGGGGGTTCCCGAAGCATCGGACGGTTCCCGCGGTTGCCACCATCGCGGACAGCGTGCAGTTGAGACTGGCCGCCATGGTGGAATACCGGCCTGAGAACCTCAGCCTGAACGGTTCCCAGTTGAATGGATATACCATTGCCGACGTTCTGAGCTGAGCCAGGATCTGCCCTGGCGGCCCGGTTCCTGCTCGATCATTTCCATGCCAGGGCGCAAAGGATTTCTATATTTGGCTTGAGGCTCGAGCCGTCAGGCGCGGAGCTGATGGGCTCCGTTCCGCAGGAGGTTCCTAGCCTTTATTACCCATGGACTCCACGAGGGCGATGAGGGTATCGGCGCGGTAGGGTTTCTGGAGAAACCCAGCCAGGTCCAAGCCTTTGAACTTGGCCATGGCCTCCTCCTCGGCGAACCCGGAAGTCAGCACCACCGGCACCTCCGGGTCCATTTCGCGGATGCGCTTGAAGGTTTCCATGCTGCTGAGGCCCGGCATGGAGAGATCCAGGAGCACCACGTCGATGCGGCCTTTGCTGGTGCAAGCCAGTTCGATGCCGTCCTCTCCGCTGCTGGCCAAGAGGACCTGATGGCCTGCGGCCTGGAGGCAATCCTCCACCACCTCGAGCAGACAAGTCTCGTCGTCGATGGCCAGCACGACCTTGGGCTCAGCCGGTCCAGCACAGAGGACGCGCGGTTCCGTCATCGGCTGCGCCAGGTCGTCCGCGGGCAGGAGGATCCGGAAGGTCGTGCCGGAGCCTTCCGCGCTTTCCACCGTCAGGACGCCCATGTGCCCCCGGATGATGCCCTGCACCGCGGAAAGGCCGAGGCCATGGCCCTTTGGCTTGGTGGTGAAAAAAGGTTCGAAGATATGGGAGCGCACCGCTCCGGTCATGCCGCACCCCGAATCCTCCACTTCGATCGAGATGTATTCGCCCGGCGCCAGGCTGGTGCCGACCGCCTGGCCCAGTTGGACGGAACGAGTGCGGAGATTGATGCAGCCTGCGGCCTCTCCGATCGCTTCAATCCCATTGATGACCAGGTTCATGATCACCTGCTGGAGCTGGTTCGGGTCGGCGATGACGAGGGGCAGCCCTGCTTGCAGATCCAGCTCGATCCGGACAGTCTTCGGGATGCCGGCATCCAGGATGCCCAGGTTTTCGCGGATCAGGCGGTTGACCGATAGGGCCAGGGCCGTGCGTTTGCCGCGGCCCGAATAAGCCAGCATCTGCTGGGTGAGGTTAGCCGCCTTCTCCGCGGCTTCCAGGGCCTTCTCGAGGTGCTTCCGGCCGGCGCCGGCGGTGCCCGGGCGATCAATGGCGAGGCTGGTCTGGCCGATGACCGCTGTGAGCAGGTTGTTGAAGTCATGGGCGATCCCGCCCGCCAGAATGCCCAGGCTCTCGGCCCGCTGAGCTTCGAGCAGGGCCTGCTCGGCCTGCTTGCGTGCCGTGAGGTCCCGATAGAACCCGAGCAGGAACTGGTGGTCCTGGACCCGCAGCAGGGTCCCGATCGCTTCGACCGGGAAAATGGACCCGTCCTTGCGCCGGTGCAGCAACTCCTCCCGCACCGTTTCGCCGTGCTGCAATCTCCAGACCCTGGCTTCGAATGACTCCAGCCGCGGGCCGAACTCGGGTGCCGTGAGCGATTCGAGGTCCATCCTGCGGAGTTCCTCGATGGGGTAGCCATGGAGGGCGGCGGCCACGTCGTTGGCGTTCTCGATCCGGCCAAAGTGGCCTTCATGGTCGGCATCCACCAGCAGAATGCCATCGGGCACATGCTCGAACAGAATCCGGTAGCGCTCTTCGCTCCTGCTCAGCTGCCGGGTCCTTTCCTCGACCTTGCGATCCAGCTCCTGGGTCATCCCCTGGAGATCGGCGATCAGGACCAGGTTCCTCAGCTGGGCCTTGACCAGGTCCGCCACCCGTTCAAGCAGGGGCAGGGAACGGTCGAGTTCCTGCGCGTTGCGGCTTTCGTCCACAAAGAGCAGGCAGCAGCCACGGTCCGCCTTGACCTTCATGGGCAGCAGGGCCAGAGCCATTGGCCGCAGTCCAGGCCCCCCGATTTCCATCCGTTCGAATATCTGTTCGAATTGCCTAGGATCCAGCACCATGGCCCGGGCAGGGGGCCAGGCGTCCGGATCCCGGATCTGGAAGTGGTCCACTCCGGGGATTTCCTCCTGCCTTCGCCCATGAAAAGCAGCCTCGACGGCCAGACCGGGGCCTTTCCCGCCAAGGCAGACGCCATAGCTCATGGCCTTCAGGATGCAGACCCGCTCCAAAGCGGAAAGCAACAGTTCGGACGGGCTCGACTCGGTTTCGATCTGCTCCGCGATCAGACCGAGCAGAGAGATCTCCTCGGCGCGTTCGATGAGGAGTTCGTTTTCCTTCTCCAGAACCCGGTGACGGTCCATCAGGTGTTTGAACGCATCGGGATCCGAGGTCATGAATCAAGCTCCCAGGAAGGACGAAAGTTCCCGGACCAGGCGCAAGGGTTGATCCTCCTGGATGAAGTGGCCAGCTTCCTTGATTTCGATCAGGCTGCTGGCGGGGATCTCCTGGTGCAGCCGGATCGAGTTCTCAGCGCTCAGGTAGACATCGCCCGTACCGCGGATGATCTTGAAGGGGACCCGGGTCGCGCGGAGGCCGCCGGCGATGCTGGTGAGGTCCCGGTTGTCCAAAGATTCCGCGAAATGCAGGAAGGCCTTGCGGCCTTCCCGGCTCCTCATGGGTTTCCAGAAATGCGCCATCAGTTCGGCGGTGACCCGTTCCTGATGGTAGATGCCCCGCTTGACGATCAGCCTCAAGGCGCCGAGGTCCAGGGTCGCCATGGCCAGCTGGCGGATGATGGGTGTGCGCATGGTGATGATCGGCTGCACCGGCCAGAAATCATAGGCGACGCTGTTGATGACGACGGCATGGGACAGCCGGAGCGGATGGTCGACGGCGAACCGCTGGACGATTCCCCCGCCAATGTCGTGGCCGGCCATGGCGAATGGACCCCAGCCCAGAGCCCGGGTGAGTGCCTCCAGGCGCTCCACCTGGCTGGGGATGCCGTAGCTCACATCCAGCGGTTTGTCCGAATCTCCGCAACCCAGCAGATCCACCGCCACCACCTCATGGCGCTCGGCCAGGGCGGGCAGGAGCCGCCGCCAGATGAACGAATTGGTGGTTATCCCATGCACCAGCAGCAGGGGGGCGCCCTGGCCCAGCCGGTGGTAGGCCAGGTCGTGACCGAGGATGCGGATTTTCTGGGGATGGTTTGGAAGCATGGGCCCCTGTCTCATGACCGAGTCGCTTGCTGGGTGAATGGGCTGATCCTATGGCTGTCTGCCGATCTGCCTGGATTGCTCAATATTGAATAAAATATCGTCCATGGCGTTCCCTGTCTGTCCGGGGAAACCCGTACAGGGAGACAAAGATTCATGCGCCTTTGCCGCCGGGCGCGGTGCGGGTGCGCACCCCCAGCCCCCGGTGCGACCGTTCTGGTCTACTTCGCTTTGGTGATGATCGCCAGCCCATCCCCCTTGCGTTCCACCTTTGCCGTTCCGCCGTCCTTCAATGCACCGAACAAAATGGCGTCGGCCAGGGGCTTCTTGAGGTGCTGCTCCACCACCCGGGCCATGGGCCGCGCGCCGAACGCGGGCTCGTAGCCCTTCTCCGCCAGCCATTCCCGGGCCGGCAGGGAGACCTGCAGGGTCACGCCCTTCTCGGTGAGCATGGCCTGCAGTTCCTTCAGGTTCTTGTCCACCACCTTGAGGATCTCGGGCCGGCCCAGGGGGGCGAAGGTGACGATGGCGTCCAGGCGGTTGCGGAACTCCGGGGTGAACGCCTTCTCGATGGCGCCCCGGGCCGAGGTGACCGGTCCGCTTGAGCTGAAGCCCACCCGGCGCGCGCTCAGGCTGCGGGCGCCGGCGTTGGTGGTGAGGATCAGCGCCACGTGGCGGAAGTCGGCCTTGCGGCCGTGGTTGTCGGTGAGGGTGGCGTGGTCCATCACCTGCAGCAGGATGGCGTAGATGTCCGGATGGGCCTTTTCGATCTCGTCCAGCAGCACCACGGCGTGCGGGGCCTTGCGCACGGCGTCCACCAGCAGGCCGCCGTCCTCGAAGCCGACGTAGCCCGGCGGGGCGCCGATCAGCCGGCTCACCGCGTGCTTCTCCATGTACTCGGACATGTCGAAACGGATGAATTCGACCCCCAGGATCCGGGCCAGCTGTCTGGCCAGCTCGGTCTTGCCGACTCCGGTGGGGCCGGCGAACAGGAAGGAGCCCACCGGCCGCTCCGAACCGCGCAGGCCCGAGCGGGACAGTTTGATCGCCGAGCAGACCGTCTCCACCGCCGGGTTCTGGCCGAACAGTACGGCCTTCAGGCCTTCCTCCAGGTTGGCCAGCTTGTCGCGGTCGTCGTCGGTCACCGCGTGCACCGGCACCCGGGCGATGCGCGCCACCACCGCCTCGATCTCGGTCACGCCGATGATCTTCTTGCGCTGGCGCGCCGGCAGCAGCTTCTGGGCGGCGCCGGCCTCGTCGAGCACGTCGATGGCCTTGTCGGGCAGCAGCAGGTCGCGGATGTGCCGGGCCGACAGATGCACCGCGGCTTCCAGGGCCGCGTCCGAGAACTTGACCCCGTGGTGCTCCTCATAGCGGGAGCGCAGGCCCTTGAGGATGGCGATGCTGTCCTCGGCGCTGGGCTCGGTCACGTCGATCTTCTGGAACCGGCGCGCCAGCGGCCGGTCCCGGTCCAGGGAGGCCTTGAGGTCATTGTAGGTGGTGGCGCCGATGCAGCGCAGTTCGCCCCTGGCCAGCACCGGCTTGAGCAGGTTGGAGGCGTCCATGGAGCCGCCGTTGACCGCGCCGGCGCCCACCAGGGTGTGGATCTCGTCGATGAACAGCAGGGCGCCGGGATGCTGGGCCAGGGCCTCCAGCACCGCCTTCACCCGCTCCTCGAAATCGCCCCGGTAGCGGGTCCCGGCCAGCAGGGAACCCATGTCCAGGGAGTAAAGCGGCGCGCCCTTGAGCGCGTCGGGCACCTTGCCGTCGCGCAGGCGCAGGGCCAAGCCTTCGGCGATGGCGGTCTTGCCCACGCCGGTTTCCCCGACCAGCAGCGGGTTGTTCTTCCGGCGCCGGCAGAGCACGTGGATCACCCGCTCCAGTTCGGCTTCGCGGCCGATCAGCGGATCGATCCCGCCTTCGGCGGCCCGGGCCACCAGATCGACGGCATAGGCCTTCAGGGGATCCTTGGCCGGGGGTTCCACCTCCTCGGTGTTTTCGGAGGCTTCCTTGGGGGAGGAGCCCAGGTTCGGCCCCACCTCCGCGCCGCCGTGGGCCAGGTGCTTGAGCAGCGGCAGGCGGTTCACGCCCTGGCGCTTGAGCAGGTAGCCCGCCTGGCTCTCCTTTTCCTGGAGCATGGAGACCAGCACGGCCCCGCTGCTCACCGCGACCCGTTCGCTGGAGATGGTGTGCATGATGGCGCGTTCGATGACCCGGTTGAAACCCTCGGTTGGGATGGGATTGGCCGGCATGTCCGCCGGCAGGGTCTCCATCCGCTGCTCCAGGTAGGCCTCCAGCTCCTTGCGCAGCCGGCCGGAATCGCCGCCGCAGGCGCCCACGGCGGTGACCACCAGGGGATCGTCCTGCAGGGCCAGGAGCAGGTGCTCCAGGGTGAGGTATTCGTGACGGGCATCCCGGGCCAGGCTGAAGGCATGCTGGATGCACCGGTTCAGGACCGCGGTGAGGGAAGGGGTAGGGGGTGGTGGCACGTCAGGCCTCCGGGGTTTTCAATCTACGCCTCCGGCTCAAGAGTGCATAGGAGGGGGAATTCCTTGGCTTCGGCCATGGCCTTCACCTGGGCCGCCTTGGTGTCGGCGATGTCGAACGGGTAGATGCCCGCCAGCCCCTTGCCTTTGCGGTGCACTTCAATCATGATGCGCACCGCCTCCGGCTCGGGCTTGCGGAACACGCTCTGCAGGATCCACACGACGAAATCCTGGGTGGTGAAGTCATCGTTGTGCAGAATGACCTTCCAGAGCACGGGGGGGCTCAGCCGCAGGTGGGTGCGGGTCTTGGTTCCCGTGTTGCTCGAACTGTCTAATATCTTGTGGCTGCTTGACTTAGTCATTTGGCCTGTCCGGTGACTCATGTTCCATTCTACCCGGATCGCCAAGGAACGGTTAAGGCAGGATCCGTTCATTTTCCCAATGGTCCCTTTCCTGGGCATGCAATTCCCAGAACGCCTGGGCCACCCGCTCGGGGGGCAGGTCGGTTGCGGGCTGGACGAACCCGCAAACGGTGACGGTGGCCGCATGGATGCCCTCCGGGGCCAGTTCCCCGGCCAGGGAGAGGGCCAGGCTGCGCAACGCCGCCTTGCCCAGGCTGGCCGCGGCCAGGCCTGGCTTGGGCCCCAGGGCCAGCCCGCCGCCGGTGAACAGCAGGGTGCCGCGCCCGGCCCGGCGCATGGCCGGCAGGGCCCACCGGGCGGCGGCCAGGGCGGCGCCGACGCTTACCTGGAACCCGGCCAGGAGCTGGGCCGGGTCCAGTTCCGCGGCGGGGCCCGGCGCCCCGGCCGAGGCGTTGTAGACCAGCACCTCCGGTGCGCCGCCCCAGGCGGCGATGGCCGCCAGGGCCCCTTCCAGCTCCCCCGACTGGGCCAGGTCGGCGCCCAGGGCCAGGCCGGCGACAGCCGCCTGGAATTCGCCCAGCGGATCGGCCGGCCGGGAAACCATGGCCACCCGGAAGCCGCCCTGATGGAAACGGCGGGCCACGGCCAGGCCGATGCCGGGTCCGGCCCCCACGATCACTGCCAGCGGTTCGCCCATGTCGGAGTCTCCAGGAGTCCCGATTGTAGCCGGTTGACCCCGGTCACATCCTCCGGAGCGCCCCGGCGCCCCTGGTAACATTGGGTTTCACTGCATATTCCAGGGGAAAGCGATGCCCATCACCCATCTCGAACAGATGCTCGAAGCCGTCCAGTCCAAGCCGAAGAAACGCTTGTGCGCCGCCTTCGCCAACGATGCCCACACCATCGAGGCGGTGCACGACGCCGTGCGCCGGGGCATCGTCGACGCCACCCTGGTGGGCGACGAGGCGACCATCCTGGAAAAGTGCAAGGAACTGGGCATCGACCCGGCCGGCTTCCGGATCGTCCACGAACCGGTGGACGGCAAGGCCGCGGCCCGGGCGGTCGCTCTGGTGCGCTCCGGGGAATGCCAGATCCTGATGAAGGGCCTGGTGAGCACCGACAAGTACATGCGCGCCATCCTGAACAAGGAGGCCGGCCTGCTGGCGCCGGGGGCGATCCTTTCCCACGTCTCGGTGATCGAGAACGCCCGCTACCCCAAGCTGATCATCTGCGGCGACGTGGCGGTGCTGCCCTATCCCGAACTGAAGGAGAAGATCGCCATCACCAACTACTGCATCCAGGTGGCCCAGGCCCTGGGCGTGGCCAGGCCCAAGGTGGCCGTCATCGCCGCCACCGAACAGGTGCTGCCGAAGATCCAGGCCACGGTGGACGCCGCCATCCTGGCCAAGATGGCCGAGCGCGGCCAGATCAAGGGCGCCTTCGTGGACGGTCCCATGGCCCTGGACGTGGCCATCGACGCGGAAGCCGCCGCGACCAAGGGGGTCGGCGGCCCCGTGGCGGGTGACGCCGACTGCCTGGTGTTCCCCAACATCGACGCCGGCAACGTCTTCTACAAGACCTGCAGCAAGCTGGCCGGCTGCGAAATGGCGGCGATGGTGGCCGGGGCCCAGGCGCCGTGCATCCTGTCCTCGCGGGGCGACAGCGTGCTGACCAAGCTCTATTCCATCACCCTGGCTGCCCTGACGGCGAAATAGCCGGCCAGCTATTTGCGCAGGCCGGTGTATACCTTGGGCACTTCCTTGCCCGAGAGCACCCGCAGGGCGCCCTTGGCGAGCGCGAACATTTCGTTCTCGCCGGGATAGATTGTAACCCCGCAGCCCATGGCCGCCACGGCGCGCTGGATGAAGGCCACCGTGGGCTTGCAGCGGGCCATGCCGCCGGTGAGCAGGATCTGGTCGACCTTCTCGCCTTCGAACGCGGGCAGCAGTGAGGTGATCCACTTGGCGATCTGGTAGGCCATGGCGTCCATGACCTCCACCACCTCCGCTTCGCCATCCAGGTAGCGCCGCTCCAGATCGCGCAGATCGGCGGTGCCCAGCAGGTCGATCAGGCCGCCCCGGCCCTTGTTGAGCTTCTTCAGCTGGTCCTTGGTGTACTCGCCGGAGAAGCACAGCTCGATCAGCTGGCCCACCGGCAGCGAGCCGGAACGCTGGGGGGTGAACGGGCCTTCGCCGTCCAGGGCGTTGTTCACGTCCAGGTAGCGGCCGCGGCGGTGCGCGCCGATGGAGATGCCGCCGCCCATGTGCGCCACGATCACGTTGATCCGCTCGTAGAAGGTCTGCTCCTCCTCGGCATAGCGGCGCGCGGTGGCGATCTGGTTCAGCGCGTGGCTGATCACCTTGCGGCGGATCACCTTGAAGCCGGTGATCTTGGCCCGCTCCGGCACCTCGTCCACCACCACCGGGTCGACGATGAAGGCGGGCCGGCCGCTGCCGGCCACCAGCTCGCGGGCGATCAGCCCGCCCAGGTTGGAGGCGTGATCGCCCTGGACTCCGGCCAGCAGATCCTGGGCCATGATCTCGTTGACCGTGTACGTGCCGTGGCTCACCGGCCAGAGCACGCCGCCCCGGCCGGCCACCGCGTCCAGGCTGGCCACCGGCAGGCCGTGCTGGGCCAGGAAGTCCAGGATCACGTCCTTGCGGAAGGCGAACTGGGCGGTGACCGGCTTGCCTTCGAAGGGCAGCAGCTGCTCGGCGGAATGCTGCAGCTCCTGGGTGAAGCGCTCCTGGTCGCCCTCGTAGACGCTGATCTTGGTGGAAGTGGAGCCGGGGTTGATGGCCAGCACCCGGTAGCGGCGGAAGAAGGTGTCCCTGGGGGTCTCCTGCCAGACGCCATAGCGGTACATCCGCACCACGCAGGCCTTCACCGCCAGGCGGATATCCTCGGGGGTGCAGTCCATGGCCAGGTCCACGCCCTTGAAACGCAGGCCGAACATGACCGGGAACTTCTTGGCCTCGGGAAAGCGGATGGAGTAGAGGTGGTAGAGCATGCTGCCCATGTCCAGGTTGGGGCAGATGATCACGTTGGCCGCCCCGGGCCAGGGCACGTCCTGGCCGGGCTGGTAATAGGTGGCCGAGCGCTTGCTCAGGGCGACGCTGACCTTCACTTCGCCCTGGATGCTGATGGACCGGTAGCGCTCGCCGCGGGCCATGCGTTCCTCCAGCAGGGCCGGCACCAGCTCGGTGGCCTGGCGCACCAGGGCGGGGGAGGGGCCTTCGTCCGAACCGCGGTTGGAATGGGAGACGATGGCGCCGTGGATGTGCGGCAGCACGTCCTCGGGGATCAGGTCCCGGGCGATGGCGCAGGTGCCCACCGCGATCCTGGCCAGCAGCTCCGGGGTCATGGTGGCGTTCACCCCCACGTCGCCGAACACCAGGATGTTCTGGGCGAACACGTTGTCATTGAGCTCGTCCGGGAAGACGAACACGCCGGCCTCGCAGCAGTCCTCCTGGGCCGCCAGCAGGTGCACCATGGGCCGGAAATACTGGTTCTCGTTGGAGGCGGCGCCGCCCACCACGGTGTCGGCGTGGCCCTGGGCCACCGCCATGATGGCGAAGTTCACCGGCCGGGAGGCGAACTCCCGGGCCTCGGCCAGGCTGACGTCCTTGCCTTCCCGCAGGGACCTCTGCATATGTACCTGGGCGAATTCATCCACCAACTCCGGGTGCTGGGGGATGTCCACGAAAGCGCTTTCGGCCAGGGCGAATTCCAGTCGGTTGGGGTCCAGGTTGGGGATCGATCGGGCGGCCACTTCGCGCACCTGCGCCTCGGAGGTCAGGAACACCGGCCGGGCGAAGCGGGTGAGGTGGCAGGCCGCTTCGATGATGCGGGGGTCCTGGGCTTCCGGGAAGATGATGGTCGGCCTCGGCTTGCCGCTGGTCAGCAGTTGCCGGTCGAATGATCCTTCAATATCAAACATGAAAACCCCTGTGGACGGTTGGCTGGGCGCGGCTCGGGCAGAATTGTAGCAAGCGGCGGCGGGGCTTCTCATGGGAGTAGGTCACAACCTGGAACGGAGCGAAGCGCTTGACGGAGCCGGTCCATGGGTGTTCGATGTTGCATAACCCTCAGGAGGCAATCATGGGAACTCGCGGCAGGGAAATTGTCGGCATGAACATGGACGTGGATGAGCTGCTGGGAATGCTCAACGCGGCCTATGCCAGCGAATGGCTGGCCTACTACCAGTACTGGCTGGGCGCCAAGGTGCTCAAGGGGCCCATGAAGGATGCCGTGGCGGCGGAATTGAACCTGCATGCCACCGAAGAACTCAATCACGCCGTGCTGCTGTCCGGACGGATCATCCAGCTGGGCGGCACCCCGGTGCCCAACCCGCTGCAATGGTTCGAGCTGAGCCCCTGCAAGTACGACGCGCCCGCCGATCCCTACGTGGGGATGATCCTCGACCAGAACATCAGCGGCGAGCAGTGCGCCATCAGTACCTACAAGCAGCTTATGGATGTCACCAAGGACAAGGACATGGTCACCTACAACATCGCCCTCACCATCCTCACCCAGGAGGTGGAGCACGAGGAGGATTTGCAGAGCCTCAAGGAAGATTTGACGCTCATGTTGAGCCACTAGGCGGGCGGCCAACCTGCCTAGAGCAGGGACACCTCTCTGGTCGCCGCCGCCACGATGTAGCAGCGCTCGTTGTTGGAACGCTGGTCCGCCGGCAGGAGAAAGAACCCGGTCCGGGCCGGATGGTAGCCGTGGGTCAGCCCCAGCATGACTTCTCCATCATTGAACACCACCCGGACCTTCCGCCCCGGAGTGAGGTTGTTGGGGTCGAAGGCGTTCCGGTCGGCGAAGGCCGGGTTGCCGTCCAGCCGCCGGACGAAGAACACGCCCTTGAGGTCGGTGACCCGGACCTGGGTGGGCTTGGTGCCTGGACAGCTGTCGGCTGGCAGCAGATGGAAGTGCTCCTTGCCGGGCAGGAAGTCGGTCGTATGGCCCTTGAGGATCTGGCCATTCTGGTAGCGGGCGATGACGCGATGAACGGATGATGGAAGCATATCGTCTGGATACAGTAGTCCACCCCGCAATGTAGGGCTTTCCAGGACTTATGCCAGCGTTTGGGTTTCCCGGGCGTTGGCTTCGTGCTGGTCGATGTCCTCGGCGTCCCAGGGGTACACCACCCAGATGTCCTCCAGGTGCTGGCCCACCCAGTAGCGCTTGATCTCGTCCGGAAACTGGTCGGCTTTGGGCTTGTCCTTGCAGTGCAGCACCGCGACCCCGATCTCGGCGGGATGGTGCCCGAGCAGTTCCCGGAGGCAGTAGGCCAGGGTGGTGCGGCTGTCGTCCACCTCGTCGATCAGCAGGACCCGCTTGCCCCGGAGCTTGCGCTCCACTTCGTCGATCCACTGGACCTTTTCGGGTCCTTCGCCCATCTGGTTGGCATCGTTGTAGAGCTTGACGCCCACGGTGAGGATGGGCTTCTTCAGGAAGGTCTTGAGGATCCGTGCCGGGATGAAGCCGCCGGTGCCGATGGCCACGGTGACATCCGGGTCGAAGCCGCTGGCCTGGATCGTTCTGGCCAGCGAAGCGACCGTACGATGGATTTCGTTGTAGCTGAAATAGCGCTTCGCGATCGTTTCCATAGCTTCTAGGATACAGGGCCCGGCATGGTAATCACAGGGCGGAGGTTGCTCATGAAAATCGCCATCATTGGGGCCGGCAACGTGGGCGCGACGGTGGCCTACACCCTGCTCGTCACCGGCGGATGTGACGCCATCAGCATCATCGACACCAACCAGGACAAGGCCCAGGGGGAGGCCGAAGACCTGAGCCACGGGCTGCCGCTTTCGGAAAGCGTGGAGATCCGCGCCGAAGGCTACGAAGGCGTGGCGGACGCGGACGTCATCGTGGTGACGGCCGGCAGGGGTCGGCGGGCCGGGGAGAGCCGGCTGGACCTGGCCCGGGCCAACGTGGCGATCCTCGAACAGATCCTGGACAGCATGCGGCCCCATTACCAGGAATCCATCCTGATCATGGTGAGCAACCCGGTCGACATCCTCACCGAGGTGGCCTACCAGCGCATGGGGATCGCCAAGGGGCGGGTGATCGGCTCGGGCACGGTGCTGGACTCCTCCCGGTTCCGCTACCTGCTGGGCCGGGAATTCGCCATCGACCCGCGCAACATCCACGCCTACGTCATCGGCGAGCACGGCGATTCCGCCGTGCCGGTCTGGAGCATGGCCAGCATGGGCCAGATCCCCATCACCCAGTACGCCCCCGCCGGACGCCAGCCGCTGGCGCCCGCGGACCGCAAGCGCATCCAGGAGGCGGTGCTCAGCGCGGGCAAGGCGGTGATCCAGCACAAGGGCGCCACCTACTACGCCATCGCCCTGTCGGTGTGCCGCATCCTCGACGCGATCTCCGGCAACGAGCACAGCATCTTCACCGTCTCCTCCCGGATCGACGGCTTCCTGGGCATCTCGGGCGTCTGCCTGAGCCTGCCCGCGGTCATCGCCCGGGAGGGCATCCGAGAGCTCCTGCCGATCCAGCTGGACGCCGGGGAACTGGCCGGGCTGCGCCATTCCGCCGAGGTGCTGAAGGCCATGCTGGCCAGCCTTGGTTATTGAGGCAAACTTCTTGACATCCTCACCAAGAAACTAAGGTATAAATCTCATAGTTCAAGCAAGAGCTGAACGGCCGCCGGCCGGGCCGGGCGGGTCGCCAGCCTTTTTTTCTTTCTCAATGCCCACCTCAAGGAGACACCCATGAACTTCCGCAGCGGGTTGAAGAACTGGTTGCTGCCGGTCACCTTGGTGGCCATGGGCCTGGCCCTTTCCGCCAGCGCCCAGGCGCAGGATCTGCTGGCCAAGGTCAAGGGCGCCGGCGAGCTGACCATCGGCACCGAGGCCCAGTTCGCGCCCTTCGATTTCATGGAAAACGGCGTGCACAAGGGCCTGAACGTCGACATTTTCGATCAGGTGGGCAAGGACCTGGGGGTGAAGGTCAAGTTCACCGACCTGCCCTGGGATGCCGTGCTGCCCGGCCTGGATGCCCACAAGTACGACATCGTCGCCGGCCCGGCCACCATCACCAAGGCGCGCCTGGTCCGCTACCGCTTCACCGTGCCGATCGCCGAAGCCAGCGTCGGCTTCGTCAAGCGCGCCAAGGACGCCAGCATCACCAAGCCCAGCGACGTGGCCGGCAAGGCCGTGGGCGGCCAGAAGGCCTCGGCCCAGCTCAAGCAGGTCCAGGACTACGTGGCCACCCTGCCGGGCAAAGCCACCGTCAAGGAGTACATCGACAACAACCAGGCCTACGCCGATCTGGCCGCCGGGCGCATCGTCGCCGTGGGCAACTCGCTGCCCAACAACATCGACCTGGTCTCCAAGCGGCCCGACACCTTCGCCCTGGTGCAGCCCACTTTCGGCGTGAAGACCTACTTCGGCTTCATCGGCCTCAACAATCCGGAGTCCAAGGCCCTGATGGACGCCATCGACGCCTCCCTCGTCAAGATGGAGAAGGACGGCCGCATGGCCGTCATCCAGAAGAAGTGGTTCGGCAACACCATGGAACTGCCCAGCAATCCCATCACCGAACCCAGCATCTGACCGGCGGCCGCCCGCCCCATCGCTGTGCCGCATCGAGCCTTGGTGCGGCACGGCGATCGACTTGACCCTCTCCTTTCCGGCCACCCATGGACTCCCTCCACAGCATGATGCAGACCCTGCCGCTGCTGCTGCACGCGGCGGTGGCCACGCTGCTGATCTCGGTGGTCTCGCTCTGCTTCGCCTTCCTGATCGGGGTGGCGGTCTGCGCCATGGGCTTCGCCCGTTCGCGCCTCCTGCGCGGCCTGGCCACGGCGCACGTGCACTTCTTCCGGGGCGTGCCCCTGCTGGTCCAGCTGCTGATGCTCTACTACCTGCTGCCGGGGGCGGGCATCAACCTGTCCTCCCTGACGGCGGCGCTGATCGCCGTCTCGTTCTGCAGTTCGGCCTACATGGCGGAGATCCTGCGCGGCGGTTTCCTGGGCATCGCCCGGGGCCAGGTGGAGGCGGCGCGCATGCTGGGTCTGGGCGGCCTGCAGACCCTGGTGCGGATCGAGCTGCCCCAGGCCCTGCGCCTGACCCTGCCGGCCCTGGTCAGCGAAGTCATCCTGGTGATCAAGGCCTCTTCGCTCGTGTCGGTGGTGGGGGTGGCGGAGCTGACCCGCACCGCCCAGAACGTGGCCGCCAGCAACTACCGGCCGCTGGAGACCTACTTCCTGGCGGGGGCGGTCTACTTCGCGCTCAACAGCGTCCTGGCCCGGCTCGGGCACCTGGGTGAACGCCGCATGGCCCGGGCGCACCAGTCATGAAGCTCGATCTGAGCGTCCTCACCAGCAACACCGGGGCCATCCTCGGCGGCTTCGCCATCACCCTGGAGACCTGGATCGCCGGCGTGGCCATCGGCATCCTGGCCGGCCTGGCCATCGCCCTGCTGCAGCGGCGCGGGGTCAGCCCCATCAACCGGCTCCTGCGCCTCTACATCGAAGTGGTCCGCGGCACGCCTTTCCTGGTGCAGCTGTTCTTCCTCTACTACGGCGGGCCCTCCATCGGCCTGCAGCTGGAGGCGGTCACCGCCGGCATCCTGGGCCTGGGGATCTACGGCAGCGCCTATTTCGCCGAGGTCTTCCGGGCCGGCTTCAACGCCATCCCCAAGGGCCAGATGGAGGCGGCCACCTGCCTGGGCCTCAGCCGCTGGCAGACGGTCCGGCGCGTCATGCTGCCGCAGATGCTGGTGATCATCGTCCCCTCGCTGAGCAACACGATCATCGTCCTCAGCAAGGAGACCGCGGTGCTTTCGGTGATCACCGTGCCGGAGCTGACCGGTGTGCTCACCGGCATCGGCAGCGCCTCCTACGCCTTCACCGAAGTGCTGGTGACCCTGTGCTTCGGCTACCTGCTGCTGGTGGAGATGACCGCCTGGTTCGGCCGCTGGGCGGAAGCCAAAGTCGGCCGCTACATGCTCCGCTAACGTGAGCCCGAGGAATGCCATGACCACCCCCGAAGAACAACCCCTCGACGCCAGGCCGCCCAGCGCCGCCGTCCGGGCCCGCCCGGTGATGGTCCGCCTGCGCGGCGTGGTCAAGCGCTTCGGCGCCAACGCAGTGCTCAAGGGCATGGATCTGGACATCCACAAGTCGGAAGTGGTGTGCATCATCGGCCCCTCCGGCTCGGGCAAGAGCACCATGCTGCGCTGCATGGCCTTCCTGGAGGCCTACGACGGCGGCGAGGTGTTCGTGGAGGACCGGCTGCTGGGCTACAGCACCGGCCGCGACGGCCAGCGGGTCCGCGCCGGCGACGCCGAGATCAACCAGGTCCGGCGCAACATCGGCATGGTCTTCCAGCAGTTCAACCTCTGGCCGCACATGACCGCCCTCGGCAACGTCACCGAGGCGCCGCGGCGGGTGCGGGGGATGCCCCGGGCCCAGGCCAACGAACTGGGCATGCGCATGCTCGAAAAGGTGGGAATGGCGCCCAGGGCCCACGCCTACCCGGCCCAGCTTTCCGGCGGCGAGCAGCAGCGCGCCGCCATCGCCCGGGCCCTGGCCATGGAACCGCACATCATGCTGTTCGACGAGCCCACCTCCTCCCTGGATCCGGAACTGGTGGGAGAGGTGCTCCAGGTCATGAAGCAGCTGGCCCGGGACGGCATGACGATGGTCGTGGTGAGCCACGAAATGGGCTTCGCCGCGCACGTGGCCGACACGGTGGTGTTCATCGACCAGGGCCTGATCGTCGCCCAGGGGCCGCCGCAGGAGATCTTCCAGGGCGAGCAGCATCCGCGGCTGCAGCAGTTCCTGCAGAACTACCTGGAGCGCAACGCCTTCTGGACCCGCTAGATTTCCAGGGCCAGATCGGCGATCACCGGCCGGTGGTCAGAGGCCTTGCCGGTGCCGACCCAGCAGCGCCCGATCCGCAGCTGGGCGCTCGCCATGATGTGGTCGATGCGCATCCACGACAGTTGCATCCAGGGCAGGCGGTGCTGGAGCAGGAAGTGGCCGTAGGTGTAGCCATAGCCCCGGCCGCCGGCGGCGAAGGCGTCCTGCAGGCCGGCCTCCCGGAGGGTGGCGCAGACCCGGGAAGGGTCGGAGGAATTGAGATCGCCGGCGACGATGACCGGACCCGGTTCCGCCTGGACCAGCTCGCGCAGCGCCCTGGCCTGGACCAGGCGCACCGCGGCGTTGCCCTTCAGCTCCCGGATGGCTTCCAGCGGGTGCCAGCTGCCGTCGTCGTCGGTCCTGAAGGCGTTGAGGCTGTCCCGGGGCGACTGGAAATGCACGTTGAACAAGGTGACGCTGGCGCTGCCGAGCTGCATCCGGCAGCGCAGCAAGGGGTGCCGGCCCGCGGGGGTGGCCACCCAGCGGACTTCCGCCGGCCCGAGGGGCAGCCGGCTGGCGATCACGAACTGACCGTAGTCCCTGACATTCCAATGCTTGAAGAAGAGCCCGAGGGGGCCCGCCATGAACCTGTCGGCGTCCTGGAGCAGAACCAGCTGGGGCTGGTAGCGGTCGATGTCGGTGAGCAGTTCGGCGCTGTCGCGCAAGGCGTACTTGATGTTGCAGCTGAGGATCCGCACTGCCGGACCGGGAGCCGGCGCGGTCCGCAGGGCGTAGCGCAGCCCCATGAGCGGTCCCAGCACCCAGACCAGGTACAGCGCCGGGAGCCAGATCCAGGCGCGGTCCGCCCGGAGCGCGGCCACCAGGAGCAGCGCCGCTGGGACGGCCCACAGTGCCTGGGGCAGGTAGAGGTTCAGCGCTCCTGGCCACCAGTGCTCCGCTCCGCTGAGGTTCACGGCGGTGATGACGGCGAGCAGCAGGCCGTAGAGCACCATGAGCAGGCGCAAAGTCACTGGGCGGGTGTTCGGGGCAGGCGCATGGGGCATCCCAAGAGAATGCCAGAAAGGTCTAGAATCGCACCACCAGGGTTGCCTGAAGGCTCGAGGTGAAGGAGTAGCCCACCAGCACCCCGCCGATGGCGATGTTCACGTCCTTGAAATCCAGGGCCTTGTAGAGCACTTCGAACCCCAGATGCTCGGTGAACTGATAGCCGGCGCCCGCTTCGGGGTAGAACACCGTCTGCCGGCTGGTGGTGCTGGCTGAGCCGCCGGCGCCGGATCCGTCCACCGCGATGCTGGCCCTGGACACGCCCAGGCCGCCCAGGAGGTAGACGCCATGGTCGGTCCGTCCGCCGGGGTAGTAGTCGTAATCCGCCCCCAGGGAGAAGCAGTTGACGGTGGCCGACAGGTCGATCGAGCCGTTGAAGGGGCCCGGCACCGTGGATGAATCGGTGAGCCGGAGATACTCCAGCCGGGGCACGATGGCCTGGCCCTTGCCGATGTCGAAGCCGGTCTGGACGCCGAGCCCGAACCCCCCGCCGGCCCAGAGGGAGACCCCGGTCAGGGCGGAGCAGGCGATGGCGCAAAGTCGGTTCATGGGACCCCCCGGTGTCCAAGGTTAGCAGGGCCGGGCGTCCGCATCGGCCGGGGCGGGCATTGTTTTCACCCTTCACCCTGGCCATGCCATAATCAATGGTGAGATTTAGACTCATTCTTTTGATCCGATGATGTCATATTCCATTGCAGGAGATTTTCCCCATGCCCAAGCGCGATTCATCAGCCACCGAAGGACCCTCGGAAGTATTGGGGCCGCAGGCCTTGTTTAAGAAGATCATGGACCAGGACCAGGGCATCTTCTTCTCCATCGGCCCGGACGGGCAGTTCCTGGAAGTGGGCCGGGGCTGTCGGAAGATCTGGGGTTTCCAACCCGAAGAGCTGGTGGGCCTCAACTTCCTCGATTTCATCCATCCCGACGACCGGCTGCGGGTGCGCCAGCTCACCGAGGAGGCGCGCGCCGGCCAGCTTTCCAGCAGTGACGCCCGCATCCTGGACAAGGCGGGCAATCCGGTCCACCTCATGTGGAAATTCGCCTGGTCCCCGGTCGACAACACCTGGTCGGCCATGGCCCGGGCCTTCCTGGACCGCAAGGAGCACGCGGAAAAGCTGGCCGCGGTGGAGGAACTGGAGGCCTTCAAGCGGGCCCTGGACGAGCATGCCATCGTGGCGGTCACCGACGCCGCCGGCAAGATCACCTACGTGAATGACAAGTTCTGCGCCATCTCCAAGTACGACCGGGAGGAACTGCTCGGCAAGGACCACCGGATCATCAACAGCCAGCATCACCCCAAGTCGTTCTTCGCCAACCTGTGGGCCACCATCCTGGGCGGCCGGGTCTGGAAGGGGGAGATCCGCAACCGGGCCAAGGACGGCACCTTCTACTGGGTGGACACCACCATCGTGCCGTTCCTCGGCCCCGACGGCAAGCCGGTGCAGTTCGTGGCCATCCGCGCCGACATCACCGAGCGCAAGGTGGCCGAGGAGTCCATCCGGCAGTCCCAGAAGCTGGAAAGCCTGGGCATCCTGGCCGGCGGCATCGCCCATGACTTCAACAACCTGCTCACCAGCATCCTGGGCAACTCCAACCTGGCCAGCATGGTGCTGCCCAGCGAAAGCCCGGCCCACCCCTACCTGGACCAGATCGAGAAGGCCACCATGCGCGCCGCGGACCTGTCCCGGCAGATGCTGGCCTACGCCGGCAAGGGCAAGGTGGCCATCGGCCGGGTCGACCTGAACCGGCTGGTGCACGAGATGACCGAGCTGCTTTCGGTCTCGCTGTCCAAGAAGGCGCTGATCCGCTACGACCTGGCGCCGGTGCTGCCGGAGATCATGGCGGACCCCACCCAGATGCAGCAGGTGGTCATGAACCTGGTGACCAACGCCTCGGAAGCCATTCCGGAGGGGGTCAACGGCTCGATCACCCTGCGCACGGGCGAACTGATGGTGGAGAAGACCTACATCACCGTCACCTCCCTGCCGGTGGGCCTGAACCCCGGGCGCTACGTGACCCTGGAGGTGAGCGACACCGGCTGCGGCATGACCCCGGAAGTGATCGCCCGGATCTTCGATCCGTTCTTCACCACCAAGTTCACCGGCCGGGGCCTGGGCCTCTCCGCCCTGCTCGGCATCGTCCGCAGCCACGGCGGCGGGCTCAAGGTCTACAGCGAACCGGGCAAGGGCACCTCCATGAAGATATTCCTGCCTTCGGCGGATTCGGCCGTGGTCGACGGGGCGGCGTCCGAGCCGGTGCCGTCGCGCAGTGCCGGCACCCTGCTGGTGGTGGATGACGAGACCGACGCCCGGGCGGTGGCCCGGGCCATGGGGACGCATCTGGGCTTCCACGTGGTGGAGGCTTCCGACGGCGAGGAGGCGGTGGCCATCTTCCAGCAGCGCCGGGGCGAGTTCAGCCTGGTGCTGATGGACCTGACCATGCCGCGCATGGACGGCCGGGAGGCCTTCCTGCGCATGCGCGAGATCGATCCGTCGGTCCCCGTGGTGCTCACCAGCGGCTTCAGCGAGAACGACGCGGTGAGCGATTTCGCCGGCCGGGGGCTGGCGGGGTTCCTGCCCAAGCCATACCAGCGCAGCCAGTTCGAGAGCGTCATGAAGCTCGCCCTGGCGGCCCGGCCTTCCTGAACCCCCTCATTCCAAGAGACTGATGGAATAGCCCATTCATATTGAATTGAATTGAGGTCTAGAAAAGCTTTGCCGGCGTCTAATTGCTAGGTTAGTGGCTTTAATGACTTAATTTAAGTTATGGAATGGATTGTGCTTATAAATGCTTTCCAGTCCCTGCCTGAAACCTGGACGGTGCCTCGCGCACATCAGGGTGCATGGGCGCCCTTCGGCCTGGAAGGAGTGCACCATGGCCGTCGCCTCGCCCACCTCCATTCTCCTGGACCTGCTCGCTCCGTTGTCCGGAGTGCTCGTTCCCTTGGAATCCGTGCCCGATCCGGTATTCGCGGGCAAGCTGGCGGGCGACGGCATCGCCATCGATCCCACCTCCTCCGTGCTCCTGGCCCCGGTGGCTGGCAAGGTGACCCAGCTGCACAGGGCGCACCACGCCATCGCCATCATGTCGGACGAAGGCGTGGAGGTGCTCCTGCACCTCGGCCTGGATACGGTGATGCTCAAAGGCGAGGGCTTCACCGCCAAGGTCGCCCTGGGCGACCGGGTGGAGGCGGGGCAGCCGCTGATCGCCTTCGACCCGGTCCTGGTGGGGCGCAAGGCCGCCAGCCTGATCTCGATGATGCTGATCGCCAACGGCGAGCGGGTGGGATCCATGCGCGCCGCCACAGGCCTGGTGGCGGCGGGCAAGGATCCGGTCCTGCACCTTGAGTTGCGCGATCCCGCCACGGAGGCCCCCGCCGCCGGCGGCAGCGTGCGGTCGCGGACCGTGACGCTGCCCAACATCCTGGGGCTCCATGCCCGGCCCGCGGCCGTGCTGGCCGCGGCGTCCAGGCAGTTCCAATCCGTGGTCCACCTGCTGCGCGGCGCGGCCGAAGTGAACGCCAAGTCGGTGGTGGCCATCCTCGGGTTCGAGGTCAAGTTCGGGGATGTCCTTCAGATCGAGGCCACCGGACCCGATGCGCGCAAGGCGTCGGAAGCCCTGGCCGACCTCCTGGCCGGAGGCTGCGGCGAGGCCCCTGGCGCGGCTCCGGCCGGCGCTCCGGCCAAGCCGGTGGTCCCCAAGGCTTTGGTGGCCGGCGAACTGGCGGGTGTGGCGGCTTCCCCCGGGCTGGCCCTGGGGCAGGTGTTCCAATATCGGCCCAAGGTGATGGAGGTGGTCGAGAAAGGCGCGGATCCGGCCCGGGAGCGCACCCACCTCGAGGCCGCGCTGCGCGATGCCGGGCTGCAGATCGAAGCGATCAAGGCGCGGGTGCGGGCGGGGGTCGACGCCGCCCGGGTGGGGATCCTCTCGGCCCACCAGGAGCTCCTGCTGGATCCCGGACTCCTGGAGTCCGCCCTGGCCGGGGTCGGCGCCGGCAAGAGCGCCGCCTTCGCCTGGCGCGCGGCGTTCACGGCCAGCGCCGCGCAGCTGGCGGGGCTGGAATCGGCCCTGCTGCGGGAACGGGCCAACGATATCCGGGACGTGGGCCGCCGGGTCCTGGCGCTGCTCACCGGCTCGGTGCAGACCCGGGTGGAGGCGCCCCCGGATTCCATCCTCATCGCCGAAGAGCTGAGCCCCTCGGAGGCGGCCCAGCTGGACCGCACCAAGGTGCTGGGCCTGTGCACCACCACCGGCGGCCCAACCGGCCACGTGGCCATCCTGGCCCGGTCCCTGGGCATCCCGGCCGTGTGCGGCATCGACCAGGCCGCGCTGAACCTCCTCGACAAGACCATGGTCGTGCTGGACGGCACTCATGGGGTTCTCAAACAAGTGTCGGGGACGGCGGAGCTGGCCCAGGCCAAGGAGAGCATCGACCGGCAGAGCGCGGACCGGACCCGGGACCATGAGGCGGCCCAGAAGCCCGCCGTGACCGCGGATGGCGTCGCCATCGAGGTCGCCGCCAACATCCGCAACGCCCAGGAAGCCCGGGAGGCGGTGAGCGCCGGAGCCCAGGGGGTCGGGCTGCTGCGCAGCGAATTCCTGTTCCTGGACCGGGCCACGGCGCCCACCGAGGACGAGCAGGCCGCCGAGTACGGCGCCGTGGCCCGTATCCTGGGCCCCGGCCGCAAGCTGGTGATCCGCACCCTGGACGTGGGCGGCGACAAGCCCCTGTCCTACCTGCCCCTGCCCAGCGAGGCCAACCCCTTCCTGGGCCTGCGTGGGGTGCGGGTGAGCCTGGCCCGGCCGGACCTGTTCCGCACCCAGCTCCGGGCCATCCTGCGCGCCGCGCCCCTGGGGGATCTGCACATCATGTTCCCGATGATCGCCACCCTGGAGGAGTTGCGCGCCGCCAGGCTGATCCTGGGCCAGGAAGCCCAGGACCTCGGTCGCTCGGCCAAGGTCGGGGTGATGATCGAAGTGCCGTCCGCGGCGCTGATCGCCGACGCCCTGGCCCAGGAGACCGACTTCTTCTCCATCGGCACCAACGATCTCACCCAGTACTGCATGGCCATGGACCGCGGCCATCCCCAGCTGGCCAAGCAGGCCGACGCCCTGCACCCCAGCGTGCTCAAGCTGATCGGACTGACCGTGGATAGCGCCCACCGGCACGGCAAGTGGGTGGGCATCTGCGGCGGCCTGGCCTCGGATGTCCTGGCCATCCCGGCGCTCCTGGGCCTGGGGGTGGACGAGCTGTCGGTGAGCGTGCCCGCCATCGGCGCGGTCAAGGCGCGGATCGCCCAGCTGAGGAAGGGCGAATGTGAGGGCCTTGCCCGCGAACTCCTGAAGCTGAGCACCGCCTCGGATGTGCGCCAACGCCTCACTTCTTTTGCCGAATGACTGGAGCACCATGTCCACCAACTATCTGGCCGCACTGAAAAAGTTGAACCTGTTCGGGTCCCTGCAGAAGGTCGGCAAGGCGCTGATGCTGCCGGTGGCGGTGCTGCCGGTGGCGGGGCTGCTGCTGGGCATCGGCTCGGCCCACTTCGGCATCATCCCGGCCCAGGTATCAAACATCATGAAGGCTTCCGGTGACGTCATCTTCGGCAACCTGCCCCTGATCTTCGCCATCGGCGTCGCCCTGGGCTTCACCGACAACGACGGGGTCTCCGGGGTCGCGGCCACCGTCGGCTTCCTGGTGATGAACGCCACCCTCGGAGTCATGGCCGGCATCTTCCACGTAACGCCGGCCACGGTCATGGGCATTCCGACCATGGACACCGGCGTGTTCGGCGGCATCCTGGCCGGCGGCCTGGCCGCTTTCATGTTCCAGCACTTCTACCGGATCAGCCTGCCCACCTACCTCGGGTTCTTCTCGGGCAAGCGGTTCGTGCCGATCATCACGGCCGTGGGCGCCATCGCCTTGGGCGTGGTGCTGTCGTTCCTGTGGCCGCCGGTGCAGCGCGGGATCGACCTCTTTTCCCACTGGGCCGCCGTCGGCAGCCCGCGCTCCGCGGCCACGGTCTACGGTTTCGTGGAACGCCTGCTGCTGCCCTTCGGCCTGCACCACATCTGGAACGTCCCGTTCTTCTTCGAGATGGGGTCCTACACGGATGCCGCGGGCAAGCTCGTGCACGGCGACATCAACCGGTTCTTCGCCGGGGACCGTTCGGCCGGGATCCTGGCCGGCGCCTTCCTGTTCAAGATGTTCGGCCTGCCCGGCGCGGCCCTGGCCATGTGGCGCAGCGCCAAGCCGGAGAACCGCAAGCACGTGGGCGGCATCATGATTTCGGCGGCGCTCACCTCCTTCCTGACCGGGATCACCGAACCCATCGAATTCTCCTTCATGTTCGTGGCCCCGGGCCTGTATCTGGTCCACGCGGTGCTGGCGGCCTCGACCCAGTTCCTGTCCAACACCCTGGGCATGCACATGGGCTTCACCTTCTCCCAGGGCGGCATCGATTTCGTGATGTTCAACGTCCTGGGCCACCAGGCGGCCCGATGGTGGCTGGTGCTGGTGCTGGGGCCGGCCTACGGCGCCCTGTACTACTTCGTCTTCCGGTGGTCGATCCAGTATTTCCACCTCAAGACACCCGGGCTGGAAGATGAAACGGCGATCGTCGCCGCCGTGGCGGCCGAGGGCGATGAGCGCGCCCGGGACCTGGTCCTGGCCTTCGGCGGGCGGAACAATATCACCGCCCTGGATGCCTGCATCACCCGGCTCCGGGTATCGGTCAAGGACACTGCCCGGGTGGACCGGACCAGGCTGAAGGCCATGGGCGCAGCCGAGGTGCTCCAGGTGGGCAACAGCGAACAGGCGATCTTCGGCACGGCCTCGGAGAACCTGAAGACGGACATGGAAATCTACCTCAGGACCGCCGGTCCCGAGGCGGACGGCGTACCTGCCGCCGCGGCCGCGGCCGCTCCGGTCGCCCCGACCGTCACCGCGGCCCAGTGCCAGCAGGCCCAGGGCATCTTCGCGGCCCTCAAGGGTCCCGGGAACGTCCTGGCCCTGGCGGCCGTCGCCGCCACCCGCCTGCGGGTCCGGCTCGCGGACCCCGCCCTGGTGGACGCCAAGGCCATGGCCGCGGCCGGCGTGAAGGCGGTCATGGTCCTGCCCGGGGACGAACGGGACCTCATCGTCGGTCTGGAAGCAGGACAGTTGGCCATGGCGCTTGCGCCGATGAAGGAGAAGGCATGACCCGGCGCAGGATCGTCCCGCGGATCCGGGCGGAGGCCGGGAGGTGAATCCGCCGCCCATCACCGCGGTGCTGTTCGATTTCCACGCGACCCTCGCGGATGGGGGCGATCCCTTCGCCGTGCTGGAGGCGGCCTGGGCCCGATGCGGGCGCCGGGGCAGCGCGGCGGATGGGCTGGGTCCGGACCGCTACGAGCGCCTAGCGGGCGCGGTCCACCATCTCTGGGACCGGGTCCGGGAGGTGGATCCTGGGGGCCGGCACGATCTTTCCCTGGAACAGCACCGGGAAGTCTTCGACGCGCTCATGCGGAACCTTCCCGGGATGGACCCGGATCTGGCCGGCGGCCTGTACTCGGTCGTGCCGGACTTCTGGCGGCCCTACGAGGATGCCTTGCCAACCCTGCGCGAACTCAGGCGGCGCGGGCTGGGCCTTGCGCTGGTGTCCGACACGGCCATCGACCTGCGACCCATCCTGGCCCGATGTGGCCTGCTCGAACTGTTCGACGCGGTGATCCTGTCCGTGGAGCAGGGGGCCGTCAAGCCCGATGCCCGCATGTTCCAGCACGCCCTGGATGCGCTCGGCGTGGCGGCCGGCAATGCGCTCATGGTGGGCGACAACCCATACAATGACGCCGGGGCCGCCGCCCTGGGCATTCGGACCCTGCTGCTGCCGCGCACCGAAGGGCCCAGCCATGGGCTAGGTCTGGTCCTGCGGATCATATGAACATTGGGGCATTCCCTAACCCCAAAATCATTCGTTCAGCTCAATGCACGCCTCGGCAGCCGCATCTGACGGCTTTAATTGAATTTTACGATAACGCTCACTGTGGAACTTTCGATGGGATTCCCGGATGGTGTAATAAATAACAAAACTAACCACCGCCGCAAAAAAGCACCATATTGAAATCAAGCACTCGGTAAAGAAAATGATAGATACGAGGGCAGACATCCCAATAATGACGCCAAGTATATAGGCACGTTTCACGCTTGATACAAAGACTGGAGCCAGCGTGGCGATTAGATAGAGACCGGTTGCCGGGTGTGAATATGTGTTTTGAAAGTTACTTTTATAGTTAATATGCATGTAGCTTATTTCAGCGTACGCATGATAGGCAACCAAACCATATAAATAGTAGAAAGAAATCATCACGCCAAGAACCAGCAGTGACCACAATATTTTTTTCCGTGCCTTATTGCCTTCCATAAGCAGGACAGAAAGAGGTACCAGCATCGGCCATATGAATTGCGCCATGACTAGAAAGGTGTAGGTTGCAATTGCCTGCAGATTGGCATACCCGCTGCGTGGAATCGTCAACCATACGACACCTTCAGAAAACTGTTGAAATGCAAAGAAGATGGGGATGCTTGCGAACACGATTTGCGAAGGCTTATGAACTTTCCTCAGGGTTTCAGTGCCTGCAAATGTAAGGAGCACGCCAGCCGTAATGCTTGCCGCTGCAGAAAAACACATGTGTATTCCTTTGATTTATTAACTTCTTGCAAAGGTCGGGAAAGGTCCAAGCCTGCGCAGGCGCCTGGACCTTTCCCGCTCGGCGGCAGGGGTATCAGAGGGCCTTGTGGCTGCCGTCGCACATGGGCGCGGTCTTGCTGCGCTTGCAGGCGCAGAACCATTTCTCTCCAGTGACGTCGGCGGTGTAGGCCATGGGGGTGAAACCGGTGCCCTTGTGCGCGCCGTCGCACATCGGCTGGTTCTTGCTGTTGCCGCAGGCGCACCAGTGGTAAGTCTTGCCGGCTTCCACCTGGACCTTGATGGGGTTCTTCTGGGCGATGGCGGGATTGGCTTCAGTCATGGGAATCTCCTTGGAGGTAAATGGGTATTGCGCTCTCCGGCCGGGTGCGATGCGGGGCGGTCGCGCGGAATCGGGTTGATTGCGGTTCTTCGGTCATACCTTCGCGCACTCGCGCAACTCGGATGCGCCGTGCTCATGGTGGTCCAAGGTGGCCGGTCCGGTTCGTTCGAGGATTCCCCGGGCCAGGGTCGTGTCGAACAGGGCCCCATGGGCGATCAGCATGAAGGAGCCGGTCTTGAGCGCCTTCTCGTAGCGGATGATGCTGTCCTTGGGGATGCCAAGATTGTACAGGGCGGCCCCGACGATGCTCAGACCGCCGACCACCACCGCGCCTTCCAGCGCCCCGACGATCCAGGCGACCAGCGGCCCCGCGACCAGGATCGGTCCGATACCGGGGACCAGAAAGAACGCGGAGCCGAACAGGAGGCCCCACAAGCCACCCCAGAAAGCGCCGGTCTTGCCCCAGGCCTTCATGCGGTCGTCCAGGTTGTAGTAGCCGATCACGTGCTCATCGGTGTGGATGTCCTGACCGATGATGGACAGCTTCTTCATCTCGAATCCGGATTGCTGGAGTTCCTTGACCGCCGCTTCCGCGGCGTCGTGGGTTGGATAGATGGCTATGACGGCGTTGTTCTGGGGCATGGCTTCCCTTTCCTGGTTGAGGTGGCGTTGGATGACCGTTGGACAGGTGCCGAAATGCATGATTCGTTCCATTATCGTTAGTCAAATTATTCATTAACTTAGGTTTGGAAACGGACCCGCAGCCCACAGGCGCGGCAATCACTATGAAGGAAGGACCCGGTCAAGCGCACCGCCGGTTCCCGCCCGCCACCGTCCGTGCTACCTTGGCTCCAAACCAGAACAGCCAGGCAGTCAACGGGAGCAGCAACGGCACGGAGGGCATCATGGGCGTTTGGGATCGGCGCGACTTTCTGAAGAGCAGCCTGGGGGCCGGCGCCGCGGTCGTGGGGGCATCCCTCCTCGGGGAGATGGCGGCCGGCGCCGCCCAGACCCTGCCTCCGCTACCCGAATACGAGATCTATGCCTGCAAGTACGGCGGCCCGCTGGTGCGCAAGGTGGCGGTGGTCCTGTGGAACACCGCCTGGGACGAGGACGGCCCGATCAACTACTACGTATGGGCCATCAAGGCCAAGAACGGCGAAACCATCGTGGTCGACACCGGCTGCAGCCCGGCCCAGGGCGCCGCGCGGAAGGTCCCCGGGTTCGTCAATCCGGTGGAGGTCCTGGGCCGAATGGGCGTGACCGCCGACAGCGTCAGCAAGGTGGTCATCACCCACATGCATTGGGATCACGTGGGCAACATCGAGGCCTACCTCAAGGCGTTCCCCAAGGCCAGGTTCTATGTCCAGCAGCGCGAGTTCGACTTCTGCGTGAAGAACCCCGTGGTCAACCGCAAGCCGATCGCGATCCTGTTCGACCCGCTGGCGAACCAGGTGATGGGCGGCCTGGCGGGATCCGATCGCCTGGTGATCGTGAACGGCGATTACAACCTGGCGCCGGGCGTGGACCTGTCCCTGGCGCCCGGGCACACCCTGGGGCTCCAGGTGGTGCGGGTGAACACCGCCAAGGGGCCGGCGGTGGTGGGGTCGGATTGCGCCCACGTGTTCCGGGGCTACCGGGAGAACATTCCAAGCAGTTTCATCATGGACATGCCGGCCTGGATCGACAGTTTCGACAAAGTGAAGGCCAAGGCCAGCCTCGAGCTGATCTTCCCCGGGCACGACGTGCTGATGGCCGACGGGTTCCCCCGGGTGGCCGAGGGCGTCACGCGCCTGGTGTAGGAGCCCGGCTACGCTGGCTTGCTACCTCGGCGCGATTCCGGGGTGGGAGCTGGACCCCACATTGTCGGACAGCTCGACCCGGTAGGTGCGGCCCGGCGCCACCGGCAGTTCCTGGTTGTCACCGCCAAGGATCGCCACCACCTGCCCGGTCTGCTCGTCCCGGACCATGGCCAGCGGGTGGGTCGCGTGGTTCCACGACAGGTGGGCCACGCCGGGCGCGGTCAGCGCCATGGTCGGGGCTGCCGCATGCCCTGTCAGGCCTTTCAGGTGGACCGTCTGCCCTTCGTGGTTGAGCCGGACGCCGGTGATGGGGGTGCCGGGCATGGGGATCGCCGCGACGAAAGTGGCCAATCCCGTGGCTTCCGCGTCGGACACGGCCACCGTATGACTGGCGACGACGGCGTCGCCGTTCATGAGGTCGATCCGCACCCCGGCCGGGGCCGGCGCACTGGGCTGGGTCGTCACGTTGAAGGCGGGGCGCAGGTTCCATCGGGGGGATGGCCCTCCCCGGCCGCTTTGGAACCCGCTCACCAGCAGGCAGGCGGCGGCTCCGCTGCCGGCGCCGCGGGTGGTCTGGGTGAGGGCCTTGAATACTCTGGTGTAGTTGTAGTCGGAGATCCAGAAGGCCCCGCAGTAGCCCATGATGTCGTGGTAGCAGGGATTCCCGGGATCGGTGTAGACCAGGCCCGGCCCCGTGGTGTCCACCGGCTGGCCAAGGCCGATGAGGCCACCGGAGTACGGGAAGTCCGGGTCCGGGTCCGAGACGGCTCCGCATGGGGCATGCTGGAGACCCAGGTTGTGCCCCAGTTCATGGGCGCTGGCGGAGTACTGCCCCAGGCAGGCCAGGGAAGACCGGCTGGAGGTGTTGCCGGGGGAGGCGATGTAGCCGAGTCCGGCGTAGAGGCAGTCGATCCCCTGCTGCCAGATGCCCTGGTAGTAGGTCTGCAGCGCCCCGTCGGCGATGCGTTTGGATTCCAGGTCCATCAGCACCTGGTTGATGTTGGCCACCGTGGCGATGTCGCAGACCGAGGGCGTGAAGGGAGATCCCACCGTGGCTGCGACCTTGGCGAGCGGATAAAGCCGGGTCATCTCCTGGACCGCCGCCTGCACAGTTGACGGCCCCAGGGTGGGCGTGCCCCCGGCGAGGACGACCGGAACGAACCGGAGGTCCAGGTCGGGCACCGGGAGGCAGGGGATCGCCCAGTCCGGGACGGTGACGTTCTGGCCGCCGGGATCCAGGGTGACCGCGACCCGGGCGCCCGGCCGGATCAGGCTGGCGGGCAGCAGCACATCCCAGGTCATGGATGGCCATGCCGTCAAATCCGGCGTGGTGGGGACCCCATGGCCGGGGCAGGGGATGACGAAGACCTGCGCCGCCTGCCCTGGGGCCGTGACGCGGACTTTCGCGCTGGGGGTCAGCCCGTTGAAGGTGGAGGCGGCCCCGACGATCCGCAGAAGTCCGGCGCGGTTGGCGACCAGCGGCACGGAACTGTCCGGAAGCTGGATGCCCTGGTCCAGGAGCACCGACTGAATGGACAGCGTGGGGACGTTCGTGACGGGGGCCATCACCGTGAGGAGCACGGGCGCGCTGGCGACCGGGACCCCCGATCCGGTGGCAATGGCCTGGACCGCATAGGTTCCTGGAGCGGCGGGCGCCGGGAACGCCAGGGTGGACGAGGTTCCCGCCGAGGCGGTGACGGTGAGGGTTGTCTGGGTCCCGCTCAGGATGGCCGTGGTATCGCCTTCCTGGCAGGTGGTGCCGTTGACCACCCAGGCCACCTTCGAAACCGTGGACGTGCCGGCCAGGAACGCCACCAGGGTCCCGGGGAAGGCGCTCGTTGCCGTGGGCTGCACTGAGAAGAGCGGCGCGCCGGCGCAGGCCACATGGAGCGTGGCGTCCCGGCTGGTGGTATCCCCGGCGGCATTGTGCACGACGGCGTGGAAGGCCGCCCCGTCCAGGGACGGGTCCGAAGGGATGAAGTAGTAGCTGGCGGCATTGGCCCCGGGGATGGCAGCGCCGTCCCGGTACCACTGGATCGCCGGGGTGGGGTCGCCCATAGCTTCGACCGAGAAGCACGCCCATTCTCCCTGCGCCACGGTTTCGTCCCGGGGTTCGACCAGCACGACCGGGGCCGTCTGGTTGGCGACCGGAACCTGCACGGCCGGGGCGCCGGGATCAGCCGGTGCGTTCGTGGCGGCCGGGGCGCTGCCGCCCCCAGCCCCGGAGCATCCGAAGGCCAGGAGAGCGGTCGCGCAGACCAGCGTTTTTGCGAACATGGTTGATTCCTTCCAAGGAGGTCCCCTGGCGAGGGTGAGATCCTTTCTCGCTGCTGCCACGGACCGCCTTTGGGAAGGCCCAGGCGTTGCCCCATGACAGGCCATGCCAATATCGACGGCGGGACGGTGATCCATCCCGGGCGGCGATACCTATTCCTTCGGCAGGTACCGGCGGCAGGATGAGTCCTTGAGGCGGATCGGCGGTATCCGGGTCACTGGTCGGGGCTCGGATTCCACCCGACGGAGGCTGGGCGGCGGGATTCCCTGGGCCAGATCCCCGGACCCATGCACACACGATACCGGAGGTCTGATAGCCTGAATCCATCATCCAGGGATTGAGAAAGGTGGGCACATGGCTTCAGGGGGCATCCAGCGGTCTGGGCGCCGCGGGGAAGGGGGCGGACTCGTCCGGTTTCTGAATGCCCTGAGAGCCGTTCCGGACGGAGGGGAAGCCAGTGTCTGGATCCGGCTGCCCATCAAACTGGGCGACGTGATGATGGCCCTGCCCAGTGTCTTCGCGATCAAGCATGCCTGGGAAGGACTTGCTGAGCGACGGGGGATCAAGCTCCGGTTCACCCTCATGGGGAAGCCGGGCATCAACCTGTTCAGGGAATGCCTGCCCCAGGTCTTCGAAGCGTGCATGGTCGACGGTCAGTCCCCCTTCCGCAACTCTCCTTTCAGCATCCGCAAGTATTGGGGGAAGGCCCCCCCGCTGGCGGTCATCAACTACTCCAAGTCGGACCGCATCAAGCTGGCTGCCTGGATCGGCGGTGTCCCGGTGCGGGCGGGGATCGCCGACGGCAGTTTCAACTGGTGCTACCAGTTCAGTGAACATTACGAGAAGAGCATCTTCAGTCACCGGGTCCTCCGATACTTGCCCCTCACCCAGTGGCTTGCCGGACCGGATGTCTCCCTGCGCTTCGAAACCCTAAGCCCGCAGCGCTACGGCGGAACGTCGGTCATGGGGCTGCTGGAGGACCTCGGCTGGAACGGCGGGCCGTACGTGGTGTTCGGGGTCTATCCCCATCAGCAGAACCCGGAACGGAGATGGCTCCCCGGAGACGAGTCCTGGATTCGGCTGGCCCAACTGGCCCTGCGTGACGGCGTCACCCCGGTCCTGGTGGGAGGGCCGGAACACACGGCGGGCATTCAACGGATCGCCTCCGTCAGCGGGTGCCTGTGCCTGGTGGGGAAGACCGACCTGCCCCAACTGCTGGCCTTGTCGGCAAACGCCATCGGCACCATCGCGGTGGACACCGGCATCGCCCATGTGGCTGCCGCCACCGGAAAGCCCACGGTGGTGATCTTCGGTCCCGGGCGGGAGCAACTGGACCTCCCCTGCGGTCCCAAAGTGATTGCGCTCCGAGGCAATCCCGTCGGGCAATCGACCTACCCGGTGGGGCCCATTCCAGTGGAGCATGCCGCATCCCCCTGGTGTTTCGCCACCCATTGCATCGCTGCCGAGCGAGCCTGGGGCGTGCTCAATTACCTGGCCCAGGAGGTTCCGGAACCGCGCCCCATGCCTGCTTGCGGTGCCGGCGATGCGGTGGCCGGCGCGGCCGCTGAGGTGAGCATCGGGTAGGCGAATGACGCAGCGCGGGGCCCAGAGGTCGTAATAAGACGCCAGTACCCATCGGGATGGGTAACCATGCTCACTTCGAAGTTAGCCTTGGGCCGGGCGGAAGCGCCAGCGCGGTCATTGTCGTGACAGAAGGACATGAGTCGCCCGTGATGAGGCTTCGTGTCCAGTGCAGGCGTAGCCCAAAGCAGGAAGATCGATTCCCTCGAACAGTCGCTCACCTGAGCCAAGCAATACGGGCGCGATAGCGATATGCATTTCGTCGATGAGCCGTTGGCGAAGGTATTGTTGGATGACATTGACCCCGCCGCCGAGTCTTATGTCTTTGCCCATCGCGGCCTCGCGGGCGCGCTCAAGGGCGACAGTGATGCCCTCCGTCACGAAGTGAAAGGTTGTTCCGCCATCCATGACGAGCGGTGCGCGCGGGTGGTTCGTCAGTACGAACACTTGGGCATGATATACCGGGTTTTCCCCCCACCACCCACGCCAACGCTCGTCCGGCCAGTGCCCGCGTATCGGCCCGAACATGTTCCTGCCCAGGATCCAGGCACCGATGTTGTGAAATCCTCGTGCAGCGTAATCATCGTCGAGTCCGGTTTCGCCTCCATCGCCGCCGAAGAGCCGCTGTTGAAACGTCCGAGTGGCAAATGCCCAGCCATGCAGGGAAGTCCCTCCTACGCCCAGTGGATGATCAAGGTCCTGGTTCGGGCCAGCGCCGAAGCCGTCCAGTGAGATCGTGAAACCCTCTACGCGAAGCTTGGACATTGCAGTTCTCCTGGCTACGAGCAAAAGCGAAATGTGGATTGTGGCGCTTGATTTTGAATTAGACAACCAAATCCAGGCCTGCCGGACACTGTGACCCGGCTGAATGCTGCCAGAACTTGATACCAGAAGGCCGGCAAGAAATTTTTCGGATACCGAAGTTATGCATTTCCACCCCCGCTGCGCTGAATGAAGATGTCCACAAACGTGTTTGAAGTCAATTCACCGCTTATAGTCTGGCGAAAGGCATGTCCCTGGGGCAAACCTCCCTGGGCGGGAAATAGGGGATCCAGATGGATGCCGAACCGGGTCTTGGCAAGCTGATGAGTCAACAGTATCAAAAGACAGATGATGACACTGCATGACTCTGGGGCAATTCGGGTTGGTGTAAAGAGGAACTAAAAAGTCAATAAAGCTTTAACCGAACTGTGTATCTTCTTGAGTTTCTTTCAATTTCTTCTTCAATTCACCATCAATCCTGACTACTATGGTATGGATCGCGAGGACTGAACCACGCCTCTCGATCGATTGGTGTTTTTTAGGCTGCGCGCCTGTGAATGGAGGCTTCTTTGGCAAATATTCTGGTGGTTGATGAGGATTGGATGATGCGAGTTTGCATGATTGAAATTCTCACCAACCTGGGGCATACCGTAATTGAGGCAGAGGATGGGTTGGAGGCATTACAGATTTACCAAAGAAGGTCAAAAGACATTTCTATCGTGATCATGGATTCTGCATTACCCAGATTAAATGGCGAGGAAGTCAGCCGGATCATCAGAAAGATTGACTCATCTGCCAAGATCGTCCTCGTCAGTAAGCTCCCTGAAATACCGCTAAGAAATGGGTTGGCAGATGCTTGGCTCCCAAGGTCATTCAATAACACCGAACTCCGTCAAGTTGTTAAATCAATCCTTGAGGGTAACTAGCTTGGGATCCTTGTAATTTATCTAGATTGATTTTTATATCCGCCGCACGCCAAGTATGGGTTGTCGATTTTTTCAGTGTGGCGATCAAGGAAAAGCCTTGCCGGCTGACATTCCGGAGCCTGGCTATGACAACGCACTACCATTCCTCACCTTTGGCGTATCCAACGATCTGACAGTCCCAATGACATCCCATGATGAGTGCCCTGATTGTTGGATGTATCTAAATTCCCTATGGATTTATAACAATCTCGACCGATACTTTGGCAATTGGGAATGAGACTCTGTCTCGTAAACCCAGGATGGTATCCATGTTGAACCCCTGGAAGGGGTGACTATGGGCAAGCTGCTGGTTGTTGACGATGAGGAAATGCTACGAGTATGTGTGACTGCGATACTCGCGGCTTCAGGACACAGTGTCATCGAGGCAAAAGATGGTTTAGAGGCTTATGAAATATTTCAAAAATGGCGTGGCGATATTTCTCTCATAATCATGGACATAGCGATGCCCAGGCTGAGTGGGATAGAGGCAACCGTAATGATTAAAACATTGGACCCTTCCGTCAAAATTGTCCTCATGAGCGGATACCTTCCCGGGATCCCCAAGGAGGCGCAGGCTGACGCATTTATCCCAAAACCATTCAGGGCTAGGGAACTTCACGAAGTTGTCAAAAAGGTCTTGGGCGATGGTAGACCAGTCCCTTGGGCGACCGCGCAACCGCAAGAATGTCATGGTTAAATTATTAATTGTTGACATCGATGAAGTTAGGGTTAGAGAGGCAATGAAAACATTGCTCGCATCCCTCTTTGCATGGTGAAATATCCTTGGTGATTATGAACACAGCGATGCCGCGAATGGACGGTTAAGAGGCAACCTATAACTTCTCTTCCAACCACGTGGCGAAGGCACAGTCCGCCTCATCATAGTGATGCTGGGTCATCTTCCCGAAATCCTCGACAAGCTCAGCCAAAGATGGGGTAGATGGGGCGTTCCATCGACTCATACCTTCCCTGAAGCCATCCAAGATCTTCTCGTGGGCGAACCGGTGAGCGACAAGATCGGGATATCCAATGGTTTGGAGGAACGCCTCCTCGGTCCTGAAATGTTCAAAGGTCTTTTCGTAGAGTTGAATGAAACGGTATTCAGGAAGGGCACCGAAGGGAACGGTCTCAAGGGTGCGCAACAACCTCCATAGATGTCGGTGCAATCCCCAGTGCTGCTCATCGAGTTGGGCGACTCCAATTGGCATCGGACAATTCCATTGAATGGACCCCATCGCGACGCCTCCAGCGCCTGGAATATTAATTCATTCCAAGGTCCATAGCAATTAATTTTCCTAGCAGACACACGTATCCACAGATATCTACGATGCGATCAAACGACGATTGATGACGCCCCGGCGCCCTGCTAAATTCGGTCGATCCATTGACAACCTAGAGCGACAGGGGACGATCAGGATTCCCCATCATCGCCAACCCAGTGCGAAGACAAATGTGCAAGCCAGGTTTCATAGCCAGTTGCAGGGCCATGTCGGCCCTCAATTCCCGGCTGGCCTTCTGGATCAGTTCCATCCAACGTGAAACCCTGACGCCGACAAGCCCTTGCCCGAGCCACATGAGTGCAATCAGTTCCTTCTTGGCATCCAGAGAGAGGGAATCAACGAACTCGATGATCTGCTGCCACTCAGGGATGCGGAGGTTCAGAACCATTCCCGCAGCAGCCCTCGCTGCCTTTTTTTCCGCCAACCGGATCAACACTTCGACTTGGTCAACGGTGAGTGTACTTAGCTGGTTAGGCATGCATCCACCCCAATTAGGTGCATGAATAATACACCAAATGATCGACAGGCCATCTTTTTTTTCCGCTGGTAATCCTTATTCTATACCCACTTGGTCTGGATTATAGGAGATGTGATGAACATCCAAAGTTCCCCCAAATAAATCAAAAAATAAAAATGCAAATAACCATTATCTATAATGGTGATGGGTGTGGAATGGCTGATAGATATTTTGAAGGTATGAATTAATCTTTCCATGGCTGGAATGACTTCCAGGGTGCACGGCGTGAGATATGTCTAGGGTATTAGTTGTTGACAATGAGATCACGGTAAGAGACGTTGTCTCTAAGATGCTCATAATACTGGGGTTTGAGGTCATTCAAGCCGGAGATGGGGTTGAGGCGCTACATAGATACAAAGAGAGCCCTGGCAACATTTCCCTCGTAATCATGGATTCGCATTTACCTGGGATGGGGGGGCTTGAGGCAGCCAATAGAATTAACCATTTCGATCCATTTGCTAAAGTCATATTCAGCAGCGGTTGGGAGGATCAGCATACTGTCAGAGCGTTTCAAAATGCCTTTCTTCCCAAACCATACACAATGGCTGAGCTGAAAGATGCCGTTCAGCGTGTCTTGGCGGATAAATCACATAAATATCAGCCAGCGAAGCTAGTTAGCCTTCCGGAATAGGATCAAACGGAATTCAGAAGGGGCACCGAAGGCAACAGCCTCAAAGGTGCGCAACAACCTCCAAAGATGTCGGGGCAATCCTACGCCCCCCACTGCTCAGATCCCAACCGGAGTTTTTAGCGTAGTTGGCCCGTAGCTTGCGCTACGGCCGCGTGTGGGGCTTTTGGCGTGCAAAATGTAGCCATGTAAATGATGCAAAATACCACTTGAAATGCATTTGTTAATGCCTATTCT